>Ga0310811_10007162_pt1 | contig 14272 bp, 10 predicted proteins | sample YCmetagenome_FD_207642 | JGI IMG/M metagenome (GOLD analysis project Ga0310811, IMG submission 207642) | Soil microbial communities from experimental microcosm in Duke University, North Carolina, United States - YC | ecosystem: Engineered > Artificial ecosystem > Soil microcosm > Unclassified ...
TGGCTGAGCGTCGAGGCGATCACCACCAGCGAGGCGCGCGGCACGCCGGCCACGCCCTTCGAGGTGATCATCAGCGTTGCCAGCATCGCAAGCTGGGTCGCGAGCGGCATCTCGATGTGGTAGGTCTGCGCGATGAAGATGCTCGCAAAGGTGCAGTACATCATCGTGCCGTCGAGGTTGAAGGAGTAGCCGAGCGGCAGCACGAAGGCCGAGATCCGCGACGAGGCGCCGAAGCGGTTCAGGCCCTCGAGCGTTTTCGGATAGGCGGCCTCCGACGACGCGGTCGAGAACGCAATCATCAGGGGCTCGCGGATCAGCCGCAGCAAATGACTGTATCTCGGCCCGATGACGATGAAGCCGACCACCACCAGGATGGCCCACAGGATGAACAGCGAGAGATAGAAGCCGCCCATGAACACGATCAGCTTCCACAGCACGCCGAGGCCGTTTTTCGCTACCGTGGCCATGATCGCCGCCCACACCGCGAGCGGCGCAAACAGCATCACGTAGCCGGTGACCTTGAGCATGATGTGGGCGAGATCGTCGATCAGGCCCATGATCGGTTTTGCCCGCTCCGGCATCGCGCCGAGCGCGACCGCGAAGAACACCGCGAACACCACGATCTGCAGGATTTCGTTCTGCGCCATCGCGTCCGCGATCGACGTCGGAATCAGGTGGGTCAGGAATTTCTCGATCGAGAATGCCGAGACCGGCAGGCCGGTCGATTGCGCCTTGTCGGGCAGCGTGCCCGGGAAGTTGGCGCCGGGCTCCAGCAGGTTGACCATCACGAGGCCGAGCAGCAGCGAGACAAAGGAGGCAGAGACGAACCAGCCCATGGTCTTGGCGAAGACGCGGCCGAGCTTGGAGCCACTTCCCATATGGGCGATGCCGCCAACCAGGGTCGCAAATACCAGCGGCGCGATGATCATCTTGATCAGGCGCAGGAACAGCATGGCGATCAGGTTTACGTCGGCTGCGATCTCCACCCGGCTGTCGGGCAGAAAGTTGAAAACCAGGGATCCCATCACAATGCCGAGCGCCATCGCGATCAGGATATATTGTGTAAACCTGCTGGACATTTTCTCACCCCCGTAAGTTCCGACCCAAACGAGTTTGGCAGATTTGCAAAGGGACGCAACAAGCTTGCGGCAATTTACCGGCTTTGCTGCGATGTTCCCGTTGTGGATTGCGCGCGCGCCGACTAGCGTTCAATTCAGCGCGCAACGCGTGCAATTGATCGCCCGATAAGCGATCAGCTGCATCGACAACGATCACAGCAACCACCAGGTCGGAGGGAAACGCCATGAACGCCACCGTCAATCGCCAGGTCCTGCTGGTCGAGAAGCCTGTCGGAAAGCTGGGACCTGAGCATTTCAAGATGATCGAGGGCGCCATTCCGGAGCCGAAGGACGGCGAGGTGCTGGTGCGGTCGCGCTACATCTCGCTCGACGCCGCCAACCGGGCCTGGATGCACGGCGCCACCTACCGCGCCGCGGTCGAGGCCAACACGGTAATGGCCGGCGGCGGTATCGCGGAAGTGGTGTCCTCGAAGGCGCCCGGCCTTAGCCCCGGCGACATCGTGTTCGGCGATACCGGCTGGCAGGACTATGCGGCGGTGCCCGCAAAGCACATGACGAAGATGCCCAGGATGGAGCCGATGACGCATCTGCTCTCGGTCTACGGCATCGCCGGCCTCACCGCCTATTTCGGCCTGCTCCACGTCGGCAAACCGAGAGAAGGCGAAACGGTCGTGGTCTCGGCCGCGGCGGGTTCGGTCGGCTCGATCGTCGGTCAGATCGCCAGGATCAAGGGATGCCATGTCGTCGGCATCGCCGGCGGCAAGGACAAATGTAACTGGCTTACGCGCGAACTCGGCTTCGACGCCGCGGTCGATTACAAGGACGGCGCGACCTACAAGGCGTTACGCGCCGCCGCCCCGAAGGGGATCGACGTCTATTTCGACAATGTCGGCGGCGACATCCTGGAAGCCTGCCTCGCGCTGATGAACAACCGCGGCCGCATCGCCTGCTGCGGCGCGATCTCGCAATATGACGGCGTGCCGTCGGCGACCGGCCCGCGCGGCGTGCCCGGCCTGATTGTGGTGAAGCGGCTGATCATGCAGGGCTTCATCGTGACGGACTACATGAACGAGCGCGACCAGGCCCTGAAGGACCTGCAGTCCTGGGTCGCCTCCGGCAGACTGAAGGTGCAGGAGGACGTCATCAACGGGCTTGAGAACACGCCCAGGGCGCTGATCGGATTATTGGCCGGCGAGAACCGCGGCAAGCGGATGGTGAAGGTGTAGCGGCTGCCACTTACCTCGCCCCGCTTGCGGGGAGAGGTCGGATCGCATCCCAGATGCGATCCGGGTGAGGGGGTACAAGTCTCTCAACAAGCACCACTCAGCCGATAGAGCCCCTCACCCCGACCCTCTCCCCGCAAGCGCGGGGCGAGGGAGAAGCAAGCACTAATAGTGCGCGGTACCCGCCACCTGCGTCCCTGCCTTCTGCTGCTTCCGCGCCGCCAGCCAGTTCTCGAAACGCTGCACCACGACGAAGAACGTCGGCACGAACAGCACGGCGAGGCAGGTTGAAGCCAGCATGCCGGAAAATACCGTGATGCCAATCGACTTGCGGGCGTTGGCGCCGGCGCCGGTCGCCAGCACCAGCGGCACCACGCCGAGGATGAAGGCAAACGACGTCATCAGGATCGGCCGGAACCGGGCCCGCGCCGCCTCGATCGCGGATTCCAGCAGCGGCTTGCGGTCGCGCACATGCAATTCGAGCGCCACTTCGACGATCAGGATGGCGTTCTTGGCCGACAGCGCAATCAGCAGGATGATGCCGATCTGGGTGTAGAGGTTGTTCTCGATTCGAAGGCCCGTGAGGACCAGCATCGGACCGAGCAGCGACAGCGGCACCGCCAGGATCACCGAGATCGGCGCGTACCAGCTTTCATATTGTCCGGCGAGCACGAGATAAACCAGCAGCAGCGCCAGGGCGAACGCCCAGTAGATCTGGCCGCCGACGACTTTCTCCTGGTACGACATCGCGGTCCATTCAAAGCCCGCACCCGGCGGCAAGGTTTTGCCAGCGATCTCCTCCATCAGCGTCATTGACTGGCCTGAACTGTATCCAGTCGCCGGCAGGCCGATGATCGTCGCCGACGGATAGAGGTTATACAGGCTGATCAGCGACGGGCCGACCGCCGGCGTGATCCTGGCGACCGTGCCGAGCGGGATCATGTTGCCCTGGCTGTTGCGCACCATCATGTTTTCGATGTCGCGCGGGGTCAGGCGGAATTGCGCGTCGGCTTGCGCATAGACCTGGAAGGTGCGGCCGAACTTGTTGAACTGGTTGACGTAGGTCGATCCCATGTAGGACGACAGGGTCTGGAAGATCTGGTCGGTCGTGACCTGCAGGGTCTGGGTCTTGATCCGGTCCACGTCGACATCGAACTGCGGCACCAGCGAGCGGAACGACGAGCTGACGCGCTGCAGCGCACTTTGCGACTGCGCATTGGCGACGATGGCGCCTGCAATCGCCTGCAGCTTGCCGTAGTCGGCATTGCCGTCGCGCAGTTGCACCTGCATGGCAAATCCGGCGGCGTTGCCGATGCCCTGGATCGGCGGCGGCGGAATCACGAGAACCCGCGCCTCCTCGATTCCCGACATCTTCTCGTTCAGGCCGACGAACAGCGACCGCAGATCCTCGCCCGCCCCGCGCGCGCTCCACTCCTTCAGGATCAGATAGGCCACGCCGGCATTGGCGAGGCTGGAAGAACTATCCAGCGCCGAGATGCCGGCGATGGAGATCACCTGGTCGACGCCCGGATGTTTGGCGGCGATGTCGCTGACCCGGTCGAGCACGCGCTGGGTGCGATCGAGCGCCGCGCCATCGGGCAATTGCACGGCCACCAAGAGGTAACCCTGGTCCTCGATCGGAATGAAACCGGTCGGTACCCGCGACAGGCCGTAGCCGGCGACACCGATGACGATGAGGGCCGAGATGACCGAGATATTGCTGTGCCGAACGAGGCTGCCGATCAGCCGGCTGTAGCCGCGCTCGACCCGGTCGTAGACCGCATTGAAACCGCGGTAGAAGAAGTTGCGTTGTTCCGGCGGCGCCGGCCGCCGCAGCCACAGCGCGCACTGCGTCGGCTTCAGGGTCGCGGCGTTGACGGCGCTCAAGAGCGCGGTCGCGGCGATCACCAGCGCGAATTGCGAATACATCCGCCCGGTCAGTCCCGGCAGGAACGCCGAGGGCAGGAACACCGAGATCAAGACCAGCGTGATGCCGACGATCGGCGCGAACAGCGCGTCCATCGCCGATATCGCCGCATCATGGCCGGACATGCCCTTCTCGATGTTGTGCGCGGCGCCCTCGACCACGACGATGGCGTCGTCCACCACGATGCCGATCGCGAGCACGATGGCAAACAGCGTCGAGATGTTGACGGTGAAGCCGAGTGCGGCCATCGCCGCGAAGGCGCCGATGATCGTCACCGGCACCGTGGTCGCCGGCACCAGCATCGCGCGCCAGTCCTGCAGGAAGATCAGGATCACGACCAGGACGAGGAGGCCGGCCTCGATCAGCGTCTTGTAGACCTCGTTGATCGATTCGGAGACGAATTTGGTGGTGTCGAACGGCGTGTCGTATTTGACGTCCTGCGGAAACGCTTTCGCCAGCTGCGCCATCTTGTTCTTGACGGCCGCTTCGACCTCGAGCGCGTTGGCGCCGGGCGACTGGAACACGCCGATGCCGGTGGCGGGCTTGTTGTTGAGCGAAAACACCTGGCTGTAGGTTTGCGCGCCCAGTTCGACCCAGCCGACGTCGCGCACGCGCGTGACGTCGCCATTGCTGCCGGTCTTGACGATGATGTCCTCGAACTGGCTCTTGTCGTCGAGCCGGCCGTTGACGTTGAGCGTGTACTGGAACGCCTGCCCCGGCGGCGTCGGCGGCGCGCCGACCTGGCCGGCGGTGACCTGTTGGCTCTGCTGCTGGATCGACGAGACGACGTCTTGCGGCATCAACCCGCGCACCTGCAGCCTGTTCGGGTCGAGCCAGACCCGCATCGAATACTGGCCGGCGCCGAACACGGTGACGTTGCCGACGCCCGGTAGCCGCGACAGCTCGTCGCGGATGTTGATGGTGGCATAATTGCTCAGGAACAGGCTGTCATAGGTCGCGTTCGGCGACGTCAGCGTCACGAACAGCAGGATCGCCGTCGATTTCTTCTGGACGGTGACGCCCTGGTTCTGCACCGATTGCGGCAGCTGCGACAGCGCGCTCGACACCCGGTTCTGCACCAGCACCTGCGCGAAGTTGAGGTCGGTGCCGATCTTGAACGTCACCGTCAGCGAATAGGTGCCGTCGGCGCCGCTATAGGACTGCATGTAGAGCATGTCCTCGACGCCGTTGACCTGCTGCTCGATCGGCAGCGCCACGGTATCGATCACGGTTTTGGCGCTGGCGCCGGGATAGCGCGTCGTCACCTGCACCGTCGGCGGCACGATATCGGGATATTGCGCGACCGCGAGCCGAAACAGGCACACGCCACCGATCAGGATCATCAGGATCGCGATGACGTTGGAAAGAACCGGCCGCTCGATGAAAAATTTCGAAATCATGACCGGTCCTATTTGGCCGACGCGGGCGGCGGTTCGATCTTCTTGAGTTGCGGATCGACCTTCTGACCCGGAATCGCCCGCAACAGCCCGGCGGTAACCACCCGGTCATCCGGCTTCAGGCCGCTGTCGATGACGCGCAATTCGCCCTCGACCGGTCCGGTCTGGACCTTGCGCTGTTCGACCACATTCTCGCCGTTCACGACCAGCACGTAGCGCCCGGACTGGTCACTGCCCAACGCAACGTCGGGCACCAGCAACGCGTTCGCCTGCTGCTCGAACGGCACGCGAACGCGAACGTAATAGCCCGGCAGCAGCACCCGATCGGGATTCGGCAGCACACCGCGCACCGGCAGCGTGCCGGTCGACTGGTTGATGGTCGGAGAGGCATAGTCGAGCTTGCCCTTGTGCGGATAGCCGCTTTCGGTCTGCAAGCCGATCTCGACCGGCAGCGACTTGAGATCGTCGGCGGTCATGCCGCGGCGCCGGGCTTCCTCACGTATCCGCAGCACGTCCTGTTCGTTGACATTGAAATTCACATAGATCGGGTCGAGCGCGACGATGGTCGCAAGCTGTGTCGGCGAAGAGACACCGACCAGTTCGCCGATCGAGACCAGATGCGCGCTGACGATGCCGTCGAAGGGCGCGGTGACGTTGGTATAGCCATAATTCATGGCCGCGATCTTGGTATTGACCTGGGACTGCTGCAGATTGGCTTGCATGTTGTCGCGGGTCGCCGTCGAGGTTTCGAGAGTTGACTGCGAGACGGCCTGCTTTTGCACCAGATCGGCCTGCCGCTTGTAGTCGGACTCAGCCTGTTTCACCGAAGCTTGCGAGCCGGCCTCGGCCGCCTGCGCCTGCTCGAGCTTGAGCTTGTAGGTTTCGGGCTCGATGGTGAACAGCGTGGTACCTGCCTTTACGAAGGTACCGTCCTGGTAATTGATCGATTGCAGGAAACCCTGCACGCGGGCGACGAGATCGACGTTTTTGATCGGCGCGGTGTTGCCGGTCGCTTCCAGGTACCGCGTGATGGCGCGCTGCACCGGCAATGCGACTTCAACCTTTGGTGGTGGCGGCGGCACAAAACTATTTTGTTCGCAGGCACTTAGGACGCCGAATGCCGCAACCGCGAAGACCGCGCGGGCTGCAACGGCACCGCTCCGTCTCACGACGCCCTGTAATCTGTCGCGTGCATGCGAACGCCTCGGCTTCATGTCCGTGCCCCAATCGTTGGAAAGGCTCAACGCAAAAAAGCAGCTTACGACGGCATCCGATAAAAATAGCAACAAACCACTTGCAGGGAAACCGGAAACCGAAAATGATGCCGCACCTGATTTTTTGCCGGCTCGTTCATGATTTCATTTTGTTGAAGCGGCGGCTGCAGCGACAACGACAAGGATTTATTCAAATGATCAACACGTTGACACGTGCGACAACGCTTGGAGCGTTGCTGATGGCGGCGCTTCTCGTGAACGTCGCGCCCGCGTTTTCGCAAGCTCCCTCGCAGGCCCAACGTGACGCGATCAAGTCCGAGTGCCGCTCCGATTATATCGCGCATTGCTCCAGCGTTCCGCCGGGTGGCGAGGCTTCGCTGCAATGCCTGCAGAAGAATATGTCGAGCCTGTCATCGGCCTGCCAGGGCGCGGTGCGCGCCCTCGAAGCGCCGGCTGCGGCCGCGCCCAAGGCCGCGCCCGCGGCAGCCGCTCCGGCGGCCGCTGCAAAACCCGCCACCGAGACCGTGGCGGCGCCGAAGGCCGCATCGTCGACTGCGGCAAAACAACCCGGCGGCGCGCAAGCGTCCGCGATCCGCAGCGCCTGCCGCTCCGACTATCCAAAGGTGTGCGCGGGCGTGCCGACCGGCGGCGCACCGGCGCTGCAATGCCTGGAAAAGAACAAGGCAAAGCTTTCGCCGGCCTGCGAGCAGGCGGTGGCGGCCGCGAGCGGTGGCGGCGCCGCACCTGGCGCGGGCGGTACGGCGACGGCCGCTCCGGCGGCCGCGCCTGCGGCGGCGCCCGCAGCGCCCACCGTCATCGTGCTGCGGCCGATGCGGCCGCGCGAGGAACTGTTCGTGCTGCGGTCGGCTTGCGGCGCCGACGTCCGCGCGATCTGCGGCGGCGTGGCGCCGGGCGGTGGCCGGATCGTGCAGTGCCTCGCCACCAACGCGGGCTCGCTGTCATCAGCCTGCAAGGACGTGCTGGGCCAATTCGCCGCGCAGTAGATCATGCGGCTCATCGCGATCTGATAAGCAGTGCGCCAGCTGACTCCGGCCAGCTTGTGCGGTTTAGTGTAACGCCATATTGTAAGTACACTGTCGATTGGGAGGAGCATCGTGCGCATCGCCGTGATCGGCGGGGGCCCCGGCGGCCTCTACTTCGCCTATCTCTGGAAGCGGCGTCACCCCGACGCCCGCATCGACCTGTTCGAACAGAACCCGGAAGGCGCGACCTGGGGCTTTGGCGTGGTGTTCTCGGAGACGGCGCTGGAATTCCTGCGCGCCGACGACCCCGAGACGGTCGATGCGATCACGCCCCGGATGGAGAGCTGGAAGAACATCACGCTGAACCTTCGCGGCGAGAGCGTCGGGATCGACGGCGTCGGCTTCTCTTCGATCGGCCGGCTCGAATTTCTGACCATCCTGCAGCAACGCGTGCGCGCCGCCGGCATCACGCCGCGATACGGTACCATCATCCAGTCGGTCGATGAACTCAGGGGTTACGACCTGATCGTCGCCGCCGACGGATTGAACTCGCTGGTGCGCCGCAGTTTTGAGAAGGAATTCGGCGCTTCGGTTTCGCACTCGACCAACAAGTTCGCCTGGTACGGCACGTCAAAACGCTTCGCCACGCTGTCGCAGACCTTCGTTGCGACCGAATTCGGCGCCTTCAACGCGCACCATTACCGCTACGCTCCCGCGATGAGCACTTTCCTGGTCGAGTGCGATGCCGCGACCTGGCAGGCCTGCGGCTTCGAGCACAAAACGATCGAAGAATCGCTGGCGATCTGCGAACAGGTGTTTGCCGCCACGCTCGACGGCCACCGGCTGGTGTCGAACAAGTCGGTCTGGCGCAACTTTCCGTGGATCTGGAACGAGAACTGGTCGCACCGTAACATGGTGCTGATCGGCGACGCCCTGCACTCGGCGCATTTCTCGATCGGATCGGGCACCCGGCTCGCGATCGAGGACGCGATCGCGCTGACCAAGGCGCTGGAGGCGGAGCCCGGCGTCCCGGCGGGGCTCGCGCGTTACCAGAGCGAGCGCAAGCCGATCGTGCAGAAGCTGGTGACGGCCGCGCGCACCAGCGCCGACTGGTACGAGCATTTTTCCGAGCACATGAAGCTCGACCTGATGGATTTTGCCCATAGCTACATCACCCGCTCCGGGCGGATCGACGATGCCCGCCTGCGCGCGATGTCGCCTGAGTTCATGGCGCGCTATGAGGCCGCAAAGAAGGGCGGTAACCGGCCATGATGATTGGCGACCAGGTGCCTGCGGATAATCCGGGCGCGTGCCAAATCGGGTTTACGGTTCCGGAGCGCTATCACACGAGGCTCAAGACCGGGACGACGATGGCTAACTCCTTAGCCACTTCAAGTCGATTTCCCCAGATGCTCGAGCGCGTCCTCGGCGCGCAGCGGCACCCGCGAAGCCTCGTTGTTGAGATCGACCAGTTGCGTCATCAGCGCCAGCAGGATTTTACGGTCCGCGGGCTTCAGCGGCTGCAGCATCCGCGCCTGCGCCCGTTCGACCGAGGGCACGATGTCGCGCAGCGTGGTAGCGCCCGCTTTGGTGAGAGTGAGCAGCTTGACCCGCTTGTCCTCGCGCGCCGGCTTGCGTTCGACCAGGGCTTTCGATTCCAGCCGCTCGATCACGTTGCCGAGCGTCGAGCGGTCGAACGCGATCACGGCCGAGAGCCGCGTCGCGTCGATGCCGGGATGGGTATGGATCGCAACCAGCGCGGCATATTGCACCGGCGTCAGGTCGAACGCCCGGCATTCCTCGACAAACAGCGCGACCGCAATCTGCTGCATGCGCCGGAACAGATAACCGGGCGCGGCATAGACGGCATCCATCGTGATCGGCTTACTCGGCATCGGGCTGCTTGTCCGGCGCGGCGTCGGCGAACGCCTTGCTTTCCTTGGCCGCGGCTTCGGCCTCGAGCAAACGCGGATAGGCCGAGACGTCGACGCCGAAGCGCCGCGCATTGGCAAGCTGCGGCACCAGGCAGAGATCGGCGATCGTCGGCGCAGACCCGAAGCAGAATGGCCCGGGTTCGTTTGCAATAAGGGTTTCGCAGGCCGAAAGCCCCTCGCGGTTGGCCCACGCCGCCCACTCCGTCACTTTCTCTTCCGCAAGACCGAGCTGACGCAGCCGGGCAAGCACTTTCAGGTTCTGCACCGGGTGGGTGTCGCAGGCCAGCGCTTGCGCAAAGGCGCGCACTTTTGCGCGGCGCAGCGGATCCTTCGGCAATAGCGGCGGCGCAGGGTGCGTCTCATCCAGCCATTCGATGATGGCGAGCGACTGGGTCAGCACTGCGCCGACATCGTCTTCCAGCGTCGGCACCAGTCCTTGCGGATTGATCGCGAGATAGGCGGGCGCGCGTTGCTCGCCCTTGCGCAAATGATGCGGCAGATGTTCGGTGGCGAGGCCCTTGAGATTGAGCGCGATCCTGACCCGGTAGGACGCGCTGCTGCGGAAATAACCGTGCAGCTTCATCGGAACCTCCCGTAAATTTGTCGTTTGGCTTCTTCCGGCGTCATTGACGCTATCCATATTGTAAGTATGCTGTCAATCAACGGGCCTGACAAGAATAACGGGAGGCTATCGATGGAAGCCGTGCAGAAGACCCCGGAACGCGAGGCGTTCTACAAGAAGATCGACGGCGAGAACCTCTCCGCGCTGTGGAACGTCATGGGCGACCTGATCACGCCGGAGCCGCGCAGCGCCTGCCGGCCGCATCTGTGGAAGTTCGACGCGATCCGCGACTACATGACGGAAGCCGGCAAGCTGATCACGGCCAAGGAAGCCGAGCGGCGGGTGCTGGTGCTGGAAAATCCCGGCCTGCGCGGCCAGTCCAAGATCACGACCTCGCTGTTCGCCGGCGTACAGATGGTGGTTCCCGGCGACGTCGCACCGGCGCACCGGCACAGCCAGTCGGCGCTGCGTTTCGTGCTCGAAGGCAAGGGTGCGGCAACCGCCGTCGACGGCGAACGCACGTTGATGGAGCCCGGCGATTTCGTCATCACGCCGTCGATGACCTGGCACGACCACGCCAACGAAACCTCCGAGCCGATGTTCTGGCTCGACGGGCTCGACATCCCGATGGTGCAGTTCTTCGACGCGTCGTTCGCCGAAGGATCGGACGAGGATCAGCAGAAGATCACCCGTCCCGCCGGCGACAGTTTTGCCCGCTACGGCCATAACCTGCTGCCCGTGGATGAGAAGCGAAAATCAAAGACGTCGCCGATCTTCAACTACCCCTATCACTACACCCGCGAGGCGCTGGAGAATGCAAAAACGCGCAACGAATGGGATGCCTGCCACGGGCTGAAGCTGAAATTCTCCAATCCCGAAACCGGCGATTTCGCCATGCCCACGATCGGCACGTTCATCCAGATGCTGCCGAAGGGTTTTAAGACCGCGCGCTATCGTTCCACGGATGCGACCGTGTTCGCTGCGATCGAGGGCAACGGCCGCAGCCGGATCGGCGACCAGACCTTTGAATGGGGCGCGCGCGATCTGTTCGTGGTGCCGAGCTGGCAGTGGGTCACCCACGAGGCCGATGTCGACTCGGTGCTGTTCAGCTTCTCCGACCGCCCGGTGCAGCAGAAGCTCGACCTGTTCCGCGAAGACCGCGGGAATGCGTGACGCTCGTCGTCCCGGCCTTGTGCGCAATTGCGCACGGGAACTCACGCGGTATGGGTCCCAGATCGCGCTTCGCTGGTCCGGGACGACGGGGGTGCCTCACCGCCAGTGCAGCAGCCGCGCTTCCAGCATGTTGATCAGCTTGCCTACCACGAGGCCAAACAGCGACAGGATGACGACGCCGGCGAGCAGTTGATCGGTCTGCATCAGGTTGCCGGCCTGCAGCACGAAGGCGCCGATGCCGTACTGGGCGCCGATCATTTCCGCGCTCACCACCAGCAACAGCGCCACCGATGCTGTGATGCGAAAGCCGGCGAGGATCGAGGGCAGCGCCCCCGGCCAGATCACGCGGCGGACGATCAGATGGAACGGCACGTTAAAACTCTGCGCCATCCGGATCAAATTGCGCGGCACGGCATCGACGCCGCTGTAGACCGAGATCGCGGTGGAGAAGAACACGCCGAGCGCGATGGTTGCGATCTTCGGCTCCTCACCGATCCCGAGCCACAGGATCAACAGCGGCAGCAGCGCGATCTTCGGAATCGGGAACAGCGCCGAGATAAAGGTGATGCCGACGCCGCGCGCCAGCGTCGACAGCCCGATGCCGAAGCCGACGACGACGCCGGCAATGGTGCCGAGGATCCAGCCCGACCCGATCCGCATCACCGACCACGACAGATGCTGCCAGAGCGCGCCTGACAGCGCGAGCTTGTAGATCGCGACCGCGATCGCCGACGGCGCGGGAAGAAACAGCGGGTTGACCCAGCCGGCGCTGCCGGCAAGCTGCCAGAACGCAATCACCAGCGCCAGCGCGATCCAGCCGGAAGTGCGGCCTGCGCTCGGCGTAAAGCCCGCGCCGCGAAAGGCGACCGGCCGCGGTGCGGCCTCGTCGCGTTGCGTTTCCTGCGATGCGGCGCGGTCAAGCATGCTGGACCTCGCGCTCGGCATCGATCGCCTCCTCGCGGATCAGCGACCACAGGTCGTTCTGCAGGGTGAGCAGCCTGCCGCGGGCGTTGATGTCGCCGCGCTCGGCACGCGTCATCGGGATGGTCACGACCTCGCGAACCCGGCCGGGGCGGCGCGACAGCACCACGATGCGGTCGGCAAGCCGGACGGCCTCTTCCAGATTGTGCGTCACATAGACCGCGCCCATGGAACCATCGGCCAGCAACCCGATAAAATCCTCCATCAGCAATTCGCGGGTCTGCGAATCCAGCGCCGACAGCGGCTCGTCCATCAACAGGATCGCCGGCCGCACCGCCAGCGCGCGGGCGATGCCGACGCGCTGGCGCATGCCGCCGGATAATTGCTTTGGATAGGCGCCGCGAAAATCCGAGAGACTCGTGCGGCTCAGCGCGTCATCGATCACGGCGCGGCGTTCGCCGGCGCCCAGCGCCGTATGCACCAGCGGAAACTCGACGTTTTGCTCCACCGTGCACCAGGGCAGCAGCGCGAAATCCTGGAACACGAAGGTCAGCGGGTTGAGGCTGTTGGCCGGCGGCGCGCCGCGCAATTCGGCAGCACCCGCACTCGGCCGCAGCAAGCCGCCCAGGATCTGCAGCAGCGTGCTCTTGCCGCAGCCGGACGGACCGACGATCGCGACCACCTCGCCCGACGCGACCTGGAACGACACGTGATCGAGCACCTCGAGCGCGCCGAAGCGGTGGCTGATATGGTCGGCGATCAGGTCCATCGACACGTTTTTCCGATCCCGCGTCTCAATACTCGTCGTTGCGAGGAGCGGAGCGACGAAGCAATCCATTCTTCCCCTGCGCGGTAAGCTGGATTGCTTCGCTGCGCTCGCAATGACGGCTTCAAATACCCTACACTAATCCGCCTTTACGTATTCCTTGGCGATGATCGCATCCGCCGCAAATCCCTTGTCGACAAAGCCCTGCTCCTGCAGCCAGGAGATCTGATTGCCGACGTTCTTGACGTCGAGCTTGCCGTCGGGGTCGATATAGGCGCAATTGCCGACCACCTGCTCGACCGGCAGGTTGGTGTATTTGGCGATGATTTCCAGCAGCGGCTTGGTCTTGTCATTGATCTCGGCCTTGCCGTCCTTCACCGAGGCCAGGATCACGTCGTGATATTCGCGGTCGGCGCGGACCAGCGCGCCCAAAAGCTTCGTCACCTGCGCGGTATTGGTCAGCGTCTTCGGCGAAGCGAACACTGCGCCGAGCTGCCAGGGCGTCTCGTCGCCGACCCAGCCCAATAGTTTGGCGCCGCCGGAATCCACGAGCGTGCGCGCGGTCGATATCGGGAGCAGCGCGGCATCGACGGTTTCACCCTTCAGCGCCGCGGCGGCATTCGACAACGACTGCAGCGGCAGCACTTTGACGTCCGCCAGCTTGAAGCCGTATTTGTCGGCGAGCAGCCCCAGCGAATAATGGAAGCTGGAACCGACCTGCGTCACCGCCACGCGTTTGCCCGCGAGATCTACCGGCGTCTTCAGCCCGGCGGCGTAGGCGTTGTTGCTGGCGAAATAGCCGATCAGGGGATAGCCGGCCTTTTCCCGGCTCATGCCGCCGATCACCTTCAGCGTGCCCTTGCCGGCGAGATTGTAAAGTCCCGCGGTGAACGCGGTGACGCCGAAATCGACGTCGCCCGAGGTGGTCGCAACCGCGATCGGCTGCGCCGCGTCGAAGAATTTCAGTTCGATATCGAGGCCGGCCTCGCGGAAATAGCCCTTGTCCTGCGCGATGAACACCGGCGCGGACGATGACAGCCGGAGTACGCCGATCTTCGCCTTCAGCGCATCATCGGCCCGCGCGATTCCGCCT
>Ga0310811_10007163_pt1 | contig 14270 bp, 13 predicted proteins | sample YCmetagenome_FD_207642 | JGI IMG/M metagenome (GOLD analysis project Ga0310811, IMG submission 207642) | Soil microbial communities from experimental microcosm in Duke University, North Carolina, United States - YC | ecosystem: Engineered > Artificial ecosystem > Soil microcosm > Unclassified ...
AAAATCGTGTGCCCATTCAGCCCAACAATGTCCATGAACGGCATGCCCTGGGCCATCGCCTTCGGCACAATCCACGTCAGCAGCGCCATCAGGCCGCCCGCCACCAGCAGCCCCCCGCCGCAACCCCCCACAGCGAGCAATAATCCTTCCGTCACAAACTGCCGCACCAGACGCGCCGGAGTTGCCCCCAGCGCTCCCCGCACCGCAATCTCCCGGCGTCGTTTTTCCGCCCGCACCAGCAGCAGGCTCGCCACGTTCACGCAGGCGATGAGCAGAAGCAATCCGGCACCGGCCAGCAGCGTTAACAGGATCGGCCGAACCTTGCCAACGATCAGCTCCGTCAGCGGCTCCAGGCTCGCACCCTGCCCCGTGTTGGAGTCCGGATACTGCGCCGCCAGCTGCGCCGCCACGTTCTTCAGATCCGCCAGGGCCTGCTGCTCCGTCACCCCCGCTTTCAGTCGCCCCACACCATCCAGGTCGTGGCAACTCCGCCGATCCTCGCAGCCCGCCCTCCGGTCCAGCAGCGGCACCCAGAACTGCGCATTCGCCCGCGGCGCAAACGCAAAGCTCTGCGGCAGCACACCCACAATCGTGTACTCATCCCCGCTCAGGCTCACCTGCTGCCCAATCACGTCCCGCCGCCCGCCGAACCGCGCCTTCCACGTGCCATACGGAAGCATCACGATCTTCGCCTGCCCCGGCGCATCCTCGCCCGGATGAAAATCCCGCCCCAGAATGGGCTGCACGCCCAGCGTGCGGAAGAACCCCGCGCTCACCCGCGCCCCCGGCACCGGTACGATCACCGAACCCATCCGCAGCAGATATCCCGTCCCCCCATACACGTCCAGCGACGCCAGCGAGTGATTCATCCGCTTCCAGTCGTCATAGTCGTAGCGCGACAAATTCGACCGCGGAAATGCGGACTCGCTCTCATCTACGGCCGCCAGCCGATTGGGCTGCGCATACGGCAACGGCTCGATCAGCGCCGCATCGACAAATCCGAAAATCGCCGTGCTCACGCCCATGCCCAGCGCCAGCATCAGCACCGCTGTCAGCGCAAAGCCCGGATTCCGTCCCATCTGCCGCGCGGCAAAGCGGACGTCCTGCGTCACCGTCTCCAGTCGGAACCGCACCACGTCGTTGCTCCGCTCCTTCATCCGAGTGCTGTTGCCAAACTGGCGCATGGCCGCGTAGTGCGCCTCCACCGCGCTCATTCCCCGGTCGCGCAACTCCTGTTCGATTTGCTCCTTGTGGAACGCCATCTCCTCGTCCAGCTCATCGTCGAAGCGCATGCGTCCTGTCAGCGCAGCCAGCTTCCTCAGCATCTTTCCCAATGCCCTCATACTGCCTCCCCGGCTTCCTCCAGGACGCGACCGATCGCCGCCACCATCTGCCGGAACTGCGACACCTCCAGCCCCGTTTGCTTCCTTCCCGCCGCGGTCAGCGTGTAGAAACGAGCTCGCCGGTTGGTCTCCGTTTTCCTCCATTCCGCCTTGACCCAACCCCGCAACAGCAACCGCTGCAGCGCCGGATAGAGCGAGCCCTCCTCCACCTTCAACACGTCGTCCGAAATTCGCCTGATCGACTGCGCGATCGCATACCCGTGCAGTGGCGCGTGCCTCAACGTCGTCAGGATTAACATGTCCAGGGTACCTGGCATCAGCTCGGTCTTGTTCATGCGCGTAACCGTAGAAGGTCTATGCATAGGCTGTCAAGGCGGCTTGCGGCCGAGTGCTTTCCGGGCTGGAAAGTTTTCTGGCCGAGGGTTCATTCAAACGGGGTGCTTTGATCGGCAGATGATGCCGGAAGCCGTAGGAAGCGTTCGACGGCTCCTGCTCTCAACGAGTGCCAAATCGCCAATGCACTCACCGAGGCCGGATCTGCATCAAAAAGTCGGCTTGTGTGAAGTTGGTCTGGATTTAGGCGAAAAGGTGCCAAAGTACCCAATAAGCGGTCAACTGACCAGAGTGGTCAAGTTACACTTGAAGTCCGGGGCCTACGATTGAGCTATCTCACCGTTCCCACTAAGAGCGTGTCAGTTCGCGGGGGTATTATGAATCCTTTTAACAGGAAGCAGTCGCGCAGAACTCTGGTGCAGAATTTCGGCATGGCCGCGACCGCTGGCTTGTTGGGCATTTCTTCAAGCCGGACTGCCATCAGTCAGCCGCCCGACAAGTCGAGCAGTGGCTCCACGCCGCGAGCATTGGCGCTCATTGGAGATCGCTACCACAATGCAGACTACATTCGGGTGGCTCTCGACAAGATTTTCAAGGAGCTGAAATTCCCGATCGATTACACCATTCACTATGACCATATCTCCGATGATCTGCTGAAAAATTATCGGCTCTTTCTGTGCCTGAGGGATGGGATGATCTGGCCCGACGGCTACCTTGGGCCAGATGCATATTCGGACTATGAAAGGAATCTCGAGGATCTTCCACCGCGAAATGCGGATCCAAAGCCGAAAACATGGATTACCGAAGAGCAAGGGAATGCGATCAAACGATTTGTGAGTTCCGGCAACGGATTTTATGCCCTGCATAACTCAAGCCATATTTCGCTGAGTTCGAAGAACTATCGTGAGGTGATGGGCGGAGCGTACATCGGTCATCCGCCACTCCGCCCATTTGTCGTTCGGGCCTCAAATAACCCGCACCCAATCACCAAAGGGATGGCTGATTTCGTCGTTAACGATGAACAGCACTATGTGGAGTATGACAATGACAAGAAGTATGTCCTTATGGAAGCGGAGAACGTCGACGGCTTGACCTTTGAAAATCGGGGGGCCAAATCAATCTCAGGATGGGCATACGACTTTGGAAGTGGGCGAGTGGTGTTTACCGCAGTCGGGCACACTATTCATGCGATGTGGAACCCACAGTATGTTGAGATTCAGAAACGCGCAATACGTTGGCTGTTGAAGCAGATTTAAGATTCCAGGTTCCGGGAGAGTGGTCGGATACTGGGAGGCGAAGATTCGAGAAAGTTCCCGAAAACGTCACTTGCGCGGATACGCTTGGAGGATTGGAAAGGGCCCAATAGCGAATCGATCCTCCATTCTGTTCACGAATTACTTGGACAGGATATCGAGTGCCCGGAGGGCCAGCGCATCCACATTAACTGAACCATTGCCGCCTGCGCTGCTCAGTACTATCACTGCGACCCTCGCGTCTCTATTCAAATAGAGTGCTGCACTGTAACCGCTTACTTCGCCCCCATGTCCCTTGACAATAGCTTTTCCCAAGCGAAGAAACATCATCCCCAAACCATACCCGCCGGAATTGGTGGTGCCTGTAGGTATAACGTAATCGTTCTGGTAGTGAAGGAGCCTTGCAGGTGCGAGCACGCTGGCTGGCCCATCTCCCATCAGGAAAGACGCAAACTTCGCCATGTCACCAACCGTGGTATAGATCGCTCCATTGGGTACCTTGTAGCCTCTTCCTTTCTTGTTTTCCGCGTCTGATTCAAACGAGCTTCGCAAACCCATCGCCATCTCGTATCCCTTCGCCAGGTGCCTCTGTACATCAGGTGTCAGCTCCAGCGTTGTATGCGTCATCCCCAACGGTGCAAAGATATGGTGCGGAATATATTCCAGATAAGGTTCTCCTGCGGCTTGCTCTAGCGCTGCCCCTAATACGGCTTACCCGATATTGGAATACGAGTACTTTTCTCCGGGTTTGAATTCATAACCCACATGCGGCAACGCCGCGATCAGCGTCTGTCTCCACACCTCCGGTTCTCCTTTCACATACTTGTCTGTGTGATCCGGCTCGCGAGAAAGCCCTGAGGTATGCGTTGCCAGCTGCAACAGAGTGACTGGAGAAGCATCTTTATACCGGTTCAGTATAGTGTTCACTTCGGGAAAATACTTCTCCACCGGATCGGAGAGCTGCAGCTTACCCGCTTCTACAAGCTGCTCCAACATCGTCGCAGTGAACATCTTGGTTATGGACCCGATGCGGTACACAGTATCCTGATTTGCCGCCAAGCTCGCTGACGATTCGGCGTTACATAGCTTTTCGTCCACACCAGTTTGTCACCCGAGACTACTCCCACCGTCAGGCTACCCAACCGTGATCGGAAGAACTCGGTCGCCGCCAACTCATCGATCTGCTTGCATGACGTGCATAAGCTGTATGGGCCTGTTGCCTCGACGATTGCTAAAGGTACCTGCTGCGACCGCGCACAAAGGCAAGATGCCAATAGAGAGAGCCCCAGCACCATTGATTTCAGATTTGGCAATATCGTCTGCATGGTGAATCGCTTATGAAAAGGTTAGATGAGTGCGAACGAATAGAGTTCTGTTGGGTTCTGTGCGAGTGGTCGCATTTCGTTACCTTTAAAACCTGCGGAGCGACCCCGCGCACACCGTTCAGTCACTGGACATGCGATTCCTGCTCAGAGTCAGGAGCATGCGCGACTCAGCGATGTTCTCCTCCAGCAGTGCCCTTCCCTCCCCAACCCCCGCAACAGCTTCGCTGTCTTGTTCGGTCGGTTCATTGGTACTACGGCACAGTCCGACTGCTCCAGCGCGTGCATGTCTGCATTACGGCTCAGCACCTTCGCAGACCGGCCTTCACAAACAAATGAAGGCGCATTGGAGATCTCCCGGTTCTCGTGCATGTTGTTTTCCTGGCGTCTGGGGGTTCTTAGACTACGCAGGACCGGACAGCCACTCGCGTGTATCGCAGCCGCCCTATTGCCTTCCTCGTCTGGGTATCGAGTCGGCATCCTGACTTTATGCCCCAACCTTGTACATGAGCGCATTATGCCTTCATCACTGAATAGTGACACCGCTGAACTGTAATGCAAGTTCGGAGGCGAAGGTATCAATCGCCTCCCAATCACGAACATCGCTCGGTGGCATCCGCCTGAGAGCCGGAATAAGATTGAATGGGAATCCGAGTCTTGCGGCGTCGAACTTCCCTCCGACTATGGACAGCGCAACCGGCGCAAACCAGGGGAAGTCCCTGAGCTGTTTCTTCAGCTGGTTCTGTGCTCCCTTCCAGTCCTTCTCGTCTTTCTGCACCGGGCCGAGCACAAACAATGCGACCGGCAATTTGATCAGTAGGTCGCGATTTGCGGCGAGAAATCGTCGAGCGTCTTTATGCAGACGGCCAACATAGAGAGCAGCTCCGAGCACAACAGCGCCATAACTCTCAAGGGAACGAACATGCCGTGCCGGCAGAACATCGACCGCGAGACCCGATTCACGCAATTTGCACGCTACCCTTTGTGCAACTTCCTCGGTCGACCCCATGCGGGTGGCGTAGGTAACCAACACTTTTGAGTTCACACCTGTCCTCCTTTCGGACAAATGTTAGAACGGCGGTCGCCCGGACCTTCAGACCGCAATCTCTTCGCATTTCGGCGCATGCTCCACAGTTATGGAAAACGGCACGTGATCCTGTTTGCATATTGCCTTAATCGCAGGCCGCGCGGTCAATGGCCCAGATGGCAAGCCTCCGCCCGGCATTATCCATTGGCCAACCATCAGAAATCGATTGAGCCCGGGAAGGGTGTTTGGAAGAGGTTTAAATCCAGCGCCAGGTTCAATTAACCAGCCTTCCATACTTCCCTTCCAATTGCCGGTGTAACGGATTATGGATGCGGGCGTTGTCACATCGATCACTTCGATGTCAGCCGACAGTTTCGGTATTCGTTTTTCAAGGATGGAAATTACGGCTTCAGCTACGCGCTGCTTTTCTTCTCTGTACTTCAGGACATCATTTTCGCGAAGAAGTTTCCAGTACTCGTAGTTGCGTGTGGGCAGGATACTGGTGATGGCCGTCTTGTCCGGGGGCGAAAATGTGGGATCGAAGTGGAAGATGCGATGTTGGATATAGCTGAGTTCTGTGCCGGGATCGACTTCAATTGGCGATTTGAGCAGAGATCTCACCATCGCAGGCTGATCACGAAGGTCGCGGGCCACTCCGAGTGAGACCTGAAGATATGACGCAAATGGCTCTTTCTGCTGGTAACGGGCGCGAAGCGCGTCGTCGGCAAATTTGCCGCCGAGCATCTCGAATATGGTGGAATGGCCGTCTGCAGCGGAGATGATCCAGTCTGCCATGATGGTCTCGCCGTCTTGAAGTTCCACCCCGATCGCTTTGTCTTCTTGAACCAGGATGCGATCGACTTTGGAATTGAACCGAATAATTCCTCCAAGGCGCTGAATGGTTTCTTCGATGAGGCGGATGAGCGCTTGCGATCCGCCGATACAGTAGCCTGCATTGCGCGCATGCATCCATCCGAGGCTGATGATGATTGCGATGGCAGACATCTTTCCGATGTCACCCCCTGTAAAGAACGCTCGCAATCGTGTATCGGAGAAGCGCGCGCCATACTCGGCGCCACTAATTTTGGAAAGCTTGTTGAGTACGGGGAGAATGGGAAGGTCGCGGATGATATTCAGGCCATTCTCGACGATGTTGCCAGCTGGATCGATCATCCGGAGCTTGCTTAGGCTGCGGATCGAGTGAGTAAGGTCATAAATCGCATTCGCATCTTTCGGGGCAATGCGGAGCAATTCTGCTTGGAGGCGGTCGACATCAGTAAAGATGCTCAAGCCGTTTCCGTCTTCGTCCTCAATGCGGACAAACTCTTCAGGATCGACAAACGAGAGCTTGCTCATATCGAGGAGTTCGGTCCACAGCGAATGGAAGTCGGCGCCAGGCTTTGACCCGACCAACCAATGGAGGCACCCCTCGAAGGTGTATTCGCCGCGCTTCCAACTTGTCGCGAGGCCTCCGGCCATGTTGTGCATTTCGAGGATTTCCACTTCGTATCCACACTTAAGGGCATAGACGGCGGCGCTCAGCCCGGCTATTCCGCTGCCAATGATGACGATCTTTCGCCCGTTTCGGCTCATGCGATTTCTCCTGAGTGATGAGGTGTACGTGCTCAACGTGGGTTTGCTGGAGAGTCTGGGGTTGATGGGCTGCAAATGACGGCAGTTGAACATGCTGGAGCAGAGTGCCGCAGATTCGCGAAAAATAATAGGCCGCAATTTTCTGCGGTTCCGTGATCAAGATCACGATCTGATGTCCTGGCAGGAGCACGCGCACAAGACGGACTTACCTTTGCAGATTGGCCGTGCACAATGGGATCGTAACTGCTGCCTACCCATCCGTTTGAAACACCGTGAAAGGTGGGTAGAACCCTTCATTTCGTGAGTTAAGACGCAACGGGAAGATGTGTAGCGATTTTTCGAGTTCTGGGTCAAAAACCGTCATGGAGAAATTGACCGGGAATTTCGTGGGGCTTGTGGCACGCTGGCGACGCGCCCGGCGCTTCCCAAGTTGAACGAGGCGGGCCGAACGGTGCCACTCCCGTGCAAAACACAAAGTCAATCATGAGTGATCTTCGTCACATTCTAAGAACCGCATTTGGGCTTCTATTTAGCGGTAGTGATTAAAATCACTGCCACTCGGGTTGAATCCAAAGTGCGTGTGAGTTGTAGCGGATTCACTTGTTGGCTTTCGATCTACTTTGCGTTTTGGCCAGGAGGAACGACAAATATGGGCTCGAGAATGCGTCGGTCTACGACCCTGCTGTATCTTTTGTTACCGGTCATCATCTTCGCCCTCTCCGGACGCATGTCAGCGGAAGAACAAAAAGCAAAAGCTGCCGCTGCCGGTACCGGCGACTACGTGGGCAGTGAAGTCTGCACCAGCTGTCACGATGCTGAGGGCAAGCACTTCCAAGCCACGGTGATGGGCAAAGCGTTCGCGCACCCGAAGAACGACATGGAAAAGTTGGGTTGCGAGGGCTGTCACGGGCCAGGTAAAGCGCACGTCGAAGCAGGCGGTGGTAAAGATACCATCCCCGTGCGCTTCACTTCCGATTCCAAGAACACTGTAGAAGAAAAGAACAACGCCTGCCTCAGTTGTCATTCCACCGGCAACCGCATGTTTTGGCATGGCAGTCCGCATGAATCGCGTAATCTGGCGTGCGTCGATTGCCACGTCGGCCATGAACCGCAGACCAAGAAGCTCTCATCCGACGCTCGGTTTAACCAGCCGCTCACCGACGTCAATGGCACCAAGCTGAAGGAGCCTGAGCTCTGCCTGCAATGCCACCAGATGCGACGTGCACAATTACAGCGTTCGTCCCATATGCCCTATCGCGAAGGCAAGGTCACCTGTACCAGCTGCCACAATCCGCATGGCTCGCCCAATCCGAAGCAACTTATCCAAACCACGGTGAACGAGAATTGCCTCAGTTGCCACACTGAACGGCGCGGTCCATTCCTATGGGAGCACCCGCCGGTCATGGAAAGCTGCCTCAATTGTCACGAGGCGCACGGCACAAACAATCCGCAACTGCTCAAGGTGCGTATGCCGCGTGTCTGCGACACCTGCCACGTCACCAGCCGGCATCCGACCACGCCCACGCTGTTGAACTCGGTACGCGATTTCAACCGTGGTTGTACGAACTGCCACTCATCCATCCACGGCTCGAATCACCCCTCGGGCGACAAGTTCCTGCGCTAGGAGAGAGACCATGAAAACGACGAATAAGATTTCGCTTCTCACAGTCCTCTTGGTCCTATGTTTCTCCGCCGGCTTTGCCCAGGAGAGCCAGAAGAAAGAGGAGGGCAAACAGCGGGACGCAAACACCCCAAGCGCCACACAACAACCCGCGGCTGAAGTTTCCGGTCCGGCCGAAGATGAGAACTTCATCGAATTCGGCGGCCGCGGATTCTTTGGGGACGTTTATGGCCGCCCGGATCTTCCGTTCAAGCCTAATCTGCGAACATCGAAACTGAACGAATACGGCGATCTTCGCAACAACTTCCTAATCCGCCGAGCCCGCATCTACATGGACAACGTGCTCGGTTCCCGCAATTATCTGCTCTATCAAACACAAAGCAGTTTCTACCGCGATCAGAGCCACTTGGGCACATTTGGCCAGTACAACAGATTCAAAGTGCAGGTCCGTTACGACGAAATCTCGCATATCTTCACCAATACTGCGAGAACGCCCTACGTCCAGACATCTCCGGGCGTATGGACGATGCCGCTGGCACTTCGCCAGGCGCTGCAAAACGCCTCGTCGACGGGGACGGTGGTTCAAATTAACAACAGTCTCCCAAGCTACATTGCCACTCAACTTGTTCCGTACGAGCAGTTCATCGTTCCGCAACTGCAACGTCGCGCAGGCACCGGACTTATCCGACTTTATCTCAAGCCCGACTGGACCTTGAGCGCCTCCTTCTGGCGCGAGCACGAAAGTGGTACGCGGCCGATCGGCGCGATCTTCAATTCCAGTCCCAGCGCGGCAGGAAGCAGCGAGCCAGGCACGGTGACAAACCGCCAAAGTCCTGGAACGGGCGTTGAACTGCCGGAAACGATCGATTACTTCAACAATCTCGTCAAAGTGATGACCGAATTCGATCGTCACAGATGGGCCGCTCAAGTGGGATACAACGGCTCGTTCTTTGAGGAGAACGTCCCGTCGATGACCTTCGACAATCCATTTGCCACCGCCGATGTTCCAGTGCAGATCATTGCACCCGGTACCAGCGGCTGCACCGGAACTACGAATTGCACGATCTCTTCAGTTCCCGCCCATGGCCAGCGCGCTCTGTATCCAAGCAACCAGGCCAACTACATGAGCTTTGCTACCATCTTCAACTTCGGAAAGCAAACCCATGTCATGGGAATGGTTTCGCCGGGCTGGCTGCATCAAAACGATCGTTTCCTTCCCTACACAGCCAACACCGCGATTACCGGTCTGACGGCGCTGCCGGTCGCCAGCCTGAATGGCAAGAAGCAAACGCTCGCTATGAACTGGACCGCGGTGACGAAGCTGAAGTTCGTCGAGCTTGAAGGAAAGTACCGCCACTATGATTACAACAACAACACGCAGGTGCTCCAGCTGACACCCATTGAGGGCGACGTCATAGGAGCGAATTCCACGTCGACAGGACAGGCTGCTCCCGCGGCTACGGATACAAACGGCCGCAGCAATCCGGGATACAACCGCCGCACGCTGGAACTGAGTGCTACCGGATATTGGGGTAAGCGCAGCTCAGCCAAAGCCGGTTGGGAAGGTGAGTGGTTCGATCGCTCGCACCGCGATGTCGAGCACACGTTTGAAAGCACCTTCTTTGGCAATGTGGACTACAGCCCGTCTCGAGATTTTCTCCTGCGGGTTTCGGGCAGGCACCAGAATCGGACCCCAGACGAATACCAGGACGAGGCAGCGAGCGATCCCACGACAGGCGCGGACATCTCCTGCACTTCGTCAAGCACAGTCTTCACGGAAGAACAGCGCTGCCATCGCCGCTTTGACGAAGCCGCGCGCATCCTCGATCGCGGAGACGTATTGGCGCAGTACGACCTGCGGCAATGGTCATTTACCGGCAGCTTCCAAACCATCCAACAGGACTTCAATCGCTCCGGTGGCACAAATAGCCCTACGCCATTGAACTTCGTTCCCGGTAACGCTTCTCCTTACTACCTGTACGGCGCGCTGAAAGATCTTTCCTGGATCTACAGCTTCGATACCAGTTATGCGTTCTCATCCGCCGTTTCGGCATTTGTCGAGTTCACGCATGAGGACTATCACAAGCGAATGATTTCGCGCAGCCGCACTCCAGCATCGGGCACGCAGACCATTCTGACCTGCACTGGCTGCGATACGCCGAACAACGACTGGGAGAGTACTTATCACGATAAATTCGATACGTACGCTGCAGGCCTGGATTTCTTCCTGGCCAAACGCTTCTGGATTTCTCCTTACTATTCGTTGTCTGCCGGCACTGGGCTGGTCAACTCACGCGCGTTGGGCAACCCGGGCATCACCAGCGGCGCGAACGCGTTCACTCTGACCGGTACAAGTACACCGGAGGATTATCCGGAAACCACCACGCGCATTCACGAAGGTGTCATGGTTTTCAAGTACAAGCTGACCAAGAGCCTGATGCCAAAGTTTGAGTATCGCTTCCAACAGTTCGACAACCGCGATTATCAAACGTCTGCGATGACGCCGTACATGGGCTGCATCGGTGCTGGTTCCGTCAGTGTTCAAGCACCTTGCGTCAACGTAGGAGCTACAGTAGCAGTGAAATCGCCGACGGCGAACTATCCATACTTCGTCGTGGGCGATACAGCCGCTGCGCGCTACTTGTTCCTTGGCGCGGATCAGCCGTCTTACCGCGCGCACGTTTTTACCGGCACATTGGAATACCGCTTTTAACGTAAGCTGTTCCGCGGCGCTTTCTAGGCACTGAACCGAAATGGCCACTCGCACAGCGAGCGGCCATTTTTATTGGCGATTTGGGACAGCGCAAAATGAGAAAAGGCAATCTAACCGAAGCTTCAGGACATTCGCTGAGTCTGTTCCGTACGTAAAGACAGACCTAACGCAGGAATGTTCAATTCCGTGTTTGCAGGTAACTGGTTCGCGAATTAGCTCAGGACTTCAGAATCTGCTTGACTCTTGTTGTCCCTGCCGGCTCTCCTCCGTCGACGAGGATCTTTGTTCCGGGCCGCTTTGGCGCTTAGCTCGCCTTGTGCATCGGATAATCGGCCGGTTTCACTGCAGACTGCTGCGAGAGCGAACTTGGTGCGTCGGGGTTTGCCCCTTGGTCTACTCCAATGCCCAGCCGATCTACGAGTTCTCCACCCAACCAGCCGCCTACCAAAGCGAGCACGACTGCGATAAAAGACAACGCCAATGCACCGGTGGAGGGCATTTGACCGTCCGCTTGCCGCATGAACCAGCTGGCAATGAACAACGACACAACCACAACGTTCGTTGCACCATGGAGAAGGCCGATTCTCTTGGCGCGAGTATCAGCAGGAATCCCCGTTCAGTCGACGAGACCAAAGATCGCAGCACACAATCCCCCAATGACTCCCGCCGCAATCATCCAAAACGAGATCCGAAACCAGTTCGAATCGCTCTGAGCCAAGCCCACAATATCTTCTTGTTGGCCGCGAAGCTGCCGCAGCCACCATCCGTGTGTCCGTCATGTAATATTGTCCGTGCTGTTCGCCCTTAGAGATCGCATTGGACTTGCGTGCTGAAGCCCAGCATGTGCTTGGTGAGCATTTGCGACCAACGGGCCTTAAGAAGAGCTCGAGGCGGAACTGCGTATTAAATGTGTTTCTTGCCACGCGAGATCACACTCAGCACACCTCGGCCTGCAAACTGCTCGCTAATAATCAGCGGAGGAGAATTTCAATCTTCTTCGGTCTGTGTAGTCAGGTAGCGCTCGTAACCCATTTCCTTGATCTGATGTACCTGCGCCTCCAACCAATCGACATGGCCCTCTTCATCTTTGAGCAGCTTTACAAAGAGATCGCGGGAGCCGTTGTCCTTATTCTCCACACAAATACGTATTGACTCGTTGTACGAGGCAACTGCCCCATGTTCCAAGTCCAGATCAGACTCGATCATGTCTTTAAGTGACTTCCCGATGGTCAGAGGCATCGGCTCCATCGTTGGCGTGCCATCAAGAAATAAGATCCGCTCCATCAGTATCTCGGCGTGCTTCATTTCGTCGATCGACTGCTTCTTGATGTATTTCGAATATTTCTTGTAGCCCCAGTTTTCCGCGATTTCGGCATGCAAGAAATACTGGTTGATCGCTGTCAATTCGTCGCGTAGAGCATGATTCAGCTGCTCAAGAACCTGCGGATTTCCTTTCATGTGGAGGCCCGTCCTTAAAAAGAATGTCGAAATCCAAACTCTGCAACCCGTTTTGAAAGGCTAACACTGCGGACCGGTAACTCGGTCGCCCGGAGGTGGAGAACTTGGGTGCGAACCCGCCACGTCCCGGCGATCTGAGCGGACGTCCATGGTTAGGCGGTCGGAAAAGCACTTTCACGCCGAAGGTATGCCATCGCCGGTCACTTTGCGGCTAAGTCATTGACTCTAAATGCACGATTGCGGTGGGATCACGTCCAGGATAAACAGACGAATTGGACGGGGTGATCTCAGTGGCCCAATTCTAGAAAAGTCGTCGGAGGCCAGATCCTGGGGCATACCGTCTCAGACTTTCCTCAACGGCACTAGGCACCAAAATGAAGAACATTGCAAACAGCGAATTGACTAATGAAGTTTCGCCAGTTCCATTATCCGAAGAAGAGGTTTGCCGGCAACATTCTCGAGTGGGAAATAGACCAGATGCGTCTTAGGATCCACAGAGACCGTATGGGCGTGCGGCATATGAAATTGGCCGAGCATGTGAAGTGTGCGGTTGCTTTCCTCCAGAACCGTCACAGTCCCCGATTCGGCTGAAACATACAGCCGGCTCAAGCCAGGATCAAACGCAAGTACATCCGGATCGTCGCCTACCTGAAAAACGGACAGCAGTTTCATTGAATTCAAATCAAAAACGGCGAGCGAGTGATTTTCCTCGCCAGCGATGAATGCAAGCCGATTTGTCTGGTCGAGCGCAATGCCATGCGGGTTCTCGATACCGGGTAATTTGTATCGGCCAATGATCTTCAATTGTGCGGGGTTGATAGCGACGAGTTCATTAGCGCCATGCACCGCGACCAGGATGTGTCCCGGTCCCGCATCGCAGGCGGTATTACCGGCCCCTCCGCCCAATTGAATTGATGCGATGAGCTTATTCGTCTGGGCATCGACCTGCCGCTTCTGTACATCGAAGACGACCAACTGGTCCGCATTCATATGCGCTATGTAAAGCCGACCATTCTTCGCATCGAGACTCTGATAATCAAATCGCACGGCCGGCCCAGGCAGCGGTATCTCGACAATCTGCTTAAGCACGCCGCCGCCGGGCTCGTCCTTTCCGCTTTGGCCGAAGGCAACGCTGTTGATGAGAAGGAGACCCAACGCTGGAGCGGTGCACAGCCGGGTGATCGCTACGAGAAAAACATTCATCGAGAGCCAAATCCTTTCGCGTGGAATGTTCGGAAGGTGTGCCGAAATCGGACGAATTAAGTGATGTCGTTTGTGTTTGCTGGTGTGAGTTGCGGTAGCCAAATCCGAAACGTCGATCCGTGCCCGGGCTCGGAAACTAGATCGACCGTCCCACCGTGGAGTGCTATCGCCCATTGAGAAATTGAAAGCCCAAGTCCGGCGCCGCCTTCGCCGCGAGTTCTTGCTTTTTCTACCCGATAAAACCGCTCAAAGACCCTTTGTTGATGCTCCGCCTAGATGCCCGGACCGTCATCATGAACTTCGAGCAGTGCATTCGGACCGCTTACCGAGACTCGGATCCGGATCTTTCCCCCGCGCGGCGAAAACTTCACGGCATTGTCGATGAGATTGACAATTGCCTGGCG
>Ga0310811_10007164_pt1 | contig 14269 bp, 14 predicted proteins | sample YCmetagenome_FD_207642 | JGI IMG/M metagenome (GOLD analysis project Ga0310811, IMG submission 207642) | Soil microbial communities from experimental microcosm in Duke University, North Carolina, United States - YC | ecosystem: Engineered > Artificial ecosystem > Soil microcosm > Unclassified ...
CATCCCAGGGGATTGACCACCCTGGGTCCGGCTCACCGCGCCCCCAGGGACGAAAGAAGGTGGCCACGGTCGTTCGCGGTCACCGGCGCCAGCCCTCACATCGCGGAAACCCATCCGCGGTGCCGAGAAAGCACGCCTCTCACCAGCCCCGCCCCCAAACCTCGCAAGAGGCAAGAGGGCGGGGCTTCGGTGCGTTCAGGAGCAACGATGGCTTCAAACCTCCGCCAGCACCCAGTCGGCGATTTCGGCGCCGCGGTCGACATTGCGCGGCAGGGCCATGATGCGGCGGTCGTGATCGAACGGCGCGATCAGCGCCATGGTCTCGGCGAGCGTCACGGGGCTGCTCTCGCATTCGCTGACGACGATGCCGATCACCGGAATGTTCTCGGCGTCGAGGACAGAGAGCGCGGTCAGCGTGTGGCTTGCCGCGCCCATGTAACTGCCGGCCACCAGCAGCGCCGGGACCTCAAGCTCGTTGATCAGCTCGATCACCCGCGCGCCCTCTGCCATCGGCGACATCACGCCGCCGACGCCTTCGATCACCAGCACGTCGTCGGTGCGCGCGATCGCCTCGCGGCAGGCGCGGACGACATCGCGGAAGATCAGCATGCGATCGTTGCGGTTGGCGGCAACGGTCGGCGGCAGCGCCGGCTCGAAGCGGATCGGCGAGATCGCGGCGACCGCCTCCGGGGTCGCGTCGCGGCCGAGCGCCGCGAGCAGCCGTCCGGCGTCGCAGGCGCCGAGGTCGGCGGGATCGAATCCGCTCATCACCGGCTTGAAGGCTTCGGGATGATGGCCGCGCGCGCGCAGGGCGCGCAGCAGGCTCGCGGCAACGTGGGTCTTGCCGACGTCGGAGCCCGATGCGGTGACGATCAGCGCGCGTGCCGTCACGGGACGAAGGCCCTCGCGCGTTCGCTGATGCCGAGATGCTCGATCGCGTCCGCCAGCCGGTCGACGTCCTCCTCGCGGTGGGCGGCGGAGAAGGCGATGCGCAACCGGCAGGTGCCGACCGGCACCGTCGGCGGCCGGATCGCGACCACCATGAAGCCCGCGTCGGCGAGCGACGCCTGGGCCGACATCGCCAGATCCTCGGGGCCGACGATCACCGGCACGATGGCGCTCTCGGCTTCGGGCAGGCCAAGTCGCGCGGTAAAGCGCCGCGCGAGCGCCAGCGGGCGATCGCACAGCGAAGGATCGCGCGCGATGAGGCCGAGCGCTGTCGTCGCTGCGGCGACGGTGCCAGGCGGCAGCGCCGTCGCGTAGATGGCGCTCCGCGCGCGATGACGCAGCATTTCGACGACATCGGCCGACGCGGCGACGTAGCCGCCAAGCGCGCCGACCGCCTTCGACAGCGTGCCCATCTGCAACGGCACGCCGAGCGAGCGGCCGTCAGCGTGGACGCCGCTGCCGCGGCCGCCATTGATCACACCGAGTGCGTGCGCGTCGTCGGTCATCAGCCAGGCATCGTGACGGTTGGCAATCTCGAGTAGCTCGGCCGCCGGTGCGCGGTCGCCGTCCATGCTGAACACGCCTTCGGTGAGGATCAGGACGTGGCGCATGTTGGCGCGTTCCGCCGCCAGCAGACGTGCGCAATCGTGGGCATCGTTGTGGCGGAACAGTCGAATTTCGGCCCCGGACAGACGGGCGCCGGCGTGCATCGACGCGTGCATCAGCTCGTCGCCCAGAATCAGGTCACGCGATCCGACGAGGGCCGGGATGGCGCCGACGTTGGCGAGATAGCCGGTGGCGAAAACCAGAGCCGAGTCAGTCTGCTTGATACGCGCGAGCACCGTTTCGAGCTCGACGTAGAGGGGGTTGTTGCCGGTGATGTAGCGCGACGCACCGGCGCCCGCGCCGTAGCGCTCGGTCGCCTCGACCGCCGCCGCGATCACCTCGGGATGTAGCGACAGCCCGAGGTAGTCATTGCACGAAAAGCTCAACAGCCGCTTGCCGTCACGATCCAGCCACAAACCGGATTCGCGCGCCGTCGGCGCGAGCCGTCGCCGCCGGTGGGCGCGGTCGATCGCGGCGAGCTTGGCGCGGGCGTAGGCGTCGAGGTCGGTCATGCGGGCCTGTGGAATCTTTGGGGCCTTTCCGCTGGCAGTATAAAGGCGCGTCGCCTAAGCTGCGCGCGATTCGTACCCCGAGTAGGCCGCATGTCCCCAGACAGTCTCTCCGCCGACAGCCGTTCCCCACCGGCCGATCAAGAGGTCCGTCACGACTGGACCGTGACCGAGGCGATGCGGCTGTTCGCGTTGCCGTTCAACGACCTGCTGTTCGCGGCGCACTCGGTTCACCGCCGTCATCACGATGCCAACGCGGTGCAGCTCTCGACGCTGCTCAACGTCAAGACCGGCGGCTGCCCCGAGGACTGCGGCTACTGCGCGCAGTCGGTGCATTTCCCGACCGGCCTCAAGGCCGAGAAGATGATGGCGTTGCCGGAGGTGCTGGACGCCGCGCGCGCCGCCAAGCAGGCCGGGGCCGGGCGGTTCTGCATGGGAGCCGCGTGGCGGTCGCCCAACGCCCGCGATCTCGCCAAGATGTGCGAGCTGGTGGAGGGCGTGCGCGGGCTCGGGCTCGAGACCTGCGTCACCGCGGGCATGCTGACCGACGATCAGGCGCGCACGCTCAAGTCGTCGGGTCTCGACTACTACAACCACAATCTCGATTCGTCGGAATCGTTCTACGCCAAGGTGGTGACGACGCGGACCTATCAGGACCGTCTCGACACGCTCGGCCATGTTCGCGACGCGGGCATAAAGATCTGCTCGGGCGGCATCCTCGGCCTCGGCGAATCGACCGACGACCGCGCGTCGATGCTGGTGACGCTCGCCAATCTGCCCGAGCATCCCGAGAGCGTGCCGATCAACATGCTGGTGAAGATCGAGGGCACGCCGCTGGGCGGCAACACGACGCTCGATCCGTTCGACTTCGTGCGGACCATCGCCGTCGCCCGCATCCTCATGCCCCGGTCGTACGTGCGCTTCGCCGCAGGCCGCCTCGAGACCGACGAGGGGCTTCAGGCCCTGGCATTCTTTGCCGGCGCCAACTCGATCTTCTACGGCGAGCGGCTGCTGACGACGCCGAACCCGGCCGATGCCGACGACCGCCGCCTGCTCGACCGTCTCGGCATCCGGCCGCTCGACGCGAGCCACTGAGCGCGTGAGCGGCGACGCCACGCCCGACTGGATGCGCGGCCTCGACCGTCTCTGGCGTCCCTACACGCAGATGAAGACCGCCGAGTCGCCGCTCGCGGTGCGCGCGACCAACGGCACGCGCATCGTGCTGGAGGGCGGCCGCGAGCTGATCGACGGCATCGCCTCGTGGTGGACGGCGGTCCACGGCTACAACCATCCGGCCATTGTCGAGGCGATCAAGCGCCAGACCGGGATCATGCCGCACGTCATGCTCGGCGGGCTGGTGCATGAGCCGGCGCTGACGCTCGCCAGCCGGCTGTCGGACCTCGTGCCGGGCGGCCCCTGGAAGACGTTTTTCAGCGAGTCGGGATCGGTCGCCGTCGAAGTGGCGCTCAAGATCGCGGCGCAGCACTGGATCAACAAGGGCGAGACCGAGCGGCGGCGGTTCGTCGGATTCCGCGGCGGTTATCATGGCGACACCTTCGCGACCATGGCGGTCGGCGACACCGATGAAGGCATGCACCGCCTGTTCAAGGGTCTGCTCGCCGAGCAGATCATCGTCGAGTTGCCCAACACCATGGATCGACGCCGCACCCTCGACCGCCTGCTGGCGACGCGGCGCCACGAGATCGCCGCCGTCATCGTCGAGCCGCTGGTGCAGGGCGCGGGCGGCATGCGCTTCCACGACATCGAGACGCTGGCGGCGATCGCCGGCACCTGCCGCCGCCACGGGGTGCTGCTGATCGCCGACGAGATTTTTGTAGGTTTGGGGCGCCTCGGCACGATGTTCGCGTGCGAGCAGGCCGAGGTCGTTCCCGACATCGTCTGCCTCGGCAAGGCGCTCACCGGCGGCGCGCTTCCGCTCGCGGCGACGCTGGCGCGCGAATCGGTCTATGCCCCGTTCCATTCGGATTCGCCGGATGCGGCGCTGATGCACGGGCCGACGTTCATGGGCAATCCGCTCGCCTGCGCCGCGGCCAACGCCTCGCTCGACCTGTTCGCGACCGAGCCGCGGCTCGATCAGGTGCGCGCGATGGAACGCTGGTTGGGCGAGGGTCTGGAGCCTGCCCGCGACCTGCCCGGCGTCGCCGACGTGCGCGCACGCGGCGCCATCGGCGTCGTGCAGCTCGAGTCGCGCGAGGGCCTCGAGACAATCGCGCGGCGCTGCCTCGAACTGGGTCTCTGGGTCCGGCCGTTCCTCGACATCGTCTATCTCACGCCCGCCTACACCATGCCGGAGCGCGAGGTCGCTGCGTTGTGCTCAGGTGTGGTGAGCGCGCTGAAGGCGCGCTAGACCGGCCGCGGGCGTCCCGGGACGCCGAGATCGCATTCGAGCGCCGCGCGGTCCCAGCCGCCGAGATCGGCGGCGGCATCGTAGGTCGACTGCAGGAAATCGAGCAGCACCTCGCCGGGATCCTCGGCGGTGCGCACCGCATCGTACGGCAGGATGAACTCGCCGAGTTGATCGTGGAAGAACGCGGCCTCGGGACGGACGCGCGCAGCGTTGAAGCGGGGCGGTGCCGGATAGGCGTAGGAGTAGAACGCCGGATAGTCGATCGCGCCGCCGCCGGGCCAGAAGCCGGCGCTCGAGACCTCGTGGGAGTAGGCCTCGCGGGTGACCGCGTCGGGAAGGTGCGGCACGCCGCCGGGATGCATCGGCGCGCGGCGGCCCGAGAACCGCGTCACCGCGAGATCGAAGCTGCCCCAGAAGAAATGCACCGGGCTCGCCTTGCCGAGGAAGCCGGTGCGGAACGTCTTGAACACGCGGTCGCACTGCACCAGCACCCGCCAGAACCGCTGCACGTAGTCGGGATCGTAGGAGTGGTGCACCGTGTCCTGGTCGAACGGCGTCGCATCGGGAAGCTCGTTGGGCAGGCGGCTGATCGACACCTCGATGTCGAGGACCGCGAGCGTCCGCATCAGGTCGCCGTAGAAGTCGGCAACCGAGCGCGGCCTGAGCGCCACGCGTCGCTCCGGTCCCCAGTCGGGCCGAATGACGAGGCAGTGGGCGAGGAAGTCGAAATCGATCGAGAAGGTGCGGTCGCAGTAGGGGATCGGCGATGTCGTCAGCCCGCGCGGCGTGACGTAGAGCGTCGAATGCCACGAGTGGTTGAGCCACGGCGTCAGCGCGAGGCGGACCTTGCCGACGATCTGAGTCCAGCGCTGAAGCGTCTCGCAGGTGTCGCGCCAGTCGGCGAGCGGCAGCGCCGGCCATGGATTCGAGACCAAGGTCGGCCAGCTTTCGGCAACGGTAGCCATGAGAAAAGCCTCGATTCCGCGCCGTCCGGCGCACACCTGGCTCGGGCAGCGAGCGGCTCCGGGGACGCTAGACCAGCCCCGGGCGGCGGGCGAGTGACCTTGTGACGACGGGTGTGGATATCGATGATACAGTGGCATTGTCGTCACTGTCGGTCCGGGGGGACACCGTGATTTTGGACCCGTCGACGCTCACCGGTATCCACACATTGCTCAGTCTGGCGGCGCTGACCACGGGCGCCCTCGCGGTGCTCGGGCTGTTCCTGGCCTGGGAATCCGTCGTCTGGACGACGCTGTTCCTCGCCACCGCGACCGCCACCAGCGCCACCGGTTTCCTGTTTTCGGGCCCGGGTTTCGGCCCCTCCCACTGGGTCGGCGTGCTGTCGCTGATCGCGCTGCTGTTCGCCGTCATCGGCCGCTACGGCTACCGGCTCGCCGGGCCGTGGCGCAGGACCTATGCGATCTGCGTCGTGATCGCTCTCTACTTCCTGGTGTTCGTGGCGATCGCCCAGGCGTTCGCCAAGGCCCCGGCGCTGCACGCGCTGGCGCCGACCGGGTCGGAGCCGCCGTTCGCGATCGCGCAGGCCGTCGCGCTGGTGCTGTTCGCGGTGGTGGGATTCGCCGCCGCGCGCGCCTTCCGCTACCGCGGCGCATTCAGCGCGCGGTAAGGCGTCGGTGTCAGCGGGATCACTCGCCCTCGCGCGCGGTCGCGTCGGGCAGCGCGCCGGCCGTCGTCACATCCTCGGCCTCGCCCTCGATCAGCGCGTCCTCGGAATCGAAGATCTGGAACATCGGCAGCGGCGACGGCAAATCCTTGCCGCGCGGCATGCGCACGCCGAGCTTGCCGAGCTCGCGGCCGCGTGGCAGCAGGCGGCCGTTGATCGATTTGACCATCTTCATGTGACTGTCCGCCGCGGTCTTGATGCCGCGCCCGACGCCGTTGACGTGGCCGACGACGACGCCGATCGCCTCGATCAGCCGCTGGGCGCCGGTGACGATCTGCTCCTGATTTTCCGCCTGGCGGCCGAGGTCGATCTCGACGCTGGCGAAGCCGATGTAGGCCATGAGCCCCGTCGGGCCGCAGACCACGATCTGCTCGCGCGCCGCTTTGCGCATGAACTCGGGATCGGCCTTGGCGAGCCGCTCGACCGCGACCTCGCTCGGCAGATACATGATGTTGATCACGCGATGCACCTGGTCGCCCTTGCCGGCCTTGCGGCAGGTCTCGCGATAGGCGCTGGCGTAGTCCTTGCTCGCGAGCGCCCTGAGGTGCTGGTTCATCGTTCCCGCGAGCCGCGCGTAGGTGTCAGATTCGCGGTCGGTTCCTTCGGTATCGGCAATCTCCAGCAGGTGCTTCGATGCCTTGCAGTCGATCGTCAGCACCGACTGGCCGGGCAGGAACACCACGGCGTCGGGCCGCAGCCGCGAACCCTCCTCGCCGTCGATCGTGTGCTGCAGCAGAAAGTCGCGTCCCGCGACCAGCCCGAACGTCTCGAGCGTGTTGTTGAGGCCGATCTCCGCCATTTGTCCCGCGCCGGCGGGATTGGAGAGGGCGCGCAGGATGGTCTCGGCCTTGGTGTCCGACTGCTCGACTCGCGCATTGAGCGTCGAGACATGCTCGACCAACTGCTGCACGCCCTTGGTCAGGCTCTCGGTCGTCTGCTTGACCAGCTCCTCGCTTTGCTTTTTGGCGGCTTCGGCCTCGCGCTTGTGATCCTCGATCAGCTTGCTCGACAGCGTGGTCGAGGTTTCGAGCAACGCCGCCTTGGTGGCGTCGAGCGTCTGGGCGCGCACGGCGTCCCAGTCGGCCATGCGCTGTTCCATCTGCGTCCGCGCTTGCTCGGCGAGGGCCGCCTGGCGATCCGCGCCTTCGCGCGCCGTCCGCTCGCGCTCTGTCGCCGCCACGGCTCGCTCACGCTCATCGCGGGCGGCGGCGAGCGCGGCTTCGGCCGAGGCGAGGCGGGTCTCCGATTCGGTCTTGGTCGCGAGGTAGCCCTCGACCAGTGCGCGCGTCTCCAGAAGCTCCGTTTCCAGCCGTCTGCGCTCGCGCAGGACCGCGGCCAGCCAAGCTCCGAGCCCGACGGCCAGCAACGCCAGGGCGACCGCGGCGATGACGGCAAAATCCATGTGACACGCTCCCCTGAACCGACGGGTCCGACCCTACCACGCAAACGAGAACAATGGGAGAACACCTTGACGGGTTGGTCAGCGCGTCTTACCTAAACGGCACGGTCGCCCGACGGTGCTGAAGCGATCGCGACCGTTTCCCCGCACAGCGAAGCGTTACAGCAGGCTCATGGCCCTCCTCGACATCCTCGTCGCTCCCGATCCCCGGCTCGCCCGCATGGCCGAACCGGTGCCCGAGGTCGACCGCGCCGTCCGCAAGCTGATGGACGACATGCTGGAGACGATGTACGCGGCGCCCGGCATCGGGCTCGCCGCGCCGCAGGTCGGCGTCAACAAGCGGGTGCTGGTGATCGACATCGCCAAGGATCCCGAGAAGCCCGAGCCGTTGCGCATCGCCAATCCGGAGATTGTCTGGAAATCGGACGAGGTCGCCATGTACGAGGAAGGCTGCCTGTCGCTGCCCGAGCAGTTCGCCGAGGTCGAGCGGCCGATCAAGGTGGTCGCGCGCTACCTCGACGAGAACAACGTGAGCCGCGAGATCGAGGCCGACGGCCTGCTCGCGACCTGCCTGCAGCACGAGATCGATCATCTCCAGGGCGTGCTGTTCGTCGACCACATCTCGACGCTCAAGCGCGGCATGATCCTGCGCAAGCTGCAGAAGCTGAAAAAGACCAAGGGCGAGCCGCCGGCGAAGCGCGCGGCGGGCGTCCGGCTCTAGCTCACTTCCGAAAGTTTGAGACGGATGCGCGCGACACGCCATCGTCGCGGGCGCGCGGTCGTGCTATCTGAGCGGCCATGACCAAGCTCACCCTCGCCTTCATGGGGACGTCGCCGTTCGGGTTGCCGGCGCTCGAGGCCATCGTCGCCGCGGGACATCGCGTCGCCTGCGTCTACACGCGGGCGCCGAAGCCCGCCGGGCGCGGCTACGGCGTGCGTAAGACGCCGATCCACGAGGCGGCCGAGCGTCTCGGTCTTCCCGTGCGGACGCCCGCGTCGCTCAAGGCCGCTGACGAGCAGGAGGCGTTCCGCGCGCTCGGGCTCGATGTCGCGGTGGTCGCGGCCTACGGTTTGATCCTGCCCAAGGCGATTCTCGAAGCGCCGCGTCTCGGATGCCTCAACATACACGGCTCGCTGCTGCCGCGCTGGCGCGGCGCGGCACCGGTCGAGCGCGCGATCCTCGCCGGCGATTCCGATACCGGCATCACCATCATGCAGATGGACGAGGGGCTCGACACCGGGGCGATGCTGCTGAAGGAGCGCATCGCCATCGATCGGCTGACCGCGGGCGAGCTGCATGAAAAGCTGTCGGCGATGGGTGCGCCGCTAACGGTGAACGCGCTCGACGGCATCACGAATGGCACGCTCATGCCCGAGCGGCAGCCCGCGGACGGTGCGACTTACGCCAAAAAGATCGAGCCGGCCGACGCGCGCCTCGATTGGCGCGAACCGGCGGTGGCGCTCGAGCGCCGCGTCCGCGCCTTCGCGCCGCGTCCCGGCGCCTGGTTCGTCCACGAAGGTGCCCGCATCAAGGTGTTCGGCGCCGATGTCGTTGTCGACAGCTCGCGCGCCGCGCCGGGCAGCGTCCTCGACGATCACCTGACCATCAAATGCGGCGCGGACGCCTTGCGTCTCACGGTGTTGCAGCGCGAGGGCAAGGGCAAGATGCCGGCCGATGCGTTCCTGCGCGGCTTTCCGCTCGCGAAGGGCGTCGCACTCACAGCCGAGCCCGCCTGATGCCGCGCTACCGCATTCTCGTCGAGTATGACGGTTCGCCGTTCGTCGGCTGGCAACGCCAGGACAACGGTCCCTCGGTCCAGGGCGCGATCGAGGAGGCGATCCGCAGGTTCGCGCAGGAAGAGGCCCACGTGCAGGGTGCCGGGCGCACCGACTCGGGCGTGCACGCGCTCGGCCAGGTCGCGCACTTCGATCTCGTCAAGGAGGTTGCGACCGACACCGTGCGCGACGCCCTCAACTTCCATCTCAAGCCAAATCCCGTGACGATCATCGAGGCGCAGGTCGCGGCTGACGACTTCCACGCGCGATTCTCGGCCAAGGGCCGGTCGTACCTCTATCGCATCCTCAACCGCCGCGCGCCGCCGACGCTCGACCGTGGTCATGTCTGGCACGTGCCGTACCGCCTCGACGCCAGCGCCATGCACGAAGCGGCGCAGACGTTGATCGGCAATCACGACTTCTCGTCGTTTCGCGCCGCCGATTGCCAGGCGGAGAGCCCGGTGAAGACGCTCGACACGCTCGATGTCAGCCGCGCCGGCGACGAGATCCAGATCCGCGCCGAGGCGCGCTCGTTCCTCCACAGCCAGGTGCGGATCATGGTGGGAACGCTGAAGATGGTCGGCGATGGCCACTGGACTGCGGCGGACGTTGCGCGGGCGCTCGCCGCGGCGGACCGCACCAAGGCCGGCCCGACCGCACCGCCCGACGGGCTTTATCTCATGCGCGTTGCGTACTGAACGCGCCGACTACTGGCCGAGCCCCAGATCAGTCCCGGTCGGCGCCGCGAGCAGCGCCTCGACGACCAGATTGATGACGTGACCCAGGAAGAAATCCATCGCCGCGATGCCGGCGGCGGTTGCGCCGCTTACCTCGAGCATCACCTTGGCCATGAACCACTCGTAGACCAGGCTCGAGATGATGACGAGAATCGGAAGCAACTGCAGGATGTCGAGCGGCACCGCCGTGCCGATGATGATCGCGACGAGCATCGCCGGGGCAACGATGACAGAGGCCCAGTTGTGGACGGCGATGTAGCGGCAGAAGTGCTCGTCGATGCCGCTGCGCGACAGGATCTCGTGCAGCACCAGCGGGAATGCGGTCCACAGCAGCGCATACTCGACGACCTCCGCGAGCATCACGCGGAGAGGCCCGGCGTCGGTGTCGGGACCGGCGATGGCGATGAGCAGCAGCCAGACCGGCGCGACCACCGCCGCGGCCCAGAACGAGCGCCAGAAGTCGCGCGGCGTGTCCTCGAAGTATGCGACGCCGGTGCGCTCACCGCGGGCGAGCAGCACCGCGCCGGTCAGCGCGTGGCGAATGTCGCGGGCGGAGATCATCGCGCGTCCGTCCGGTGCGCGCGACGCATCAGCGACGGAAGTAGTCGTCGAGCACCGAGCGATAGATCTCGGTGAGCTGGTCCAGGTCGGCGAGCGACGCCCGCTCGTCGGCCTTGTGCATGGTCTGGCCGACGAGGCCGAACTCCACCACCGGGCACATGCGGTGGATGAAGCGCGCGTCGGACGTGCCGCCGGTGGTCGACAGCTCGGGTTCGCGGCCGGTGACCTTTTTCACGGCGCGCCCGATCAGCCCCGACAACTCGCCAGGCGGGAAGAAGAACGACTCGCCGTTGCGCTGCCACGCGACCTCGTATCGCGGAGAGCCGTCCTTGCGCGGTCCTGCGGCGACGCGATCGAACGTCTCGGTGAGACGCTTGATCAGGCTGTCCGACGAGTGGTGGTCGTTGAACCGGATGTTGAAGGTCGCGGTCGCCTTGTTCGGGATGATATTGGTCGCGGTGTTGCCGACATCGATGGTCGCGATCTCCAGCGTCGACGGCTGGAAGTGCGCGCTACCCTCGTCGAGCGGCTTCTCGATCAGCGCCGACAGCATGCGCAGCAGATACGGGATCGGATTGTCGGCGAGATGAGGGTAGGCGGTGTGGCCCTGCATGCCGTGCACGGTAAGGAAGCCGACCAGGCTGCCGCGGCGGCCGATCTTCATCATGTCGCCGAGGCGCAGCGGATTGGTCGGCTCGCCGACGATGCAGTGGTCGAGGGTCTCGCCGCGCGATTCGAGCCAGTCGAGCATTTTGCGCGTGCCGTTGATGGCGACGGTTTCCTCGTCGCCGGTGATCAGCAGGCTGATAGAGCCGCCGAAATCGGGCCCGCGCGCCTTTACGAACTGCGCGACGGCGGCGACGAAGCAGGCGATGCCGCCCTTCATGTCGGCGGCGCCGCGACCGTAGAGATGCCCGTCGATGACGTCGGCGGCGAACGGGTCGACCGTCCAGCCCTTCGCATCTCCCACCGGTACCACGTCGGTATGGCCGGCATAGCAGAAGTTCGGGCCTTTCGTGCCGAGGCGCGCGTACAGGTTGTCGATGTCGGCGGTGCCAGCTTCCGAGAACGGCAGGCGATGGCAGACGAAGCCCAGGGACTCGAGCGCGCGCTGCAGCACGTCGAGCGCGCCCTCGTCCTTCGGCGTCACCGACGCCCGGCGGATCAGCGCCTGCGCGAGCGGCAGGGGCTGGCTGAGATCGCCGACGACGGTGCTGGCCATCAGTCCCTCAGGAGCTCGTTGATCGAGGTCTTGGAGCGGGTGCGCTCGTCGACGCGCTTGACGATCACGGCGCAGTAGAGCGACGGGCCCGGCGTGCCGTCGGGCAGCGGCTTGCCGGGCATGGTCCCCGGCACGACGACCGAGTAGGCGGGGACGCGGCCGACGAAGACTTCGCCCGTGGCGCGGTCGACGATGCGCGTCGACGCGCCGAGGAACACACCCATGGACAGCACTGAGCCGGTCTCGACGACGACGCCCTCGGCGACCTCGCTGCGGGCGCCGACGAAGCAGTTGTCCTCGATGATGACGGGGCCCGCCTGCAGCGGCTCGAGCACGCCGCCGATGCCGACGCCGCCCGAGAGGTGACAGTTCTTGCCGATCTGGGCGCAGCTTCCGACCGTAGCCCAGGTATCGACCATGGTGCCGGAATCGACGTAGGCGCCGAGGTTGACGAAGCTCGGCATCAGCACGGCACCCGGCGCGATGAACGCGCCGCGCCGGACGAACGAGCCCGGAACCGCGCGGAAGCCCGCCTTGCGGAAGTGGGCGTCGTCCCAGCCCGAGAACTTCGACGGCACCTTGTCGAACCAGTGGCCGGCGCCGCGGGCCTGATCGCCGGGGGCGCCCGGGATCAGGGCGTTGTCGGAGAGGCGGAACGACAGCAGCACCGCCTTCTTGGCCCACTGGTTCACCTGCCAGCCGTTGTTGCGCTTCTCGGCGACGCGCACGGTGCCGGAGTCGAGCGCCTCGAGGGTGGCCTCGACGGCGTCGCGAATCTCACCCTTGGTCGACGGTGACACTTGGTCGCGGTTATCCCAGGCTTTATCAATGACCGGCTGAAGGGCGTTGGTGTCCATGAGAAGCGGAAGTCCGTAGGTTGTGAGTGGTTTTGACGGGAGGCCCGCAAAATGGAAGAGGGGGGCTCCCCTGTCAACCGCGGGGCGGATGGTTTCAGCCCGCCGCCGTGGCGTCGGAAATCCGGTCGAGGAACGATGCCAGGTCGTCGATGACGTGGTGAACGTGGGCGCCGCATTCTGTCCGCACCTCGACGACACGTCCGCGCGGCGCCACCAGGACGGTGGTCATGCCGAGCGTCGCAGCCGGGGCGAGATTGACGACGGTATCCTCGAACAGTGCGCATTTGCGCGGATCGGCGCCGAGTTCCCTCAGCATGTGGCGGTACGCCGCCTCTTCGGGCTTGGGCAGGTAATCGAACGAGGCGATGTCGAACACCGTCTCGAAGTGTCCGGCGATGCCGAGACGGTCGAGCACGGCGGCGGCGTGGTGGCCGGGGCCGTTGGTGAAGATCACCTTGCGCCCGGGCAGCCGCTCGAGCGCGGTCTTGAGCCCCGGATTGTCCGGCAACACCGAGAGATCGATCTGGTGGACGAACTCGAGGAACTCGCCGGGCTCGATGTCGTGGTGGAGCATCAACCCCTTGAGCGTCGTGCCGTAGCGCTTCCAGTAGTCCTTCTGCAGCCGCCGCGCGTCGTCGCGCGACATCATGAACCGCGCGGCGATGTAGTCCGTCATCCGCCGGTCGACCTGCTCGAACAGCGGGCACTCGACGGGGTAGAGCGTATTGTCGAGATCGAACACCCACGTCTCGACGTGGGTAAATGCCCGACTCGCATCAAAGCCCTGTTCTGGCTGCTCTTTCGACATATCCATAGCCATTTCCAAACACCTGAGCGTAACATTTTATTAAACGGGTACGGCTACTCTCAAAAGACATCAAAGGACCTACCGGATCACGACCGCGCAGTGAGTGCGGCCCCGGTGCGATTGGCCCGCGCGGCCATCCTTGGCAGGTAGACGAGGCTGGCCATGCAGCGCGACAATTCCGAGGGTTCCACGCCGAAGCCGGAGGACATCCTCCGCGCCGACCGCGACCGCTTCGTGGCCCTGGCCTTCTGCGCCTCCGACATCCTGATTGAACTCGATGCCGCCCTGCGGGTGGTCTACGTCGCCGGTGCGACCGTTGGCACGCTGGGCGCCGCGCCGCAGGCCCTGATCGGCCGCTCCTTCCTCGATATCGTCGCCGAACCCGACCGCGATTGGGCTAAAAGCCTGCTCGCCGCGGCGGTCGGAGGCGAACGTATCCGCGACGTGCGCATCCGGCTCCAGAGCGGATCGCGCGAACCCGCGCCGCTCGCGCTGGTCGGCTATCACATGCCGGATCTCGGGCGCTATTACCTCGCGCTCCACATTCCTGGCGGACAAGCTCAGGGAACACCGGTTCCGGGCACCGGCCGGTTGACGCCGAGCGGGCTGCCCGACGGCCCGGCGCTCGCCGACTCCGCGGGCACGCGCCTCAAGGCTCTCGGTCCGGCGGCCAAGGCCTACAAGCTGACGATGCTCCGTCTCGACGGACTGATCGAGCTCGAGGAGCGGCTTGAGAGCGAAACCAGCGCGCGCCTGCTGAAGTCGGTGGGCGAGATCGTTCGCGAGGCGTC
>Ga0310811_10007165_pt1 | contig 14269 bp, 13 predicted proteins | sample YCmetagenome_FD_207642 | JGI IMG/M metagenome (GOLD analysis project Ga0310811, IMG submission 207642) | Soil microbial communities from experimental microcosm in Duke University, North Carolina, United States - YC | ecosystem: Engineered > Artificial ecosystem > Soil microcosm > Unclassified ...
AGGCCCTGGCCGACGCCCTCGGCGGCGCGGTCGGCGCGTCCCGCGCGGCCGTCGACTCCGGCTACTACCCGCACCAGTTCCAGGTCGGCCAGACCGGCAAGACGGTGTCCCCGCAGCTGTACATCGCGCTGGGCATCTCCGGCGCCATCCAGCACCGGGCCGGCATGCAGACGTCCAAGACGATCGTCGCGATCAACAAGGACGCGGAGGCGCCGATCTTCGAGATCGCCGACTTCGGTGTGGTCGGCGACCTGTTCAAGGTGGCCCCGCAGCTCACCGAGGAAGTCTCCAAGCGCAAGGGCTGATATGCTTTCGATATCGGAGGCGATTCCCATTAACGTGGGAATCGCCCCCGATTCATATCCACTTCACGCTGAATTCACGTCGACCGGCAATTAGTGCAACCGTCATTTTCGTGTAAACGGACATACCCTTCGGAGTAGGGGTGACTGCCGGTACACCAGAACGTATGACGCGGTCGCAACTGCTGGTCAGCAGCCCGGAAACGGCTCCGGGCACGCCTCGCTACTCGCTACTCGTCGCCCGTGACAACGAGGAGGTGCGCGCCGCCCAGCGGCTGCGGCACCTGGTGTTCGCCGAGGAAATGGGCGCCACCCTGCATTCCATCGCCGACGGTGTCGACGCCGACGAGTTCGATGAGCGGTGCGACCACCTGGTGGTCCGCGACGACACCAGCGGCGAGATCGTCGGCACCTACCGGATGCTGCCGCCGGAGCACGCCGACGCCGGCCTGTACGCCGAGACCGAGTTCGACCTGCGCAACCTGTCGGCGTTACGGCCGGCGCTGGTGGAGACCGGCCGCTCCTGCGTGCACCCGGACCACCGCAACGGCGCCGTGGTCGGCCTGGTGTGGGCCGGCATCGCCCGCTACATGCTGCTGTCCGGTCACAAGTGGCTGGCCGGCTGTGCCTCGGTGCCGCTGGCCGACGGCGGCTCGTACGCCGCGGGCGTGTGGAACGCGGTGTCGGCGAAGCACCTCTCGCCGGACGAGTACCGCGTGACGCCGCTCAACCCGTGGCACCCGGAGTCGGTCGAGACCCCGCAGCGCACGGTGGTTCCGCCGCTGCTCAAGGGCTACCTGCGGCTGGGCGCCTGGGTCTGCGGCCGCCCCGCGCACGACCCGGACTTCGGCGTTGCCGACCTGTTCGTGCTGCTGTCCATGGACCGGGTCGACCAGCGCTACCTGAAGTTCTTCCTCGGACAGACGGTATGAGCGCGCACGCCTGGATGCCGCAGTCGCCCTGCGGCTCGAGCTGTGTCACCGGCGGGCAGTTCCGCCGGGTGTCGGCTGTGCGCGTGACGCTGCGCGTGCTGTCGGCCCTCACGGTGCTGCTGTGCGGGCTGCTGGTCGTCGCGGCGAAGCCGGTGCTGCGGTCCAACACCCGGCACGCTGTGCGGCGCTGGTTCGCCTCGCTGGTGCGTGGCTTCGGCGTACGCGTCGAGGTGCACGGCGACGCGAAGTTCCAGGCCACGCCCGGCCGTGGCGTGCTGGTGGTCAGCAACCACGTGTCCTGGCTGGACTCGCTGGTGCTCGACGCCGTGCAGCCGATGGCCATGGTGGCCAAACAGGACATCAAGGGCTGGCCGCTGCTCGGCGGCCTGATCTCCGCCGCCGGCTCGGTGTTCATCGACCGCGAGCGGCTGACCCGGCTGCCCGACACGGTGTCGGACCTGAGCGAGGCGCTGCGGTCCGGCCTGGCCATCGGCGCCAATCCCGAGGGCACGACGTGGTGCGGCAGCTCGTCCGGACGGTTCCGGCCGGCGCTGTTCCAGGCCGCTCTGGACGCCGGTGTCCCGGTCCGTCCGGTGGCCATCCGCTACCGCGTGGCCGACGGCACGACCGCCCGGCCGGCTGCCTTCGTCGGCACCGAGGACCTGGTGACGTCGATGCGACGGGTGCTCCGGCTGCGTGGGCTGGTGGTCGAGGTGCACGTGCTGCCGGAAATCGCGCCGGGCCGGGCCGACAATCGTCGTGACCTGGCTCTCATCGCCGAGGTCGACGTGGCCAAAGCGCTCGGCACGACAGTTGCTTTGCACAAAGAACTAGACCTACAGCCCAGTTGAGGTTGCACAGTATCCAAGTGACCGCTGTAGGGGAGACGACGCGTAAGCCGAGCGTGCTGTGGGCGCCGGACCGTCGAGCCGCCACCACCGGCCTGCTGTTGCTGGTGACGCTGGCCGCGTTCGAGCAGATGGGCGTGAGCACGGCGCTGCCGTCGATCGTCAGTGACCTGCACGGGGAGTCGCTGTACTCCTGGCCGTTCACCATGTTCCTGGCCACCTCGGTGGTCGGCAACGTGGTGGGCGGCCGGCTGTGCGACCGGCGGGGGCCGGCGCTGGTGCTGATGATCGGCCCGCTGCTGTTCGCGCTGGGCCTGGTGGTGGCCGGCAGCGCCCAGGAGATGACCCAGCTGCTGGTCGGCCGGGCGTTGCAGGGCATCGGCGGCGGCGCGCAGGTGGTCGCGCTGTACGTGCTGATCGCGCTGGTGTTCCCGGAACGGGACCGGCCGGTGGCCTTCGCCGCGCTGTCCGCGGCCTGGGTGATCCCGTCGCTGATCGGGCCGACGATCGCCGGCCTGGTCGCGACGTACCTGAACTGGCGGTGGATCTTCCTCGGCCTGGCGCCGTTGGTGCTGGTCGGCTGGGCGCTGGTGGTGCTCGTGCTGCGCCGGCTGCCGGCGTTCCAGCCGCACGAATCGGGGCAGCGACGCCGTGGCCTGGTGCCGGCCGCCGTGGCCGCCGCGGTCGGGCTGGCCGTGCTGAGCTGGGCCGGTGACCACGCCAACCTGGTCGGCCTGGCGGTGGTCGTGGTCGGCCTGATCCTGGTCGTGCCGGCGCTGCGGGTGCTGCTGCCCAAGGGCACGGTGTCGTTCCGGGCCGGCCTGCCCAGCGTCATCCTGGCCCGGGCCCTGCTGTCCGGCGCGTTCTTCGGCAGCCAGATCTTCCTGCCGCTGGTGTTGCACGAGGTGCACGGCTTCTCGCTGGCGCTGGCCGGCGTGCCGCTGACCGTGGCCGCGCTGGGCTGGTCGGCCGCGTCGTGGTGGCAGGGCCGGCATCCGGACATCGCCCGCCCGCTGCTGATGCGGCGCGGCTTCCTGTTCATCACGCTGGGCCTGGTCCTGGTGACGTTCGTCGCACCCGTTTGGGGGCCGCCGTGGCTGGCCGCGCCGGCCTGGGTGTTCGCCGGGCTCGGCATGGGGCTGGCCGTGTCCAGCGTCGGCGTGCTCGTGCTCAAGCTGTCGCCGCCGCACGATCGGGGCTTCAACACCGCCGCGCTCCAGCTGTCCGACCTGTTCGGGCAGTCCTTGGTGGTGGGTCTCGGCGGTGTGCTGGTGGCGCTGCTGGGGCCGACCGCGGGCTGGACGCCGCTGAACGCCGTGCTGGCCGTGCTGACGCTGTTCGGGGCGCTGGTGGTGAGCCGGCAGGCCGCAAGCCATTCGTGAACTCCTCACGCGGACGGGCTACCCTTGGTGCCGCGATGGCTTATCTCGACCATGCCGCCACCACTCCCATGCTTCCGCAGGCCGTGGCGGCGATGACCGAGGCGTTGTCCACTCTGGGCAACGCCTCGTCGCTGCACACCTCCGGCCGCCGGGCGCGGCGGGCCGTCGAGGAGGCGCGGGAGGACATCGCCGACGCGCTGGGCGCCCGTCCGTCCGAGGTGATCTTCACCGCCGGCGGCACGGAGAGCGACAACCTGGCCGTCAAGGGCATCTACTGGGCTCGTGGGTTGCCTCGCGTGCTGGCGTCGACCGTGGAGCACCACGCCGTGCTCGACGCCGTGCAGTGGCTCGGCTCCGATGCCGTCGGCTGGCTCGAGGTCGACTCGGTCGGGCGGGTGCGGCCTTCGGTGCTGTCGGAGGCGTTGGACGACAGTGTTGGTCTCGTGACGGTCATGTGGGCCAACAACGAGGTCGGCACCGTCAACCCGATCCGTGAGCTGGCCGAGATCGCCGCTTCGCGTGGCGTGCCGCTGCACACCGACGCCGTGCAGGCGGTCGGGTCGGTGCCGGTGAACTTCGCCGAGTCCGGGGCGTCCGCGCTGACGTTGACCGGCCACAAGCTCGGCGGTCCGTACGGGGTCGGCGCGCTGCTGTTGAAGCGGGACGTCAAGTGCACGCCGCTGCTGCACGGCGGCGGGCAGGAGCGGGACGTGCACTCCGGGACGTTGAACGTGCCGGCCATTGTCGGGTTCGCCGCCGCGGTGCGGGCTTCCGTCGAGGACTCCTCGACGCGGGTCCGTACGTTGCGGGACGAGTTGGTGGCGGCGGTCTTGAAGGCTGTGCCCGATGCCGTGCTGAACGGCGACCCGGTCGACCGGCTGCCCGGTCACGCGCACTTCACGTTCCCCGGCTGCGAGGGCGACAGCCTGCTGATGTTGTTGGACGCCAAGGGAATCGAGTGTTCCACCGGCTCCGCCTGCACGGCCGGTGTCGCGCAGCCCAGCCATGTGCTGCTGGCCATGGGCGTCGATCCCGCGGCCGCCCGTGGCTCGCTGCGTTTCTCGCTCGGGCACACGTCGACGGCCGCGGATGTCGCGGCGTTGGCCGAGGCGATCGGGCCCGCGGTGGAACGGGCTCGCAACGCGGGTATCGCCGGCATGCGCCGGCGGGCCGGCTCCACGGTGAGGATGTGACGATGCGGGTTCTGGCGGCGATGAGCGGCGGGGTCGACTCCGCCGTGGCCGCGGCGCGGGCCGTCGAGGCCGGGCACGAGGTCGTCGGGGTGCACCTGGCCCTGTCGGCCAAGCCCGGCACCCTGCGGACCGGGGCGCGGGGCTGCTGCACCGTCGAGGACGCCCATGACGCCCGGCGTGCCGCCGATGTGCTCGGGATTCCCTTCTACGTCTGGGATTTCGCCGAGCGCTTCACCGAGGACGTGATCGAGGACTTCGTCGCCGAGTACGCCGCCGGGCGTACCCCCAACCCGTGCCTGCGGTGCAACGAGAAGATCAAGTTCGAGGCCTTGCTGGACAAGGCCATCGCGCTGGGCTTCGACGCCGTCTGCACCGGCCACTACGCCCAGCTGTCCACTGTGGACGGCCACCCCGAGCTGCGGCGGGCGGTGGACGAGGGCAAGGACCAGTCGTACGTTCTGGCCTCGTTGACCGAGGACCAGTTGGCGCATGCCATGTTCCCGCTCGGCGACACCGTCAAGGAGCAGGTCCGCGTGGAGGCCGCCGCTCGCGGCCTCGCCGTCGCGGCCAAGCCCGACAGTCACGACATCTGCTTCATTCCCGACGGTGACACCCGGTCGTTCCTGACCAAGCGTCTGGGCGAGCAGGCCGGTCAGTTGGTCGACGCCGAGACCGGCGCCGTCCTCGGTCAGCACACCGGCGTCCACGGCTTCACCGTCGGTCAGCGCCACGGCCTCGGCATCGACGCCCCCGCCCCCGACGGCCGTCCTCGCTACGTGCTGTCCCTCGAGCCCGTCTCCGGCACCGTCCGCGTCGGCTCCGCCGAGCAGCTCGCGGTTTCCGCGATCGCTACCGCCGACGCCGTCGTGCACCTGCCGTGGGCCGGCTTGATCGAGTGCACCGCCCAGGTTCGCGCTCATGGCGGTCTTGCCCCCGCCGTCGCCGAGGTCGTCGACGGCTCCGTCGCCGTGACCCTGCGCGAGCCCCTTCGCGGCGTCGCCCCCGGCCAGGCCGTCGTCCTGTACCGCGACGACGTGGTCCTGTGCAGCGCCACCATCACCGGCACCCACTGATGCGCCGCATCTGCTTCCTGCTCCGCGTCCGCCCCGACCGCCTCGACGAGTACCGCTCCCGTCACGCCTCCGTCTGGCCCGAGATGCGCGACGCCCTCCGGGAAACCGGTTGGGGCAACTACTCCCTCTTCCTCGCCCCCGACGGCCTGCTCGTCGGCTACCTCGAGACCGACGACTTCGACGCCGCCCGTGCCGGCATGGAAGCCCGCGAGGTCAACGCCCGCTGGCAGGCCGAGATGGCCGAGTTCTTCGTCGCCCTCGACGGCTCCCGTCCTGACGAGGCCATGCGGCCGCTGGACGAGGTCTTCCATCTGGACTGAGCATCATCGCAGGTCAAGGGGCATTCCCGCCGGGAATGCCCCTTTTCGTTGCCCTTCGTCGACCGATCGGTCTACCATCTGACCGTGCGGTCTAAAGATGGGTCGGGCGGTCGGACGTTCACCGAGCAGGCCCGGCGGGTGCAACTGGTGGGGTGCGCGATCGAGCTGATCGCGGAGGTGGGGTACGGGCTGGCGTCGCTGAGCAAGATCGCGGAGCGGGCCGGGGTGGCGAAGAGTGTGGTGCTGTACCACTTCGCCGGCAAGGAAGAGCTGCTCAACACGTTGGTGATGGAGACCTTCCTGGCCTCGGTGCCGTACATGGTGCCGCCGGTGCGGGCGGAGGGCACGGCCAAGGGGAAGCTGGCGGCGTACATCAGGGCGAACGGGCGGTTCATCGACGAGAACCGCACGGCGGCGCTGGCGATGTACGAGATGTTCATCGGCTACCGCTCCCCGGAGGGCAAACGCCTGGACCAGGTGATGGCGGAGTCGGTGGCGGCGAACCCGCCGCAGGGGGAGCTGGCGGAGCTGGACCCGGTGGGGATCTTCGAACTGGGCCAGCGGACGGGGGAGTTCCGGGCGTTCCCGGTGCCGGCGATGGTGATGGCGCTGCGTCAGGCGATCGACGGGGCGGTGATGTTTCTGGTGCGAGACAAGGAATTCGACGTGATCGGCTACTGCGAGGAACTCGTCACGATCTTCGAGACGGCTACGAAAGAGGGGGAACCATGAGCACAGTGGTGATTGCCGCGATGGGCACCAGGGGGGACGTGGTGCCGCTGGCCGGACTGGGCGACCGCTTACAACGAGCGGGCCACCGGGTGGCGGTGGCGACGGCGGAGGCGTTCCGGGGGCTGGTGGAACCGGCGGGTCTGGAGTTCCGGCAGCTGCCGGGTGACCCGGAAGGCAGTGCGCAGAGCGAGGCCTACAAGCAGTACTTCGAAAAGGGCCATTCGAGCCGCACGCTCAAAGAGCTGGTACCGAGCATGGTCGAGGACCTGCGCCGGATGGCCCGCCCGCTGGCCGAAGCGGCGAAGGACGCGAATGTCCTGCTGACGGGCTTTCCGACCGAACAGCTGGCCTATCACGTCGGCCTCGGTCTCGGCATCCCGACGGCCGGCACGTTCCTGGCGCCGCTCACCCCGACCGGCGAGTTCCCGCCGCCCCCGCTGCCGATGCGCTCGCTGGGCCGCCTGGGCAACCGACTGACGTGGGCACTCGCGGCCGAGGGGGCCCGGATGTTCCAGGGCGTGGTCAACGACCTGCGCCGCGACCTCGGCCTCCCGCCCACGACGCCGAAGGCCGTCCGCCGCGAGCAGCACGAGCGCCGCTGGCCGATCCTGCACGGCTTCAGCGAACACGTGGTGCCCCGCCCCCAGGACTGGCGGCCGGGACTGGACGTCGTCGGCTACTGGTTCGCGCCGATGCGGGACTGGGAACCGCCGGCCCAGTTGCGAGATTTCCTCGCCGACGGTCCGCCGCCGGTGTACTTCGGTTACGGCAGCGGCAGTGAGAACGTCGCCGGCCGCCTCGCCGAGATCACCGCCGAAGTCGCCCGCAAGGCCGGCGTTCGGGCCGTCGTGTCCAATCTGGACGTCGACGGCGACGACATGATCAGCGTCGGCCACGTCGACTTCGACTGGCTGTTCCCACGCATGCGGGCCTTGGTCCACCACGGCGGCGCCGGCACCACCGCACTCGGCCTCTGGTCCGGCACTCCGGCCGTGACCGTGCCGATGTTCGTCGACCAGCACTTCTGGGGCGCACGCCTGGTGAAGCTCGGCGCCTCGCCCGATTCCATCCGCTACCAGAAACTCAACCCCGACCGTCTCGTCGCCGCGGTAAGAGGTGTCATCGATGATGGGTCTTACCGAGCCCGAACCCAACACCTCAGCACGCAGATCCAGGACGAGGACGGCGCCGAAGCCGTTGTGCGCCTGGTGAACCAGCTCGCCGCGGCACAGGGTGTTGATGACCGGGGCGTCCGATGAGCAAGCTGGTGATCGTCGCGTTCGGCTCGCGCGGCGATGTCGCACCGTTCACGGGCCTCGGCGCGCAACTCCAACAGGCCGGCCATGACGTGGCCATCGCGGCTTGTGCGCCGTACCAACAACTTGTCGAAGACGCCGGCCTGGAGTACCGCTGGCTGCCGTTCGACCCGGAAGCCGGCGCGCAGTCGGCGGCGGGCCGCCGCTACGTCGAGGACGGCGGCTCGACGCGCAAGCTCGCCGGCATGCTGGGCGAGATCCGCGAGATCATGGGCAATCTCGGCCCGGCCGTCGCCGAGGCGGCCAAAGACGCCGACATCCTGGTGAACTCGGTGCTGGGCGGGATCTTCGGCTACCACGTCGCGGAGGCGATGGGCATCCCGAGCTTCGGCGGCTACGTCACGCCGCTGGAACCGACCGGCGACTTCCCGCCGATCATGGCCGACCTGCCCTCGCTCGGCCGCCGCGGCAACCTCGCGCTGGGCCGGCTGACCGCGTTGGGCCAACGGTTCTACCGCGAATCCATCAACGAACTGCGCCGGGACTTCGGCCTCAAGCCGACCACCGTGCGCGAGACGCTCCGACGCCAACGGGAACAGCGCTGGCCGGTGCTGCACGGCTTCAGCCGGCATCTCCTGCCGCGACCGAAAGACTGGCGACCTGGCCTGGAACTCGCCGGGTTCTGGTGGCCGCACCGGGATCCGGACTGGCAGCCGGCCGCGGAACTGCAAGCCTTCCTGACCGACGGCCCGCCGCCGGTCTACGCCGGTTTCGGCAGCCTCGGCAACGGCCGCGGCGGCACGCCCGGCGAGATCACCGTCGAAGCCCTGCGCAAGGCCAAGGTCCGCGGCGTCGTCTCGGGGTTCGAGGCCGACGGCGATGACATGTTCCCCATCGGGAACACGCCGTTCGACTGGCTGTTCCCACGCATGCGGGCGGTGGTGCACCACGCCGGCGCCGGCACCACCGCGCAGGGCCTCGCCGCCGGCGTGCCGACCGTCGCGATACCCGGGGTAGTCGACCAGTTCCTCTGGGCGACCCGCCTCAAAGCCCTGGGGCTCGCTCCTGAGGCGGGCAAGCAGAAGAACCTCGACCCCGTCCGGCTGGCTGCGGCCATCCGCACAGTGATCGACGATCCGTCCTATCGGGACCGAACCCGGCGGATCGGCGCGGCGATAGCCGCCGAGGACAGCGTGCAACCGGTGCTCGACCTGGTGGACAAGCTCAGGCCGTAGCCCACTTCTCCCAGGTTTCCAGCCATACCTTGGTGTCCTCGGGGCGGCCGTCCAGGGTGACGCGTTCCCAGGCCAGCTGGGCGTCGCGGCTGGAGACGGGCTGGTTGAGGACGGCGTAGCGGATGGTCTCGTCGACGGCGAGGTCGGCCAGGCGCTTGTCGGCGAACCAGTCGGCGCGGTCGGCGAGGCGGGTGAGCTGGTTGACCATGGAGGTGACGGTGCGGTTGGCGGCCTCGCGGGACAGCCGGCCGGAATGCTCCAGTTCCCGTACGGCGCGCTGCCACATGGGGCCGTAGAGCCGGCCGTCGCCGACGCGGCGGCGGGGGAGGCGGCCGGCGCGGGCGGCCTCGCGGTGCCGGGTCTGGAAGCCGAGCAGCTCGCCGATCAGGGACCGGTAGACGTCGAGGCCGACGGCCGGCGGCAGGTCGGCGGTCGGCCGACGGCGGTGGGCCTCGATCAGCCGGGCGATCCACTCGCTACGCCGTTCGAGGTACGGGCGAAGATCACCGACAGTGCACAGGCGGAGGACGGCGGGGGCGACGCCGCGGGCCACGACGGTGACCACGACGTCGGAGACGGTGAACCGGGCGGTCCACAGCGGGCCTTCCCGGTAGATGGGGCCGGTGAGCTCGACGCCGTCGACGGCGGTGCTGGTGTCGGACAGCTCGGCCGGCACGTCGTCAGGGTCCTCGACGCCGGCGTGGTCGACGATGCGGTTGTGCTCGTCGTCGAGCATCCGGCGCAGCGCCCCGGTGGCCTCCTCGTCGACCGGCAGCGCGGTGTTGATCGACAGGTGCGGCCCGTCCTGGGACAACGGGTCGCCGTAGGCCAGCGTGATCTCCTCGGCCGACGAGTCGCTCAGCGAGGTCAGCACGCCGAGCCCGAGCTCGGGCTCGGCCAGGCCGAACACGGGAAAGGACGGCCTCGGCGCGATCTCCTCGGCGTCCCGCAGTGCCGTGCGCCGCAGCCGTGCGATCCATTCCTCGTCCGACTCCATACACCCCATCCAACACGCCAACCGGGGGATCTCGCGACGAAAAAGTCGCAATCGTTCGCTTCATCCGCCGAACGGACGCCGGATCGGACGGTCGGACACGAGAGCGTCACGATGTGTAGGTCACGGAAGCAACACGCTCCCGCCGGGCTGTGATGGGCGTTACGGTCACTGGTCTGGACCGGGTCGGGGCCGGTTCAACAGGACCAACAGGCCACCTGACCAGCAGGGGGAAAGATCTGCATGGCTAACCAACCGGGTTCCGAATTCACCCGTCGCCAGCTGCTCCAGCGGGCCGCCGCGCTCGCGGTGCTGGCCGGCCCCGCGGCCGGTGTGCTCAGTGCCTGCGCCGGCGGTGGCGGCGGCTCGGCCGGCACGACCGGGACCAAGAGCGCGACCAACCCGCTCGGCGTCGCCGAGGACGCGCCGCTGGACGTCGTCATCTTCGACGGCGGTTTCGGCACCGACTACGCCAAGTACGACATCAACCTGTACAAGAAGGCGTTCCCCAAGGCCAACGCGGCCTTCAGCGCCACCCAGAAGATCTCCGACCAGCTCCAGCCGCGGTTCGCCAACGGCACCCCGCCGGACGTCATCGACGACTCGGGCGCCAACCAGATCAAGCCCGGCACGCTGGTCGACAGCAACGCGCTGACCGACCTGCAGCCGCTGCTGGACGCGCCCAGCTACGACGACCCGAACGTCAAGGTCAAGGACACGCTGCTGCCGAACGTGCTGGACGTCGGCACCTACAACGGCAAGGTCTACCTGCTCAACTACGGCTACACGGTGTACGGCATCTGGTACAACGCCAAGGTCTTCCGTGAGCACAACTGGACGCCGCCCAAGACCTGGGACCAGTTCAAGGCGCTGGCCCCGCAGATCAAGGCGGCCGGCATCGCGCCGTGGGCGCACGCCGGCAAGTACCCGTACTACATGGGTGTGCCGATCATGGACTGGGTCGGCAAGGTCGGCGGCAAGCAGGTCCTGATCGACATCGACAACCTCAAGCCCAACGCCTGGCGGGTGGACGCGGTCAAGACCTCGCTCAACGCCGTGCTGGAGCTGGTGCACAACGGCTGGATGCTGCCGGGCACCGAGGGCATGACGCACACCGAGTCGCAGCAGGCGTTCATCGACGGCAAGGCGGCCTTCCTGCCCTGCGGCAGCTGGCTCGAGAACGAGATGCGCAAGACCACGCCGGCCGGCACCGAGCTGACCGTGCTGCCGATGCCCGACCTCACCGCCAGCGACAAGATGCCCTACGGCACCCTGCGGGCCGAGGCCGGCGAGCCGTTCATCGTGCCGGCCAAGGCCAAGAACGTGGCCGGCGGCCTGGAGTTCCTGCGCATCATGCTGAGCAAGGACGCGGCCCGCAACTTCGCCCAGGCCACCAGCTCGCTGTCCATCGTCAAGGGCTCGGCCGACAGCGTCACCGGCTCCACCGGCCTGGCCTCGGTGAACAAGGTGAACACGGCGGCCGGCGACAACCTGCTGGCCTACCGCTCGGTCACCGACTGGTACCCGACGCTGATCAACGAGTGGGAGGCGGCCACCGGCGAGCTGATGGCCGGCCGCTTCACCGCCGACCAGTGGATCGACAAGGTGCAGGCGGCCGCGGACAAGGTGGCGGCCGACAGCTCGATCGCGAAGTTCCACCGGGACAAGTAGCCGATGAAATTCCGCCGTCTGCCCTTCATCGCGGGCTTCCTGGTCGTGCCCGTGGTGCTGTACGTGATCTACGTCGTCTCGCCGTTCGTGCAGACGGTGTTCTACTCGTTCACCGACTGGGGTGGCTTCTCCGACACCCAGAACTTCATCGGCATCAGCAACTACACCCGGCTGTTCCAGGACGACATCTTCCTGAGCGCGGTGGTGCACAACGCTTTCCTGCTGGTGCTGATGCCCGTGGTGACGATCCTGCTCGCGCTGTTCCTCGCGTTCATGCTCAATGTCGGTGGGCGCGAGGACAGCGCGGGCATCCGCGGCGTGCGGGGCTCCAGCGTGTACAAGGTGGTGCTGTTCTTCCCGCAGGTGCTGTCGGTCGCGATCATCGTGATCCTGTTCCAGTCGGTGTTCCGCACCGACGGGCGCGGCCTGCTCAACGCCTTCCTGATGGCGCTGGGCGTGGTCGACCCGAACCAGCCCGTGCAGTGGTTCAACAGCCCGAGCCTGGTGATGTGGTGCCTGCTCGCGGTGATGGTGTGGAGCGGGGTCGGCTTCTACATGGTGCTGTTCTCGGCGGCCATGCAGTCGATCCCGAAGGAGATCTACGAGGCGGCGCTGCTGGACGGCGCCTCCCGCGGGCCGACGTTCTTCCGCATCACGCTGCCGCTGCTGTGGGAGAACATCTCCGTCGCCTGGGTGTACCTCGGTTTCATCGCGCTGGACGGCTTCGCCCTGGTCACCGGCCTGACCCCGGACACCGGCGGCGGCGGCCCCGACCACGCCAGCGAGCTGATCTCCAACGTGCTGTACCGAGCCGCGTTCACCCAGGGCAAGTTCGGCCTCGCCTGCGCCATGGGCGTTGCCCTCGCGGTGTTCTCGCTGCTGCTGGCCATCGTGCAGCTGCGGATCACCCGACGCGACCGCATCGAGTTCTGAGGGGGTAGTCGACATGACCCAGCTCGTCACGGCCGCGCCGACGGCCCCGATGCCGGAGTCGGAGCGGGCCAAGCCGCCCCGCGGCAGCTTCGGCGTGGTGAACTTCTTCTCGCAGGGCTTCCTGCTGTTGTGGGCGGCGATGGTGGTGCTGCCGCTGCTGTGGGCGGTGATGTCCTCGTTCAAGACGGACAAGGAGATCCTGTCCAGCCCGTGGTCGCTGCCGGCCTCGCCGCAGTTCGAGAACTTCGGCCGGGCCTGGACCACGGGCCACATCGGCGACTTCTTCGTCAACACGGTGATCGTGCTGGCCGGCGGCGTCACGATCACCATGGTGGTCGGGTCGATGGCGGCCTACGTGCTGGCCCGGTACTCGTTCCCGGGCAACCGGATCATCTACTACGCCTTCGTCGCCGGGCTGACGCTGCCGGTGTTCCTGGCCCTGGTGCCGCTGTTCAAGATCGTCGGCAACCTCGGCACCATCCCGGTGATCGGCCCGTACATCGGGCTGAACTCCTACGCCGGGCTGATCCTGGTGTACGTGGCGTTCTCGCTGCCGTTCACGGTGTTCTTCCTGCACTCCTTCTTCCGCACCCTCCCCACGGAGATCGCGGAGGCCGGGCTGCTGGACGGGGCCTCGCACACCACGCTGTTCGCCAGGGTGATGCTGCCGATGGCCCGACCGGGCCTGATCAGCATCGGCATCTTCAACGTGATCGGCCAGTGGAACCAGTACCTGCTGCCGTTGGTGTTGCAGCAGAAGCAGTCCAGTTTCGACGCCGACCACTCGGTGCTGGCCGAGGGGCTGCTCAACCTGGCCGTCGCGCAGGGCTACAAGTCGGACTGGTCGGGCCTGTTCGCCGGCATGACCATCGCCATGCTGCCGATGCTGGTGATCTACGTGCTGTTCCAGCGGCAGGTCCAGGCCGGTCTGACGGCTGGAACGCTCAAGTAGATGCAACCACGGGGGCTGCTCGCACCGTCCTGAGGACATGCGAGCAGCCTTTGTGGTTCTAGCGATGTCAGCGATCCTCGTCGCCGGCTGCGGCTCGCGCGTGCCGCCGGCCTCGCCGCCCCCGGAGACGACCGGATCGACCAGCAGCCAACCCAAACCGTGCCCGTCCCCGCACCAGCTCACCATGGCCGACGACGGGCAGACGGTGTGCGTCGCGGCCGGCGACAAGTTCACCGTGAAGCTGCCGGAGGACGGCAAGGGGCACTGGTCGGCCATCACCAGCGACTCCGACGCGGTGGACGTGCTGCTGCTCACCGGCTCCCCGCCGATCAGCGGCACGCAGGCCGATTTCATGGCCCGGCACAAGGGAACCGCCAAGCTCACCGCCACCCGGCCGGTGTGCCCGTCGGCCAAGCCCGGCGAGATGACCTGTCAGGCCATACAGG
>Ga0310811_10007166_pt1 | contig 14269 bp, 12 predicted proteins | sample YCmetagenome_FD_207642 | JGI IMG/M metagenome (GOLD analysis project Ga0310811, IMG submission 207642) | Soil microbial communities from experimental microcosm in Duke University, North Carolina, United States - YC | ecosystem: Engineered > Artificial ecosystem > Soil microcosm > Unclassified ...
AAGATCGGCAGCCCGACCACACCGATGCTGTGCCGGGCGTGCGGGTCGTCGGTCTCCCGGGGCAGCCGACCCGACACCATCAGCAGGCCCTGCAGGTTTGCCACCAGCGAGCGATGGCTCAAGGTGGCACCTTTGGGCAGGCCGGTGGTGCCGGAGGTGAACAGCACGACGGCTGGGTCGTCCTCGACGACTGTGTGCATCGCTGTGAACTGCTCGCCGGAGGCGGCGTCACCGGGCCCCTGCTCGCCCAAGTGCTCGGCGAGGGTCTCCAGCGAGAGCGTCGGGAGGTCGGCGCCGACACGGGCCGCCCGTTTGTCGTCGACCAGCGCCAGCACCGGCGTGGTCTCGGCGATGGCGTGGCGCACCTCGGCGTCGGACCACCAGGCGTTGCACAGCACAGCGACCGCACCGGTGGACAGGATCGCGTAGAACGACGCCACCCAGGACGCGGAGTTCCCGCCGAGTAGCGCGACCCGGTCACCGGGCCGCACCCCGTGTTCGTGCAAGCGAGCACCGATCAGGCACACGGCCCGATGATGGGCCTCGAAACTCACCCGCCTTCTCCCGTGGATCAAGAACTCCCGCTCTCCCCAACGCCGCGACTCCTCGAGCACTGCCGTCACGCTGGGCGGGCGCTCGGCGAACATCAGGCACGGGTGCCCGTTGACCTGGCCCTCGGTGATCTCCGAACCCCATCGGTGGCGGGCCGGACTGTCCTGAACGGTCACGAGATCTCCGCCGACGAGGAGCGCGGTCCGGGGGTGAACTCCACGGGTAGCGACTCGACGCCCCGGGTCACCGATCCGACATCCCAGGTGATCTCGGCGTCCGCCACCAGCCGGAAGTCCGGCAGCCGGCGCAATACCTCCTCCAGAGCGATCCGGAACTCGTGGCGGGCCAGGTGCGAGCCGATGCACCGGTGGTTGCCCAGACCGAAGGCGATGTGCCGGTTCGGTTTGCGGTCCAGCACGCACCCCTCGCCGCCGGGGAACTCGGACTCGTCCCGGTTCGCGGAGGCCAGCACCACGTAGACCTTGTCGCCCTCGGCGATCGGCACCCCGCCGAGCACCGTGTCGCGGGTCGCGGTGCGGATCAGGCCGTGGATCGGCGAGACGTGCCGCAGGAACTCCTCGACGGCGCCCTGCATCAGCTCGGGTTCGTCGATGAGCCGCTGGCGTACCTCGGGGTGCTCGATCAGATAGAGCAGAGTGCCGGCGATCTGGCTCTTCACGGTGTTCATCCCGCCACCGAGCACCACGATGAGCAGGCGGGCGATCTCGTCGTCGGTGACCGGCCGGCCGTCCACGATGCCCCCGAGCAGCGTGGACAGCACGTCGTCGCCGGGCGGGCGGTTGTGCTGCTCGGCGACCAGTTCGGTGAGCAGACGGTAGAACGCGATCCCGGCCCGCTGCGCGCCCTCGGGGTCGTCGCGGACGCCGCGGGTGGCGGTGTGCAGCAGCCCGGCGGCGTGCTCGGTGATGCCGTCGGGGATGCCGAGGAGCCGGAACAGCACGATCCGGGGCAGCGGCCGGGCCAGCTCGTCGACCAGGTCGGCGGTGCCGCGCTCGATGAACCCGTCGATCAGCTCGGTCACCAGGGTCCGCAGCTCAGGTTCGCGGACGTCGGCCTGTCGCGGGGAGAAGCTCGGGTTCAGGATGTTGCGGTAGTCGCGGTGCTGGGGCGGGTCGGTCTCGATGAGCACGATGTTGGGCAGCTCGGGGTTGCGGGGGTGCTCGATGCCCTGGCTGGAACAGTAGGTCTCGTGGTCGCGCATCACCTCGTAGGCCTGTTCGTAGCCGGTGACGATCCAGAACCCGCCGTAGACGTCGCTGTAGGCCACCGGCTTGGTGTCGCGCAGCCGCGCCCAGGTCTCAAACGGTTCGATGGCGAACCGGGTCTCACGGTGATCGATGTGCTCGACATCGGCCGGGCACAGACCCTGAGTGCTGGTCATCGGGGTTCCTGTCATGAGCCGGTGAAGTTCGGTGGGCGCTTCTCGATGAAGGCGTTGATGCCTTCCTTGGCATCGGCGGTGGCCCAGAGGAACCCTTGGCCCTGCGCCTCGTTGTCGAGGGCCTCGGCCAGGCTCATCGAGTGCGACTTGTTCAGCGCCGCCTTGGCCAGCCCGAGCCCGATGGGCGCATTCTCCGAGATCTTCGCCGCAAGTGCCCTGGCCTCCTTGAGGAGCTTGTCGGCCGGGTGGATCCGGTTCACGACGCCGAGCTCCGCGGCCCGTCGGGCGTCGATCAGCTCAGGCCAGAACGCGAACTCCTTGGCCTTGTGCAGCCCGATCAGCCGGGGCAGCGTCCACGATGCGCCCATCTCGATACCGAGACCGCGCTTGAACTGCATCTGTCCGAACCGCGCGGTGTCGGCGGCCAGCACGAGGTCGCACGCGAGCGCCAGGTTGCACCCGGCGCCCACCGCCGCACCGTTGACCGCCGCGATCACCGGCTTCGGCAGGCCGATGATCACTTCGACGAGCTTGCTGGAGCGGCGCAGACGGCGCTGTGCGTAGACCGGGCTGGCCTTGTCGACCTCGTTCGCCACGCTTCCGTCCAGGTCGGCGCCGGAGCAGAACCCCGTACCCGCACCGGTGATGATCACTGCACGGAGCGCCCGGTCAGCGGCGATACGGGCCAGCGCGTCCTCGAGCTCCTCGTCCATCTCGATGGTCAGCGCGTTGCGGCGGTGCGGTCGGTTGAGCGTGAGCGTCGCGACCGGCCCGTCGACATCGAGCAGGATCGTGGCGTACTCAGGCGTGGTGCTGTCGGAGCCGCTCACGGCATCACGGCTCCGCCGTCGACGACGTAGTTCTGGCCCACGATGAAGTCCGACTCAGGGGAGCACAGGAACAGCACCAGCGGCACGACGCGCTCGGGCTGCATCTTCTCCTTGATGGCCTGCATTTCAGCGAACATCTCCCCCATCGCCGGATCCGGCAGCAGGTTCTTCGTCGCCTCGGTGAAGGTCATGCCCGGAGACACTCCGGTGACCCGGATGCCCGCAGCGCCCAGCTCCTTGGCCAGCGACCGGGTCATCGCGGTCACCGCCCCCTTGGACGCGACGTAGTGCACCAGCGCGGCGGGGCGACCAGCGCGGTCGACGAGGAGATCGTCAGCAAGGTGCTCCAGCGGCGTCATGACCAGGGTGTCGTAGATGGCGGCATTGTTGTTGATCTCCGCGATCACCACCTTCGCACCCTCCGCTGCCAGCGCCTCGGCGTACTGGCGCCCGAGGCTCTGGCCGGACCCGGTCACGATGGCGACCTGCCGTCGAATCGGCTCATCGAGGTTCCTATCGGTTGACGGGTGTGAGCCCGAAGAGGGTCTCGGCGTTGCCCCGGGCGAGCTGGTAGATCTGCTCGGCCGGCAGATGACCGAAGTGGTCGAGCGCGATATCGCGGGAGTTGGGCCAGGTGCTGTCCTGATGGGGGTAGTCCACCTCGAAGCAGGCCCGGTCCACGCCGATCTTCTCGATCAGGTCGATGCCGGCCTCGTCCCGGAAGAACGACACCCAGATGTTGCGGCGGAAGAAGTTCGACGGCGGCTCCGGCACCGACTCGTGAGAGAGTGCCCAACCGCGATGAGTGACCCAGATGTCGTCGACCCGCTCGAGCACGTGCGGGATCCAGCCGATCTGACACTCCGCGAACAGCACCCGCAGAGCGGGGAAGCGCACCAGGACGCCGGAGAGCAGATAGTCCAGGATCCCGGCGGCGCTGTTGGTGAACAGCAGGGTCTGGGTGACCGCGTCAGGGGCGTCGGCGCTGGTGACCAGGGTCTTGGTGCCGGACCCGACATGTGCGCAGACCACCGTTCCGGTCTCTTCACACGCTCGGAAGAACGGGTCCCAGTAGCCGGAGTGGATCGAGGGCAACCCCAGCCAGGGCGGGCACTCGCTGAATGCCACCCCGCGCACCCCTCGCGCCGCGTTTCGGTGCACCTCGGCGACGGCGAGGTCGACGTCCCACAGCGGGATCAGGCACAGCGGCAGCAGCCGGCCGTCCGACTTGCCGCACCACTCCTCGACCATCCAGTCGTTGTAGGCCCGCACGCACAGCAGCGACAGGTCCTTGTCCTGGGCGCGCATGAAGATCTGGCCGCAGAACCGGGGGAAGCTCGGGAAGCACAGTGACGCCTCGACCCCGTTGACGTCCATGTCGGCCAGCCGCGCGACCGCGTCGTAGCAGCCCGGGCGCATCTCCTCGTAGGAGACGCTGTGCAGTCCCACCTCGTCGGGTGGGTAACCAACGGCGGCGGTGACCCGCTTGATCGACTGCAGCTTGTCCTCGTAGCGCCACCACGCGGCCAACTCCGGGCCGTCGCCGGGTACCTCCAGCCACTCACCGCCGGCCAGCTCGGCGATTCCCTTGGGCAGATACTCGACGCGGGGACCCGCATCGGCGTACTTCGCGGGCAACCGACTGGACCAGACGTCGCGCGGTTCCACCACATGGTCATCGACGCTGATCAGACGCGGTATCGGGTCTTCTGCCGTAATCGTCACGGGATCTCCCTGGAGCTCACGGCGTTCAGCCGGCCTGCGCGGCGGACGCCGTCTGGATGGTGGTGTTGCGCGAGCGGATAGCGACCTTGCCGTGCTGGTTGGTGAACTCCCAGTCGAAGACGATGAACTCGAGCTCGCCGCCGCGGCTGCTCTGCTTGACGTAGACGTCGGCCAGCCGGCCGGTCATGGTCAGGATGTCGCCGGCGTTGACCGGCTCCAGGTACTCGAGCTCGAACCCGCCGTGCAGGATCCGCGACAGGTCTACCCCGATCTCGGCGAACGCCTTGACCAGGTTGTCGCTCCACGCGATGAAGGTGCGGGAGAAGATGAGCGGGGCCGGTGGGTGCTCGGAGTCGAAGTACACCGGGTTGTCGTCGTGGATCGCCCGTGCCAGCTCACGGATCTTGCCGCGCTCCACCGGGAACGTGACCGGCTCCAGCTCCATCCCGATGTGCGCCTTGTCGATCATCGCGGACCCGCCGGGACGAACTCGTAGCCGACGACATCCGGCTGACCGGGCACCGCCGCGGCCCGGATGCGCACCCGGCTCCCCTCGGCCGGTGAAACAGGGTCGGTGTCGACGAGGTTGCCGCGCACGGACAGTCCGTCATCGAGTCGGACGACCACCGACACGAACGGAACCGCGATACCGGGCGGGGCCATGTGCACGACGGTGAACGAGGTGACGACACCCTCGGCCGATCTCGACTCCTCCTGCTGGAACGCACGCGATCCGCAGTTTCCGCACACCAGGGTCGGTTGCAGAGAGCGGACTCCGCACGCCGAGCATGCGTGGACGACGATCATGCCGGCGAGCAAGGGCCGGTTCGAGGTGCTCATGCCGGCGACCGGGCCACGTCGGGCTCAGCCGCCGGCTCAGTTCCGGATTCAGAGCCTCGCCCCGCACCGCCCGGGGTGAAACGGACGGGCATCGAGTTCACTCCGTGCGTCATCCCGACCGACCGGGTCACCTCACCGGTGATCTCGTAGTCCGGCAGCCGGTTGAGCACCTCTTCCAGCACGACCCGCATCTGAAGTCTGGCCAGCGGGGCGCCGAGGCAGCGGTGGCTGCCGTGGCCGAAGGCGAGGTGCCTGTTGGTGGGGCGGTCCAGCCTGATCTGGTCAGGATCGGGGAACTGACGCTCGTCGTGGTTGCCGGCTCCCCACATGAGCATCACCTTCTCCCCCGGCTGCAGGGTCACCCCGCCGATCGAGACCGGTTCGCCCTCGACGGTGCGGGCGAATCCGGTGATGGGCGAGTCGACGCGCAAGAACTCCTCCACCGCTCTGGGGAGCAGCGATCGGTCGGCCAGCAACTGGTCGCGGACTTCGGGGTGCTTGCCGAGCTGCAGCAGCATGTTGCCGATTCCGCTGGTCGCGGTCTCGTGCCCGGCGACCGCGAGGACGAACGCGTAGCCGAGCATCTCCTCCGGGGTCAACGCCCGCCCGTCGAGGCGGCCCTCCAACGCCAGCGTCGCGAAGTCGTCTCCCGGGTTGCCCCGGCGCGACTCGAACCAGTTCTGGAAGTACCCGAGCAGCTCCCCCACCACGGCGAACAGACCTTCCATGTCGCCGGCCGCTGAGGTGCTCAGGATCCGTTCGACCCAGTCCTTGAAGTCCAGCCAGTCCTCTTTGGGAAGGCCGATGAACAGCGCCAGCACGACGGGCGGGATCGGATGCGCCAAGTCCGCGGCGAGGTCGGCCGAGCCGACGGCGATGAACCGGTCGACGGCCTCGCTCACCATCCGGCGGATCGTCGGCTCGAGTGCGGCGGTGCGGCTCTTCGCGAACAGCGGTGCGATGAGCGACCGGTAGCCCATGTGCTCCGGCGGGTCGGACTCGATCGGAACCACCGGCAACGGGTTACCCAGCCACGGAATCGTCGTGCCGTGCCGGGATACGAAGCGCTGGGGGGAGGTCGCCGCGGTGCAGATGTCCTGGTAGCCCAGCAACGTCTTGAATCCACCGTAGTTCTCGCTGGTCGGCACCGGGCAACGCTCTCGGATCGCCCGGTACACCGGGTAGGGGTCGTGCTCCAACGACGGGTCGAAATGATCGAAGTGGGTCGTCATCCGCTCAGCGAGCACCGCGATTTCCTGCGGATCCATGTGACCACCTCTAACTAGTCCGACCGGTCGGGATGCTACGCTAGGATGCAGTGGGGGTCAATGCATCGAGCCTCGCGTCCCGCCCCGTCGCCGCCGGTTGACGACAGCCCGAGCGTACCGTAATAATCCGACCGGTCGGCTTAGGAGGAACCATGCCACCCACACCCCCATCTGCCTTACATGATTCGGGCGCCCGGTTCGCGGTGATCACGGATCGCGCCCTGGAGAAGCTCCGGGAGCTGATCGGGGTGCCGATCACCGACACGGTCGAGCCGTGGTGCTACGAGGTGACCCGGGACAACATCCGGCACTACGCCCACGGGATCGGCGATGACAACCCGCTGTGGTGCGACCCGTCCTACGCCGCGGCCGGCCCGCACGGTGGCCTGGTGGCGCCGCCGTCGTTCCTGTTCGCGCTGAACCGGATCTACTCCGGCTACGTCGGCGGGCTGCCCGGGGTGCACGCGATGTGGTCGGGGGCCTCGACCCGGTGGCACCGGTGGCTGCGCCGGGGCGAGGAGGTGACCACGGTCGCGCGCCTGGCCGACCTGGTCGAACACGACACCCGCTTCGCCGGGCGGGCGATCCAGCAGATCTACCACGTCGACTTCCAGGTCGGAGACGAGGTCGTGGCCGAGGGCGAGTCGTGGTGTTTCCGCACCGAGCGCGACACCGCCCGCGAACAGGGCAAGTACACCGAGGCCCGGGAGACCGAGCCCCGCTACACCCCCGAGGACCTCGAGCAGATCTGGAAGGCCTACCAGTCCGAGGCCATCTGCGGCGCCACCCCGCGGTATGTCCAGGACGTCACCGTCGGCGAGGAGCTGCCGAACATGACCAAGGGCCCGATGACCGTCACCGGGTTCATCAACTACGCCCAGGGCTGGGGCGGGCTGTACATCCGGGCCAACCGGCTGGCCTACAAGCAGCTGCGCAAGCACTCCGGGCTGGGCATCAACGACCGCTTCGGCATCCCTGACGTGCCCGAGCGGGTGCACTGGGACGACGACCTGGCCCGCAAGGTCGGCACCCCCCGGGCCTACGACTACGGCCCCGAGCGCACCTCCTGGCTGACCCACCACCTCACCGACTGGATGGGCGACGACGGCTTCCTGGTCTCCCACGACGCGAAGATCCGCCGCCACAACCCCACCGGCGACACCATCACCATCACCGGCAAGGTCACCGCGGTGGACCTCGAGGCGTCGACGGTGACGATCGAGCAGACCGCCACCCAGCAGGACGGCGAACTCTCCGCCCTGGGCACCGGCGTCATCCGGCTACCGTCCAAGGCGTGACCCGGCCACCGTGGCCGGCATCGACGCTGTACACACGCACAAGACCGTGATCAACAGGACTTGACGCAGCTTCGGGCTGTGTTCGACCTGCGTGACGTCCTGTTGATCACCATCGACCGGGAGAAGAGGAACTAGATGGGCAAGCTGGACGGCAAGGTCGCGATCGTCACCGGAGCGGGCCGCGGTATCGGCCGGGGTGAGGCCATCTCACTGGCAGCCGAGGGCGCCTCGGTGGTCGTCAACGACCTGGGCGGCGAGTGGCAGGGCGGCGGGGCGGACTCCCGCCCGGCCAGCGAGGTCGTCGCGGAGATCGAGGCGGCCGGGGGCAAGGCGGTCGCCAACTTCTCCGACGTGACCGACCAGGCCGGGGCCGACGAGATGGTCGCCCAGGCCCTGGACACCTACGGCCGCCTGGACGTGCTGGTGAACAACGCCGGCATCCTGCGCGACGGGATGATCTTCTCCATCGAGCCGGACGAGTGGTTCTCGGTGGTGAACATGCACCTCAAGGGGCACTTCCTGCCGACCAGGGCGGCGGCCAAGCACTGGCGTGAGCGCGGCAAGGCCGGCGACGTGTCCCACCGCGCGATCGTCAACACCACCAGCGAGTCGGGGCTGTTCGGCAACGCCGCCCAGTCCAACTACGACGCCGCGAAGATGGGCATCGTGTCGTTCACCATCGCGGTCTCCCGTGAGCTGGTGAAGTACGGGGTGACCTGCAACGCGGTCGCACCCCGGGCCCGTACCCGGCTGACCATGGGCACCTTCGCCGGTGGTGAGCGGGAGAAGGAGTTCGCGGTCGACGAGGGCAAGTTCGACCCGATGGACCCGGACAACATCGCGCCGTTCGTGACCTTCCTGGCCACCGAGGACGCCTCCGACATCACCGCCCAGACGTTCATCGTGTACGGCGGATCGGTCGGGCACGTCAAGTTGCCGCAGGTCAGCGACATCCTGTTCAAGGAGGGTGGACGCCTGACCGTCGAGGACATCGCCGGGCGCCGCGACGAGCTGTTCAAGAACATCGCCGCCAACCACTACGAGGGCCCGCGCGGTTACGCCCGGATGCCCAAGCAGTAGCCGGCGGACGCCACCGTGCTGGATGAGCGGGAGCGCGACGAACTCCGGGGTCTGGTCGGCGGGTACCTGGCCGACCGTTCCCCGGAGAGCGCGGTCCGGGCGGCGATGGAGACCGCGGACGGCGTCGATGACGGCCTGTGGGCCGGGCTGGGGGTGGGTGGTCTCGGCCTCTGCGGGCTCGCGGTGCCGTCCCGGTGGGGCGGAGAGGGACACACGTTCGCCGAGGTCGCCGTGGTGCTCGGTGAGCTGGGCCGGTCGCTGGCGTGCGTCCCCTACTTCTCCAGCGTGGTGCTGGCCCAGTCGCTGCTGCTGGCCTGCGCCGATGCCGCCCCCGACGGCGGCGCGGCGGACCGGTGGCTGCCCCGGCTGGCCGCGGGCCGGGCCCGCGGCGCGGTCGCGGTCGTCGAGGCGGACGGCCGCTGGGAGCCCGCGTCGGTGCGGACCACCGCCACCCCGGAGCCGGACCCGACCGCTGACCCGGACGGCTGGCGCCTGAACGGGGTCAAGCACTTCGTGGTGGACGGCCACACCGCCGACGTGCTCCTCATGGCCGCGCGCACCGATGATCGAACCGGAGACGGAACCGGGGACGGAATCGGCATCTTCGAGGTCGACGCCGCCGCCGACGGCCTGGTCCGCACCCCGATGGCCACCCTGGACCTGACCCGTCGGCAGGCCCGGCTCGAGCTGACCGACGTCCGGGCCCGGCGGGTCGGGACGGCCGGCTGGGACGCCGTACGGCTGATGCTGCGAACCGCCGCCGTCGGCCTGGCGGCGGAGTCGGTGGGGGGCATGCGTCGGGTGCTCGAGATGGCGGTCGACCACGCCAGGACCCGTAGCCAGTTCGGCCGCCCGATCGGCAGCTTCCAGGCGATCAAGCACAAGTGCGCGGACATGCTGGTGGCCACCGAGTCGGCCGACTCGCTCGTCCGGGACGCGGTCGCGCTGGCCGCGTCACCGGCGCCGCGGGCCCCCGAAGGTGACATCGACGACCGCGGGGTGGCCGCGAGCCTGGCGCACGCTTACTGTCAGCAGGCATACCTGGACTGTGCGAGCGAGAACATCCAGGTGCACGGCGGGATCGGGTTCACCTGGGAACACCCGGCCCAGCTGTACTACAAGCGCGCACAGTCCAGCCGTCTGCTGCTCGGTGACCCGATCTGGCACCGAGCGCTGGCGGCCGAACTGATAGACCTGTAGCGCGCCCGGTCCGGACCGGGCGCGTTGCGCGACAACGGGGCGCTCGGGAGCGCTCGGAGAGGAACGCCGTGAAGCGCACCCTGTTCACCGAGGACCACGAGGACTTCCGCTCGATGGTGCGGGACTTCCTGGCCCGCGAGGTGGTGCCGGTGTTCCCGCAGTGGCTCGAGCAGGAGCTGATCCCGCGCGACTTCTTCCGGTCGATCGCCAAGATCGGGATCATGGGCATGGGCATCGACGAGGAGTACGGCGGCTCCGGCCCGGCCGACTACCTCTACAACGTCGTGCTGAACGAGGAGACCGCCCGCGCCCTGGTCCACCTCGGCCCGCTGCGCTGCCACACCGACGTGGTCATGCCCTATTTCCGGGCCTACGCCGACGAGGAGCAGCGCAGGCGCTGGTTCCCCTCCATCGCCTCGGGTGACCTCTTCACCGCGATCGCGATGACCGAGCCCGGCACCGGCTCCGACCTGGCCGGCATCCGCACGTCGGCGGTCCGCGACGGGGACGACTACATCCTCAACGGCGCCAAGACGTTCATCACCGGCGGCATCACCGCCGACCTGGTGATCGTGGTCGCGCGGACCTCCACCGACGCGGAGAACCGGCGCAACGGGCTGACGCTGCTGGTCGTCGAGGACGGCATGCCCGGGTTCGAGAAGGGCCGCAAGCTGGACAAGATCGGCCTCGCCGTGCAGGACACCGCGGAGCTGTCCTTCAGCGACGTTCGGGTGCCCGCGCGCAACGTGCTCGGCGAGGAGGGCAAGGCGTTCTCCTACCTCGGGCAGAACCTGGCCGGCGAGCGGCTGAGCATCGCCAGCGGGGCGATCTGCGCGGCGCAGGCGGCGTTGGACGTCACTATCGCCTACACCAAGGACCGGCAGGTCTTCGGCAAGCCGGTGGCCTCCTTCCAGAACACCAAGTTCGAGCTGGCCGCCGTGGCGACCGACATCGAGGCCGGCCAGGCGATGTTCGACCGGGCCGCCGCCGAGCACATCAAGGAGGAGCTGTCCGCCGTCGACGCGGCCAAGACCAAGCTCTTCTGCACCGAGCTGCAGGCCCGCACGGTCGACCGCTGCCTGCAGCTGTTCGGCGGCTACGGCTACATGAACGAGTACCCCATCGCCCGGCTGTACGCCGACGCGCGGGTGAGCCGCATCTACGGGGGTACGAGCGAGGTGCTCAAGACGATCATCAGCAAGTCGCTCGGCCTGTGAGCGCGCGCCCGGCGGGCGTACTCTCAGCGATGTCCTCACCGACGACGGCGTCAGGGGGCGGATGACCGACCCGGCGCTCTCCGGCGACCCCACGGCGGTCCTGGCGGCCTTCGAACAGCTGTCGAGCGCGGTGTTCGTCCACGAGGGCCCCGAGCACGTGTTCGCCGCGGTCAACGACGCCGGCCGCAAGATACTCGGGAACCGGCAGCTGCTCGGTCGCACGGTCCGCGAGGCCCTGCCCGAGACCGACGGGCAGCGGCTCGCCGAGCAGCTGGACCGGGCGTACCGGACCGGCGAGCAGGTGGACGGGCGCGAGTGGCGCCTGCTCATGCACGACGAGAACGGACGCCTGGCCGAGCTGTTCCTGAGCTTCACGGTGAAGCCGATCCGGCTCTGCGACGGCACCGTGGTCGGCACGGTGTCCAACGCGGTGGACGTCACCGAGGAGGTCAACGCGCGTGAGGCCGCCAGGGCCCGCGCCGGCCAGGTCGAGCAGCGCTACCGCGCGGCCCGGGACGTCGTGGTGGCGCTGCAGGGCAGCCTGCTGCCCGAGACGCTGCCGGTCCTGCCGGGGGTGCAGCTCGCCGCCCGGTACCTGGTGGCCGGTGACGACCAGGCCGCCGGTGGCGACTGGTTCGATGCGGTCCCGCTGCCCGACGGCTCGGTCGCCCTGGTCACCGGCGACGTGGTCGGCCACGGCGCCCGCGCATCGGCGGTGATGGGCCAGCTGCGGGCGGTGCTGACCGCCTGCCTGCTCGAGGGGCACGGGGTGAGCGCCGCGCTGGCCCGGCTGGACCGTTACGTGGCCCGGGTGCCCTCGGCGGTGGCCACGACGGTCTGCCTGGCCGTGCTCGATCCCGCGAGCGGAGGGTTGAGCTACGCCTGCTGCGGTCACCCGCCGCCGCTGCTGCTCGGCGCCGACGGGCGGGCCCGGTACCTGCCGGTCGAGCAGGGCGTACCGCTGGGGACCGCCGGTGCCACGCCGCCGGCGGCGGAGGTGTTCCTGGGCCCGGGTGAGATGGTGCTGCTCTACACTGACGGCCTGGTGGAACGTCAGGATCGGTCGCTACCCGAGGGCATGGAGCAGCTGGCGGTGTACGCCGGGGACGCCCTGCTGCGGGGGCCCGAGCACATGATGGCCGCGGCGGCGGTCGACCGGGTGTGCCGGCTCAGCATGGAGCGGATGACCCGCGATGGCTACCACGACGACGTGTCCCTGATCGCCGCCCAGCTGATCGCGCCCGCGCCGGAGGCGTTCCACAGAGAGCTGCCCGCCCGCCCCGAGGTGCTACCCCGGTTGCGCCACGACCTCGGGGGCTGGCTGGCCGCCGTGGGCGCGAGCGAATCGGACGTGCAGGCGATCCAGGTTGCGGTCGGGGAAGCGGTCACGAACGCCGTCGAGCACGCCTACGCAGGCGCGGGTGCCGGGTCCCGCACCACCGGTCAGGACGACACCGCCGGTGGTGCCGGTGGCGGGGTCACCGTCGAGGGCTACCACGACGTGGACGGCCGGGCCTGCCTGACCGTCACCGATCACGGCTCCTGGCGGCCACCGCCCACCGAGCCGGGTGCCCGGGGCCGTGGCCTGATCATGATCCGCGGCTGCATGGACACCACCGAGATCGACAGCTCGCCGGACGGCACCTCCGTGCTGATGGACCGCCAGCTCACCCGGGCGCCGGTTCTGGTCGGCGGCGATGAATCGGAACCCTGGCGTCAGCGGGCAGGTCCGGGCGCGACCGTCACGGAGCTCACCGCGGCGGTCTCGTCGCACCGGTCGTCGTGGCCGGTGCTGGCGCTACGGGGGCCGATCGACGTGAGCACGGTCGAGGAGTTCCGGGAGCGACTGCAGGACGTCGGCCGGGGTGGGTCGCTGCCTCTGGAGGTCGATCTGACCGAGGTGAACCACCTGGCCAGCACGGGCGTACAGGTGTTGCACGAGCTGGCGGAACAGATGGGCGCGGACGGTCGGGCGCTGCGCCTGATCGCTCCGCCGGGCAGCCCGGCCCGGGCGGTCCTGGAGCTGACCGGCCTCGGCCATCTGGTCGGGTGACCCCCGTGGACGGAACGTGGCGGGCAGCGCTGCTCGACGCGTTGCACGACGCCCTCTTTGTGCTCGACGGCACGGGCTCGGTCGTGCACGTCAACGCCGAGTTCGGTGAGCTGCTCGGCTTCGGGCCGGAGGAGCTGCCCTACCACCGGCCGTTCCCCTGGTGGCCGGACCCGGAGACCGACGCCCAGCGGCTCGCCGAGGTCCGCGCGATCGACGACCGGATCGCGCGGGGCGAGCCGGGGCGGTGGCGGACCCGGTTGCGCCACCGCGACGGCCACCGGATCTGGGTGGAGTGCTCCACGGCGGCCGTGGGCGAGGGCGCCGACCGCCAGGTGGTGGGCATCGCCCGCGACGTCACCGACCAGCACCGGGCGTCGGCTCGGGACCGGCTGCTGGCCCAGACCGGGAGGTTGCTGATCCAGCGGGGTGAGCTGGAGGAACGGTTGAAGGCGCTGGCCGCCGCGATCGCCGACCACTTCGACGGGCTGGTGGTCATCGAGCGCACCGGGCCGGACGGATCGCTCGTGCAGGTCGCCACCGCCGGCGCGGCGCGGGACGCCGACGATGGCGCGGCGCCGGTTGCGGGCGATGGCGCGGCGCGGGACGCCGACGATGGCCCCGGGCCGGACGCGGGCGACGGCCCCGGGTCGGGGACGCTGTTCGCGCCGCTGGTGCTGTCCGAGCGGGTGATCGGGCGCCTGAGCGTCCTCGGGTCACCGGACGGCGACCGCTTCGACGAGGCCGACCGGTGGCTGGCCGGGGAGATGGCCCTCCGCATAGCCGGTGTGCTGCAGGCCGACGCGG
>Ga0310811_10007167_pt1 | contig 14267 bp, 14 predicted proteins | sample YCmetagenome_FD_207642 | JGI IMG/M metagenome (GOLD analysis project Ga0310811, IMG submission 207642) | Soil microbial communities from experimental microcosm in Duke University, North Carolina, United States - YC | ecosystem: Engineered > Artificial ecosystem > Soil microcosm > Unclassified ...
CGCGAATCCGACGTACCGGTCCGTCGGATTCGCGCGCGGGGTGTTGCGGGTGCTGTGATGCGGGGTGCTGCGGGTGCCGCGGGTACTCAGGGGATCGGCATCAGCCCGGTATCGGCTGCATGCCGCAGCTGAGCACGTACAGGCCGGTCACCGGCCGGTTCCCGATGCTCGCGCCGTCGCCGATCAGCATGCCGTCCTCGACCCGCAGGTTGCTCAGCCGCTGCTGGGCGCCACCCCAGCTCAACGCGGTGAGCGTGACCGTGGTGGCCCCCGTGGACGGGTCGTTGGCGAGGCTCAGGCCCAACGTGTCGGCCTGGTTCTGATCGAAGGGCTGACTCGGGTAGGTGCTGGTCCTCCGGTCGCTGAACAGCTGCTTGCCCTGCCCGCTCAGCTGCTGCCAGCCGCTGGACGACAGGAAGATCACGGACCAGCCGACCGACGACGGCGACTGGTTGGGCGCCGTTCCGTCGGCGGCCTGGGTGATCGTCAGCTCGCAGAACGGGGCGCTCAGGCTGCTGGTCTTGTCGATCAGGTTCTGGACGTAGGCGTACGCCGTCGTGCTGCTCGCCGAGGCGGTCGCGGCCTCGCACAGCGCGGCTGCGACGGCGGTGAGCGTCACCGTCGCGAGCACGGCCGCGGTCTTCTTACGCATGACTCGATCCTTCCGATGCGAATATCAAGATGATGTGAATTAGTGCTGACGGGGTGCGACGCCGGCCGAGACGCATCGACATCGCAGTGGACATGGATGCCGGCGTCGACGTGCTCGCGCCGTCAGCCGGCCAGGTACCAGGTCTGGTTGTCGTTGGCTCCGAAGTTGCAGCCCCACTGCTGCAGGTCCGCGCCGTCGCTCGTGTTGTTGCCGGACAGGTCGAGGCACTTGTTCGTCGCGCTGTTGTGCAGTTCGAAGTACGCGCCGCCCTTGTCGACGGTGTACCAGTACTGCATCGACCCGCCCCAGAAGCCCCAGGCCGCGACGAGCTGACCGTCCGCGGAGCCGCCGCCGTACACGTCGAGGACGTCGGTGGTCTCGTCGTTCCTGAGGACGCCGCCGTTGAGCGTCCAGCGCTGCTGAGCGCCCGGGCTGTTGCAGGACAGCTGCGTGACCGCCAGGCCGTTGCCGCTGCCGAGCACCGACAGGCACTTCCCGGACAGCTTGTTGACGATCAGCTTGCCGGTGAAGCCGCTCCAGGAAGTGTTGGGGGTCAAGGCTGCGGGCTTCGCGCCGCTCGCGTGCGTGCCGCTCGACGCCGCGTGCGTACCGCTCGACGCCGCGTGCGCGCCGCTCGACGTGTCGGCGCCGGCCGCCGCGATGCCGGTCATGCTCAGGACCGCGGTCGCGAGCACTGCGGCGATGGTTCTGTGCTGCATGGTCTGCTGCCTTCCTCTCCGAATTCTGCGGGAATGAGCTGTCTTCCACGGAGTCTGCTCAGCGACGTCAAAGTCCCCTCAGGGCCGGATCAGGGTCACGCGTTTCCCGCAGATCGGGGGCGCAGACGAAGGCCCGCGCTCCGTCGAGGGAGCGCGGGCCTGGAAGCGGGTTGAGCCGGACGGAGCCGAGCGCCGGAGTTCCGGACCGCCCGGGCGCCCGAGCGTCCGAGCGTCCGAGCGCCCGAGCGCCCGAGCGCCCGAATGCCGCTGCTACGCCAGCTTTCCGGTGTAGAAGAGGTTGAACTCACCGGGGATCGTGTTCCCGGCGCTGTCCCAGCACTGGACTTCGATGCCGTCGGGGGTACCGCTCTGGCCGTCGCCGTGCGCGACGAGATCGCATGCCGCCGTCGCGTTGCCGAACGCGACGACCTGGACGTTGCCGACGCCGCTGCCGACGGGCACGCGCACGGTCGTCCATCCGAGTACCGCGTTATAGCTCTGCGTCCAGAGGGCGGTTCCCGGCGTGGAGAATCTCCAGGCGGTTGCGGGCTCCGTTCCCCCATTGCCCACCACCCAGGCGTAGGCGGAGGGCAGGGAGCCGGTCGGCGGGGCGGACAGCGGCGAATTCGGCGCTCCGAGCAGGTTGCCGCCGCTCGCGTAGCTGAGAGTGAACATGGAGTCGACCGGAGTGCCGCCCGAACTGCAGCTGACCGAGGCGGTCTGGCCGAGGGAGCCGGCTACTCGGCATCGAGTCGTGCCGACGGCGGACCATCCGTAGGTGCTCACCATGACGTCCTCGGACGAGCCCGAGATCCCGGTCATTGTGACCTGATACTGGCCGGTCGAGGTGCGCACGATGCGGTTCGGGTTGTTCGTTCCGGCGGTGCTGTACTGGTAGTACGAGTCCGGCGTGTACGAGGCGCTGGTCGGTTGGTCGGCCCACAGGTATCCGTACCCGTATCCGTGATTCGCCGCGACGTTGGTGTACGTGGCGGTGAAGCGGCGATCGGTCAGGCTGCCGTTGATGTCATAGCAGTAGATCGTCACCACCTCGTCGAAACCGGACACCGTCCATCCCCCGATCCGGCACTGGTCGGGCTGCCCCCCGCCGTACGTGGTCACGTGGGCGACGCCTCCGAAGACTCCCAGGCCGGTGTAGTACACGCGGTACGAGCCCGTGGCGAAGTGATCGACCTTGTTGGCATAGCCTGCCGAGTTGAGCTGGAAGTCGCCCTGATGCGGGTCGGTGAAGCTCACTCCGGGCAGCTCACCGCAGTTGTTGATGTAGACGTATCCGTATCCGGAGACGGCCGTCGTCGGGCTCGAGGTGCTGTATCCCGGTCCCGAGACGTCGAGTGCCGCCGACGCCGGGTTCGACGTCCTGACCGACGCGGGGTTGCTCGACGTCGCGACCGACGCGGAGCGGTTCGGCATCGCGACCGATGCCGGCTGGTTCGATGTCGTGACGAGCGGCGTGCCGTAGCAGACGCCCATGTTCTCCGAGGCGTGCGACGTCTGCGAGCCGGCCAGGAGCAGGCCGAGGACGGCGAGCGCCGTCGCGACGAACGCGGCGACGATCCTTGCGACGCGGCGGGACCGGCTCGGCCGTCCCGGCGCAATGGCGATGGTGTTCACGAAACCCCCTAAGAAGCTGATGTTGCCGATTCCCAGCCTGCTCGGGGGTCTCAAGGTTTTCTCAAAGTCGCGCCCCGGCCCCCGTCAACGCCGAAAGTCGGCGCGAATCGCGGGCGGTGCCTTGACGATCCGCGCTGACCTGGGATATTCGGAGTCGGGCGGGTTGTCCACCTCAGCGGGCGGGGGAAGTGTGGATCAGCGTGTACGGGGTCGGATCCTCTTGGTGTCGGCGGCCGCCGGATACGGCAAGACGACGAGGGTCCGGTCGCGCCTGCGCGGCGAGCCGGCCCGCTGGCACACCGGGCCGGGCGCGGCGGAGGCACTGCGCGCGATCGCAGCCGGCGGTTCGCCCGGCTCGGCCGCCGGCCTCGATCTCGCAGCCGGCGCCTCCTCCCCCGCCGCCGCCCGCCGTTCCGAGGCGCCGGCGCAGTGGGTGGTGCTCGACGACCCGTCGGCGACCCGGGAGGCCGTGGGCGGCTGGCTCGCGGGCGTTCTGGCTGCACCTTCGCCTCCGCCGCCGGTCATCCTGATCACCCGCCGCGTCCCGGACGCCCGCCTGGCCAAGAGCCGCATGGACGGGCTGCTGACCGAACTCGGCCCCGCCGAGCTCGCCTTGTCGGCCGTCGGTGTCAGCAGGCTGCTGAGCTCGGAGTACGGCGTCGCCGATTCCGCGATGGCGGACCGGCTGCACCGGCTCACCCGCGGCTGGCCCGCTCTGGTGCACCTGGCAGCGCGGGCTCTGGCAACCGGATCCGACTTCGCCGACACGGCGCAGACCTCGCAGCTTTCGCAGACATCGGAGACAACTCTCACGGCGCAGACTGCGCTGACGGCCCGTGGAAGCGCCGTCGCGGACTACCTCATCGAGGAAGTCCTCGACCAGTTGGACGAGGACACGCGGTACCTCGTCGAGCTCGCCGCCCGCATCGGGCCCCTCACCGCCGAGCTCGCCGAGGAGCTCGGCGCGACCAGGCCCGCCGAGCGCCTGGCCGAGCTGACCCGGCTGGGACTGCTGCTGCCCGCCCCGTTCGGCCCGCCGCGCCTCGGGATCGTCCCGCTGCTCGGCGCGGTCGTAAGGCGCGAGCGCGGCCGATCCCGGACCGAACACGTCAGGCTGCTGATGAAGGCGGCGGCCTGGTACGAGGCCGCCGGGGAATGGGGCGGGGCGGCGCGCGCCTTCGCAGAACACGGCGACGCCGACGCCGTCAGACGGCTGCTGACCGAGCACGGACCGCGGATCCTCGCCCGCAATGGAATGCGAACCCTGATAGAGCTGACCGACCGCGTGCCGCGGGAGCAGTGGACCGCGGGGATGCGCCTGGCCTACGGCGAGGCGCTCTCCCTCGGCGGTGACCCGGATGCGGCCCGGGGCCACTACCTCGACCTGGCCGGGGACGCCGCCGCGCTCGACCCGGCGCTGGCCCGCCGCCTCGGATACCTCGACTACCGCGCCGGGGACTTCCAGGCCGCGCTGCGCGTCTTCGCCCGCGCCCGGCTCGGCGGCGAAGACACCGCCGACGAGGCGATGCTGCTGGCCTGGACGAGCGTCGTGCACTGGTCGGCGGGCAGCTTCCCGGAGGCCGCCGCGTACGCCGCCCGGGCCCAGCGCGCCGCGACCGCTTCGGGCGACTACCGACCGCGCATCGCGGCGCATCTCGCGCTCGGATTCACCGCGGAGGTCCGCGGCGAACCGGAGACGGAGCAGCGGCACTACGACGCGGCGCTGGAACTGGCCGACGCGAACGGGGACGCCATCCAGACCGCGATGGCACGCAACAACCGCGCCTCGCGGCTGCTCGGCGAGGGCCGGCTCGCCGAGGCGCTGGCCGAGGCCGACCGCGCGGTGCGGATCGCCGATGCGGTGGAGCTGCGCGCCATCCTGGGTCTCGCCCTGACCAACTCCGGCGGAGCGCTGCGGCAGCTCGGCCGGCTGGACGAGGCCCTGGAGCGGTTCGAGCGCGCCCTGGCCGTCGAGCACCGGATGGCCTCGAGCTGGCTGGCGTACCCGCTGGCCGACATCGGCGACATCCACCGCATCCGCGGGCGGGCCCAGCTGGCGCGCGCCGCCTACGAGGAGGCGATCCGGATCGCCGAGGCCAGCGGCGACCGCTACGGCCTGGTGCCCGCGTTGGCCGGCCTGGCGCGCACGCTCGCCGAGCAGGATCCGCACGCGGCGTCCGCGGCGGCCGAGCGCGCCGTGGAACTGGCGGCGGGACCGATGAAAGTCAAGGCTCTGATCGCGGCCGGGCACTGCGCGCTGGGCCGCGGGGACCGGGAAGCAGCCTCGGCGCTCGCACAGGACGCGGCCGCGCAGGCCCGCGCACACCGCGACCGGATGCGCCTCGCCGAGGCGCTGGAACTACTGGCCGCGACGACCGACTCCGCGCAGCAGGGCCGCCGCGCACTGGCCGAGGCGCTCGAGATCTGGCGCGAGCGGAAGGCCCGGCTGGACGCCTACCGGGTGGAGGCGATGGTCGGCAGCCGCGTCGAGGCCACCGCCGGCGAACGCTCCGCGGCCGCAGTCGCCCGGGAGAAGCTGACCGCCGCGCAGGTGACGGTGCCGGACTACGCGACGGCCCGGGGGCGGGGTCCCGACGTGGAGATCACGACCCTGGGACGCTTCGCCGTCACCGTGGCGGGGCTGCCGGTGCCGGCGGCGGCCTGGCAGTCGCGCAAGGCGCGGGACCTGCTGCGCATCCTCGTCGCCCGGCGCGGCAGGCCGGTTCCGCGCGACGAACTCGGCAGGCTGCTGTGGGGCGACGACGACCCGGCCAAGGTGAGCCACCGGCTGTCCGTGGCGCTCTCCACGATCCGGACCGTGCTCGACCCGCAGCGCGCCGCCGACGCGGACCACTTCCTGGTCGCCGCGGCCGGAAGCGTCTTCGTCGACGTCACCCGCGTCACCGTCGACGTCGAGGGCTTCCTCGCCGATGCCGAACACGGCCTGCGTCTGCGCGAGCGCGGCGAGGCGACCGCGGCCCGCGGCGTGCTGGAGCTGGCCGAGCGCGGCTACACCGGCGACTTCCTCGAGGACGACCCCTACGGCGACGTCGCCGTCCCCACCCGCGAGCTCGCCCGCGCGACGTACCTCCAGGTCGCCCGGGTGCTGGTGGAGCTGAGCCGGCAGGACGGGGACCTGGACTCGGGCGTCCGCTACCTGCACCGGATCCTGGGTAAGGACCCTTATGACGAGCAGAGCCATCGCGATCTGATCGGCATCCTCGAGGTGTCCGGCTCCCACGGCGAAGCCCGGCGCGCGCGGGAGAGGTACGCGGACGCGATGCGGGACCTCGGACTCTGACAGCGGCGCGGGATTTACGGAGTGTCACGGAATCCCGGACTCGGACTCTGACAGCGGCGCGGGAGCGGCGGGAGACGCACGGTCACCGGACTCCGCGGACCACGGGAGACGCAGGACCAGCGACTATCAGGGGTCCTTAAGAATCGGACGGCGTTTGTCCTCAAACGCTTTGCCCTGTTAGGTTTCCCAGCGGTAAGGCCGCTCCATGCAAGACAGCACAGGGGGTTCCCATGGCGCTCGATCCGCCGAGCGAAGTGGTGCAGTTCCTGCAGTTCATAGGCATCGACTGGCCCGCGGTGAACGAGGACGCGGTACGTGAGTTCGCAACCCACGTCCGTGACTTCGCGAACAACCTGAGCTCCGCGCACCGGGACGCGACGGCCACCGTGCAGGACGTCGGCAACGCGTACACGGGCGCGGCGTACGACGCGATGGTCGCCAAATGGGCCGACACCTCCACCAAGCACATGACCGAGCTCGTCGACGCCTGCAACGTCGTCGCCACTGCCCTCGACGTCGCCGCCGACGCGATCGTCGCGATGAAGGGCGTGGCCATCGCCGAGCTCGTCGCCCTGGCCGCCAGCTTCGTGGCCGACCAGGCCGCCGCGGTGGTCACCTTCGGGGCCTCCGAGGCGGCGATCCCCCTGCTCGAGCTGGCGGCGAAGAAGGCCTGCGAGTTCCTCGAGCAGCAGGCCGAGCAGTACGTCATCGGCAAGGTCATCGAGGCGGCCGTCAAGCCGCTCAGCGCCACCGTGGCACAGGCCGTCGAGGGTCTGGTCTTCAACGGCGGCAGCGGAAGCGGCGGCTCCACGGCGGGGGCCGGCGCGTCGTTCTCCATCAACCCGCAGATGGTCGCCCAGCAGGCCTCGACCCTCGCCGCGCACGGCGAGACGGTCCGCGGCCACCTGCAGACCTTCCAGCAGAACCTGAGCACGGTGGACTTCTCGTCATGACGAACAGCATCGTCAAAGCGTTCGAGGACGGCGCCAAGGAGATCGGCGAATCCGCCGCGAAGGGCGCCACGGCCTACGCGGGGCACGTCGAGGAGGCCGGCGGAATACTGGCCAAGAGCGGCGAGCGGCACCTGACCAACGACACCGACCTCGGCGCGGACATGTCCAAGATCTCCACGCCGAAGGAGGACCCCTCGCTGCCGAAGTCCACCTCCGGATCGGGCTCGGGCGGCGCGGCGAGCGGAGCGGGCGCCGACGAGGAGGCCGCGGCCAAGGCCGCAGCCGAGAAGGCGGCGGCGGACAAGGCGGAGGCGGAGAAGGCCGCCGCCATCCAGGGGAAGATCGCCGACCTGCGCACCCAGGGGCACGCGCCGCAGCGGCACCTCGACGCGAACGAGGACCAGCTCAAGGGGCGGCTCGGCACTCCGGTCATGCAGGGCAAGAAGGGCGCGCCGCCCAAGCCGCAGATCAGCAACGGCTACGTCGTGTCCAACAAGAAGATGGACCCGGCGCGCCCCGGCGCCCTCGGGATGTCGGACAGCGATCCGCTGAAATACAAGGACAATTACACGACCGACAAGAGCGGCAACCCGGCCAACCATAAGTGCGGTAACTACTCCACCGCTTTCGGTGACGCGGAGAGCATGGTCAAGGCCGACAGCGCGGCCCGCGCCAAACTCCCGGCGACCCCGGCACCGGGGAACAACCGTGAAGCCGTCTCACTCGACGCGGCGAGTACGATCGGCCCCGAAGGCATGGGCAACCTCCGAGGCAAATACATCGATCCGGCGAACCCGATGACCGGCACACAGGTCAACTACAAGGATGTAAACTTCACCGGATCCGGCATACTCGGGATTTACGACCACGACGCGAGCAGCGGTAAATGGAACTTGGTCACGATGTACCCGACGCCGGACGACAAGGTGAACCCGTGAGCTGGACGGACCGGATCCCGCACATCGAGGACGGGAACGTGCGCTGGGCCGTGCTGTTTGTGCACGACGTCGAGGCGTACTACGACTTCGACGAGTCGGCCGGGAAGATCCGCGAGACCGCCCGCACGAATCCGGAGCGCCGCGGCGTCTACCTGCAGGCCTACCGGCACCTGCTCGAGCACGTGCCCTCGAGCCGGGAGTGGATGGGCGCGACGAGCACCCCGTTCTGCACCCGTGAGCAGCTGCGCGAGTACCTCCAGGCGTTCGCCGACTACGTGTTCGGCGACCGTCCGGAGCCGATCGAGCCGCCGGAGAACGACGAGCCGTGCGGGCACGAACTGAACGACGACGGCGTGTGCGTGCTGAGCGCCGCCGAAGAGGCCGACGAGGAGGCGGAGAAGGACCGATGAGCGAGCCCACCATCCCCTCCAACCGCGACGACCTGCCGCACCGGGTCGGCCCGTGGGCGACCCGTTTCGACTCCGACGAGGCCCTGGTCACCGCGGACGACGCGGCCCGCTCCTATGCCGTGACGCACCACGACCTGTCCCCGGTACTGCCGTTCGCCGCGGTCTACGGCCCGGGCCTGCACTTCGGCAAGGCCACCGCTATCGGGATCGACGCCCAGATGCCGGTCACCGAGGACGGAAGCACGAACTACACCAAGGGCGACTTCATCGGCGGCCTGGTGTACGGCGTCTACCGGCCGTCCGACACCGTGAACGGCGAGGTCGGGCCCGAAGACGGCGAGCAGCTGTGGAACACGACGCTCTACCCGTACCCGGCCGGGAGCATCGACCCGCTCTCCGTGCCGTTCGCGGCGCTGGGCCTCGAGGTGCCCGGCGTGGACCGGCGTTTCGTCAACTTCTGCGCCGGCACGCTCGGCTGCGAGGCCGTGGACGACCTCGGCATGCTCCAGGCGACCTTCTCCCGCGCCTGGCCGGATTACCGCGAGTGTGTGGGCGCCGGTCTGCGCCACCTCGCCGAGCAGCGCCCGATCTCCCCGGAGACCTGGTACGACCTGACCTACGTGCCCTTCGACTCGGCCGACCAGCTGGCGCTGTATCTGACGCAGGTCTACGCGTATCTGTTCGAGGACTTCGGGTCGATGCCGGTGGCGCCGAGCTAGAAGCTTGCCCTGCAGGTCGCCCAGTACACTGGCGTAGCGGCACCCGCCGACCACAATTCGGCGGGTGCCGCTACGTGCCTTGGTGAAGCGACTATCAGTGCTGCGACGGAGCCGCGCTGCGGGCGGGGAAGTAGGCGTTGACCGCGGCCACGTCGGTTACGCCGGTGTAGATCGACGAGATCTTGCCGTCCTTGAACTGGACCTCGTCGATCATGTACACGTCGAGCGTCTTACCGTCGTGCTCACCGACAGCGTGAACCGAGACCGCGATGCCTTGGGCGTTGTAGAACGCGTGGTCCAAGGTGAACACCATCCCGTACGCGTTCTCCACCCGCGCCCTGGCAATGACCTGGGCGAGGCCGCGAGCCTGCCCTTCCACGACGCTCGTGCCGGACGGGAAGGTCCACACCATGTCCGGGGTGATGTACTTGGCCATCTCGGCCGGGTCGCCATCGGCCCGGGCGGTGGCGTAGTCCTCGAACAGAGCGGCTTCCTGGGCGCCGGTCAGCGCCTTCGGGTGCGCGCCGTGCGTGGCGGGCTTCGCGCTGGGGGCCGACTTGGCGGTAGCCGACGCGGTGCCCGTGATGAGGGCCGCGGCCGCGAACGTCGCCGCGGCGATCGTGAGTCCGGTGAGTCTGGTGCGTCTGGTCATCGTGGTGTTCCTTCTTCGTGTGATCGATCTGACGTGGTGTGATTCGACGTGATCTGACACCGCGTTCTCACGCGGTGCGATGAGGAGCGATGAGGCCTGATGCGCCTCAAGCTGCGAGGACCGGCACATATGAGCCCTTTTGGATGACAGCCATAATCCTAACACTCTCGACCGGCGAGTGCGGTTTCTTCCGCCGCCACCGGTGCGCAGAACACGGATTCAGCGAGCGGCGTTGACTGCGAGCAGGATCTTTCCGACGCCGCGGTCCAGGTGGTCGAGAGCCGCGTCGATCTCGTCCAGGGAGTAGACGCCGGCCACCGGAACGGTCAGCTTCCCGGCCGCGATCAGCGGGGCCACCTCGCGGATCGCGGGCACGACCTTGGTGGCGTAGTCCCAACCGCCGGCGAAGAACCCGCGTACCGTCAGCTGCTTGCCCGTCAGTTCGGGATAGGGCACCGACAGCGGCGAACCGGACTCGGCCGAGTAGGCGACCAGGGCGCCGCCGAAGGTCAGCAGTGCGGTGAGGTTCTCGGTGGACGACCCGCCGACGGCGTCGACCGCGACGCGCACCGGGGCGTCCCCGATGAACTTCCGGGCGATGTCGACGGAATCCGGCCTGTCGGGCAGCACGAGGTCGGCACCGGCTGCGGTCAGTTCGGCGAAGGTGGCCTCGTTGCGGGCGAAATTGACCGTCCGCAGCCCGCGCGCGTGCGCGACGGCGATCAGCGAGCGCCCGACCCCGGAGTTGGCGGCGTTCTGCACGACGAACGAGCCGGGCTGGACGTCGACGAACTCGTCCAGGGAGAGGACCGCGGTCGGCGGGTTGCTGCCGATCATCGCGAGCTGCCGCGGATCCGCCGCCGGCAACGGGAACATCCCGTCGGCCGGGACGACGAGCCGCTCCCGCCACGTGCCGCGCATCAGGGGCAGGGCGACCCGGTCGCCGACGGCGACGTCGGACACGTTCTCGCCGATCGCGGAGACGATGCCGGTGCCCTCGTTGCCCGGGATCCACGGCGGGGCCGGCACCGGCAGGTAGCCGCCGATCGCGAGCAGGTCGTGCTTGTTCAGTGGAGCGTATTCCACATCGATGAGGACCTCGCCGGCCGCGGGCGGGCCCGGCGGCTCGAGGTCGATGACGCGGAGGACCTCCCGGGCGTCGCCGCGGGCGACGGCCTGCACTGCTTTCACAGCAAGCTCCTAGGGTGCTCGCCGGGCCCTTCCGGCCCGGACGAGTTACGAGCATAATACTTATACCCGTAACGGTCCAGTGGTCGTATGCTGGGCCTCGGCCCGAGAGGACGGTGAACGGAGGTGAGCAGCATGACGGATGAGCCGATGGATGAGCCGACGGACAGGCCCGAGAACGAGCCGACGGCCGAGCGCAGGGACGCGCCGGCAGCCGAGCCGGCGTGGCACGACGTGTGCGACCGCTACGTCGCTCAGCTCGCCCCGCCGGGCTTGCACCTGACCCAGGCGCTGGCCAACTCGACGGCCCGCACCCCGGCGGACTACGACCCGTTGCACGAGCTCACCGCCGCCCAGCCGTGGGTCAATGCCCTGACTCGGGAGTGGGCGGCCGTCCACGGCGCGCCGGAACCGCGGATCGAGTTGACCGAACCCGGACTGGATCGCGTGCGGCGACTGCGCACCACCGTGCGCGCGATCTTGTTGCGGGACGGGGAATCCACTCCCGCGACCCTGCGCATCCCCGTCGACGCGGCGATCGACGGCGAGCGCGTCGAACTGTTGCCGACAGGCGTCGACGGGCAATGGCTGGAATCCGCGGTCGGCGCCGAACTGGTGCTGGCCCGACGCGATGACGCGCTGCGACGACTCAAGCTGTGCCGAGAACCGGGCTGCCGCACCGCGTTCTACGACCTGTCCAAGAACAACAGCAAGGTATGGCATAACGCGGATACGTGCGGCGCGCCCCAGCGCATGCGCGAATACCGGGCCCGCCGCCGCGCCGCCGACTGATCCGCGAGCCGGCTACCCGTTCCATGAGGTCTTCTACAACGAGCGCGGGCCCTTTGAGAGGATGTCGTCCATGGGCGGTCCGGTTATCTCCATCGCGCTCACCGAGCAGCTCGCCGAACAGGAGCGGGACGCGCTCGACGCGTTTTTCCGACGCCTCGAGGACGGACACTTCGAGCACTGCGAGCCGGGCTGCTGGTCCCTGAACCCGGCCCCGGAAAGGCTGGGAATAACCGCCTGTGACCGTGAGGGCTCGCGGCCGTTCGTCGTGGACGTGAACGGCCCCGGGTACGAGGACGGCGACTACTTTGAAGGTGGCCGGTACCTCGAGTCCGATTGGGGATTCCTTTCGGCACCGCTCGGCTTCATCCCGGTCAAACCAGGCTTTCGCCTGCTCAAGTAGTTTTCACCCGTGTGCCGGGCCTCCACGCTACCGACGTCATCGCAACGCTAACGCAGCATGCTCAGGGCGCTGAGACTTCCGGCCAGCGCCTCACCGGATGCCGGCAGCAGTGGCAGGCGCACCGATGCGGACGGGATGCGTCCGTGGGCGGCGAGCACTGCTTTGACCACGGCCGGGTTCGGTTCGGCGAACACGGTCCGCGACACTCGCGCCAACGCGTGGCCGAGCGCTCGTGCCCGCGGGAGGTCGCCCTTGTCCCAGGCATCGAAGAGTTCGACGAACCGTACCGTGGCCAGGTGCGCGGAAGCCAGGATGCCGCCGGCCGCACCCATTCCCAGCAGGGGTGCGAGGAACACATCGTCCCCGGCCAGCACGGCGAACCCGGGCGGCGGGTCGTTGAGCAGATCGACAGCGTCCTGATCCACCATCCCGTGCGCGAACTTCACGCCGATGACTCCGGGCAGCCGGCCGAGGGCACGCAGCGTCTCGGCATCCAACGCGCACCCTGTGCGATACGGGACGTCGTACACGATGAGCGGTAGTTGACTGGACTCGGCCAGATACGTGAAATGCGCCAGCACTCCCTCGCGGGACGGGCGCACGAAGGGCGGGGTCGGAACCAGTGCTGCGTCAGCGATTCCGGCCAACTCCTCCAACTCTCGCGCGCTGCGGTCGGTGGCGCTGCTTCCCGCTCCGACGACCAGAGGCATGCCAAGTTCCCGGCACACTCGCGCGCACACGGCGACTACATCGCTCTTCTCCCGCGCGGAAAGCAGCGCGGGCTCTCCGGTCGTGCCGAGCGCGACCAGTCCCGCCGCACCCTCGGCCAGTACCGAGCGAGCCAGTTCCTCCAGCGCATTCAGGGCAACCGTGCCGTCCGTCTCGAACGGCGTCACCAGAGGCACATAGATCCCGCGCAGATTCATCCCACGATGATCGCAATGCGCCGACAATCAGGTCCAGTTCGCATTTCTCTCGTCGAGAGTAAGCTGAGCTGATGCTCGACGTGCATCGCCTGCGCCTGCTACGCGAACTGTCCCACCGCGGCACCATCGCCGCCGTCGCCCAGGCCCTGTCCTTCACCCCCTCGGCCGTATCCCAGCAACTGTCGACCCTCGAGCGCGAGGCCGGGGTGCCGCTGCTGACCCGCACCGGGCGCCGCGTCAGCCTCACCCCGGCCGGACAGAACCTGGTCGGCCACACCGAAGCAGTGCTCGAACAGCTCACCCGGGCCGAGGCCGAACTCGCCCGCGCACGCGCCGGACCGGCCGGGACGGTACGCATCGGCAGCTACCCGACCGCAGCCCGCGCCGTCATTCCGGCCGCGTTGGCCGCCCTCTCGCGCGACCATCCGCTCCTCGAACCGCGCATCACCGAACTCGACCCGGCCGTCGTTCCCGCCGCACTGCGCGCCGGAGACCTCGACATAGCCCTGATACACGAGTACGACTTCGTCCCCACTACGGGCGAACCCGGCCTGAGCAGCCGGGAACTGTTCACCGAACCGCTCTATCTGGCCGCGCCCGCGCCCGGCTCGATCGGCGACCACCGCCGAAGCCCGTGGATCGTCTCACCGCCCGGGACGCTGTGCCGCACCATGGCCGAACGGGCATGCGAGGCTGCCGGCTTCAGCCCGCGGGTGCGCCACGAAGCCGACGACTTCGCCACCGTGCTCGCCCTCGTCGCCCTCGGCCAGGGCGTGGCGATCATCCCCCACCTCGGCGCACCCGACCCGCCCGCCGGCAGCCTGACCCTCACCCGCCTGCCCGCGTTCCGCCGCACCCGCATCGCTTTCCGCGCCGGCGCCGGCGACCACCCGGCAGTCACCGCCGTCGCCGCCGCACTCCGCGAGGCCGTCCCCGCCGACCTGCGCTGACCCACGTTGTCCTGCGCTGGCTTGCGCTGACC
>Ga0310811_10007169_pt1 | contig 14266 bp, 7 predicted proteins | sample YCmetagenome_FD_207642 | JGI IMG/M metagenome (GOLD analysis project Ga0310811, IMG submission 207642) | Soil microbial communities from experimental microcosm in Duke University, North Carolina, United States - YC | ecosystem: Engineered > Artificial ecosystem > Soil microcosm > Unclassified ...
CCTCGATCTGGAGCATCACGCTGCTGCCGCAGAGCTTCCTGCCGGCGCAGGATTCCAATCGCTCGTGGCTCGGCCTCGAGCTGCCGCCCGGCACCCAGCTCGAATATACCGAGAAGGTGACGGAGAACATCGTCGCGCTGCTCCGCAAGCGGCCCGAGGTGAAGAGCGTCTTTGTCGATGGCGGCCGCGATCCGCATGGCTCGCAGGAGGTGCGGCGCGCGACCGTCATCATCAACTACACGCCCAAGACCCAGCGCACGCTGACCCAGCGCGAGCTGGAAAATGCGATCAGCCAGGATCTCGACAATCTTCCCGACATCCGCTTCTGGTTCCTCGACGATCAGGGCAACCGCGCCATCTCGCTGATCGTGGCCGGCGGCGACAGCAACATCGTCAACAACGTCGCCAGCGAGCTGGCGACGCAGATGAAGCGGATTCCGCTGATCGCCAACGTGGTCTCCGAAACCGCGCTCGACCGTCCCGAACTGCGCATCCGGCCTCGCGCCGATCTCGCGGCACGGCTCGGCGTCTCCACCGAGACGCTGTCCAAGACCATCCGCGTCGCCACCATCGGCGACGTCGGCCCGGCGCTTGCCAAGTTCGATGCCGGCGACCGCCTGGTGCCGATCCGCGTGCAGCTCGAGGATTCCGCACGCGGCAACATCCGGGCGCTCGAGCAATTGCGGGTGCCGATCGGCGGCGACAACAGCAAGGAAGGCGTGCCGCTCACCGTCGTCGCCGACGTCAGGCTCGACCAGGGGCCGACCAGCATCGACCGCTACGACCGTCAGCGCCAGGCGACGGTCGCAGCCGACCTCGCGGGCTTTTCGGCGCGAAGCGAGGCCACCAGGCGCATCTACGACCTGCCGGTCATGAAGAGCCTGCCCAAGGGCGTGACCGTGAGCGAAGGCGGCGACGCCGAAAGCCAGAAGGAGCTGACCGACGGCTTCGCCAGCACCATGGCGACCGGGTTGATGATGGTCTACGCCGTGCTGGTGCTGCTGTTCGGCACCTTCCTGCAGCCGATCACCATCCTGTTCTCGCTGCCATTGTCGATCGGCGGCGCGATCGCTGCGCTGGCGATCAGCGGCAAGCAGATCACCATTCCGGTGTGGATCGGCATCCTGATGCTGATGGGCATCGTGACCAAGAACGCCATCATGCTGGTGGAGTTCGCGATCGAATCGATCCGCGCCGGCAAGCCGCGCGAGGAGGCGATGATCGACGCCGGCATGAAGCGCGCCCGCCCGATCGTGATGACGACCATCGCGATGGTGGCCGGCATGATGCCGAGCGCGCTCGCCTTCGGCGCCGGCGGCGAGTTCCGCTCGCCGATGGCGCTCGCCGTGATCGGCGGCCTGATCTTCTCGACCGTGTTGTCGCTGGTGTTCGTGCCGGCCATGTTCATGGTGATGGACGATTTCGGCTCATTGATCTGGCGCTTCGGCAAGCGGCTGATCGTCTCCGATGGCGCCGGCCATGGCGGCGATCATCATGAGAAGCCGCCCGGCCCGCCGGCCCAGCACCCATCCTCGTCGACGGCGATCGAGAACGCCGCGGAGTAGCGTCATTCCTGCTTGATTGCCTCCGTTATCGCCTCGGTGCGGGTCACGCCGCCAGGGAATACCGGATGGCGTGACCAGTCGTCATCTTCGACCAGCAGAAACCCCGTGCCCGACCGGTCTCCACCGATCTGCTCGAGCTGGCGGCCGAGATAGGTGCGGAACGCCGCATCGGCGTCCGCCGAAATCGAGTGCCGGCCGGTTTCGATGGCGACGCGGGCGGCGACGCCGCTGCCGCCGAAGAAATCCAGCACGGTCGAACCGGGATAGGAGAGCGAAAGCACCAGCCGCTCGATCAACTCCTTCGGCTTCTGGGTCGGATGGCCGACGCGCTCCTTCGAATTGCCGGCGAGGCGCGGAATCTTCCAGACATTGGTGGGGTTGATGCCCTTCTCCAGGCTCTCCGCATTGAGCCTCTTGTCGCGCTTGTAGATTTCAAGCCTTTCGGGATCGAGCGGGCGGCGAACCGCATCGAGATCGAAGAAATATTTCGGCGTCCTGGCAAACCAGGCGATCTCCTCGTGCCGGTTGGCGAAGAAGCGCTGTGCGCCCATGCCGTTCGGATAATTCCAGATGATGAGATTGGCGAGCAGCATGCGGCTGTGCGCACGCATCCAGCCCATCAGGCTCAACAGATCGCCGCTGCCGGCCTCGGCCTGGTATTGCAGGCCGCCGAACAGCACGAAATTGCCCGACGGTGCCAGCACGCGCTCGACTTCGGCGAGCCACTTCCCCGCCCAGTCGACATAGTGCTCGAGATCATCCCAATCAGCGACATTGATGTTGTAGGGCGGATCGCAGATCACGAGCTGGATCGACTGGTCCGGAATCTTCGCCAGCACCTCGAGGCAGTCGGCGACCGCCACGATGTGCGAGGTCGCCGCCACCTCGGTCGCCGCAACGACTCCGCGCGCGGAGGAATGCGCAAGGCCGTTCTTGCGCAAACGGTTCATCCCGATATGCCCGGCATTGCGATGAGAGCGATTCGGCATCTTCGAAACCGGGCGCAGCGACAAATGGCCGCGCTAATCGTTGCGCGCGATTGCGGTCAATCGGTTCAGGTTCTGCAACAGGATGCGGCCACGCTGCAGGTCCAGAATGCCGTCCTTGCGCCAGGATTGCAGTTGCCGGTTGACGCTTTCGCGCGCGGCGCCGACGAAGATGCCGAGCTGCTCCTGCGAGATGTGCACCTCCGAGCCGAAATCGGCGGCAAGCGCACAGAGCCGGCGCGCGAGCCGCACCGGCAGCGGCTGCAACATCGATTCCTCCATCCGCTCGCTCTGCCAGCGGATGCGCTGGCACAAGAGCTCGATGATCTTGATCGCCACTTTCGGCTCGCGCTCGAGAAAGGCCATGAAATCTTCCCGCCGCAGCACGAACAATTCGGTGGCCTCGCCCGCGGTCGCATCCGCCGTGCGTGACTGTCGGTCGAGCACGGCGACCTCGCCAAAGAGATCGCCCGAGCCCATGAAGTTCAGCGTCAGCCGGCTGCCGTCGGAAGCACCCGTTTCGATGCGGATCTGTCCGCGCCGGACCCCGTACAGGGCGTCTCCGGGATCGCCCTTCTGGAACAACACCTCGCCCGAGGCCAAATGCTGGGTGTGAACGAGATTTGAAAGCCGCTGCAATTCGTCCGCACCCAAGTCCGCGAACATCGGATTCATCTTTAAAATGACCGCAAATTCGGCCTGTTTGCTCATTTCAGTGCCTTTAACTCGAATGAAGAGAATCCACCCAGGTGGAAGTGTGCCATAGGTCACATAACATTGCAGCCCTTCCCATTATTTATGGACCCCTTTTGAGCCTTCGCCCATTTTCCGCGATAAGCTCGATTTAACGGCCCAGCGGCAGGGGAAGCAGGGCATGCATGATGCCGTTTGCCCGGGAACGTCGACATGAAAGCACTGAAATTCGCAGTCGCCGCCCTCGTCGTCATCCTCGCGCTGCTCCTGGTCGTCGGAGTTCCCTCGGGCTTCCTGACTTCGGCCATCCAGGATCGTGTCGAGCGCCAGACCGGCTACCGGCTCACCATCGCCGGCTCGACCAAGGTCAGCCTGTGGCCGACGCTGAACGTCAGTCTTGCCGATCTGACCTTGCAGGACCCGAAGGATCGCGACGGCACCAGCCGCATTACCATCGGCAATCTGCAGGCCGATGTGAGCCTGTCCAGCGTGTGGTCGGGTCATCCGCACGTCTCCGAGCTCGTGGTCACCAAGCCCGTGCTGTACAGGGCGCTGCTCCGCGAGCGCATCCAGGAATCGCCGCCACGCTCGATGAAATCCGCCCCCGAAGCCGAGACCGTCAGCATCGACCGCGTGAAGATCATTGACGGCGCGATCATCGCCTCCAATCCACGCGACCGCTTCGAGCATCGCATCGACGGCATCAACGCCAGTGCCGTGATCGATGCCGATCGCAAGCTCAAGCTCACCGGCACCGCGCGCACCGGTGAAACCCCGCTCAAATTCGACATCAAGGCGGCTATGCCGACGCCTCCGATCGAGCGCCAGACCGTTCCGGTCGACCTTACCTTCGAGGCGCCCGGCGTGCTGCACGCGCCGCTGACGGCCAAAGCGGAAGTGCGCCTCAACGGGCCGCTCGTCATGTTCAACGGCGTCTCCGGTTCGCTCGGCGATGGCGGCTTCACCGGCTGGGCCTCGGTCGATCTCGCCAGCAAGCCGCTGGTGAAGGTCGATCTCGACTTCCAGAAGCTCGATCTCTCCACGCCGAAACCGACGGCGACTTCCGCGTCCGCCTCGCAGGGCTGGAGCGACGCGCCGATCAACCTGACCGGGCTGAATTATGTCGACGCGCAGGTGCGCATTTCCGCGGGCCAGCTCGTCCTTGCGGATGCGCGGTTTGCGCCGGCCGCGATCGACGCCTCGCTTGCCGCCGGCGTGCTGAAGTCCTCGTTCTCCAATCTCGGCGCCTATGGCGGACAGGCGAGCGGCCAGGTGATCGTCGATGCCTCGAGCGGTAGCCCGACCTATGCGATGCATGGCGACATCGTCGGCGTGCGCGCGCTGCCGCTGCTGACGAGCCTTGCCGATTTCGACAAGATCGACGGCAAGATGCAGGCGAAATTCGCGGCGCAATCCGCCGGCGCCAGCCAGCATGCGATCATGTCGAACATGTCCGGCACCGCGTTCGTCGTCTTCCAGGACGGCGCGATCCGCGGCGTCAACATTGCGCAGATGATCCGTTCGCTGACTGCGAGCACGCTGAACGGCTGGCAGGAGCAGGAGCAGCAGGCGACCGACCTGACGCAATTGTCCGCCTCGTTCAAGATCGACCACGGCCAGGCCGTCACCACCGACCTCAATCTCGTCGGCCCGCTGGTGCGCGTCACCGGCGCCGGCACCGTCGACCTCGGCACCAAGCAGATGGGGTTTCGCGTCGAGCCGAAGCTCGTGATGACCACCGAAGGCCAGGGCCGGACCTCTGATCCCGTCGGCTTCGGCATTCCGGTGCTGATCGAGGGACCCTGGTCGGGCCCACGCATCTATCCGGAAATGCAGGGCATCCTCGACAATCCCGATGCCGCCTATGCCAAGCTGCGGGAGATGGGCAAGGGCCTGTTCGGGCCGAATGGCGCCAACCTCGGCAATATCGGCGGCCTGTTGGGCTCGCTGACCGGAAATCCGCCGGCCAATAGCGGCAATGGCGGCAACAACAACGGCAATGGGTCCAACGATGCGCTCGGCGGCAATATCGCCGGGACCATCGGCTCGCTGATGAAGAGCTTTGGCGGCAGCCGCAGCATCCCAGCACCTGGACAGCAGCCATCGTCCCCGCCGGCGCAGGCGCAGGCACCATCCCAAGCCCCGCCTTCGGCCCCAGGTGACCAGGCGCAGAGCGACGATTCGACGCCCCAGGACAGCCAGCCGATGAATGACGTGCTGCGGCAGCTCTTCAACCGGCAATAAGGGCAGTGGCGGTGCGGTTTCGCAGCGCCGCCGCGCCTGGCCTTGTTGCAAGGCAACAAATCCCCTGCCCGGCTCACCCCGGCCATCCGGACCGGCGGTAACCACACAGGCAGCCGTCCGGCCAACCTCCTCAAATTGTGCTAGAAGCTGTTCCGGCCGAGACGTCCAGCCTCGGTTCGATTGCCGGCCCCATTCCTGGTTTCTTTCCTGGTTCTTTGGGCGGCCTGCCATTTGCAACCAAGCTGCCGGGCCCGCTCGGGCAGCCGATACGCCGCCCCGGCGCAGGATCGAAAGCCGCCCACGAGAGTCCGGATGATCGCCGTCAAAAACAAGATCTGGTTTTTGCGCGAAGGATTGTTCGCCAAATACGTGATCTCGCTGGTCGGCCTCGTGGTGTTCGTGCTGGCCATCAACGGCGCGACCGAGACCTGGATCAGCTACCGTGCGACCAAGACCACGCTCACCGACGCCATGTCGGAGAAGGCCGACGCGACCGCCAAGCGCATCGACCAGTCGATCTTCGAGCTGGAGCGGCAGATCAGCTGGGTGACGCGGGCGAGCGTCGTGACGCTGGAACAGCGCCGCTCCGACTATGATATCCGCCGTCAACCAGCTCTCCCAGCTCAACGGCCAGGGCCATGAATTGCTGCGGCTGTCGCGCACCAAAATTGCCGTCAACAGCAACGCCGACTTCTCGAAAGATCCGCGCTTCACCGAAACGGTCGCCCGCGGCGTCAGCTTCTCGCCGGCCTTCTTCTCGGACCACCAGCCTTTCATGTCGATCGCGGTGGCCCATTCCGGCTTCAATGCCGGCGTCACCGTCGCCGATATCGACCTGCGCTTCCTCTCCGACTATCTCGGCGACACCCAGGTCGGCAAAAACACCTTTGCCTATGTGGTCGATCCGAAAGGCGAGGTGCTGGCCACCTCCTCGCGCGGCCCCGATGTCGGCAGCAACCTTTCCAAACTGCCCCAGGTCGCGGCGCTGATGACACGCGACGGCCAGGCGCTCGGCTCCGGCACCGACGCCGGGGGTCATTCGGTGCTGACGGCGTCCGCGACCATACCGAAACTCGGCTGGGTCGTGTTCTTCGAGCAGCCGACCTCGCAGGCCCTTAGCCCGATCCGCGACCAGCTCGTTCGCGGCGCGCTCTTGATCGGGCTCGGGCTCATCATCGCGATCCTGGCCAGTACAGTATTGGCGCGGCGCATGCTGGTGCCGATCGAGGCGTTGCGCGACGGCGCCCGACGCATCGGCGCCGGCGAATTCAGCCAGCGCATCGACGTCCACACCAAGGACGAGTTGCAGGAACTGGCCGACCAGTTCAACCGCATGGCCGGACAGCTCGGCCAGACCTATGCCGATCTCGAGGCCAAGGTGGTCGAGCGCACCCATGACCTCGCGCAATCGATCAGCGAATTGAAGGTGCTGGAAGAGGTCGGCCGCGCGGTGTCGTCGTCGCTCGATCTCAACGCCGTACTGCCGACGGTGGCGGCCCGCGCGCTCGAGATCACCCATGCCGATGCCGTGCTGATCTACGGCTATGACGCCGCCAAGCGTCAGTTCAACCTGGTCGAGGCCGACGGTATCGACAAATCGGTCGAGGGCCAGCACCGCGTCATCGACGAGGAGGGCAGCATGCTCGGCCATGCCGCCGCCAAGGGCGAGCCGATCGCGATCGCCGATCTCTCCACGGCCGCCGACCATATGCTGCGCAATATCGTCATCGAAGCCGGCTTCCATGCCGTGCTGGTGGCGCCGCTGGTCGACCAGCAGGGCGTGCTCGGCGCCCTCGTCGTACTGCGGCGGGCGACGGGCGATTTCCCCGAAAGCCTGATCGGGCTGATGCGCACCTTTGCGCACCAGTCGGTGCTGGCGATGCGCAATGCGCGCCTCTTCACCGAAGTCGACCAGAAGGGCCGCGAGCTCGCCTCGGCCAACACCGTGGTGCGCGAGCAAGCCGACAAGCTCACCGAACAGACCGAGCAGTTGCGCAACTGGAACCGCTCGCTGGAAGAGCGGGTGGAGAAGCAGCTCGGCGAGATCGAGCGCATCCGCAAGCTCGAGCGCTTCCTCGCGCCGCAGGTGGCGCAACTGATCGCCTCCTCCGACGGCCACGATACGCTGCTCAACAGTCATCGCGGAGAGGTGACGGTGGTGTTCTGCGACCTGCGCGGCTTCTCCGCCTTCACAGAGGCGACCGAGCCGGAAGAGGCGATGAACGTGCTGCGCGAATATCACGCCGCGCTGGGCGAGCTGATCTTCCGCTATGAAGGCACGCTCGACCGCTATGCCGGCGACGGCGTGATGATCCTGTTCAACGCGCCGATCCAGATCGAGGACCACACCAAGCGCGCGGTGAAGATGGCCTGCGAGATGCGCGACACCATCGGGGCGCTGACCCAGAAATGGCGCAACCGCGGCCATAGCCTCGGCTTCGGCATGGGAATCGCGCTCGGCTATGCCACGCTCGGCCAGATCGGCTTCGAGCAGCGGCTCGAATATGCCGCGATCGGCAGCGTCACCAACCTGGCGTCCCGTTTGTGTGATGAGGCCAAGGCCAACCAGATCGTGGTGTCGCGGCGCGTCTACGGTGTGGTCGAACCATGGGTCGACGCCGCTCCGCTCGACGACCTCGTGCTCAAGGGCTTCAATCATCCCGTGCTGGCGATGGAGATCCTGCGCTGGCGCGAGGAGGTGGATAACGTCGTCGATGCGTCGGCCGCCGCGACGGCACGGAGACGGATGTAGGTTGGCAGGGTAAGCAAAGGCGCACTTGCGCCGTGCTTCCGCCTGCGTTCGTTGGAGATGCGGTGCACGTAGTCGCTCTGCCCACCCGGCGGACGTCGTCCCGCCCCAAGCCGCGTCGTCATTGCGAGCGAAGCGAAGCAATCCAGACTTTTTCCGCGGCGGCATTCTGGATTGCTTCGCTTCGCTCGCAATGACGAACATCAACCTTCCCGCGGCGCGAATACGTCCGGGTGATGCATCAACATTGTCCCTCGAGAGAAAGAGGGCACAGGGAAGGCCGGGTGTTTTGCGCACCCGTAGCCGCGCGTGCAGTGGTAGAAAGCACACGCGTTAGTCACTACAGGTCCGCCGAAACAGTCCGGCCTTCCCTGCGCGATTGGTGTTAACGGCCTATCCGCGCGCTCTCCCCGGTGTACCGGGCTTTTTAGCCACCGTCGCCGGCGGATCATCTTCCGCCAACTTGATCCCAGCGTCGGGAGATCAGGACCACACGCCTTTGCCGTCCGCATTCGCGCGCTTCGTCCGAGCGCGCCAATACGTCCATCGCATCCCGCATCCAACGTCCGTGACGACCGCGATACGCCCCTCTTGTGGAAGCAGGACGCGCAAAGAAGGGCCACTGATTTGCCCGACGGCGCAAGCCAAACTTTTGCGCGCCAAGGGGTAAGATCGCTCAACCCGTTTGAAACGGCTGACGAAAATAGCCGGTACGCGCAAGCGAGTTTGGGCACCTTTTTGGCAGCCTTGAAGCCGATCGCCACCGCAATGCTTTGCCGGACCATTCGCCGCGGCGTGATCCGGCCATGGACGAAGCGCCAATAATCGATAATTCTATTCCCTGACGGCGAGGGTCCGCAGAAGGCCCGGCCGAAGCTACGAGGAGGGAGCTACCATGGGCATTCATCTGCTCGATCGCGTCATCGGCAGCCAATATCCTGATCTTGCCGACGACGCCGAGGTGCGGGCTTTCGAGCAGGTCCCTTACAAGGACCGCATCGCGGCGCAGAGCACCTATGAGGCGATCAAGCTTGGCGCCGCGCGCAATCCCGAGGCGCCTGCGCTGCAATTTCTGGCCAATGCCGAGCCGACCGATACGCCGGCCGTGATCTCCTACCGTCAGTTCATCGCGCGCGTCACCCAGGCTGCCAACATGTTTCACGCGCTCGGCGTGGGGGCGGGCGATGTCGTGAGCTTCCTGTTGCCGCTGGTGCCGGACGCCTTCGTCACGCTGTTCGGCGCGGAGGCCGCGGGCATCGCCAACCCCGTCAATCCCCTGCTCGAGCCGCACCAGATCGCGGAGATCCTGGAAGCCGCGAACACCAAGGTGCTGGTGGCGCTGGGCCCGATGCCGGGCACCGACATCTGGCAGAAGGTCGAGCAGGTGCGCGGCAAGCTCAAGCATCTGAAGGCGATCGTGCAACTCGGGCCGGGCGAGCCCGCCCACGGAATTCATTCGTTCGGCGAACTCATCAAGACGCAGCCCTCCGACCGGCTGGTGAGCGGCCGGATCATTTCGGGCAGCGACATCGCCGCCTACTTCCACACCGGCGGCACCACGGGGACGCCCAAGCTGGTGCGCCACACCCACACCAACCAGGTCTATCAGGCCTGGGCCTGCAATCTGATGCTCAAGGCGATGCCCGGCCACAATCTCCTGTTCGGCATGCCGCTGTTTCATGTCGGTGGCTCGCTGACGCAGGCGCTGGCGACGCTGACATCAGGCAATTGCCTGGTCGTGCTGTCGCCGTCCGGATGGCGCAATCCCGCGGCGGTAAAAAATATCTGGGCGCTGATCGAACGCTTCAAGCCGGAAGGATTTTCCAGCGTGCCGACGGTCCTCGCGGCGGCCCTGACCATTCCGCCCGGCAATGCCGATATTTCGAGCCTGAAATTTGCCGCCGCCGGCGGCTCCGCAATTCCGGTGGCGGTCGGCAAGGCGATCCAGGACAAACTCCAGCTCCCGGTGCTGGAGGTCTATGGCATGACCGAGACTTCGAGCGTCCACACCATCGCCTATGCGTCGCGCCCGGTGCGGCTCGGCTCGGCCGGCCTGCCGGTGCCTTATAGTCGCGTCCGCATCGTCAAGCTCGACGCCGACGGCAAGTTCGAACGCGACTGCGCGGTCGACGAGATCGGCGTGGTCGCCATGGCCGGGCCCGGCGTATTCGGCGGCTATCTCAACGACGCGCACAACAAGGGCGCGTTCGTCGAGCCGGGCTGGGTCAATTCCGGCGATCTCGGCCGGCTCGATGCCGACGGCTATCTCTGGATCACCGGCCGCGCCAAGGACCTCGTGATCCGCGGCGGCCACAATATCGATCCGGCGCCGATCGAGGACATCATGTTCCAGCATCCAGCGGTCGGACTTGCCGCCGTGGTCGGCCAGCCCGATGCCTATGCCGGCGAATTGCCGATCGGCTATGTCCAGCTCAAGCCCGGCGCGAGCGTGCAGCCGGGCGAATTGGAGAGCTGGGTGCGCGAGCGCACGCCCGAGCGCGCCGCCGTTCCCGTGCAGATCATTCCGATCGATCCGATGCCGCTCACCGGCGTCGGCAAGGTGTTCAAGCCGCAACTGCGCTGGGATGCGGCGCAACGCGTGTTTGCGGGCGTGCTGTCCCCGCTATTGGAGCGCGGGATCGACTGCAAGGTGAAGGTCGGCGCGCACGGCAGCCATGGCAGTGTGGCCATGGTGACGCTCTCCGGCGTCAGCCAGACCGAGCGCGAGGCCGTCACCAACGAAGTGCACACCCTGCTCGCGCCGTTTGTGATCCGGCATGAGGTCGTCAGCAGTTGAGCCGTGAAGGCTGACCGCGCCTCGATCAGGAGGCAGCCTCTTCCCCGGCAACCAGCGCGGGGGGTGCCGGTTGCGGCGCAGGCGCGGCGACGGGCTTCGCGAGCCGGCTCGTCGCGATCATGATCGCGGCACAGACGACATAGCACAGGGCGCCTATCGCATAGGTCCTGGCAATGCCGACCTCGATCGACAGCGCCATGCCCAGGACCGAGGCCAGCATCGACGTGATGCCGTTGGCGCTCCAGAAGAACGGCAACAAGCCGTCGTGATGGCGCCATGTGCCAAGACCGAGCGGGAACATCATCCCCATGCAGAAGGAAGGCGGCGCCAGCAGCAGGATGGACATCAGAATGCGCATCCCGGTTGCCTCCGGCCGCGCCCAGGCCGTGACCAGCGGCGTCAGCAGCCCCGCGGCCACCAATGCAGCCAGCAGCGCGACGACCCTGACGCGCGCCGCGAGCGGCCGAGGCGCTTGCGCGCCGACCGTCATGCTGCCGAGCCCGCTGAACAACAGGATCGTAAACAGCACGACGCTCAGTCCGTAGACGGGATGGCCGAGGAACACCATCAGACGCTGCATCTGCGAGATTTCGATGAGCATGAAGCCCATGCCGATGGCGCTGAAATAGGCCACGGGCGGCGCGAGTGTCGTGAACGGCATTTGCCGCACGAGGCGCGAGAACGGGATCACGATGTAGTACACGCAGGCGCCGAGCGTGAACAGGAGGAGCCATCGGGTCATGCTGATCGCAGCGTTGTTGTTCATCGAGCGCGACGCCGAGAAGTTGAAGAAGTCGCCAAACCGCGCCGTATAGAAGAAGAACGGATTGTCGTCCGTCGAAGCCGTGATGTTCTCGGGCAGCGAGTCGAAGAATGCGCGGTCGGCCTTGCCGGACAACAGCGTCGAGGTGATCGTGTCGAAAGCGATGTCCGGCCCCAGCAATATCGTGAAGCCCTGCGCCACGAGCCGCTTCCGCGCAGCCTGCCACTCCGCGTCGGCAAAGGCGTCCGGACGGGTCATGACGGTCACGATATCGCCGACGCCCGCCGCGATGACGTGCCGCGAAAGCTCCGCCGCCGCGACGCCGCGGCGTTGCAGGGCATCCGCCGCGATCGCCACCAGGCGATAGAACTCGCCGCGATGGCTTTTTGCGTCATACCAGCGCGACACCGAGAGCACGCCGCCCGGCTTGAGCGCCCGGTAGAAATCGTCCCAGGCATCCACGGTGTAGAGACGGTTTTCGGTCAGGGTCAGGCCGCCGGCCGCGGTCGCCGCCCAGGTATCGATCAGCGATATCTGGATGAGGTCGTATCGATCGGATGAGTGGTTGAGGTAGCTTCTGGCCTCGCTGTTGACCAGCGACACGCCGGGCTGGCGATCGAGATGGCCGGAGAAATCGCCGAGCTTGTCCGTGAGAATCTCGAAGATCGCGGGATTGAGCTCGATGCCGCGGATGCGCTTGGCGCCGAAATACAGCGCTGAAAGAACGTCGCGGCCGCCGCCCACGCCGACCACGGCGACGTCGTCCGGCTTCTGCACCAGATAGGCCGAATTGATCACGTCGTCCCGAAGGTAGGACAGCTTGCCGAAATCGCCGGTGAAGCGGGTGATGGGGGTTCCCGCATCGGCGTCGATATCGAGATAGTGCTGCTCGATCGTGGTCCGTGGCTCATGGGCAAACCCCCAGCCGAACGGGCGAGCCTCTCCAACGGCCTTAACGCGCACGCGCGAAAACGTATTCCAGCGTTCGAACAGCGTGCCGCTCTGCTCGATTCCCTTGGCCCAGACCACGCCGAGATGGGCCTTGCCGGTCGCGGCCAGTCCGGTGTGTGCGCCGGCCACAACAGCCAGTGCGGTGGCGACAAGCACGCTCCGGCGACGGCCGCGAACGTCGTCGCCGCGGCGAATGAGCAGCCAGCCGGCAGCGGCCGCGCAGGCCGCGATCCAGAGCGTGGCGCTGACCGGGTCGATCAGCAAGAGAACAAAGATCACGCCGAGGCATCCGACCGCGGCGCCCACGAGGTCGGCGGCATAGAGCCGCCCGCCGCCAAAAGGCAGCCGCGTCAAGAGGAGCGTGATGCAGATGCCGCCTTCGGTGAAGGGAGCCACGAAGGAGACGGCGGCCAGCACCAGAACGACCGGCACGAAGGCCGCGGGCGCCACCAGCGGACCGCACAGGAAGGCAATCATGGCGCCGACGCTGCTGAGCGCGAACCAGCACGCGTGCCGGGCGAAGCCGGCTGCGACGCGCTCCGGTGCGTAGCGGTCGGGCTTGCCGTACACCTCCATCGCCCCGCGCGTCAGCCCGAGCATGGCGAGCGAAATCGCGGCGAACGCGAAGTGGTAATACAGCATCACGCTGAAGAAGCGCGTGATCAGGATCTGGTAGGAAAGCGTGGCCGACGCCAGCACGAAGATCGCGACATAGTAACGGCTTTGAATGTTCTCGCTGCCTTGCAAGACGCCGCCCCCGAAAATAGAGCCTTCCAAATGCGCCCTGTCCGTCGCGCAATGCACGACGTCAAGTAAATCATAACCTGCTAAAAATCGGTTGACCGGCACGTGGCCATGGAGCGCATCGGGCAGGCTATGCCGCGAGCGTCATCACCGGGTTAACGCGGGTGCGAAAATCAGGTCTTACCGGGAACCAGATCGCCCCGTCAGGCTCAGGCGTATTTGCCGTGGCAGTGCTTGTACTTCTTGCCACTGCCGCAGGGGCAATCCTCGTTGCGGCCGACCTTGCCCCAGCTCGCGGGATTGTTGGGATCGCGCTCGGCAGCGGCGCCGCCTTGTGCCGGCACCAGCGAGACATTGGCGAAGGCCATCTCGTCCTCGCCGGTGTCGGGATTGATCTTGTGGCCTTCCAGCACCGGCGGCGGCTGTTGCTCTTCCGGCGGCACGATCTCGACCCGCATCAATTGCGCGGTGACGGCTTCGCGCAAATGCGCGACCATCGCCTCGAACAGGCTGAAGGCTTCCGACTTGTATTCCTGCAAGGGATCGCGCTGGCCGTAGCCGCGCAGGCCGATGACCTGGCGCAGATGGTCGAGCATGATCAGGTGCTCGCGCCAGAGATGATCGAGCGTCTGCAACAGGATGGTCTTCTCGACGTAACGCATCACGTCGGGACCCCATTGCGCGACCTTGGCGGCCATGCGCTCGTCGACATGCTGCTCGATGCGGTCGAGCAGCTCCTCGTCGGCAATGCCCTCTTCCTTGGCCCATTCGTCG
>Ga0310811_10007170_pt1 | contig 14264 bp, 11 predicted proteins | sample YCmetagenome_FD_207642 | JGI IMG/M metagenome (GOLD analysis project Ga0310811, IMG submission 207642) | Soil microbial communities from experimental microcosm in Duke University, North Carolina, United States - YC | ecosystem: Engineered > Artificial ecosystem > Soil microcosm > Unclassified ...
CGAACGGGTTGTACGGATTGCTGGCAGGCACCACCGTGCTGAACGGTCCGAGCTGCTGAGTCACCGGATTCCACACGAGCGGCGGGTTCTGCGGGTTGCCGACCGTGTTGCCCCAGATCCCGTCATTCGTCGTGGTTTGGTTGCGGCTCACGAGGAAGTCCGCAAACGCAGTCGTCTTGTCGTCGATCTTGAAGTCGGCGTGAATCTTGGCGGTCAGGCGTTGCGTCTGCGGCAGAATCGACATCCCGCCCGCGGTGTTGATGCCGCACAGCGTACCGGCCATGCCGGGCGTGAGCGAGTTCGTCGCCGCGGGGCGAAGCGAGCCGCCGAATGTGCACGAATTGAATGGTTGCGCGCTGCCGTCGGGCATGTTCCAGTAGGTCGGCGCGAGCACCGACAGTCCGCCCGGCTTGCCCGTCCAATCCTCGTTGCGCGTCGAATCGCGATCGGCGAGCGTGAAACCGCTCGATTGATAGAAGCTCGCCGCCGCCGTGACGTTGAAGCGGTCGCTGTTCAGATTCCCGAAGCCGGCGAGGATGCCGAACTTCGTCGTGCCGTCGCCATTGCCGCCGTTGATCGCGCTGCCATAGCTGCCGTCGAGTTGCACGCCATGGAAGTTGTGCTTCGTAATGATGTTGACGACGCCGCCGATGGCGTCCGAGCCGTATTGCGACACGGCGCCCGTCTTGACGATTTCGATGCGCTCGATGTCGTTCAACGGTAGCGTGTTCAAGTCGAAGAACGAGTCGACTGTATTCGAGAAGAAGGCGAACGGCGCAACACGCTGGCCGTCCACCAGAACGAGCGTGTACTTTTCGCTCAGCCCGCGCAGCGCCATGCCGGCCGCCCCCGCCGCGAAGTTGCCGGTTTGGCCTTCGCTCCAGCTATTGGCCGAGTTCGCCGTGGTGTTGCGCAAGAAATCGGCAACCGTCGCCGCGCCGCTTTGTTGGATCTCCTTGGCCGTCACCGTTTGAACCTGATTGAAACCGACTTTGTCGGAACTTCGGATCAGCGACCCCGTGACTTCGAAGCGTTGCAGCTTCTGCACATTGCCGGTCGACGCTGCCGCGGCGCCGGAAGCCGGTGCGGCAGCCGCTGCCGCCGCGCTAGCCGGGACGGCAGCCGCGCCCGATGCGTCCGCCGGCGCCGCCGCCGTCGAAGGCGCTGCTGTGGAGGGTGCGCCCGCGGCCGCGGGTTGACTTTGGGCGAAGGCGACGGAGGTACCCAATGCAGCCGTCAACGCCATCTCAGCCCAAACTATCTTTCGTATGGCCGATCCTAAAGCCGTCAGTTTCATTTTTCCCCTTCTCTCGTCAGTAACGCCAAGTCGTTTTATCGCGAAGGCCTGGCTCACCTTCAGCGCTTGCGGCACCCCTACACCGCCCCTTTGACAGCACCGTTCTTTCACTGCGCGACAACATCCTTGACCGCCACCGCGCGCCCGATCTTTAGGGACGAAAAGTACGCGGTTACCCAGCCAGTTAGGAGTCCTAACTCATTGATATTGCAGAAAGCCAACTTGCCGATCGACGGCGTGCAAGCGTGCGACCTCGGTCGCAACCACGGCGACGAGATTCGCTCGGATTACCGGTCATCCGCTCAATATTTAGGATTCTTTAGGATTCCTAACTGTCATGCGAAAACCGTCACCCGCGAGGAAAACTAACAGCGGCTAATCAAAACAATCTTGGCGTTCCGACCCAAACGAGCACCGTCTCGTCGCCGGCGGTATTGGCCCATCCATGGGGAACGGTCGACTCGTAATGCGCGCTGTCACCCGCGTGCAATACGAAAGTCGCGCCCTCGAGGCTGAGTGTTATTTCACCGCGCAGCACGTAGAGAAACTCTTCTCCCGCATGCGTCGTCACTTCCGACGGCGGCTGCCCCGCGGGCAACCGGACGAGAATGGCGTCGAGTTGCCTGTCCCCCGACACGTTCGTGAGCCGGGCGAAAAGGTTGGCCGAATCGGCAAAGCTAAAGAACTGCAATTCGTCCGCGCGCCTAACGGATCTCGCTTCCGTCGGCGTGTCGACGAAGTATTGCACCGTCACTCCAAGCGCTCTCGCGATGCCCGCCAACGACGTAATGGACGGGGTCGCCAGCCCTCGCTCAACCTGCGAAAGGAACGGCTTCGAGATGCCCGCCGCCGTGGCCGTTTCGTCGAGTGTGCGTAGGAGCCTTTTACGAAGCGCCCTAATTTTGCTGCCCAGCACAAGAGCAGCGCATGTCTTATCTTCAGTGTGCGGAACCATAGCAGGACAGAAACGGGTCGTCAAAAAATGTTTGATAGAAGCAAATTAGGTTTACTGGCGTCTCATGCCTTTCTCTTTGCACCGCTTTAGTGCCCATCGCACACCTTGCTCGCAGTAGTGGCATTTCACGCGACTCGTCCTAACGCACTAGCTCAAACCGGGTGCAACCTCGAGATCGACCGGCCGATGCGCGGGGCATAGCCCAACGGATAAGGCTTCTCGAGCAGATAGAATTGATTCGCCAGGCGCCTATACCACTCGGTATGGGGCATGGAGTTGCAACCGAATTTAAATAATTGCAACCCGCACCAATGCCATGCGGTCCTTTAACCGTCATCACGATAGCAGGATGACATTCACAATCGCAGCGACGACATTTAGAGTCCTTCATCTAACTTTGTTAACCACCATATTGCAATTGCGTTTCTTATTTCTTTCGCATTCAATTCCGCAGCTCATCCGCCGTCAGGTCATCGACAATCTCATGTGTTCATCTAATATGCTGCTTTGCACCATTCACGTTCGATAACCCTATGCCGATGGCGCATCTCCTTCAGTTCGCGAAGGGCAGCAATCGAGTAAGCCGAATACTTCATATTGATAGGAGTCCTAACGATTCTCTCGGCTGAAGAAAAAATCGATTCGCCATCGGCCCCGACATCGCTATACTCTGCGTCCCTCTTCCTCCACTCCTTTCCGCAACGACTCCCCTCGATGAAGAAGCTGTTCGCCGCTTTATGGATCGCCGCCAGTGCACATGTGGTCGCCGCGCCGGCGTGCTCGCAGTTCGTGCCGAACGCGCAGTTTCCCGTGCTTGCCAACGCGAAGCTGGCCGCCAAGACCCGCGTGCTTTGCTATTCCGATTTCGCCGTGTTGCATTCCGGCGTGACGCACGGGCCGCTGTGGTCGGCCGAACATCTGACGCGTGCGCATCTGAACGATGCGAAGGAACAGGTGCGCACGAACAAGTTCTTCGAAGACCCGACGTTGCCGCCAGGCGAAGGGGCGACGCTGGCCGACTATAAACGCAGCGGTTTCGATCGCGGCCATATGAGCCCCGCGGGCGATCGCTGGAACGACGAGGCGATGGCGCAGTCGTTTACGCTCGCCAACATCGTGCCTCAGGACCGCGAAAACAATCAGCACCTGTGGGCGCACATCGAATCGGCTGTACGCAAGATCGCGATGCGTTACGGCGATGCCTACGTCGTGACCGGCCCGCTCTTCGCCGGGCAAACGCTTCGCACGATCGGCCCCACGCGCGTATTCGTACCGACGCAGCTGTTCAAAGTCGTGTATGTGCCCGCGGCGAACGAAGCGTTCGCGGTCGTCGTCGATAACGTCGCGACGAATCGCTACGATGTGAAGACCGTGCACGAATTGGAAACGATGAGCGGCATCCGCTTTACCGGCATTCCGGAGGCGCTCAAGGAGCAACGAATCGGAGGACTCAAAGGTGTCTGACTTTCATGCATTCGCGAACGACGAGGACGTGCTCAATATCGAAGGCGATGCGCTGACGGTGTCGAACGGCACGACGAATATCGAGGTGGCCGGAACGTTGCGGATCGGCAAGGACAAACGCGGGTTGAAAGCGGCGCGCGCGTTGAAGCAGGCGGTGGATGATATCGTCGCCGCGCTCGAGCGCGAAAAGACCTTGCCCGATGAATCGAAGGACGACCCGCCGGCATCCACGGGCAATGTCCAGAACCCGTTCGTGTGAACGGCGGTGCGCTCGCTAGGCGAAGGCGCGATGGGGCGTTCGCTCGTTCGCGCCAGACGGACGTGCGTACCGGGGTTGTGCATTCAAGCGTGCGCGACCTTCGTCGTCAATTCGAGACCCAATGCATTCATGACCGCTAGGATGGTTTTGAGCGTCGGGTTGCCTCGCTCGCTGAACGTGCGGTAGAGCTGCTCGCGCGAAAGCCCAGTGAGCCCAGCGATCTGCGCCATTCCTTTGGCGCGCGCCACCACGCCGAGCGCATGCGCGATGTAGCCGGCATCGTTCGTCTCGAAAGCCTCGGCGACGAAAACCGCGATTGCTTCCTCGCTGCCCAAATCCTCAGCGGGGTCATAGGTCGTAAGCTTTTCAGCCATTTCACTCTCCCAACTCATTTGCCAGGCGCTGTGCCGCCTCGATGTCCATTGCCTGCTGACCCTTCGTTCCACCGCACAGCAACACGACGATCGAATCGGCCCGGCGCTGAAAATAGATTCGGTACCCCGGCCCGTAGTGGATACGTAACTCGTGAACGCCTTGTCCGACGCACCGGGCGTCCCCAAAATGACCAAAGGCCAGACGGTCCAGCCGCGAAGCAATCAGCCCTCGAACACGCTCGTCCTTTAATCGGGCGCGCCACTTTCGAAACGTCTCGGTTTGCCGCAAGGTTATCGTCACAAAGAACATTGTATTTTAAAAACTACCTTCGAACAAGTGGTTTGTGGCAGCGAGCAACAAGCGGCGTACTGAGCACCGAAGCCGCATTGGCGCGCCCTGAACCGCCTATGCTGGCGCGACGCGAAGGTGCGTCGACAGGGTTGGGGGAAAATAGGAACAAGTAACGGCGCCGCTAGCCGATCGGTCTAACGTTTGGCCCCCGCGAGGGGAAGCCTCCCCCTCGCTTTTATGCGAATCCCACATTCAATCGCTTGAGGATCGAGCGGCCTCGTGAGAAGGTTCGAGTTTGCTTGACGGCTTGCATCGGGAAGGACCGACCTGAATAAGATGAAGACGCTCACCGACCAGCTCGCGCAGTACGCCGCCTATCATCGCGACAGGCGCAACATCGCCACGCACTTCGTCGGCATTCCGATGATCGTCCTTGCCTTGGCGATATGGCTGAGCCGGCCGCAATGGCAGATCGCGGCGTGGCCGCTCGGCGCGTCGCCCGCACTCGTCCTTTTCGGCTGCGCCACGCTCTATTACATCGTGCTCGATAGAGCGCTCGGCCTCGGCATGGCGGTCGTGTCGGCCGTATGCCTCGTCGTAGGGGCACAGCTTGCCCTGGCGTCAACCGCCGTCTGGGCCGGCAGCGGCGCTGCGCTCTTCATCGTTGGGTGGGTGTTTCAGTTCGTCGGGCATGCCGCCTTCGAACATCGCAAGCCGGCATTCGTCGACGACGTGATCGGTCTCGTCATCGGGCCGCTTTTCGTTCTGGCGGAAATCCTGTTCGGCTTCGGCTGGCGCAGCAGCTTGCGCGATTCGATCGAACGCAAAGCCAGTGCGCTGCGTGACGCGCAACACGAGCGGCATCAGCCGATCTGATGCACGCTGTCCCTCGTGCGCAACAGCAGCACGCTATGCAACCCGGTCAGGGCCACGGCTATCCAAATCGGCACGTAAGTGCCGATTTGCTCGACCGATAACGATTCGCCGAGCAGGGTCACCGAGAACAGCACCAGCAGCACCGGTTCGACATAACCGAGGATGCCGAACAATGCCATCGGCAATAACCGGCTCGCCTTCAAATAACTCGCGAGCGCCACGGTGCTCAATGCGCCGAGCCCCGGCAGCAGCAATGCGCCCAACACCGGATCGTGCAGCGCGGCCTGCGCCTTCGCGCTCAATGCAATGATCGGCACCGTGAGGGGCAGCAAAAGGAAAATTTCCAACGCGAACGTAGCCAGCGTATCGCCGCCGAGCCTGCGGCGCAGCATGAAATACGGCGGATATCCGAGGGCCACGACGAGCGTCGGCCAAGAAAACGCGTGCGTCACCCACAATTCGTGCGCCACGCCCAGCGCGGCGAATGCGACGGCGAGCCACTGCAAGGGAACGAGCGGCTCTCGATAATAAAAGCGCCCGACGAGCACCATCGATAGCGGCAGTAGAAAATAGCCAAGCGACACTTCGAGCATGCGCCCGTGCAACGGCGCCCACATGAAGAGCCAAAGCTGCGTGCCGAGCAACGCACTCGCAAGCAGCAGCATGAGCGCCCGAAGCGGTTCGCGCAGCGCAGCGCCTGCGAGTTGCCTCAATTGGGCAGTGCGTCCCCGCAGTACGACGAGCAGCATCGCGCCTGGCGCCGTCCAAACGATGCGCCAGGCAAAGATGTCGAGCCCGTCCAGCGGACGGAGCATACGGGTATACACGGACAACAGCGCGAAGAGTGTCGTGGCCGCGACCGCTAGCGCGATGCCACGCCCCGTTTCCTGTCGATTCATGACCTATGCGGCGCGCCGCCGAAAGCGTCGCTCGAGCTCATCGATGCTCAATGTTGTTCGAAGCGAGCGAACCGCTTGTCGACTTGGCGCTCCTCGCTGACGACGTCGGTGACGCGCGCGGACGGCGGCCCGCGCCGCATCCATTCGAGCATGCGATCGATTTGGTTCGCGCTTCCCTGCAGCATCGCTTCGACGGAGCCGTCCGAAACATTCGCCACCCAGCCTGTGATCCCAAGGGCATGCGCGTGCCTAAGGGTCGCATGCCTAAATCCGACGCCTTGGACGACGCCGCGCACCCGCACGTAATACGTTTCCATTTTTTTGTCCAAATCCGGACCGTCCATCGCTGCCTCTAATGCTTTTAGCCAATCCCCGCATTGTAGACGCCAACGTCAAAATGCTTTTTTTAGCCGTCGATGCATTTCAGCGCTAAAGAAAATGGTCTAAGTGGTCGTTAAATGCACTGATTGCGTATGCGCGACAGCTCATTTGGCAAGAGGAGACGAAACGGTGGCGCTACAGGATCACGCGGCACGGCTGCGCAGCCGCTTGCTGGGAAGCTGGTTCGACAAGCACAGCACCGCGATTCTGACCGTCGCCGTCTGCGCGATCGCGGTCGGCATCGTCGCGTTCGGCGCGAGCCAGATTTTTGCGGCGCGCGAGCTCGACGACGTGCAGCTCACGCGGGCGTTACAAATTCGTGACAACGTCGAGCAGCTCGAAGCGCTCTATGCGGACGCCGACGCGGACTTTTTTCGTTTAGTGGCCGACCCTGCGGCGGAGGCGGCGCCCTGGCCCGTGCCACGGATCGAACGCGCTGAGCGGGCGCTCGATGCCCTCTCGCAGACGTTCGACGCGTCGTCGAAGCAGGCCGCCCGCATCGACGCGCTTCGTCGCGCCACGCACGAATGGCAGCTCAGCATCGCTCAAGCGTCGGTCGGCGCGCGCTCCGACGGGCAAGCCGTTCGTTTACCGCGCGACGCCCTGCTTGCGATCGAGGATAGCCGGCACCGCGTGGCCATCGGTCTGCGCGCCCTAGACGCCGAGCAGCAAACGTTCACCGGCGCCCGCTCGAATCAATTGGCGCGCCGCTATGCGTCGGAGCGGGTCGCGTTTGCCGCCGCCGTGGCGGCAGCCTTCGTCTTTCTCGTCTACGGTTTTCTTGCCAATCATCGCATCGGGCTCGAACGCGCGCGCGCGCGGATCTCGGCGGAAGAAGGCGAAGCGCGCTTTCGCGAATACTTCCAAGAGCATCCGCTCCCGATGCTCATCTACGACGTCGAAACGCTCACGATCGCGGCACTCAACGGCGCGGCGGAACGCCAATACGGTTACGCGGCCGACGAACTCACGGGGATGCCGATCTCGGCGCTGCGGCCGCCCGAGGATGGCGCCGCGTTCCTCGCGAGATTCGCCGAACTCGCATCGACCAAGGGTGCAACGGCAGGCTCGACACCGTTCCGCACGCACGTACGCAAGGACGGCTCGCGCTTGTTCGTCGAGCCGTCCTATCACTTCCTGACCTACGCCAATCGCCGCGCCTGTTTTGTCGTCGCCATCGATGTGACTGAAAAGGAAAATGCGAAGGAGGCATTGCGGCAATCGAAGAAAATGCTCGAGGCCGTTATCGACAGTGTGCCGCAGCGCATCTTTTGGAAAGACACGGAATCGCGCTACCTCGGCTGCAATCGCGCCTTCGCGCACGATGTCGGCCTGGACGACGCGCCGCAAATCATCGGGCTCACCGACTACGATCTGCCGTGGCGGGCGGGGGCCCCCAATGCACGGGCGCGCGATCAAGCGGTCGTTCAAAGCGGCGAACCGATGAACAACTACGAGGAGTTCGCCCCCTCCGCCGGCGGCGCGTGGCGGTGGCTGCGCAAGACGAAGGTGCCGCTACGCGATACCCGGGGCGAAGTCATCGGGCTGCTCGCGACCTACGAAGACGTGACCGAGCGCAAAGGCGTCGATCTCGCGCTTCGGTTGCGCAGTCGCGCGCTCGACGCCATCGTCAACGCGGTGCTGATCACGCGCGTCACCGAAGACGGCAACCTCATCGAATACACGAACCCCGCGTTCGAACGGATCACGGGCTACGCGGTGGCCGACGTCAAAGGCTTGGATTTCCGCTTTCTGCAAGGCGAGGATCGCCAGCAAGAAGGCATCGAATCCATTCGGCGGGCGCTGGCCGAGGAACGTGAAGTCGCCACCCTTTTGCGCAACTATCGACGCGACGGCACCCTGTTCTGGAATCAAATCTATATCGCACCGGTACGCGACGACAACGGCCTCGTCACGCATCACATCAGCGTCGTCAACGATGTGACCGAACTGGTTCAATCGCGCGATTTGCTGAGCCAGCAAGCGAACTTCGATACGCTCACCGCGCTGCCGAACCGCCATCGGCTCAACGACCGTCTGGCACAGGTCATCGGCGATGCCCAGCGCGAAAACACGCGCGTCGCGGTCGCCTTCATGGACATCGATCACTTCAAGGATGTCAACGACAGCCTCGGCCACGGCATCGGCGACCGCCTGCTGCAGGAGATCAGCGCCCGTTTGTCGGCATGCGTGGACGAGCTCGACATCGTCGCGCGCTATGGCGGCGATGAATTCGTCGTCGTGGTGTGCGAAGGCGCGCAAGAAGACCGGCTGACCGAAGTACTCGCGCGGATCTCGCAAGCCTTCGCGCGTCCCGTCTGGATCGACGATACGGAGTTTTACGTCGAGACCAGCATCGGCGTGGCCTGCTTCCCGAGCGACGGCGACGACCCGGAAACGCTGCTGCGCCGCGCCGACCTCGCCATGTACCGCGCCAAATCGAATGGACGCAACGGCCTTCAGCGATTCACGCCTGAACTCGGCCGGCGCGCCGACGAGCGACTCGCGCTGTCGCGCCGCATGCGAGCTGCTTTGGCGAACGGAGAATTTAGGCTCGAATATCAGCCCCAGGTCGATCTGCAAACCAATCGCGTAACCGGCGTCGAGGCACTACTACGGTGGACCGACAAAACGCTCGGCCCCGTCAGCCCCGCGACGTTCATTCCGATCGCGGAGGAAAACGGGCTCATCGTTCCGATCGGCGAATGGGTCATGCAGCAGGCATGCTTCCAAGCGCAGGTTTGGCAAGAGACACTGCCCGGACTGCGCATGTCGGTCAACCTGTCGCCGCGGCAATTCGCGCGCGGCGACATCCTGCGCGTCGTGCAGCGCGCGCTCACACGGGCCCGCTTGTCGCCGCGTCTACTGGAGCTCGAAATCACCGAAGGCGCGCTGATGTCGCTCGGCGCGCTAGACGTGCTGCGCGCATTGCGCGCCATGGATATCGATCTGGCGATCGACGATTTCGGCACCGGCTATTCGAGCCTGTCCTATATCCGCAACTTCCATGCGGATCGGCTCAAGCTCGACATGTCGTTCGTCTCGGGCATCGGTCGTCATCGAGAAGACGAGGTCATCACGAGGGCCATCCTCTCGCTCGGCCGAGCGCTCGGTTTCAAGGTCGTCGCCGAGGGCGTCGAAACCGAGACGCAACTCGCGTTTTTGCGCCGGCACGGTTGCAGCGTCGTGCAAGGCTACCGCTTCGCCCGCCCGATGCCCGCCGCCGATGCGCACGCTTTCATCAGGCATTTCAACGAAGGGGCGGTCGCTTATACGTGAGCGGCGAGCACACCAAGTACAATCTCGCCGCATCACCGCAACAACCGGCGCGCAATACCGCGCAATACCGAGCAATACGCAACACACACCATGACCGAACTTTCCCGCGACCTCGTGCTCGTCACGGGCGCATCGGGCTTCGTCGGCTCCGCCGTCGCCCGCGCCGCGCTTGCGCGCGGTATGCGCGTGCGTGTGCTCGTGCGTGCAACGAGCCCCCGCACGAACGTCGACGCGCTCGACGCCGAGATCGTCGTCGGCGACATGCGCGACATATCGTCGATGCGCGCCGCGCTGCGCGGCGTGCGCTATCTCTTCCACGTGGCCGCCGATTACCGGCTCTGGGCGCCGAACCCGTTGGAAATCGAACGCGCCAACCTCGAAGGCGCTGAAGCGACCATGCGCGCGGCGCTCGCCGAAGGCGTCGAACGCATCGTCTACACGAGCAGCGTCGCGACGTTGAAGGTCACGAGCGAAGGCCGCGTCGCCGACGAATCGGCGCCGCTCGCCGCGAACCAGGCGATCGGCGTCTATAAGCGCAGCAAGGTACTGGCCGAGCGCGCCGTCGAGCGCATGATCGAGCGCGACGGATTGCCCGCCGTCATCGTCAATCCGTCCACGCCGATCGGGCCGCGCGACGTGCGCCCCACGCCGACAGGCCGCATCATCGTCGAGGCCGCGCTCGGCAAGATTCCCGCGTTCGTCGATACCGGCTTGAATCTCGTGCACGTCGACGACGTGGCGCAAGGGCACTTGCTCGCGCTCGATCACGGACGGATCGGCGAGCGCTACATCCTCGGCGGCGAAAACTTGCCGCTGCAGCGCATGCTCTCCGACATCGCGGGCGAAACGGGCCGCAAGCCGCCCACCCTCAGCCTGCCGCGCTGGCCGCTCTACCCGCTCGCGCTCGGAGCCGAATGCGTGGCCAAGTTCACGAAGCGCGAACCGTTCGTCACGGTCGACGGCTTGAAGATGTCGAAGAACAAGATGTATTTCTCGTCGGCGAAAGCCGAGCGGGAACTCGGCTATCGCGCGAGGCCTTATATCGACGGGCTGCGCGACGCGCTTCAGTGGTTCCGCGAAGCGGGTTATCTGCGGCGCTAAGCGCCGCGCGTGCATTTTGTTACAACTCGAAGGCACGGGGCGCGAATGCACTCGGCACGCAGCCGGTAGAATCGCGTCTCTTTGCTTGAGATAGCTCGCATGAACCTGGAAGAACAGATCGGTGCGATCGACGCGCAGGTCGATCGGCTCAGCGAACTCGTCCGGCTCGCACAGGGCGCCGCCGAGCACGCGCAGACGCAGCACGCCGAAATCGAGCGCGCACAGACCGAACCCATCGCTTCGGCCGATACCGAGCCGCCTGCGCAAGCACCCGCGCCGGCCGCCGACGAACCCTCCACCCTGCGTGTCGCGCGCCCGTCACAGAACGAACTGACGCTCACCATCGGGTCGCAAACCGTCACGCTGCGCCCCGAGCAGATCGGTCAATTGATCGAGGAGTTGGCGAACGCGCGCGCGTCGATGACGCCGGAGCCGCCCACCGCGCTTGCCCCCGGCTGGCGTTTCGCCTCCACGAAAAACCCGATGATGGCGATGCAAAAGCAGCCCAACGGCGATCGTCTGATGATTGCCCGCCATACGGGCCACGGCTGGGTGCCGTTCACGTTTTCGCCCGATGCGGCCGTTCAGCTCTACATGATGCTGACGCAGAAATGATCGGCGCCGCGGCTCAGCGGCCCTGAACGGGCGCCTGCACGCGAGCCTTCCACTGGCCGCCCTTGCCGCGCCAATAGCGGACGGCGGACGCCACCGTCGCTCCCACGTAAAACAGCGCGACGAGCGGCAACGCCGGCGCCCACCACGGCGATCGGCCGTAATAGCGCAGCATCGGCGCGTAGGCGCAGCACATGGCGCCCCATGCAAGCCATGCGGGCCAGCCCAACGCGCCCAGGGCCACGGCCACGACGGGCGGTACGAGATAGATCACCGTCATGCCGGCCAATGTGCCGGCCAGCAGCCACGGCGAATAGCGCAATTGCGTAAAGGCCGTGCGCGCGATCATGTTCCAGATCTCGCTCGGGCCGTCGTACGGACGCAACGAACGGCTGCGCGCCGCCACGTCCAATCGAATGGCATGGCCGCCCTGACCGCGATGCTTGATGTGCGCCGCGAGCGTGCAATCGTCGATGAGGGCCGCGCGAATCGAGGCCATCCCACCCGCTTCTTCGAGCGCCGCGCGCTTGACGAGCATGCAGCCGCCGGCCGCGGCGGCGGTCTTGTTGCGCGAATCGTTGACCCAGCGGAACGGATACAGTTTGGCGAAAAAGAAGACGAAAGCCGGAATCAGCGCTTTTTCCCAAATGGAATCGCAGCGCAGCCGCACCATCAGCGAGACCAGATCCCGACGCTCGATCATGGCGCGGGCGACGAGCTCGGCCACGGCCTCGGGCGGATGGCCGATGTCGGCGTCGGTCAGGAGCAAATAATCGGCCGGCAGGGCGCGCGATGCGACGGCCGCGATGCCCTGCGATTGCGCCCATACCTTGCCTGACCAGCCCGCCGGCAGCGGCTCGGCCGCGATGACGGTCAGCCGCTCGGGTTTGCCCAGCGCGAGGGCCGTTGCGCGCGCGACGTCGGCGGTGCCGTCGGTGCTGTGATCGTCGACGACCACCACATGAAACTCGCCCGCATAGTCTTGCTCGATCAGCGAGGCGACCGCGGCGCCGATGACGTCGGCTTCATTGCGCGCCGGCACCACGGCCACCACGGCCGGCCACGCCTCGAACGCCGCTAACGCCTCGGGGGCGATCGGCGGCGCGCAGCGGGTGCGCCAGAAGCCGCCCCGCGCGAACAACAGCACAGCCCAGATGACGAGCGACACGACGGACAACCCAAAGAGCGTCGCGATCATGCGCGCTCCCGCAAACGATATGAACAATGAGCCGAAGGCATCCTACGAGCCTATGCAATGAAATTGAATTGAAAGCATCTACGTAATGAAAACGCAATATGCTCGCGAGATGCGGTAGTTTAGCGGGTCGCCGCCCGAGGCGGCGTCGATCTGGACGGCGAATTCGCTGGCATTCTTGCAACGCCCCACTACCGGCCCGGAAGCGTTCCCGTCCCGATAGCGTTAGAATGCGCGTTTGGGTTGGTTTGCCGGCTATCACGCCCGCTTTCTAATAAATAGTTGGAATCTGGGCGATCGCTGCTACAAGGCCGGCGGTTCGATACCCCGATTCGGTCGGAGTTCGCCACACATGCGAGTCATCCTTGCTCAACCCCGCGGCTTTTGTGCGGGCGTAGTACGCGCGATCGAGATCGTCGACCGCGCGCTGCAGCGGCACGGCGCCCCCGTTTACGTGCGCCACGAAATCGTGCATAACCGGCATGTCGTCGAAAACCTGCGCAATAAGGGCGCGCGTTTCGTCGAAGAACTCGATGAAGTCCCGCACGGCGCCGTGGCCATTTTCAGCGCGCACGGCGTGGCGCAAAGCGTCGAGCACGACGCCCAGGCGCGCGGGCTCGACGTGCTCGACGCCACGTGCCCGCTCGTCACGAAAGTGCACGTGCAGGGCCGTCAATACGTGGCGGCCGGGCGCACGCTGATTCTCATCGGCCACGCAGGGCATCCGGAAGTCGAAGGCACGATCGGTCAAATTCCGGGCAAGGTGCTGCTCGTCCAAAGCGAAGCCGAAGTCGAAAAACTCGATCTGCCCCTGGACACGCCGCTCGCCTACGTGACGCAAACCACGTTGTCGGTGGACGACACGCGCGGCATCATCGAAGCGCTGATGCGGCGCTTCAGCAATATCGTCGGCCCCGACACGCGCGACATTTGCTACGCCACGCAAAACCGCCAGGCCGCCGTGCGGGAGTTGAGCGAGCAAGTGGATGTCCTGCTCGTGGTCGGCGCGACGAACAGCTCGAACTCGAACCGCCTGCGCGAAATCGGCGCCGAATCGGGCGTCGCGAGCTATCTCGTCGCCGATGGCACCGAACTGAAGGCCGAATGGTTTTCGGGCGCGCAAACGGTCGGCATCACCGCCGGCGCGTCCGCGCCCGAGGAAATGGTAGAGCACGTGATCGACGCGTTGCGTGCACTGGGCCCCGTCGAAGTTTCGACGATGGCGGGCCGTGAAGAAAAAGTCGAATTCAAGCTGCCGTCGAAGCTCACCGAGCCCGACG
>Ga0310811_10007171_pt1 | contig 14263 bp, 10 predicted proteins | sample YCmetagenome_FD_207642 | JGI IMG/M metagenome (GOLD analysis project Ga0310811, IMG submission 207642) | Soil microbial communities from experimental microcosm in Duke University, North Carolina, United States - YC | ecosystem: Engineered > Artificial ecosystem > Soil microcosm > Unclassified ...
TTCCAAGCGCATGCGCATCGTTCTGCGCAAGATGATCGACGACGCCCGATAGCCGCGTATGCACGTCGCCGCCGCCGAGGTCTTCGGCGCTCACCACTTCACCGGTCGCGGCCTTCACGAGCGGCGGACCGCCGAGAAAAATGGTCCCCTGGTTCTTTACGATGATCGATTCGTCGCTCATCGCCGGCACATACGCGCCGCCCGCGGTGCATGAGCCCATCACGACCGCGATCTGCGGAATGCCGGCCGCCGACAGATTCGCCTGGTTGTAGAAGATGCGGCCAAAGTGATCGCGATCGGGAAACACGTCGTCCTGATTCGGCAGATTCGCGCCGCCGGAGTCGACCAGATACACGCACGGCAAGCGGTTTTCCGCGGCAATTTCCTGCGCGCGCACGTGCTTCTTCACGGTGACCGGATAGTAGGTGCCGCCTTTTACGGTCGCGTCGTTGCAGACGATCATGCACTCCTGCCCGGCGATTCTGCCGATGCCGGTGATCACGCCGGCGCCCGGTGCGTCGTCGTTGTACATCCCGTACGCGGCCAGTTGCGACAGTTCGAGAAACGGCGTGCCCGGATCGAGCAATTGCGCGATGCGATCGCGCGGCAGCAGTTTGCCGCGACCCGTGTGTTTGTCGCGCGCGGCCTGGCCGCCGCCCTGTGCAAGTTGCTCGACCTTCGCGCGCAGATCCGCGACGAGCGCTTCGAGCGCTGCCGCGTTGGTGCGAAAGTCATCCGAGCGCGGGTTCAGTTTCGATTCGATGATCGGCATGACGTGGCTTCTCCGGAAGGCCGGTTTTTAAGAGCTTTTAGAGCTTTAACAAAGCTCACATCACAGCGTTTCGGCAAACAGCTCACGACCGATCAGCATCCGGCGAATCTCACTGGTGCCCGCGCCGATTTCGTAGAGCTTCGCGTCGCGCCACAGACGTCCGACCGGATACTCGTTGATATAGCCATTGCCGCCGAGAATCTGGATCGCCTCGCCGGCCATCCACGTCGCCTTTTCAGCGGTATAGAGAATCACGCCCGCGCAATCCTTGCGCACCTGGCGCACGTGCTCTTTGCCGAGCGTATCGAGCTGACGGCCCACCGCGTACAGATACGCGCGGCACGCCTGCAGCGTCGTATACAGATCGGCGACCTTGCCCTGGATCAGCTGGAACTCGCCGATCGGCTGGCCGAACTGCTTGCGATCGTGGATATACGGCACGACCGCGTCCATCACCGCGACCATGATGCCGGTCGGGCCGCCCGCGAGCACCGCGCGTTCATAGTCGAGCCCGCTCATCAGTACCTTCACACCGCCGTTCAATGCCCCAAGGATATTTTCTTCCGGCACTTCGACGTCCTGGAACACCAGCTCACCCGTATGCGAGCCGCGCATACCGAGCTTGTCGAGCTTCTGCGCAACCGAGAAGCCCTTCATGCCCTTCTCGACGATAAACGCGGTAATGCCGCGCGATTGCGCTTCCGGGTCGGTCTTCGCATAGACGACCAGCGTGTCGCAATCCGGGCCGTTGGTGATCCACATCTTGGTGCCGTTCAGCACGTAGCGGTCGCCCTTCTTTTCGGCGCGCAGCTTCATGCTGACCACGTCCGACCCTGCGTTCGGCTCGCTCATCGCGAGCGCGCCGACGTGCTCGCCGGACACCAGCTTCGGCAGATACTTCTGCTTTTGCTGTTCGGTACCGTTGCGATGGATCTGGTTCACGCACAGGTTCGAATGCGCGCCGTACGACAGCCCGACCGATGCCGACGCGCGCGAGATTTCCTCCATCGCGACCATGTGCGCGGTGTAGCCCATGTTCGCGCCGCCGTATTCCTCGGCGACGGTCATGCCGAGCACGCCGAGGTCGCCGAACTTCTTCCACAGGTCCATCGGGAACTGATCGGTACGGTCGATCTCGCCCGCGCGCGGCGCGATCTCTTTGGCGGCGAACGACGCAATGCTGTCGCGCAGCATTTCGATTTCTTCGCCGAGCGGGAATTGCAAACCGGGCAGATTGGGCATTGCGGTGTCTCCAGGGTTCGGGGGCGGCCGCGCGGCGAGCGAGAAGCGGCGCGCGGATCATCAATCGTGTCACCGCGCATTTCACGCCAGATTGACGTATGCGTCAATAGGTATTTTTGAGTGTTACTCAGAAATTTACCGGCAACCGCTCGAGACTGCAGATTCGGTGCTAGGATCGCGTTCATCGGGCATGAATAAACCCCACCCACCGCCCCCTTCGTCACAAATTTGACTTCGACTCATATGACGGTTGCCGTGAAAACCGGACTGCCCGTATCGCGCCGCGAGCCGGCCGGGCGCAAGTCGCAACAGCGCGTGAAGGAAATCCTTCAGGCGGGCCGCGACGTGTTCTCCGAAAAGGGCTACGAGCGCGCGACGACCGCCGAAATCGCGCAGCGCCTCGGCATCTCGGAGGCCACGGTATTCAGCTATTTCCGCGGCAAGCGCGAGCTGTGCGCGCGCGTGATCGGCGACTGGTACGACGAGATCATCGACGCGATCGAAGCGGGCCTGCCGCGCGATGGCAGCGTGCGGCAGCAGTTCGCGTTCATCGTGCGCATGCATTTGCGGCTGATGCTCGTCAACGGCACCGATCTGTGCGCGCTGGTGCTGTCCGAAGGCCGCGCGCGGCATCACGAGTTAAGTGAAGCGTTGACTGAGTTGCAACGCCGTTACACCGCGCCGTTGATGCGGGTGCTCGCGCAAGGCCAGCAAAGCGGCGAGATTCGCGCCGATATGCCGCTGCGTCTGTTGCGCTCGATGGTGTTCGGGCCGATGGAGCATGTGCTGTGGGACGCAACGCTGGCGAACCGGCAGATCGATATCGACGCGACCGCCGATCAGCTGATCGACGTGCTGTGGGTTGCCCTGACGCCGCCTGCGCTCGACGTCAGCGCATTGCAGCGCTTCAGGGCGGAGGTGGCCGAGGCGAACCGGCGTTTCGAGGACGCGGCCAGCGCAGCAGGCACTGCGAAGGCGAGCGGCGCAGCGAAGACCGCGCGGCGCACGAAAAGCAGCTAATCTACGAGCTTTCCCGCCGCAGCCCGAAGGAGAGCCCAAGTGCCCGCAGCGAAAAGCGCGAAGGACAGCAGCAGCAAAACCGGCACCGCCAGCGAAAAGCAACGCAAACCGCAAGCCGGCAAGCAGAGCGACAAACCCGTCCGAGAGACCGCCGCCAAGCGGGGTGAAAGTGGCGCGAAGGCCATGCCGGTGGCGAAGGCCGCGCCGGCATCGAAAGCTGCTCCTGCTTCGAAGGCCGCACCTTCTTCGAAAGCCACACCTGCTTCGAAGGCCCCGCCTGCGTCGAAAACCGCACCTGTTTCGAAGGCCGCACCTGCGTCGAAGGCCCCACCTGCACCCAAGCCCGCTACTCGACCCGGAAAAAGCGCTACAGCGGCTCCCACTACCCCGCGCGCAACCCAAAGCGCCGCTGAAACCCAATCCCAATCCGCATCCACCGCACGCATTCGCGTCGGCATCGGCGGCTGGACTTTCGCGCCGTGGCGCGGCCCGTTCTATCCCGCCGATCTCACGCAGAGCCGCGAACTCGAATACGCGAGCCGGCAACTGACGTCGATCGAAATCAACGGCACTTATATGGATTAAGATCCAACAGCATCCGTTGATGTACATATAAAAAAGTTTTATCAAAACAAATCAATCCTTTACTGCACAATGAGATCCATTTACGGCTAGTAAGATCCACTGCGGATTGGGTAGCTAATCGGGTAGCTTACGAAACAGGTGGGTAGCTATAATGAGCGAACCCACTGCAGGAGCTAGACATGCCCAAACAGCTTCACGTTCTGGACGATATTCAACTCCGCGCCTGGATCGGCAAACGCGAGCCGGTCGCGAAATCTGATGGTGACGGCCTCACTTTTACGCTATCAAAGACCGGGACCGCGAGCTGGATTCTCCGCTACCGACTCGGCGGCAATATCCGCCGCGAGCTGACGCTTGGCAACTACCCGGACATGTCCCTCGCCGCGGCACGCAAGCTCGCTCGACAACGCCGGGTTGAGATCGATGGCGGCGGCGACCCGGCGCGCGAGAAGCGCGTCAAGAAGGCGCGGGCTGCGACGGACTGGACGGTCAACCATCTGATCGACGATTACCACGAAAAGATCATGCCCTCGCTGGCTGAGGGAAGCGCTGGCGCTCGCAAACGACACTTCAAGAAGGTGATCCGTCCCGCCCTTGGGCCTCTGTCAGTGTCAGCCGTGACTGCCGCGGATATCGTGCTCATGGTTGAACGCGTCAGCAGCTGGTCGATGGCAGAACAGAGCCTATGCTCGGCGTCGCGCCTCTTTCATCACGCAGTCGGACGACGCATCATCAATGCGAACCCCTGTGCTGGCATCTCGCTTGAGGCCATCAAGGGGGCCAAGCCCCTTCCGAGAAAACGTGTGATGCTCACACCCAAGGAACTGCACGATATCTTGTCGAAGATAGACCATGCAGCTGGTCGAAGGTACGGCTTGATGCTTCGCTGTCTGCTTGGGACCTGCGTCCGGACCGCCGAGCTGGTGAAATCAAGAAAGGAAGACTTCGACCTTAACAAAGGGACGTGGTGGGTCGTGCCCGAAAACGTCAAGACACGCAACGGAATGCTGATCCCCCTTAGTCGAGCTGTAACCGAATGGATTAAGGAACTGGTGGACATGTCGGGGGACTCGGAATACCTGCTGCCAGGTATGTACACGCGCGACGGGAGTCATATGGGCGTGACCACTCTGTGGGACGTCTTGTCCGAGCTTCAAAAGGATAACCTGTTCAACACCCGCTACTTCACGCCGCACGACACTCGCAGCACCGCGAAAGGTCACATGCGCAACCTTGGGGTGTCAAACGAGATTAGCGAACTGGCTCTGAACCATAAGCGCAGAGGTATCGAAGGGATCTATGACGTGCGGGAAGAAGTTCCGGAACTGCGAGTCGCACTGCAGTTCTGGTCCGATTATCTAGTGCGTTGCGAGCGAGGGATAACGAATACCGTACCAATTACTGCAGCGGCAGCGTGAAATGCTTGCTGCGTCAGGAAGAGTAAAGTAACGCAAGCATCGGTCATCTGATGCTCGCTTTTTTTGAATACCCACTCGATGCAGCCCAGCCGGGACAGCGTTTCCGCCTTGTCACGCTGGATCGATACCGTCAGCGATACCGGAAATTCCAAGCAGCAGTTATCCGCTTTGAGGAGACTGTATCGGAGAGTCGACCCGTGCTTCCATTGAAAGATCGCAGACCCGAAGCATTCGAGGACGGCTTCGTCGAAATACCGTCGTCGATACCGTCAGGCATATTCCAACACGATCCCTGCAAAGCCTGCGGAAGCTGTGCTACGCATCCGAAGCGGGGAAGCTTCTCTACGACAAAGCAAACGCTCTCGAAGCGCTACAGCCGCCGCAATCAAAAATAATAGTGGCAAATTCTTGCACCGCCACGCTCAATTCCACGATTCCGGGCTGCACCTCACCGATGTCGATATTGGCCGGCTGCTATTGCGATGTGTACATCTCATTTGAGCGGGCCCACCCGGCCTCAGCACCACCGGCGGTCAGAAAACCGACCTGGGATCCGACTCCGCTGACGGCACGTCGCTCATCGAGCCGTTCTTATTGACCCAGCGAGACTCGCCTCCTCCACCCTCAAGGCCGATCGTCACCAATTTCTTCGCTCATAACCTTGGCTACGCGCAATGTCAGATCAGCCCGGTTCGGTGCATTGCACGAATGCGCCGAACTCGCCCAAATCCGTTAATCGCTTTCTAGAAATCGTCACCTTTACAATTGTCTCGCCTCATTCTCAACATCCTGACAATGTCGCCTGTCCTGACGGTACTTTCTAGAAACAAAAATCACACCAGTTGCACTTTCACAATCTGGGAGATGTCAGAGTCGCCAAGACCCTCATCAACGGCTTTCTGAAGCCATTCCCGCACGCGGCGGGCAATCGGCAGCGCTACCCCGCTTTCGCATGCGAGCGACTCCACGGCATTGAGGTCTTTCAACATCGTTCGGATAGATCCGGCCGGCGTCTCTGGCGGGATAACCATGCGTGGCTGCAAAGTTTGCAGTAGGATGGAATCGGCCCAGCCTCCCGCAAGTGCCGCGGGTAGGCGAACCGCATCGACGCCTGCATGCGCTGCGAGCCGGGTTGCCTCGGCAATAGCAGCAATGGTCGTCATGACGATAACCTGGTTAGCAAGCTTTGTTGCCTGGCCGGCGCCCAATTCACCCATACGTGTCAGGTTGGCGGAATAAGCCGCAGTGATCGACGCAACGTAGTCGACCAAAGTCGAGCGCCCCCCAGCCGTTACGGCAAGCGTACCCGCCAGGGCACCCGCCGTGCCGCCAGATACTGGCGCGTCGACCCAGTGCCCCTTGGTAGTCTCCTGCCATCGCGCCGCGAACGAGCGCGTCTGCGCCGGAGTAATGGTCGAATGGTCTACTACGACAACGACATTTTTGCCGGTGCCTTCGACCAGCCCTCCTGGTCCGAATACGACCTTTTCAACAGCATGACCATCTGCGAGGCACAACATCACGACATTAGCTTGCCCGGCGAGCTCTGCCGGCGACGCAAAGGCTTTGCATTGCCCCGGCTGCGCGATTTCCAGCGCTTTCGCTTTCTGCATGGAACGGTTCCACACCGCAACCTGCCGTCCGCTATTGAGCAAACGTTGCGTCATCGGCAAGCCCATCTTCCCGAGACCACAAAATCCAACGCGTGGTGATTCCAACTCCCACATACCCATACTCCTCTCTGTTTCTCAAGATCAGCCTTGGCGGTTTACAGCCCACCACGCTCATTTACTTTGACGCAAACCCGTGGTTGTATCGATCTGGTTGGGCATCGGCAGGCCCTTGCTGAATGCCGCCAGGTTATCGAAAAGTATGCGGAGCGTGAGGAGGTTGTAATTCAGGGGATCATCCGCTGAGACATGTGGCGTGACCACAAGGTTTGGTGTGCGCCAGACGCGTGAATCTTTCAATAACGGCTCATATTCAAAAACATCCAGCACCGCACCCCCTACTTTCCCGCTATCGAGAAGATCGCACAACGCATCTTCATCCAGTACTGAGCCGCGACCGACATTTACTATGCCGGCACCGTGCGGAAGTAATTCAAGACGCCGCCTGTCGAGCAGATGTCGTGTTGAATCGCCTCCGGGGAGTGACAACACCAGATAGTCGCTGTACGACAGAACGCTATCGATCTGGTCAACGCCGACAACCTCCACGCATGCTGGATGAGTCCCAGGTCGCGATCGCACACCGGTAACGTGCATGCCAAGTGCCGAGGCAACCTCCGCACACCGCGCACCGATCGCGCCCAGTCCTACGACCGTGAGCCGATTATTCGCCAGCGCTCTAACCGACACGGGCTGCCATTGACCAAGGCTCTGTGCAGCGATGAACTGCGGCATCCGGTTGGCCAGCATCAATAGACCCATCAAAGCGAATTCACTCGCCTTCACTGAATGAGTACCGCTGTTGTTGAGCAGCACGGCGCCCGATGGCAGCCAGTCGAAAGGAGCAAGCATGTCGACGCCTGCAGACGACACGGAAACAATTTTCAGCTTGGGTGCATTGATGGGAAGCAGTGCGCGCAACCCACGGGTCGCAATGAGTAGAACTTCTATTTCCGACTCTATCGCCCGCAGGTCGTCTGGCGTACAACCAAAGCTAACGTCGTGACCGCTGCTCTGTCCAAACACGTCATTCCACTGCTCACGCGTAAATAGACCGGCAGGATCGGCCTGGAAGCTCTGTACATGCACCCGCATAAAATTTTCTCCTTACACGAAACCCGATTCGAACAGATCGTCCGGTGTACTCGCTCGCGCCACGTTCGACAGCGAGTCCGATGTCAGCGCCGAAAGGCTTTGCACGCCGAGCTGCGCGAGTCCCACACGAATTTCTTCCTTAAGGATGTCCACCGCCGCACGCACACCCCGTTCTCCGTACGCTGCGACGGGAAGCGCGAAAGAGCGGCCAGAGAAACAAAGGTCTGCCCCAAGTGCGCATGCTTTCAAGATGTCTTCGCCGGTACGCACACCACCATCGAGAAAGACGGCCGTGTCGCGACCCACTGCGCGCCGGATTTCTAACAGCGCGTCGAGAGATGCAATGGCCCCTTCGAGTTGCCGGCCTCCATGGTTTGATACCCAGATTCCGTCGGCGCCAAGCGCGACGCTCCGCGCCGCGTCATCGGGATGAAGGATTCCTTTGATGACAAGTTTGCCGGGCCACATGGCCCGCACTTTTTCCAGGTCGTCCCACTCGAGTCCCACTTTCATCACGGACGCAATGTGCCGGCTCGCCGCACCCACATCGGCCGTGCCGGCATGCGGTGCGTAGTTCTCAAGCTTCGGTGCACCGTGACGCAGCATTCCGAGAGCCCATTGGGGACGGCGCATTACGTCAGCCAGAAGCGCAGACGTCCAACGTAGCGGTAGCGTGACACCATCGCGGATGGCACTGTTGCGCCGTCCTGCCACCGGAACGTCCACGGTCAGTACCAGAACGGCCACGCCACAGCCCGCGACGCGGCTGAGAAGTTCTGCGTTCAGCCTGTCATCGCTCAACAGGTAGAGCTGATACCAGCTCACGTCGGGTGCTACTTTCGTAATTCGCTCAATGGACGTCGAGGCCGCGGTACTCAGAACGAAAGGGAAATTTCCTGCCTGCGCTGCTTGCGCGAGCAAAAGATCCGCCCCGGGATAGAAGAGATTCGCCAGTCCCATCGGAGCGACGCCGAACGGCGATGCATACGAAAGCCCGAAGACGGTGGCGGTCTGATCGGTCGATGCGGGAGCAAAACGCCTGGATACGAAAAATCGGCGACCGAACGCGGCTTCGTTCTCGGCTACACCGGCATCATTACCCGCACCGCCTGCCAGTGTGTTGAATGCGAATGCAGGCAAGTGCTTTCTGGCTGGCTCCACGAAATCTCTGATGGTGGCCTTCCCCGGAATAATCGCGTGGCCATATGTCGCTTCGCCGCTGGTTTTCATTTTTTTGTGATCCGGTGAATGGAGAATCCGGCCAACGCGGCCGAGACGATCAAATCGGCCCGGGTCAGTGGTTATCTCTCGGAACTCCGTGTACTTCGGCAACGCGCTGGTACTTCACCGAAAAATCCAGGCAGGCGCCATCTTCGAGCTGCCCTACATAGCGGCGATGCAGTTCCTGCCACGGCGTTTGATTGACGAACTCATAGGCCTTCCACTCCCGACGGCGCCGGTCAAGCTCGTCTTCCGGCACCAGCATGTCAGCACGCCGGCGTGTCAAATCGAAGCGAACGCGGTCGCCCGTCTGCAGGATGGCCATGCCTCCGCCAATTGCCGACTCGGGAGACGCATTCAGAATGGACGGACTAGCGGAGGTGCCCGACTGCCTTCCGTCTCCCACACATGGGAGCAGCGTCACGCCTCGCTTGATGAGTTCCGAGGGGGGAATCATGTTCACCACTTCCGCCGCGCCTGGATAACCGACTGGCCCCGTCCCACGAATAAAGAGGATGCAGCTTTCATCAATTTCCAGTGCGGGGTCGTCAATCCGGTCGTGGTAATCCTCCGGCCCTTCAAACACGATGGCCCGCCCCTCGAATGCACCGGGGTCAGCGGGATTCTCGAGATATTTATGGCGGAAATCGTCCGAAATGACCGACGTCTTCATTACCGCGGAATCGAAGAGGTTGCCGCCAAGCACAGCAAACCCAGCTTCGCTCTTCAATGGTGACGCATAGGGCCTGATAACGTCAGCGTCGGTAGCAGGACTGTCGCCATAGCACTGCGCGAGGGTCTTACCCGAGACAGTTTGAACGTCCCCATGAAGCTTTCCGGCTTTAAGCAACTCGTGTACTACCGCCGCCACGCCGCCTGCGCGGTGGAATTCCTCGCCCAGGTATTTGCCTGCCGGCATGCAGTTGACCAGGAGCGGAATGTCATATCCGAGCCGGTCCCAATCGCGAATGTCGAGATCGACGCCGATGTGACGCGCGATGGCATTAATGTGCGGTGGGCAATTGGTTGATGCGCCAATCGCGCTCGCGACCACAATGGCGTTCTCGAATGCCTCCCGAGTGAGCAGCGACGAAGGCCGCACGTCATCATGGACCATTTTGACAATCTGGCGCCCCGTCTGGTACGCCATCTGCCCACGTTCCCGATATGGTGCGGGAATGGTCCCACAGCCGGGGAGAGACATGCCCAGTACTTCCGCGAGGCTATTCATCGAGAGCGCCGTCCCCATCGAATTGCAGTGCCCGATGGAAGGAGCCGAGTTTGCCACACAGGAGAGAAATTCGTCGTAATCCATCCGGCCTGCCGCAAGCTCACTGCGGGCATGCCAGATAATCGTGCCGGAACCAGCTCGTTCGCCCTTGTACCAGGCGTTCAGCATCGGGCCACCAGAAAGCACAATCGACGGGATGTCTACCGTCGCCGCACCCATGAGCATCGCAGGGGTCGTCTTGTCGCAACCGGTGGTTAGAACCACACCATCGAACGGATATCCGTACAAAGCCTCAACGAGTCCAAGGTACGCAAGATTGCGGTCAAGAGATGCAGTCGGTCGCCTTACCGTCTCCTGGATCGGATGAACCGGGAACTCAATTGGAATGCCACCCGCGTCGCGGATACCGTCCTTAACCCGCTGGGCCAGTTCCACGTGATGGCGATTGCAAGGCGAGAGGTCGCTCCCTGTCTGGGCGATACCGATAACGGGGCGCTCGCCTTTCAGCTCTTCCAGAGTCAGTCCGTAGTTCATGAAGCGCTCGAGATACAACGCAGTCATAGCCGGGTTGTCGCTGTTGTTAAACCAGGCTCGTGAACGAAGGGACTTCCTGTCTCGATTCTTGCTCATTGAAGGTCAGACCGTTTTGGTGATTTGGGTTCCGCTGCTGTGAACTGCGCAACCGCAAATCCGCAGACAACTAGGCGCTACAAACCTTTCATGACATCCGAAATTATTGTTCATCGCTCTATAAAACAGCAGATGTAACCTGAACATCTCGTTCGTCGGAATGGGTCGCCAAAAAATACTCCCAGACCGATATTTCGGACCTCGTTGGGACAGGATAAGGAGTTCGGCGTGGAATTTCGAATTACTTTTTCCTTCATAAACATTACTGACGCCTCATGTTTAGCCCATACTGCCACGTTTTTTCCGTGACATGTCGTTGGCGTCAAGCTCAGCCAGCGGCATAAGTCACCGCCATCCATACCGCGCCGTTTAGTCTACAAATTCGCGCCACGCCTGTACGTATTTGTTCCGGGTTGCGTTACTGAAATTGTCACCGTATAACCATTCCTTGTTCGTTGAACAATATTTCAACGATCGTCGTACAACACTTACAAACCATCGGCATCGTTTGCCAGAACACTACGGAGAGGTTCATGCGATTGAAGTTGAGCAGTGCGGGATTGATCCTGGCTTACGCGGGCGTCGCACACGCCCAATCCAATGTGACGTTATATGGCGTTATCGATGACGGTCTGACGTATGTGTCGAACCAGAGTGGCCACTCGGCCTGGCGGATGGATGACAGCATCAGTCAGGGGGATCGCTTCGGCTTCAAGGGGACAGAAGACCTTGGGAGTGGGCTTTCCGCGCTGTTCAATCTTGAAAGCGGCTTCAATCCGAACACGGGTGCATCCCGTCAGGGTGGGCTGCTGTTCGGGCGCCAGGCATGGGTCGGTCTCTCCGACTCCCGTTTTGGCACGCTGAAGTTTGGTCGGACGTACGACCAGATGACGCTCACTTTGATTCAGTATCACGTTGGCTACTACGTCGGCATCTACGCGTTCGACCAGGGCGACGCCGACCGCATCTCAGGAGAATGGCTCAACAATCTCGTGACCTACGCCAGTCCGGTCATCGGTGGCTTTAAGTTCAGCGCTCAATACAGCTTCAGTTCGCCGGGGGCGCCCTCGACTTCGTTGGGACCGGCCTACAGTCTTGGCGCGTCCTACGATCATGGCCCCTTCTCCATTGGTGCAGCCATGACCAGCATTCACGGATACTCCATCAACCCTGGCGGGATGGGTATGCCTGCTTTTCTTAACACCAACACGGGATTTGCTTCGACAAGCGTGGTGGTAGACCGCTATCGCACAGCCGGAATTGGCAGCTCCTACACCTTCGGCAACCTCGGGATCGCAGCTGTGTACGCGAACACCCGCTTCCAGACGCTCGGACACGCGAACACGCTCCAAAGCATCAACGCGAATATTCACTACTTCATCCTGCCGGCGGTGCAGGTGACCGGTGGGTACGGATATTCGCGCTTCACGACTTACAACTGGAACGAATTCAATCTGGCGCTCGATTACCTATTGTCCAAGCGGACCGACATTATCACGAGCGCGGATTACCAGAAGGCAAATGGTGGCGCCCGTGCCGATCTCGTCACCCTGCCAGTTTCCGGAGACAACGAGCAGCTCGTTCTTCGCATCGCGATGCGCCATAAATTCTAGATTGTCTGTTCAGTTCTGCGCAAAAGTGAGCTCAAAAATGGAAAGGAAAATGAATTCAAACACCTACCCCGATCGCATATCTGCCCCCTCAGTGCCAGGCACGGCAAAAGCCGAGCAACGACGTGCCGCGGCTGCCGGCATGGTCGGCTACATCCTGGAGTGGTTTGATTTTGGAATCTACGGTTTTCTTGCCCCCATCATCGCGCAGAATTTTTTTCCTGCGCACGATAGCGTCACGTCGCTGCTGGTGGCCTTTGCGGTGTTCGGCGTGGGTTGTGTTGCCCGGCCGGTCGGAAGTGTCGTGCTGGGACGAATTGCAGATGTGAAAGGGCGACACGGTGCACTCGCAACCACCATGATTCTCATGGCCGCGAGCACCGTTATGATGGGATTGCTTCCAACCTATTCACAAATTGGAATCGCCGCACCGATCCTGCTGGTCGCCGCCCGGTTGCTGCAAGGCTTTGCAGCAGGAGGCGAATGGGGTACAGCCGCAGCTTTTCTCGTTGAGTGGGGCGGCTCCAATCGTCGCGGCTTCCTTGGCGCATTCCAGCAGTCCAGCATTGCCGCTGGCTTGATGCTGGCGTCGTTCGTTGCAGCCATTCTCAGCACGTTTATTGGCCACGATGGTCTAGCCGCCTGGGGATGGAGAATTCCGTTTCTTCTTGGAATTGTTCTTGGGCCGATTGGTTTTTACGTTCGCCGCAATGTCAAAGAATCACCGATGTTTATCAAAGCGGCCCAAAGCACAGAAAAGATCTCCAGCGTTTTCTTCTGGAAATCCGTGCTGCACGGCTTCTGCTTCCTTGTGCTCTGGTTTGTCAGCTCGTATATGGTATGCGTTTATATGCCGTCATTTGCGGCACGTTATGCCAACATCGGCGAGACTGCATCGCTCTGGGCCGGCTCCCTGTCTCTCGCAGCAGTCGCGATATTGACTCCACTCGCTGGACTCCTGTCCGACCGGATTGGACGCAAGCCACTCCTGCTGGGAAGTTGCCTGTTCTTCGTTATCTTCTCCTATCCGGCATACAGACTCATCGTAGCGAGTATTGGCATGGGTAACTACATGCTTATACAGATGCTCCTCACGCTGGCTTTCATTCTTTTCTCCGGATGCGGTCCAGCGGCTCTCGCAGAGATGTTTCCGACGAAAGTCCGCTCCCTGGGCGTGTCGATTGGCGGAGGCGTTGCCTCTATTCTCGGCGGGTTCACACCATTCCTCACAACCTGGACAATTTCTCTCACAGGTTCAAGCGCCAGCGCTGGCTGGTTGCTTGCAGGCAGCGCTGCGCTGACGTTGCCGGTGGTTATCGTGATGCGAGATCACTCAAAGCAAGTAGAAATTTGAAGCAGGACAAGCCGGAGGGAGAGCAACATGCCAGTGTTCAGGCACGCATCACGTTAGCCGATTGGCGCGTGGGAGTATGTATATTCGTAGCAGCCGGCAAAACAGTTGCCGGCTGCAGATTGCGTAGTGTCAGAACTTGTGGCGCAGTGCCACGCGTACGACAACCTGATTGCCGCCGCTCGATACACCATCGGCGCCTGGAATATAGGCAACGTCTAATACCGTGCCGGTACGATCACCACCAACATGCTGATAGATGCCCTGGACGTAGACGTCCGTGCGCTTGGACAAAAGATAATCTCCCATCAAACCGGCGCTTTGGTAGCTCGGGTTCAACTGCCCACCGCTTGAATTGAAGTCGGTACGTGTATATACGTACATCGCACCAACGTAGAAAGCAGGCGTGAACTGGTAC
>Ga0310811_10007172_pt1 | contig 14260 bp, 12 predicted proteins | sample YCmetagenome_FD_207642 | JGI IMG/M metagenome (GOLD analysis project Ga0310811, IMG submission 207642) | Soil microbial communities from experimental microcosm in Duke University, North Carolina, United States - YC | ecosystem: Engineered > Artificial ecosystem > Soil microcosm > Unclassified ...
AAAAACCTTCCTTTCATTACTGTGTGAGACTTGATACTTCTGCTTTACGGCAGGCTCCGCAGAACCCGCCTCGCATCGCGCATCAAGCGCCCACACTTATCGGCTGTTAGTTTTTAAAGATCACTCGCTCAGAAGCTCTGCTTTCTTCGCGTCCGTCATCAAACGGGAGGCGAATTATGCAGACCGGAATTCCATCGGTCAACCCAATTTGCGAAATATTTTTTTAGCCGTCTCGATCGATCATCGGCAAAGCAACGACGGAGTTCTTCCGTCGCTTGCAGTCGTTTCGGATGCATCGAGAAGATTCGCGCAACTGCGCACGTCTGCTTCGAATCGACAATGACTTTCTAACGCCCCCTGCCACGAGCACGGATATTGTTTCGCATTTTGCCCAAGCGCAGTGAAGTGCCGCACAGACAAAGCCCCGCTCAATAAAACTCCGGAGAGTTACCCACGCTCTGTACGGACGATAGCGAGCCTCGCAAAACGTGAACCGCCCCAGGTGCCACCGTCATCCGATGCATTTGTACCTGGTACGCACGACTGTTTGTCCATGGCGGGTATTCGAGTTCCGCGCCGATGAGCCTAGATTTCATATCCATCGGAGCCCGTGGCCCGATCAGCATCTGATCCCAAACAATGTATCTGGAGGTTGAATCATGAGCACATCACACAAGGTCGTCGTCGTTACCGGCGCATCCCAAGGCATTGGCGCCGAGTTGGTCAACGCGTTCCGCAAGCTCGACTATCGCGTCGTCGCAACCGCGCGATCGATCAGGCCGTCGGACGACCCCAACATCGTGACCGTGGCCGGCGATATCGCCGATCCGGCAACCGCCCAGCGCGTGATCTCCGCAGCTGTCGACCGCTTCGGCCGCGTCGACACGCTGGTGAACAACGCCGGCATCTTCGTCGCCAAGCCCTTCACCGGCTACACCGCGGAAGACTATGCGGCCATCACCGCAGTGAACCTCTCCGGCTTCTTCCACATTACCCAGTTCGCCATCGTCGAGATGGAAAAGAATGCGAGCGGTCACGTGGTCAGCATCACGACCAGCCTCACCGATCACGCAATCAATGGCGTACCCTCGGTACTGGCTTCGCTGACCAAGGGAGGTCTGAACGCGGCCACGAAGTCCCTCGCAATTGAATACGCGCAAAAGGGCATTCGCGCTAATGCCGTTTCCCCGGGCGTCATCAAATCGCCGATGCACCCGAAAGAAACTCACGCGGCGCTCGACGCACTGCATCCCATTGGTCACATGGGCGAAATGAGCGATGTCGTCGGCGCTGTGCTGTATCTGGATGCCGCGCCGTTCGTGACCGGCGAAATCCTGCACGTCGACGGCGGCCAAAGCGCCGGCCATTGATCGGCCTTGGGCGCCGCAATCGGCGCCCAGCAAGTCAACCCACGTTTATGGAGGTTCACATGCCCATCGTCACCATTCAGGTAACCCGCGAAGGCAGCAAGTCCGGCAATGATTCCGTCACTGCCGACGAAAAAGCCGCGCTAATCGGAGGCGTCAGTCAGTTGCTGCTCGACGTGCTGAACAAGCCGCTCGAATCAACCTTTGTCGTCATTCAGGAAGTGGAGACCGAGAACTGGGGCTGGGGTGGACTGCCCGTTGAAGCCTATCGCAAACAGCGTGGCTAGAAGCCGGGTTAAATGCCAGCGCGTGCGCGATGATTCAGAACGAGCTTCGTCGAATGAACGAGGGCGCAATCTCAAGGAAACCTAACTCTCCTTCTTGCGCCCTCATAACTACGACGACCGCTAGCCCGCAAACTGCTGGAGTTGCCTGATGCTCTCCTTCAGTTCGCGGTCCAATGCCGCAACCAGCTCGGCCGCAGGCAGCGACCTCGCCAGCGCGGCTGCCTGTCCCGCCCACTGCGCGCCATAGCCGAATTCGCCGGTGGCTTTCGCGGCCGCATGAAGCGCCTTGCCGGCATCGTATGCAATCGGATAGGCGGGCGGCTTTGGCGAGCGCGCGTCGCTGCCGAGTTCGGTGAACCGGTTCACCATGCTTCTCGCAACGCGCCCCGAAATCGCTGCCGTAAAAGTCGTCCGGCGAGCCGCGTCCGCAAGCATCGCTCGACGATAACCGTCGTCGATCGACGTCTCCGGGCACGCAACAAAAGCGGTGCCCAACTGAGCCGCTTGAGCACCCAGCGCGAGAGCCGCCGCGATCCCGGCACCGTCCATGATGCCGCCTGCAGCGATCACCGGCAGGTCGAATTCGCTGACAAACAGACGCGTCAGCGCAAATACGCCCAAGCCGTCGTCGACTGCATCCGGATCGAAAACACCGCGATGCCCACCGGCCTCGATACCTTGCGCGACGATCGCATCGACTCCCGCCGCTGCAACCTGCGCAGCCTCATCAAAGTTGGTTGCGCTCGCGAGCAGCCTGATACCCGCCTTCTTCAGTTCGGCGATCACATCGGAGGAAGGCAAGCCGAAATGGAAACTCACGATCGCCGGCTTTTCCTCGACAAAAACTTGCAGCATGGCCGGGTCCGCCACGAAGCTCGTGTAGATCTCCGACAGTGACGCCGGCGGCGCTGCGCCGTATTTTTCGAAATACGGCGCGAGCCAGTTCAACCATTGGCGCTCGACGGCCTTGTCAGCTTGCGCCGGTCGATGACAGAAAACGTTGATGTTGAATGGTTTGGCCGTCAATGCGCGTGTCTCTCTGATGACCTTGCGCGCTCCTTCAGCGTTCATCGCTCCGACGCCCAGCGAACCGAGGCCGCCGGCATTGGACACGGCCGCCGCCAATGCGGGCGTGCTGACACCCGCCATCGGCGCCTGCACAATCGGCTTGTCGATACCCAGCAAATGCAGCAACGCGCGATTGTCCGTCTGCCTGATCATGTCTGTCCCCTGTGGATGCTCACTACAATATAGTCCTGATACTGCGTGCAGCCTCTGATTCCGCACCGAAGGCGAGCGCGCCGCCCGTAGCCTTCACTTCCCCGTCGCCGAAGGGCTCACTGCCCGGTCAAAATAACGCGCTCAGACAGGACATCGAAAAAACCATGCAACGTCAATTTGAAGACGTCCTTCTAGGCACTATCGAACTGTTCTGTCTCGCCGCGGAACTGGAGAGCTTCACTCTCGCCGCGACCGCCGCAAGCGTCACGCCGGCTGCGGTCAGTCGCTCGGTCGCGCGTCTGGAGACGCGCCTGGGTGTGCGCTTGTTCGTGCGGACCACGAGACAGATCCGGCTGACGGATGCGGGACGGCGCTACTTCGAACAATGTCGGCAAGCGCTGCATCAGCTTGCGGACGCCGAGCGCGAAGCAACCGGACAGCAGACCACCCCGACCGGCGTGTTGCGCATCAGCATGCCGACGCCATATGGTCACTACCGGGTGCTGCCGCTGCTCGCGGAGTTTCGTGCGCGTTATCCCGGCGTCACCGTCGAAACGCACCTGAGCAACCGCAACATCGACTTTGCGGAAGAAGGCTTCGACCTGGCCATTCGCGGACGCGCGCCGGGCGACTCGAATTTGATCGCGCGCAAGATCGAGGATGCGGAACTGGTCGTGGTCGCGTCGCCCGCGTATCTGCGCGGAGCCGCCAAACTAAAGACGCCGGACGATCTGGTCCATCACGACTGCATCCAGTACGCGCTGCCGAGCAGCGGCCGCAACTTGCCATGGCTGTTCACACAGAATGGCGAAGAAGCCGAAATGATGACGCGCGGCGGCTGCGCGGCTTCTGGCGACGTGCTTTCCGGAGTGACCCTGGCGCGCCACGGCGCGGGCATTTTTCAGACTTATCGGTTTATCGTCGACAAAGACATTGCCGACGGCACGCTCAAGGAACTGTTGAAGCCCTACGGCGGTTGTTCGCGGCCGTTCGTGCTGCTCTATCCGCATGCGCGACATCTTTCGTCGCGCGTGCGCAGCTTCGTCGACTTTCTGATGGAAAAACTCGGACCGTAGTGCAACCGCCTGATTGCCAAGCCTTCCGCGCAACCGGCCAAGCCGTTCGTGCCCAGATGCGGCGCAAGCATCCCAATATTTGCAACGACTGCATCAGCCGGCATAAATCAACGAGCTCGCAGCCCAATTGTTTTAGTTTATGAAACAGTGATTTCGCCAATTAGGTATTTACCCTACTTTCTCGTCCTCCTAGACTGTCATCACTGCAGCAAACCAAGCGTTTGCAGCCCAAACAAAACAAGTCTTTGGAGGTAGTCACCATGAAATCGCTCGTTCAAGCCGTTGTTATCGCCGCTACCCTTGCTGCTCCGGTCGCCGTTTTCGCCCAGTCGAACCAGCCGTTGACCCGCGCGCAAGTGCGCGAAGAACTGGTTCAGATCGAAAAGGCTGGCTACAACCCGGCCCGTTCGAACCCGAACGAATACCCGGCGAACATTCAGGCTGCCGAAGCACGCGTTGCCGCGCAAAACAGCGCAGTGGGCGATGTCGCTCGCGGTTCGTCGCAACAAGGCCATGCAGTAGCGCAGTAAGCCTTCCGGCCCGCAGGCCATCGCTTCACCGGAGTGGGCGCACGCTGCGCCCGGCTGCTTCGCACCACGGGCCCGCGATCGTGATTTCGTTACGATCGCGGGCCCGTTTCACATCAGAACCTCCGCCCCGGATTCCCGGTGGCTTCGCATGGCTGTCACCGGCCGGGTGGCGTTTTCTTCCCGATGCGGCCGCAGCCCGCGAAACAACGCTAATCCGCGACTATCAAACGACACCCGGACTCACGTACGCGGTCTTGACCGTCGTATAGAACTCACGGGCATAGCTGCCTTGCTCGCGCGGACCGTAGCTCGAACCCTTGCGCCCGCCAAATGGCACGTGATAATCCACGCCGGCGGTTGCCGTGTTCACCATCACCATGCCGGCCTGCACATGCCGACGGAAATGAGCCGAGTACTTCAGGGAGGTCGTGCAGATGCCTGCGGAGAGTCCGAATTCCGTGTCGTTGGCGACTGCGAGCGCCTCGTTGTAGTCCTTGACCTTGATGACCGAGGCCACCGGGCCGAACACTTCTTCCCGGTTGATGCGCATCTCCGGCGTCGTGTCGGTAACCAGTGCCGGCGCGAGGAAGTAGCCGCGCGTGTCCCGCTCTACGCGCTCCCCGCCGAACACCGTGCCGCCCTCTTCGCTTGCGATCGCGAGATAGCGTTCGTCCTGCTGGAGCTGTTTGTCGTCGACGACCGGACCGATGTGGGTGCCGTCGGCCAGCGCATCGCCCACCTTCAACGCACGCATGCGTGCTTTCATGCCGTCGATGAAGCGCTCATAAATACCTTCGGTCACGATCAGGCGGCTCGACGCAGTGCAACGCTGCCCCGTCGAGTAGAACGCACCGTTGATGCACGTTTCGATCGCGACATCGAGGTCGGCGTCGTCGAGCACGACCATCGGATTCTTGCCGCCCATCTCCAGCTGGAACTTCTTGCCGGACGCAAAGCATTTCGCGCCGATTGCCCGGCCGGTCGCGACCGACCCGGTGAAGCTCAAGGCATCGACTTCCGGCGAAGAAACCAACGCTTCGCCGACCACCGAGCCGCGTCCCATCACGAGATTGATCACGCCCGCCGGCGCGCCCGCCTCGGCGATGATCTTGACCAGTTCCCACGTGCTGCCCGGCACCAGGTCGGCCGGCTTGACGACGACGGTGTTCCCATACGCGAGCGCCGGTGCAATCTTCCACGCGGGAATCGCGATCGGGAAATTCCACGGCGTGATGAGGCCGATCACACCCAGCGGCTCGCGCGTCACTTCCACAGTCATACCCGGGCGCACGGACGGCACGGTCTCGCCGCCCAGACGCAGCGCTTCGCCCGCAAAGAACTTGAAGATCTGCCCGGCGCGGCCCACTTCGCCGATCGCCTCGGGCAGCGTCTTGCCTTCTTCACGCGCGAGCAGCCGGCCGAGCTCGGCCTTGCGCGCGAGGATCGTGCTGCCCGCCTGATCGAGGATGTCGAAGCGCTGCTGCGGCGTGGACAACGACCATTGCGCGAACGCCTTGCGCGCGGCGCTGATCGCCCGTTGCGTCTGCTCGGCGTCGGCCTGCGCGAACTCGCCAATCACGTCGTCGAGGTTGGACGGATTGACGTTGCGCGACACGCTCGCGCCTTCTACCCACTGTCCGTCGATGTAGTTTGCAAACTGGCTCATGCTGTCTTTCTCCGGTCGATACCGATTGAAGCCTCCGCCGGCGAGACCTGACCGTCAGGCCGGAACGGAGACGACTGGAAACACCTGAAGCTATGCGCGGCACGACCGCCGCGCCATATGATCACGATACGCTCAATACGTGCGAGCCGATCAGGCCACACCGAGCAGCCCGCGCGCCGCCAGATTCCGATAAAGCGCGCGCACGCCGAACGTCCACGGTTCGATTTCGGTGCTCAGCCGGACCGTATTGGTCAGCGCGCCGAGTTGCGGCGTCGAAATCGTCACGAGGTCGCCCAGGTGATGCGTGAAGCCGCCGCCGGCGGCGTCACGGTCTTTGATCGGCGAGAACATCGTGCCGAGGAACAGCATGAAGCCGTCCGGGTACTGGTGATGCCGTCCCCACGTCTGCGTGACGAGGTCCGCCGGATCGCGGCTGATTTCGCTCATGTGGCTCACGCCTTCGAGCACGAAGTCGTCGTCGGCGCCTTCCACGCGCAGCGCGACGCTTGCCGAGCGCACCGAGTCGAGCGAGAAGCTCTCGTCGAACAGCCGCACGAACGGACCGATCGCGCACGAGCCGTTGTTGTCCTTGCACTTGCCGAGCAGCAGCGCCGAGCGGCCTTCGATATCGCGCAGGTTGACGTCGTTGCCCAGCGTCGCGCCGACGATCTGACCGCGGCCATTCACCGCCAGCACGATCTCCGGCTCCGGGTTGTTCCAGGTCGACGCCGCGAGCAAGCCCACGTCAGCGCCGAAACCCACAGCCGACATCGGCTGCGACTTCGAGAACACTTCCGCGTCCGGGCCGATGCCCACTTCCATGTATTGCGACCACGCACCGCGCCGTTCGAGTTCGGCCTTCAATTTCATCGCGGCGTCCGAGCCCGGCTTGATCTTCGACAGGTCCGTGCCGATCGTCGTTGCGATGGTCTCGCGGACTTCCTTCGCCTTCGCTGGATCGCCACCCGCCTGTTCTTCGATCACGCGTTCGATCAGACTCACCGCGAACGTGACGCCACACGCCTTGATGGCCTGGATGTCGCACGGCGCGAGCAGCCGCACGGCCGGCGCGGCTGCGCCGGGCAGGTTGGCGGCGATCAGTTGCGCCGCCCCGCCGAGCGACAAGCCAGGCGCCGTGCGCGCGACTTGCGCTGCGTTCTCACGCTCGAACAGATCGGCCGTGGTCGGCACGGTCGCGGTGATGTCGAACACCTCACCGCCGCGCACGACGACTACGCACGGGCCTTCATGCTCGTCGGTCTTGCGCCACACGCGCCCCACGAGCAGCGCCTGGTCGAGGTCGTCGGGGAGGAAACTGGATTGGGAAGTTTCGGACATGGGAGTGGTTTCTTCAGGAAAGTTGGGAAAGCAGAACGGCCAGGCCCGATGTCAAACCGGAGCCCGGCCCTGCAACCTGCGCGTCAGTGCGAATGCCTCGGATTGCCACGTTCGGCAATCACTTTCAGATAAAGCGTCGCGGGTTCGAGACAGCCGCCGGTGGAAAGCTGACCCACCGTCTGGCGGTACAGCTCCTGCCAGGGCGTCTGCGCTGGCGGAATTGTGAAGGTAGCCGTTTCACGGCGCCGCGCGAGTTCGTCCTCGTCGACCAGCACGTTCACGCTGCGCGAATTCAGGTCCACGCGAATGCGGTCGTTCGTGCGCAACAGCGAGAGTCCGCCGCCAACGGCTGCTTCGGGCGACATGTTCAGAATCGACGGACTTGCGGACGTGCCGCTTTGGCGTCCGTCGCCGAGCGTCGGCAACGATGTAATGCCCTCGCGCACGAGCGCGGCCGGCGGTGCCATGTTTACCACCTCGGCGCTACCCGGATAGCCCACGGTCCCCGCGCCGCGAATCACCAGAATGCAGTGCTGGTCGATTTCGAGCAACGGGTCGTTGATGCGCGCGTGATAGTCCTCGGGACCGTCGAACACGATGGCTCGCGCCTCGAATGCGTTTTCCTTGCCGGGCTCGCTCAGATAGGTCTGCCGGAAAGCATCACCGACCACCGACATCTTCATGATCGCGCTGTCGAAGAAGTTGCCCGACAGCACGATGAACCCCGCACCGTGTTTGAGCGGCTCTTCCGCTGTCATGATCACGTCGCGATCCGCCGCGGGCGCATCCGCCGCGATCTCGCCGATGGTGCGGCCCGACACGGTCAGGCATTCGCCATGCACGAGTTGCGCGTTGACAAGCTCTCGCAACACGGCGGGCACGCCGCCCGCGCGGTGAAAGCTCTCGCCCAGATATTCGCCTGCGGGCATGCAGTTGACGATCAACGGCACCTGCTCGCCCACGCGCTGCCAGTCGTCAAGACTCAGCTCCACGCCCATGTGCCGCGCAATCGCGATCAGATGCGGTGGACAGTTGCTCGAAGCGCCCAGCGCCGACGCCACCACGATGGCGTTTTCGAACGCCGCCTTCGTCATGATGTGCGACGGACGCACGTCCTCGCGCACCAGATCGACGATGCGTTTGCCGGTCGCGTAAGCCATCTGGCCGCGTTCGCGATACGCGGCGGGAATGCTCGCGCAACCAGGCAAGGACATGCCAAGCGCCTCGGCGAGACTGTTCATCGACAGCGCGGTGCCCATCGTATTGCAGTGTCCGATCGACGGCGACGACGCCGTGGTCAACTGCATGAAGCCCTCGTAGTCGATTTCGCCAGTGGCGAGCAGATTGCGCGCATGCCAGATGACGGTGCCTGAACCGACGCGCTTGCCTTCGTGCCAACCGTCGAGCATCGGGCCGCCCGACAGTACGATGGCGGGCATGTCGACGGTCGCCGCCGCCATCAGACAGGCGGGCGTGGTCTTGTCGCAGCCGGTGGTCAGCACGACGCCGTCGAGCGGAAAGCCGTGCAGAATTTCCACCAGCCCGAGATACGCGAGATTGCGGTCGAGCGCGGCGGTCGGCCGGCGGCTCTGCTCGGCGAGCGGGTGGACCGGAAATTCCATCGGAATGCCGCCCGCGTCGCGAATGCCGGCCTTCGTGCGCGCGGCGAGTTCGATGTGATGGCGGTTGCACGGCGCGAGATCGCTGCCCGTTTGCGCGATGCCGATGATGGGCCGGCCCGACTGCAGCTCTTCACGCGTCAAGCCGTAGTTCATGAAGCGCTCGACGTAGAGCGCCGTCATGTCCGCGTGCGATGGATCGTCGAACCATTCCTGGCTTCTCAGCCGGCGCGGTGTAAATGCTGACATGTTGCTTATCTCTCTGTCATGGGGAGGGTTGAATCGCTGGCGCGCGGCGCCGCGTGCGCCGTCTGGCGGCTGGGCTTGCTGGCGTCGGCCGGCGCTGCCCGTGTCAGCATGCTGCGCGGCACGAGCAGGATCAGCATACAACTAACCAGCAGACACGCGCCGAGCGCATACGTGCCGTTGTTGATGTCGCCGGTCAGGTTCTTGGCGACGGCGGTGATCATCGAACCGGTGAAGCCCGACAGATTGCCGATCGCGTTGATCATCGCGATGCCGGCCGCGGCGGCCGCGCCTGACAGCAGTTGTCCGGGAAACGTCCAGTAGATCGGCATCAGCGCGAGAATGCCGGCGGTGGCGATCGTGAGGAACGTGATCGCCAGCACGACTTGATGCGCGAACGCCGCGCTCAGAATCAGGCCGAGGCCGCCGATCAGCGCCGGGATCGCCGCGTGCAGCCGACGCTCGCCGGTTTTCTTCGAATGCGCCGCGTTGGCGAGCGTCGCGATGATCGCGACGCCGTAAGGGATTGCCGTCAGCAGGCCGATATGCAACGGGTCCTGCACGCCGGTCACCTTGATGATCGACGGCAGCCAGAACGCCAGTCCGTAGAAGCCCGTGTTGAAGGTCAGCAGAATCGCGACCAGCAGCCACACGCGCGGATCGCGCACCGCAGAGCCGAAACGCGCGGTCTTCTGAGCGCTCTCGCGTTGCAGATTCGCGGCGAGGAGGTTCTTTTCCTGCGGCGTCAGCCAGCGTGCGCGCTCGATGCCGTCGTCGAGCGAGAAATACACGACGAACGCGGTCAAGAGGGACGGCACGCCTTCGATCAGCAACATCCACTGCCAGCCCTGGTAGCCGAACAGACCAGCGGTGTGGTCCATCAACCAGCCCGACACCACGCCGCCCAGCATCAAACTGACCGGCATCGCAATCAGAAAACCGGACATCACGCGGCTTTGACGCTGCGCCGGAAACCAGTAGTTCAGGTAAAGAATCACGCCGGGAAAGAAACCGGCCTCGCAGATACCGAGCAGGAAACGCAGCGTGTAGAACATCGTCGCGGTCTCGACGTGCGCGAGGTGCGCGAGCGGCTCGACGAAAGCGAGCGCCATCGACACGAGGCCCCACGTGAACATGATCCGCGCGATCCAGAAGCGTGCGCCGTAGCGATGCAGGAACACGTTGCTAGGAATCTCGAAGATGAAGTAGCCCCAGAAGAAGACGCTGGCGCCGATCGCGTACATGGTGTCGGACAGGCCGAGATCGTCGAGCATCTGAAGCTTCGCGAAACCGACATTGACGCGGTCCAGGTATGCCACGACGTAGCACAGCAACAGCACCGGCAACAGGCGGCGCACGACCTTGCGATAGGTCCTCTCCTCAAACTCGCTGATCTGCGCGGCAGGCGCGGCGACAGCGGACGGCACAGTGGTCATTCGAATCTCCATCAGCGTATTTTTTGTGCGAAACGCCTGGGCGTCACGGCTCACGTGCCACGCGACCCGATGCATCGTTTCCGGGAACGTTACCGGTAACATTTCTGGGTCTGCATGTTACGCGTGGCCAACCATCCGAACAACCAAGGGATATCCCTGAGGTGGAGACGACCGCGGGAACGGTCTGCTGATGTCGCGCTGAACCGGCGCGCCGCCGGCTCAGGTGCTGTCCCGCGCAATCACGGTGAAGTCGATCTTGACCGCTTTCGTACGCTGCGGCTGTCCGGCCTCGCGCGCCGCCAGCGCGGCGAGCAACGTCTCGCCGGCGCGCAAGCCGATCCCATATGCGTCCACCGACACGGTGGTGATGGTCGGCTGACAGCACCACGACACCTCGAAGTTGCCGAAGCCGGCAATCGCGATGTCGCCAGGCACCGACAGCCCGCGCCGGTGACACTCCATGATCGCGCCGAACGCCGACATGTCGCTCACGCACATCACGGCCTCGGTATCGGGCCATGCGTCGAGCAATGCGCCGATCGCGGGCGCGCCATGACTCATCGTGATCGGCGATTCGCCGAGCCGGATCACGCGCGGCTCGCCGAGCCCCAGCGCTTTCATTTCCGCGATATAGCCGCGCGCCCGGTCGAGACCGCGACGATCGCGCTCACTCGCACCGGCGATAAAACCGATGCGCCGATAGCCGCTCGCGTGCAGATGCCGAACCATCGCGCGCGCGGCGGTCGCATTCGAAAAGCCCACCGCTGTATCGATCGGATCGGCAGGCAGGTCCCACATTTCCACGACCGGGATACCGGCGCGCTGCAACAGCGTGCGGGTCGCCTCGGTGTGGCGGCTGCCGGTCAGCGCGACGCAGCGTGGCTGATGGCGCAGCATCGAGCGCACCAGTAGTTCTTCCTGTTCGAGACGATAGTCGGTGTCGCCGAGCAGGAGTTGCAGACCATGCGGACTCAACGCCGCGTTCAGGCCTCGTACCGTGTCGGAGAAGTTGGAACTGGACAGCGACGGCACCAGCACCGCGACGAACTCCGAGCGCCCCGACGACAATGCGCCCGCTGCCGCGTCGGCGACGTATCCCAGTTCGTCGATGACCTTCTGCACTTTTTCGCGGGTAGCCTGCGAGACGCTGCGCCCAGCCAGCACGCGCGACACGGTCATCTTCGAAACGCCGGCGCGTTCGGCGACGTCGGACATGCGGGGCGGAACGGGAGGCCTGGACGTCATGGTCTTGATCACTGCAAACGCGCGGAAGTCACGGAACGCACATGATACCTGGCGACACCTGGTATAGGGCCGGGTTTCAAGCGCGTTGCGCGTCTGCCCTCATTTCCGGCTCATGGCGAGAAGCCCCAGCGACACCGCGCCTGCGGCTGGCCCGGCACAGGCGAGCGAAACGAAAACAGGCCACCGGCCTGCGGCTGCTGCTGACGCTCGACCAGCGACAAGCCCTTCCACGCCGTCGATGCATAAACCGTCTGCAGATCGTCGCCGCCGAATGCGAGCTTCGTGATGTTGGCGCACGGAAACGGCACCTGCTCGACAACCTTGCCGTCGGGCGAGAAGCGCTCGATACGCCAGCCGCCGAACAACGCAACCCACACGTATCCCTCGGCGTCGACGGCCATTCCGTCCGGGTAGCCGTCGCCGGAAATGGCGGCAAAGATGCGTTTGCCTGACAAGGTGCCGTCTTCGTTCACATCGAACGCGTACACGACGCGCCGCAGCGTATCGTTGTGATAGAGCGTGCGTCCATCCGGACTCATCGCGGGTCCGTTGGTGATCACGTAGTCGTCGTCCTGCGCCACCACTTCGCCCGCGTCGTTCACGCGATACAGCGTGCCGGTGGGTTGCTCTTCACCGTCGTCCATCGAGCCGAACCACAGGTGCCCGCTCGCATCGACGAAGCCGTCGTTCAGACGGTTGCCAGGCAGATGCGGCTCGACATCCTTGAGCTTGTCGAATTGCCCGCTGCCGGCATCGAAGCGATACAGGCCGCCCGGCAACCCGCAGACGAAACCGTGCTCGGCGAGCGGCACGACGAAGCCCGGCTGATCCGGCGCGTTCCACGTTTGCGTGTGTCCCGTAGCGACCGACAGACGATGGATATGGCGGCCCTTGATGTCGACGAAATAGATTGCGTTCTCCTCGGCCTGCCACACCGGGCCTTCGCCGAGTTCCGCATTGACCGGCCATACGCAGACAGGCAGGCGCACTTTCATTCTCCGTACCACCCGGCATCGACGAAATAGTCACGGCCGGAGCAGCGCGACGCGTCATCGGACGCGAGGAACAACGCCATGCGGGCGACATGCTCGGGCTCGATGCGCAAGCGCAGACATTGACTCGCGACCACCTTCGCTTCGCTCTCGGGCGACTGCCACAACTGCATTTGACGCGGCGTTCGCACCGCGCCCGGAATGATGCAGTTCACGCGAATGCCGGCATCGCCGAGATCGCGCGCGAGGCCGCGGGTCATCCCTTCGATCGCGGCCTTCGCGCTCATGTAGATCGCCAGCTTCGGCAAGGCGAGGTGCCACGACACCGAGCCGAGATTCAGGATCACGCCGCGCCCGATCTTGCGCATGCCGGCCGCCGCGGCCTGTGCGCAGAAGAACTGGTGCCGCAGGTTCACGGCCATGCGCTCGTCCCAATAGGTCGACGTGACCGCGTCGATTTCGTGCCGGTCGTCGTTGCCCGCGTTGTTCACGAGCACCTCGATCGGCCCGGCGAGATCGGCGATCTCCGCAAACGTGCTTTGAATCGCGTCGACGTTGCGCAAGTCGCAGCGGCGGAACAACGGCGGGTGCGGGTTATCGCGCAGCGATTCCTGCAACGCGAGCGAGTCTTCTTCCGCCACGTCGAGGAAGAAGACGCGCGAGCCCTGCCGTGCGAATGCTTCGACCATCGCGGCGCCGATGCCGCTGCCGCCACCGGTAATGACTACCGTTTTGCCTGAGAGGCTGGGATAGATTGCGTACGACATCTGATATTCCACTTGTTCCGAGAATGACTACCAATGCGGGGTGCCCAGCCGCTCCCGGCTGGACACGTCCCCGACCTGCCTGTTACGACAGGACCTCGACTTCGCTCACCATGCGCCAGTCGCGTTCGAGCGTTCGCACCGCTTGACCGGTGACGCTCACCGTGTCGCTCAGATGAATATCGCGGCTCGAGCTGCCCACCATCAAATCGAAGTCGCCTGGTTCGACGATACGCTCTCCGCGCCCGTCGGTGAAGTTGAGCATGTCGACCGGGATGCGCACACGGACCTGCGTCGAGTCGCCTGCCGCCAGCGGCACGCGCGCGAACGCCTTCAATTCGCGCACCGGCCGCGCCGACGATGCGAGCCGGTCGCGCACATAGATCTGCACCACCTCAGTGCCTTCGCGCGGACCGAGGTTCTCGACCGTGAAGCTGAGTTCGACCGTGCCGTCGCCGATCGGCACTTCGCGT
>Ga0310811_10007173_pt1 | contig 14258 bp, 9 predicted proteins | sample YCmetagenome_FD_207642 | JGI IMG/M metagenome (GOLD analysis project Ga0310811, IMG submission 207642) | Soil microbial communities from experimental microcosm in Duke University, North Carolina, United States - YC | ecosystem: Engineered > Artificial ecosystem > Soil microcosm > Unclassified ...
AGCCCTCGCAGAATCGCCGGATTGATCTTGGCGATCTGATCGCGCGACGCCCGAATGCGGTCCTCTTCCAGCGGGTGGTCCGTGAACCACGCCTCGAGCTGCGACGGCTGACTCTGCCGCTCGGCAAGCAGCTTCTCGAACATCGTCACCATGCCGTTCGGATTGATGTCCGCGCGCACCAGCTCGTCGATGCCCGCCGCGTCCGCCTGCGCTTCGTCTTCGCGGCTGAACTTGGCGAATACCGCCTGGGCGCCGACGTTGATGCCGGCCTGCGCAATGCCGCTATTGCACACGCCGGTCAGGATGCAGCCGATCGTGACTCCGACGTTGGCGCCCTGCATCTGCTCCATCTGCTTGACCGAGTGCCGCAGCACGACGTGACCGATCTCGTGGCCGAGCACCGAGGCCAGCTCGTCCATCCGATCGGCTCGCTCGACCACGCCGCGGTTGATGTAGACGTACCCGCCCGGGAGCGCGAACGCATTGAAGTCGTTCGTGTTGACCATGTAGAAATGCCAGTCGAGATCCCGACGCGCTGTGACGCGCGCGATGGAATCGCCGAGGACGTTCAAGTACCGGTTGACCTCGCGATCCTGGACGATCGGCAGCTGCGAGTTCACTTGCTGCGCCTGCTGCGCGCCGATCTCGACTTCCTGTTGCTGCGAGATGGCGCAGGCGGACACCATCCCCACCGCAACCATCATTGCCGCGCTCGCCGTTATTCGTCTCATAGTTCGATGGAGTAATACTCTATCTTTCTTGGGTTCGCTCTGCCAAAGGCAAGTCATATTCCTGATGACCCCGAAAACTCTCACTCTCGCCCGCGATCTGCAGCGCCGAAAGTCACGTGAGCGCCAGGGATTGTTCGTCGCCGAAGGGGTGAGAAGCGTCGAGGAACTGCTCGGTTCGACGATCTCGATTCGAGGCCTGCTCGTCGCCCCGGGGTTCGCGGATACTCCAAGAAATGCAGCCCTCCTGGAGCGCGTCCGGCAGGCCAACGTCGCCATCGACGAGGTCGGCGCGACCGAGTTCGCGTCGGCCGCCGAAACGGACTCACCCCAAGGGGTGCTGGCGATCGCCGAAGTGCCGGAACGCCGCCTCGAGGATCTCGCGATTGGCGACCCGTTTCGCTTGCTCATTCTGGACGCCGTGCAAGACCCCGGAAACGTCGGGACAATTCTTCGTACGGCCGCAGCCTTGGGCGTCGCGGCAACTTTTTCCCTCCCCGGAACCGTTGACCTATGGAACGCCAAAGTCGTCCGTAGCGGGATGGGGGCACACTTCCACCATCCCTGCCTTAGTGGTACCTGGGACGACCTTGATGCGTTCCGGCTGGACCGTGGGATCGAGGTCTGGGCCGCCGATGCCGGGGGTCAGTCAGTGGCGGAGCTCGACCGGCCGCCGCGGCTCGCGATCGTGGTAGGGAACGAAGGAGCTGGGCTGTCGTCGTCTTCGCGTTCACGCGCCTCGCGGTTAGTGGCGCTCCCGATCGCCACCGCGGTGGAATCGTTGAACGTCGCCGTCGCGGCGGGAATTCTTCTCTACGAGCTTCGCCGGTGATCAGTCCCTCTTCCGCTCAATCCGTTGGGTTGCTCGAGCAGATCTACGCGTTCATCATCGGCGCGTGCATCGGCTCCTTCCTGAACGTCTGCATCGTTCGCTGGCCGCGCGAGCGGTCGGTGCTTCGCCCGCGGTCACGTTGTCCGCGCTGCGCCAATCAGCTGGCCTGGTTCGAGAACGTGCCGATCTTGAGCTGGGTCGCGCTGCGGGGCCGGTGTCGCTGCTGCGACGAGCCGATCTCGGTGATGTACCCGTTGGTCGAGCTCATCGTCGCGATCGGGTGGATGCTTTCGGTGCAGCACTACGGCGTGTCGCTCACCGCGCTGCGCGTCGCGGTGTTCGGCACCGTGTTGCTCGGCGTCGCGATGACCGACGCGAAGCACTACCTCATTCCCGACGGCTTCACGCTGTTCGGGTTGATCTTCGCGCTGGTGACGTCGGTGCTCGCGTTCTTCTGGGGCGAAACCCAAGTGTTCGCCGCGCCGTACGATGCACTCGTAGGCGCGTGTGCCGGCGCGGGCATGATCGCGATCGTCGGATGGCTCGGCGAAGTGATCACGAAGCGTGAGGCCATGGGCCTTGGCGACGTCACGCTGATGGCGTTCGTGGGAGCCGCGCTCGGTCCGACGCGCGCGCTCGTCACGGTCTTCATGGGCGCGACGTTGGGCGCGGTGGCGTTCGCGGGCGTCGTGATTCCCGTGGCGTTGTTGCGCCGCGGGCAGGGTCGCGAGCAGACGGAGCTCGCGTTGGGCTCGACGCCGTTCGAGACCCCGCTCGTGCCGTTCGGAGTCTTTCTTGCGCCAGCCGCCATATTGACCTTGTTTTGGGGCGAAGCCCTCCTCGACTGGCTTCGGATGTAATTGAGGGAAGGGGGAAGAGGGAAGCGGGAAGAGGGGGTTCGGGGTATGAGGGAAGGGGGGCTTCGAACCGGTCGCGATATTTCCGTTAGGAACCCTCTTCCCCCAAACCGCATCCCCCCTCTTCCCGCTTCCCTCTTCCCGCTTCCCGCGACATGATCGGAGACCTCCTCCGCACTGAAGCATCCGGCGGCGCCCTCGCGCGCTTCACCCGGGATCTGACCGCCGATGCGCGCGCCGGACGGCTCGAGCCGGTTCGGTGCCGCGAGAACGAAGTCTCGCGCATCATCGACATCCTTCTGCGCCACGGCAAGAACAATCCGACGCTCGTCGGGCCTGCCGGCGTCGGCAAAACGGCCGTCGCTGAAGGCCTCGCGCAGCGTATCGCAAAGGACGACGTGCCGCTCGTCATGCGCGACGTTCGCCTGCTGTCGCTCGATCACATGGCGCTGCTCGCCGGTACGACGTATCGCGGCCAGTACGAGGAGCGGCTTCGCTCGATCGTCGCCGAGGCGACCGCCGCGCGCGATGTCATTCTGTTCATCGACGAGCTGCACAACCTGATGGGGCAGGGCACCGCGATCGGCGTCGCGATGGATGCCGCAAACATGCTCAAGCCCGCGCTGGTGCGCGGCGACTTCCGTGTGATTGGCGCGACGACCAGCGACGAATACGAAAAGTGGATCGCCGCCGATCCGGCGCTCGAGCGCCGATTCCAGAAAGTCGTCGTCCGCGAGCTAGGTGAAAGCGAGACGCTGGAGATCCTCCACGCGCGCAAAGAACGGCTCGAGCGACACCATAACGTGCTGATCTCCGACGAAGCGATGCGCGCGTCCGTGTCGCTCACCGACAAATACGTCACCGACCGCATGCGTCCCGACAAGGCGATCGACGCGCTCGACGAGGCATGCGCGCACCTCCAGGCAGAAGTGAAATACACGCCACGCACCGAGCAGCTCATCCAGCAGCGGCTCGGCCTCCTCAAGCAGGGCGCGAAGACCGAACAGGAAGAGAAGCGGCGCGAGACCAAGCCACCCGAGCAGGAATCGTTCGGGGCGCTCGAGCGCTTCGGCGCCGAGATCGAAGCGTTCTTCGTCGGCACGCCGGCGCCTGTCGGCGGCGAAGCGACCAAGACCGCGCCGACCGTCGAGCCGCCGCCGGCCCGCGTTCTCACGCTCGCGCCGATCGAGGCTGAGCTCGGCCGCGCGCTGATGGAAGAAGGTGTCGTGATTCGCGCGCACGACGTCGCGCGCGTGGTGGGTCTGATGGCCGGCTTGAAGGTGGACTGGGACGCCGAGCCCGCCCGATGACACGCTGGCCCTCGCTGGTGCTCGCGCTGACACTCGTCGCCTGCGGTCAGCGCGCCAAAGTGGGTGACGGTCCTTACGCCGACAAAGTCGCCGAGGACGTCCCGAAGATCGAGAAGGCGCTCGGCGTGAAGTTCAAGACGCCGCCCAAGCTCGAGCTCCGCGATCGTGCGCAGGTGCGCGAGTTTCTACTGCAGAAGCTCAACGAGCCGGCAGTGCAGAAGCAGCTCGCGAACGAGGAGGCGACGTTCAAGCTGCTGGGGATGATTCCCGACACGATGCGCCTCAAGGACCTGTACGTGAAGGTCCTGACCGAGCAGATCATCGGCTACTACGATCCGAAAACGAAGGTCTTGTACGTCGTGAACGGCGCACCCGAGGAGTACGCCGGCATCACAATCATGCACGAGCTCGTGCACGCCTTGCAGGATCAGTATGTCAACGTCGATTCGCTCGAGAGCATCGAGGGCGACGACGACCGCGCGGCCGCCGCGCAAGCGGTCATCGAGGGCGAGGCAACGTACGAGCAGATCTTCATCATGGCCGGCGGCAACGGAAATCTCGCCGCACAGCTGCCCGGTGGCTGGGAATCGATGCGCTCGACGATCCGGGAGGCGCAGGCGACGCAGCCGATGTTCTCGTCGGCGCCGATGGTCATCCAGGAGTCCCTCCTTTTTCCGTACATCAACGGAGCGGATTTCGTGCGCCGCTTCAAAGCGGCGCGACCCGGGAAGCTGCCGCTCGACAGCCTGCCGGTGTCGACGAAGCAGCTGATGCACGAGGATGCGTACTTCGGTAAGACGAAAGACGTCCCGAGTGTCATCACGCTGCCGAAAATTCCAGGCACGGTCGAAGAGAACGATTTTGGCGAGTTCGGCACGCGCCTCTACGTCTACCAGCACACGCGCGATCAGGATCAGTCGATTCGCGCGTCGAACGGCTGGGAGGCCGACCGATACGATCTCGTGAAAACTCCGCAGGGCGACGCGCTCGTTTGGGCGACGGCCTGGGAAACGCCAGGCGATGCCGCCGAATTCATGTCGGCGATCGACGCCGTGATGCTCCACCGGTTCAACGTGAAGCCGCGTATCACGGGCGAGCGACGCCACTTCGAGACGAACAAACGCACGGTGGACGTCGACGTGCGCGAAATGAACGGACATCCCGTCGTGTTGTACGTCGACGTTCCGGCGGGAGGCTCGACGAATCTCGTGGACTTCTCGCAGATCAAGGTGACTCCGCGGTGAGCCTGCCGGCGAGAGAACCGCCGCCACCTGAAGGACCTGCGCGGTCGGGCCCTCCGCTGACCATGTCTCGACCATCGGCGCCCATCGCGCCTCCGGATGAAGAATCGCGCGACGATGCTGCTCGTCGGCGCGACGGTTCTCTTTCTAGTCGCGCGCGCGCTGCTCCACATCTACCCGTGGCTCGCGATCGTCGTCGCGACAGCCGAAGCCGCGATGGTGGGCGGCCTTGCCGACTGGTTCGCGGTAACCGCGCTCTTCCGGCATCCGCTCGGCATTCCGATTCCGCACACGGCGATCGTCCCTTCGAAAAAGGATCGAGTAGGACGAACCCTCGGTGCATTCGTGCAGCGGAACTTCCTGTCGCGCGAAGTCATCGAGCATCGGCTACGCAGCATGGAAGTCGGGCGCCGTCTCGCCGAGTGGCTTGGGGCGCCCGAGAACGCGCGGACCATCTCGCGAAACACGGCGGTCGCGCTGAGCTCTGCCGCGCAGATGCTGCGCGACGAGGACGTGCAGGCGGTCATCGACCGAAGTCTCGCCGAGCGCGTCCGCACGATGCGGCTCGCGCCGCTCCTCGGCAAAGTCCTCGGCGCCATGACGGAGGACAACCGCCATCAAGAGGTGCTCGACGAGGTGATCCGCCTTGCGTCGCGCACCGTGAACGACAACGCCGATCTGATTCGCGAGCGGATCGAGCGCGAGACGCCCTGGTGGATTCCCACCGCGGTCGACAACAAGATCTTCAAGCGCGTCCTCGGCGCGATTCAGAAATTGCTCACGGAGCTGAGCGCCGACGCGGCCCATCCGCTCCGACGTCGATTCGACGTGTCGGTGGACCAGTTCATCGAACGCCTGAATACGTCGCCCGAGCTGGCGGCCAAGGTCGACGCGTGGAAGGAGGACTTCCTCGACAACGACGCCGCGCGCCGCTTCTCGGCGTCGCTCTGGCAGGACGGCAAGGAAGCGCTGGCGAAATTCGCCGAAAGTCCCGAATCAGAGGCGCCGAACGCGATCGAGACCGCGCTGACGGCGTTCGGGCAGAAGGCACTCGAAGATCCGGAGCTGCTCGCGAAGCTCGATGCGTTCGCCGTCGATATCGCCGTCTATCTCGTGTCGCGCTATCAGGACGAGGTGGCGCAGCTCATCGAGACGACCGTGGCGGCGTGGGATCCGGAGATCACATCGCAGCGTGTGGAGCTGGCGATCGGTCGCGATCTGCAGTTCATCCGAATCAACGGTACGATCGTCGGTGGACTGGCTGGGATGGTGATCTATCTCATCTCTCAGCTGTTTCCGTAAGGCGGAACCGTCCCGATACACCGCAAAACCTGCGGGCATTTCCTTCCTCGGCGGCTCGAGAGGGCGTCGTAGGCGGCCACTCGAGCACGCTCGGCGGTGAGACGCAGCTTTCCGTAGCAGGTTTTCCCTCACACGCAAATGGCATCCGCCCGACTGTAAGGGGATTCTCCCGAGCCTAACCTCTCGGCAATCGCCATCGTCGGGAGCGAGTGCTATGGCTGTGCCGACTGCAGCGTGGGCCGAAGCGTCGAACGCGACGTCAATCGCGGTGCGTTCCCTACCGGAACACACGCTCGAAATCGTTTCGGATTCCGGCGAAGGGGCCCAGAAGTGTGGGCAGATCTTCGGCGCGGTGTCCGCGAAGATGGGAAACGGTGTCTGGACGGTCGAGATCATCCCTGCCGAGATCCAGCCACCGCCGCGCACACCGGAAGGGGCGAGCGGGAATCGCATTCGCATCGGGTCCCGCCCGATCACCAACTGGGGCGACGCGGTCGACCTCGTCGTCGCCTTCAACGAGCAGGTCTTGCTCTCCCGCCACCGGCTTGGCGTGCTTGCGCCGGACGCGATCGTGTTTGTGGAGAACTCGTGGGCCGCGCATCCGAGCCCCGACATCCGAGCGGCCTGGATCAGAGCGATGGAGGAGCTCTCCGGTAGCGGCTATCGCATCATCCAGGTGCCGATGGAAGAGCAGTGCCTCACCATCGACGACAATCCGCGCAAGGGCAAGAACATGTTCGCCCTCGGAATGCTCGCATGGATCTACTCGCGCGATCTCGCGCGGATCGAAGACCAGATCGCGTATGCGTTCCGCAAGAAGTCAGAAGACATCTTCCAGCGAAATGTCGCCCTCGTTCGCCTCGGCCACGCGTGGGCGGCGTCCAATCTCGACTTCCGAATCGACGTTGCGCCGGCGCCGATCGAGCGCGCGCTCGTGGTGATGAACGGCAACGAGGCGCTCGCGCTCGGCGCGCTCGCTTCCGGGATGGAGCTCTGCGCGATGTATCCCATCACGCCGGCGACGTCGGTGTCCCACTTCCTCGCCGAGGTGTTCGAGAAGTTCGGCGGCGTCCTCCATCAGGCCGAGGACGAGATCGCCGCGGCGGGCGTGGCGATCGGCGCGTCGTATGCCGGCAAAGTCGCCTTCACGGTCACGTCGGGTCCCGGCCTCGCGCTCAAGACGGAGTTCATCGGTCTCGCCATCATGACCGAGACGCCGCTCGTCGTGATCGACGTGCAGCGCGGCGGCCCCAGCACCGGACTGCCGACGAAGGTCGAACAATCTGATCTCCTCGCCGCGCTCTTCGCGCAGCCAGGCGACGCGCCGCGCATCGTCGTCGCGCCGGCGACCATCGAAGAATGCTTCCACACCGTGATCACCGCGCGTCGCCTTGCCGAGGCGTTCCGCACCGTGGTCATCGTGCTGAGTGACGCGAATCTCGCGACCGGCGTGCAGCCATTCCCTCGCCCGCAGCTGCTTGCCGAATGGCAGGCCGCTGAACCGGAGCTCGCGCCGGTCGCACCCAATACGCGCCCATACGCCTGGGATCCGCAGCTTGGTACCTCGAAGCGGATCATCCCGGGCCAACCGGGCGGCATGTTCACCGTCACCGGCCTGTCGCACGACGAGAACAGCAAAGTGGCGTACGGCTCGGGCGTGCACCAGCGCGGCACCGCGATGCGCAGCCGCAAGCTCGCGGTGCTTCAGCAAATGCTCACGCCGCCGAAAGTGAATGGCGACGCCGACGGCGGCGACCTGCTCGTCGTCGGTTGGGGCAGCACGAAAGGCGCGATCGAAGAGGCGGTGGCACGCGCGTGGCAAGAGGGCCTCTCGGTCGCATCGCTGCACCTGAGCTTCCTCTCGCCGCTCGAGCCAGGACTTGGGGAAATCTTCCGGCGCTTCCGGAAGGTGATGACGGTCGAGATCAACTACAGCGACGATCTCGCGGATCCGTTCATCACGCCGGAGAACCGCCGGCGCGGCCAGCTCGCCTGGCTGCTGCGCGCCGAGACGCTGGTCGACGTCGACTGCTGGACGCGCGTGCCCGGCGAGCCTCTGCGGCCGGGGGCGATCCTGGACGTCATTCGAAAGGCCATCGCGAGTGAAGTGAAGGATCCGCGGCTAGCGGCAGCGGCAATGCCGATCGCTCGTTCCCCTCGGCCCGATTTGGAGGAGACACCGTCATGAGCGACTTCTCATGCTCCGTGCTCGGCTGCACGACGTCGCCCGAGGACGGACGCGACTTCGAGCTCGGCGACTACGAGGGGCCAGTCGCACGCTGGTGTCCTGGCTGCGGCGACCACTCGGTGCTGACGGCGGTCGAACGCCTGCTCGTCGCCGAACAACTCAAGCCCGAGCAGACGGTCTTCGTGTCCGGCATCGGCTGCTCGAGCCGCTTCCCACACTACCTCAAGACATACGGGTTCCACGGCATTCACGGACGCGCGCTGCCCGTCGCCACTGGCATCAAGCTGCACCGTCCGGACCTCACCGTGTTCGTCGTGATGGGTGACGGCGACTGCTGCTCGATCGGCGCCGCGCACTGGGTGCACGCCATCCGCTACAACACGCAGATGGTCGCGATGCTGCTCGACAACAGCATCTACGGCCTGACCAAGAAGCAGACGTCGCCCACGACGCCCCAGGGCTTCAAGACGAACACGCAGCCGGCGGGCAGCTTTCTGCCGCCGCTCAACCCGCTCACGACGATGCTCGGCACGACGAACGTGTCGTTCGTGGCGCAGACCGCCGAGTGGATTCCAGCGCACCTGTACGCGACGCTCCGCGCGGCGTACCGGCACAACGGCCTCGCGTTCGTCCGCATTCTGCAGCGCTGCCCGATGTACACGCAGTCGATCTACGAGCGCGCGGTGAAGGACCCGAGTGTGGTCGAGCTGCTCGTGCACGACGACGGCGTCGTGGTATCCGAGCTCGACGCCATCTATCGATGTCGCGTTGCGCACAACCCATCGGACCTCGCGGCCGCCCGCGCGCTCGCCGAAGACGGCGAGCGACTCCGCCTTGGCGTTTTGTTCCGCGACGAGACGCGGCCCCGCTACGACGAGATTCGCCGAACGCGGAAAGTATCCGCCACCGAGCGCCTGGCGCTCCTCGAGCGGGAGCTCGACAAGTATGCCGTCTGATTCCCTGGATCGAGTCCGCATCGCGCTCGACGCGTTGGCGCGACCGCGCGAGACCTATCGCTCGGCAATCATCGCGGCGCACGGCCGCGCGAAAGCCATTCTGGCTGAAGGCGGAGGCGCCGAGCGTGCGACGCTGGAGCTCGGGCAGTTCGGCGCCGGACGAATCGACGCGGGGCGCTTCGCGGCGCTGGCTGCACCGAAATCGGCGCTGGACTACCTGAGCCGTACACGGATCGAAGCCGCGGCGAATCTGCTGCGGGCCTTCGCGGGCGCGGACGACGACAGCTCATTCGTCGTCGATGTTCCACGCGGCGGCCGTCTCCGGTTCGCCGTGGCCAGCGCGTTCGCGCAGCTCGGGTGCGCGTTCGGCGCCGCGGCGACGATCGAGCTCGTTCGCGCCGGGCGGTTCGACGCCGCGCTTCATGCGGACCTCGTCGACGCGCTCGGCTTCGACCTCTGGGGAAAAGCGGAGCGCTCCGCTGCGCCGCCGCTCGTTGTGCGAGTGAACGGCGAGGATCTCCGCGCGGGCGTGCTTGGCGACTTCCTCGACGGTGGCGTGCACATCGCCCTGGTGGTGGAAGGAGCGTGCTCGCCGGCACCACTCGTTCGGTTGATCACGCCCGGCACGCTCGTGCTTCAGACCGCGGATACGACCGGCATCGATCGCTTCACAAAGTTCGACGGTCCGGCCGTGATGGCGATGGTGCCGTCCGCAGCCGCGTGCTTCCTCCACGATCCGAACGGCGGCGGGTCGATCTGGCAACGCCTCCACATCTGGAACCGTCCTGCGTCACTTCCTCGAAAAACGCTCGGCGGTTCGAGTGGTCGCCAGCAAGCCGAAGAGCTGCTGCAACTCGACGCCCTTGCCGAGCGACCATCGCTCGAGAGCGCGCCAGTGGAGTCGCTGGTGCCGAGTGGTTCGGGCGACCCAACCGACCGTCTCGCGTCGTGGCTGCTCGACGCGGCCGGACTCTCGAATTGACGAGGAGACGTCGATGCTCCCCGCCCTGCTTCGCTCGATCGAGATCCTTGGTGGCGTCGGTCTCGTATTCGCCTTCTTCATCGCGCTTGCGTATTGGAAGCTGCGCGTGTGGGAAGATCCGCGGATCGACGCGGTGGCGTCGATGCTGCCGGGCGCGAACTGCGGCGCGTGCGGCCTTCCGGGCTGCCGCGGGTTTGCCGAGCAAGCAGTGGCGGGCAAGATCGCGCCGGCGGCGTGCAACGTCATCAACGAAGAGGGCGCAGCGCTCATCGCGCAGTATCTCGGCGTCGACGCGGGGCAAGCGAACAAGAAGGTCGCGCGCCTCTTCTGCGCCGGCGGCAGCAACGTCGCGATCCAACAGGCAGAATACCGAGGGCTCAGCGGCTGCGCCGCCGCGGCGGCAGTCGCCGGCGGCGGCAAAGGATGCTCATGGGGCTGCCTTGGCTTCGGGGACTGCGCGACGGCGTGCACGTTCGGCGCGATCACGATGAATCGGTTCGGGCTGCCCGTCGTGGACGTTGCCGCGTGTACCGCGTGCGGCGACTGCGTGAAGGCATGCCCGAAGGACCTGTTCGAGATCGTCCCGCTCGACCAGCGGCTGTTGGTGCAGTGCAAGAGCCTCATCGAAGGCGACGATGCGCTCGCGACGTGCACGGTCGCTTGCACGGCGTGCGGCAAGTGCGTCGCCGACGCTGCGCCGGGACTCATCACCATAGAGCGCGGCGTGGCGCGCGTTCACTCCGAGTCGAACGCGATGGCCGATCCGGTCGCGCTCCGTCGCTGCCCGACCGGCGCCATCGTCTGGCTCGACGGCGCGCAATTCACGTCGCCACGAATCGAGCGTGCAGCACCGGCGCTCACCGGGAGTGAATCGCTATGAAACTCTGGCCGAAGTTCGCGTCCACTCCTCCTGTTTCTGTCGAGCCGAAGTTCCCCGGACTGCGGCGGGCGCTCGACGGCAGTGCAGCGGTCGTCGCGATGGAGACTGCCGCTGGCGAGGCGGCGGGCGCGTATCCGATCACGCCGTCCACGCAGATGGGCGAAGGCTGGGCCGCCGCTGTGGCCGACGGCCAGCGCAACGTGAATGGACGCCGCCTGCTGTTCTTTGAGCCCGAAGGTGAGCACGCGGCGGCAGCAGTGACCGCGGGCATGAGCATGACCGGGCTGCGCGCGGCGAACTTCTCGAGCGGGCAGGGCATCGCGTACATGCACGAGTCGCTCTATGCCGCGGTGGGCAAACGACTCACGTATGTCCTCAACGTCGCGGCGCGCGCGATGACGAAGCACGCGCTCAACGTGCATGCAGGGCACGACGATTATCACGCCGTCGACGACACCGGCTTTTTCCAGTTGTTCGCGAAAGATGTGCAGAGCGCGGCCGACTTGAATCTCATCGCGCACCGAATCGCCGAGCTGTCGCTCAATCCCGGCATTTGCGCGCAGGACGGCTTCCTCACGAGTCACGTGATCGAATCGCTGCTCTTGCCCGAACGTGAGCTGATCAAGGCCTACCTCGGCGATCCGGCCGACGTCATCGAGTCGCCGACGCCGGCACAGAAGCTCGTCTTCGGCGAAACGCGGCGCCGAATTCCCGAGCTGTTCGACGTCGACCATCCGGCGATGCTGGGTGTGGTGCAGAACCAGGACAGCTACGCGCAGGGCGTCGCGGCGCAGCGGCCGTTCTACTTCGATCACGTCGCCGAGCTCGCGAACCGCGCGTTCGCCGAATTCGACGAGCTCACCGGCCGACACTACTCGCGTGTCCAGAGCTACAAGCTCGACGACGCCGACTACGTCATCGCGGGGCAAGGATCCGTGGTGAGTAACGCCGAGGCGGTCGCCGATCACTTGAGGCGAGCTCGAAATCTTCGCGTCGGCGTCCTCGACGTGACCATGTTCCGGCCATTCCCGTCGGATCTCGTCTCGCGCCTGCTGCGGGGCAAGCGTGGCGTCGTGGTGCTCGAGCGCGTCGATCAACCGCTCGCCGTCGATGCGCCGCTACTGCGAGAGATTCGCGCCGCGATGGGACAAGCCGTCGAAAACGGACGCACGCCCGCGACCGCGTCGCTTCCCCACCCGAGCCTGGGGCGCGTGCTCGCGACCGAGGTGCCCGAGTTCTACTCGGGATGCTTTGGTCTCGGAAGCCGCGATCTCCAGCCGGGCGACGTGATCGCCGCCGTCGAGAACATGCTACCGGGCGCCGCGCAGCGCCGGCATTTCTATCTCGGCATCGACTTTCTGCGCCCCGGTACGCGGCTCCCGAAGTTGCAGATCTGGCAGGAGCAGCTGCACGACGCGTATCCCAAGCTCGGCGAGCTGTCGCTGGCGAGCGCCGGCGACGTCAATTTGCTGCCGCAGGAATCAGTGGCCGTTCGCATCCACTCGGTGGGCGGGTGGGGCGCGATCACGATGGGGAAGAATCTCGCGGCGACGGTGTTCGATCTCTTGCATCTCGAGATCAAAGCGAACCCGAAGTACGGCTCGGAGAAGAAGGGACAGCCCACGACGTTCTACGCGACGTTCGCGCCCGAACGCATCCGCCTCAACTGCGAGCTCAAACACGTCGACGTCGCGCTGTCGCCGGATCCGAATGTGTTCCGTCATTCGAATCCGCTCGCCGGTCTCGCCGACGGCGGCGCGTTCGTCCTCCAGAGCGATCGCTCGCCGCAGGACGCATGGGCGGCGCTGCCCGCCTCGGCACAGCGAGAGATCATAGATAGAAAGATTCGGGTCTATCTCCTGGACGGATTCGCGATCGCGGGCAGCGAAGCGTCGGATGTGGAGCTTCGGTACCGGATGCAGGGCGCGGCCTTCATGGGTGCCTTCTTCGCGGTGTCACCGCTCGCCGAGCGTCACGGCCTGGACGAAGCGAAGCTGTTCGCCGGCATTCGCGACCAGCTGGCGCACAAGTTCGCCAAGTTGGGCCAGCGCATCATCGACGACAATCTGCGTGTCATTGAGCGCGGATATCGCGAGCTGACGCTGCTCGACGCGGCGCACTATACCGTGCGCACCGACAGCGACACGTACATCCCCGAGCTGCCGGACGAGCTGAACGTGCCGAACGCCGAAGACGGCGTGGCGAATCGCGGCCGGTTCTGGGAGCAGGTCTGTTTCCTCAACAAGACGGGGAGCGACGGGATTGCCGATCCGTTCGCCGCCATGAGCGCGATTCCGGCCGTGACCGGCGCCGCGCGCGATATGACCGACGTTCGTCTCGAGGTGCCGCAGTTCATCGCTGCGAACTGCACCGGGTGCGCGCAATGCTGGACGCAGTGTCCCGACTCGGCGATTCCGGGACTGGTGACCGACGTCGATCAGCTGATCGAGATCGGCATGGCGGCGTCGGCGAACGGGCATGCGCTCGAGCGTATCAAGCCGGTCTCGAAGCACATCGTGAAGGAGGTTCGTCGAGCGCTGGCCTCCGAGCCCTTCACGTCGTTCGTCGATACGCTCGACGCCTCGTACCACGCCGTTGCGGTCAAGCTCGGCTGGCAGGGCGAAAAGCGCCACGAGCTCGACGCCGACTACGCACGGCTTCGCGCAACGCTCGCCGACTTTCCGGTCGCGAAGACGAAACCGTTCTTCGACGCCTACGAGTCGAAACAGCCGGGAACCGGCGGGATTCTCTCAATCACGATCAACCCGGAGGCGTGCAAGGGCTGCAACCTGTGCGTCGCGGTGTGTCCCGACGGGGCGCTCGTCACGGTGAAGCAGGAGCCGCCGGTCGTCGACACGCTGCGGAAAAACTGGGAGCTCTGGAAACTCCTGCCCGACACGCCCGATCGGTTCGTCAACGTCCGCGACATGGACGAAGGCATCGGAGTGTTGTCGACGCTTTTGTTGAAGAAGGAGAGCTACC
>Ga0310811_10007174_pt1 | contig 14257 bp, 16 predicted proteins | sample YCmetagenome_FD_207642 | JGI IMG/M metagenome (GOLD analysis project Ga0310811, IMG submission 207642) | Soil microbial communities from experimental microcosm in Duke University, North Carolina, United States - YC | ecosystem: Engineered > Artificial ecosystem > Soil microcosm > Unclassified ...
TGCACGACGCTTGGGCCTTGCGCGCTACCGCTTCGCCGCGCGCCCCTTCGTACGCCACGAGCTTGGTGGCCACCGCGCTCTGCGGTGCGATGCGCATGTGGTAGGCGGAATACAGCGCGTCGTCGGTGCGCATCGCTTCGGCGAGCCGCACGGCTTGCGCGAAGTCGCCGCGCATCTGCGCGTCACGCGCGGCGCGGATCTTTTCGAGCGACCAGAGGACGTCGGGCGAGCGGCGGACGGGCGCGCGCTCACGCACCGCGGCCGAGCCGGCGAAGTCTTCGGCCTTGCGCACGCGGTCCACGATGAGGCGCGAGAGCTGCGTGCGGCCTATGCCGGTGCGGCGTGAGATCTCACGCGCTGGTGTACCAAGCTCACGAAGGGCCCTGATTTGTGCGAGAGTGGCAGCGTCTACTGGTTTACCGGGTGGCACACCACATCATGTCACGTGACGCAGCTTGCGCTAGCGCGTGGGTGTGCGAGCCTTCTAATGCACGCATGGCGGCGGTGACGATCCTCTCTGGTGTGATGACTGTGGCTCTTGAAGTGGCCGCGGGCGCACCGCTGCCGCGAGAGTTTCTGATCTTCAAGCCCGGGATCAATTCGACCACTAAAGGCGATTTCGATTATGACGCCGCCGCGCAAGCTACGATGCTCGCGGCGGCGCAGCAACGCGGCAGCGTGCGCTACATGATCGATCTCGAGCACGACTCCCTGGTTTAGCTTGGACTTCCGCCCCGACGGCTCGCTGTGGGCGTGCAACGTCGAGTGGACGCCCGACGGCGCTCGGCGTTTGAACGAAAAAACGCAGGCCTATATTTCGCCCGCGTTCAAGCATGTAGAAGAAGGCGGCGTGCTTCATCCGCTCGCGCTCGTCAACGCGGCGCTGGTCGCGGTGCCCGCTATTCACGACGCGCCCGCGCTGGTCGCGGCGTCGCGTTTGGACTTCGCTCCGGCCCGCTCGGCGCGTGTGGTTGCGGCACTGACGCGCGCTGCTAGTATCATATCACACGCGAGGAAACACCGATAAATGGATCCCGAACAAATCAAGGCGCTCATCGAAGCGATCAAGAATAAGGACGGCGACGCCGCCCTAGCGATCGCCGAAGCGATGCTGGTTTCCGCGGCGAGCGGTAACGCCGCCGAAGAGGCAGCGGAAGGTGAGCCCGTCGCCGCCGATGCGCTCGCCGCATCGGCCGAGCCCAAGCCGCCGAGCCCCGAGGAAAAGGCGCTCGAGTCGGCGCTGACGCTGCTGACCGGCGCCGAGGGCCCGGCAGAGCGCACCGTGTTTTTGACGAAGCTGATCGAGGATCGCAAGGCGCACGCCGAGCGGGCCGCGACGCTCGAGCTCAGCTCTCGCTTCGAGCTCGTCGGCGAGCTCGTCAAGCTCGGGATCGAGTTCCCAAGCACGGCGTACGTGGGTGACCCCGCGGATCGCAAGCTCGTGGCGCGCTTGTCGGCCGAGCCGATCGCGGAGCTGCGCGATCGCGTCGCGGTGCTCAAGAAGGCGAAGGTCACGGCGATCACGCCACCCGCGCGCAAAGAAGCGGCGCCCGCTGACGGCGGCCGCGCCTTCACCACGTCGCACGGCGTCGTGACGCTGTCTGCGAGCGAGATCAAGAGCTGCGAGGAGATGGGCGCCAAGCCCGAATCCTACGCTGAGAACAAGGCTATCCGCGAGGCCGCGCGCGCGGCGAAGGGTTCGAAGTAATGGCAAATCTCACCAGTGACCAAATGCCCGACACCGTGGGCGGCCCCGGGCCGTTCACCTTCGACCTTCCGGTGGACGCCGGTTCGAAGGTCTACAAGGGGTCGCTGTGCACGCAGCTGACCGCTACGGGCATGGTCGTGCCGTACAGCACCGCCGCGGCTGGTGTCGTGGTCGGCGTTGCGGACCACGCGGCAGACCTCACCGCCGCTGGAACCTCCGACGGCGACAAGCGTGTTCGCATCCAAACCAAGCGCATGTTCGCGTTCACCAACGGCACGGCGGGTGACGCGTTCTCGGAAGCGACGTTGATCGGTTCGCTGGTCTACGGCACCGACGACAACACCGTGGCCAAGACTTCGAACAGCCAGGCGCGTAAAGCGGTCGGCTTCTTCTACGGAATGGAGTCCGACGGCAAGGTCCGCGTGCTCGTCGATCCCGCGCTTGCCGCGATCGTCAACGTTCTGCAAGGGCTCACCGACACCCCCGCGAGTGCAGACGCGCTCCGCGACAATATCGTGGCCGCCTTCGGCTGATCGCTTCTAGCTACGAAAGACCAAAAACATGGCATCCCTGTTTACTAATCAGACTCTGCCGGCCACGTCCGAAGAAGCGATCCGCCAATTTGACGAGCGGTACTTGGCGGCGATCACCGCCGCTGCGCCGCCCGGTTGGTGTGCATCTTTCATCGAGTCAATCGGTGCACCGCGCATGACGTACCCGATGTCGCTCATGAGCACGCGGTACAACGAAACGAAGGAGCAGAGCTCGCGTTTCAAGTCGATGGCAGAGCAAGCCTTCGATCTGACCGTCGTGGAGTACGACGCGGGTTACGAGGCTCCGCTACTCGACATTCTCACGAACACCTTCGCCTCTCGCAATTGGGGCCGCGCCCCCGGCGCGCTCGCTGACGGCGAGATGAAGCACGCCGCCAAAAACTTGGTGACGCTGCTCGAAGACTTGAACCAGACTTCCCCGTGGGACGGCCTGAATTTCTTCAGCGCCTCTCACCGCTCCAACCCGAAGGAAGCAATCCCGGCAACGCAGGGCCGTGCGAACACGTGGAGCAACTACCAAAGCGTGGCGGCCGACGCGGCGGATCTCACCAAGATCCAAGCGGAAATGACCGCCATGCGCGACGTGCGCGACACGAACGGCGACAAGATGGGCGTGGAGCCGAATGAAATCTGGCTGCCCACAGCAAAGTTTCAGGTGGTGAGCGACAAGCTCAGCCAGGCTTTGATCAACGGCGGCGACTCCAACCCGCTGATCGGCAAGATCAAGCCGGTTCACATCCCGGACCTCACCGACGTGGACGATTGGTATTTGGTGGACACGACGCAGTTCGCCAAGGGCGTTCAGCCGATGGTGGCCGCAAACTATCGTGACGTCGGCTCCCTCGGTCTGCGCCGCTGGGATGAGTCTTCGGACTTTTTCAAAGACACCGGCAAGCTCAAGATGAGCGCGCACATTTGGTATGGGTTCAGGCTCGTGTTTCCGCACGCGATCCGCCGCGTCGTAGGCGCCTGATTCGAGGGCCTAATCATGGCTGGCTATTGCGCGCGCGCCGACGTTTACGCCGTTGGCGTGCCGCGCGGTGCGATCCCAAACGAGGGCCGCCTAGCGCTTTCGGTGGACACGACGGCGAACACCTTCGCCCTCGGCGATCACGCGTTCGCGACGGACGATCCCGTGCACTTCCGCGCGGAGATGGGCGGCAGCTTGCCCGCGCCGCTTGTGGCGGGCGTCACGTACTTCGCGATCGCCACGACTGATGACACGTTCCAAGTGGCGGCTACGGCTGGCGGTTCAGCGATCGACCTGACAACGGCCGGCGCCGAGATCCTGGTGATCGCGCCGCTGCCGATCGATCGGTGGATCGAGTGGGGCAAGGAAGTGATCAACCAAGCGATCCCGGCGCACGCCGTGCCGCTGGAAGCGCCTTACCCGCCCATTATTGTCATGACGAACGCCGAGCTGGCCGCGGCAAAGGGCGGCTATTTTTCCGGCGGTACGTCAAAGTCGTTGGCGGACATGATCGTCATGGTCCAAGCGCGTCTCGAGACGTGGGCCAAGGGCGTTCCGCTGCGCGGTGAGAACACGGCGCCCGAAGAGCGCACGAACCTCGCAACGTCGCTCACAGCGCCGCCTTACGACCGCCGCGGGTGGTCTCGCTTCGGGGCGCTCTGATGGGCCTAAAGGGCGACGTGGGCAAGCTGCGGACTTTCAAGCAACAGCTGCGAGAGTTTCCAATCACGCTCGCGGCCGCTGTCGCGCGGGACGCGGCGCCGGCCATGACAGACCTGACGACCAGCGCTTACGACGGCGGGCGCACGGTCTACGGCGATACGCGCCCCAAGGGCGTGAACGGCCAGGCGCTCGATCTCGAGGAAACGGGCGCGACGCGCGCACAAATGCGTTTCGTGGCGGTCGGCACGATCGTGCGGTGCGTGCTCGGCCCGCGCTACTCTAAATATTTGATCGGCAAGTATTCGATATTGCCTAACGGCGCGGTGCCCGCGACGTGGCGCGCGAAGCTCGACGCTCTCGTGGCCGCGCAGAAAGGCCCGGCGCTCTAATGCTTTACGAGGCGAGCAAAGAGATTCAGACGCTGCTTTCAGCGCAGCACTATCCGGTGCGCGTGAAGTACGGCCCCGAGCGGGTCAAGCGCAGTCAGTATCCGTCCGGACACGTGATCGTGCTCGAGCGCGCGCGTGATGCTGACGACACGCTGAGCGCAGCCAAGGGCGTCACCCAAAACCCGCGGCGCGTCTTTGATATCGCGCTCGCGTGCAAGGCCACGATTTATGCGCGCTCGAGCCTCGGCGGCGCGCACGCCGGAGATCATGAGCGCGAGACCGAGAAGATTCGCGATGCGTTTCTAGCGGCCTTGGCCAAGTGGCACGCGGCCGCGCGCGCTGGTGTCACGGCGGGCGTGCAATTGACCGGCGCGCGCTTCCGAGACGCAGACGAAGAAGGCCCCGAGAAATGGCCCGGCGCGGTGTATGAGCTTCGCTTTACGGTGCCGCGCGGCGTGTTCGATCGCGCCTACGTTGGCGAACAGAACGCGGGCACGGCCCGCCCCACGGGCGCCGCTACGGGCGTCGGAAACACCACTGTTGCAAGCGCTCCGGGCGTAACCCCGGCCACCGGTTGCGACTCGACGTAACTTGGAGCATCATATCATATGGTCGCAATCCCCAGCGCATCTACCACCGTTCGTGACCAGGCCGGCGCCGCGGCCACGGGTCTCGACGTTGTCTGTCTGTTCACGCCGTGCGCGACGAGTGCGGATTGCATGCCGCGTCTCTTTGGCTCAGCCGCTGCGGTGTACGCGCAGCACGGCTATTGCGAGGGTGTAGAGTACGCCGCGCTTCACGCTGACGCGACTCGCAAGCCGCTGCTCGTGTGCGGTCTGCCGATCGTGACGGCGGGCGCGATCTCGCGCGTGGACAAGAGCGGCAACACCGGTACGTGTGTGCCTTCGGTCGCTGCACTTCCGAACGGCGTGCTAGCCGAGCACGAAGGTATCGTAGTTGTCGATCACCCCGTAGGAACTACGGTCACGATCGGCACCGATCAGGTCAAGCTTGCGGTTTCGCTGGATGGTGGCCGGTCGTTCAAGTCTGTTCGCCTCGGCACTGGCAACAGCTACACGCCCCCGTATTTCAACATTCAAGCTACGTTCGGCGCAGGTACTCTCAAGGGCGGAGAAACGATCCTCACGTGGTTCGGCTCGGCTCCACGATCGGACTCCGCGGGCTGGGCGCTCGCACGCCAAAATCTCGCCGCGCAGCAAAAAGGCTTTCGCTCGATCTTGCTCTGCGGCGACTTGCAGAACAGCACGGAAGCGCTCGACTACAACACGCAGTTGTCGGCGTACGAGACCGCCAATCAGCGTTTCGTTTACGGCCGCGCGTCGGTTCTGGACCGCCAGCCTCAAGCGTTCAAGTCCCGCACCCGCCAGCTAATGACGGGCTCGCCGACGCTGACGTTCACGACCACCACGATCACCCGTTCAGCTGGCGACTGGATCGCGGATGGCTTCGTGGCGAACGACATCGTTTCGATCCTCGGCGCAGCTACCGGCGGTAACAACCTGGCGGGTACCGCGCTGACGTCGCTGACGTCCACCGTGCTGACGTTTCCGGCGGCGACGTTCACCGCCGAGGGCCCGACGGCGGGTTGCACTGTGATTTCTTCGCCCCGCCTTGTGTTCGCGGCCACCACGGTCACGCGCTCGCGCGGGTCGTTCTTGGTGGACGGCTTCCGCGTTGGCGACACGATCACGATCGCAGGTACTGTGTCCAACAACGGCACCAAGGTGATCACGGCCGTGACTGATTTGGTGATCACGTGGGCGTCCGGCGGCGTGTCTGAAACGATCGCCTCTTCCGGCCAAACCAAAGCGGCGTGGATGGCAGCTATCGACGCCGCGTTCGCTGTTGTGGACGACAAGCCACGCTTGGATCTCTCGGCCGGCCGCGGCCGCGTGCGCTCTCCGTTTTCAGGTTGGCTCGCCCGCCGTCCCGCGGCGTGGGCCGCCTCGCTTCGCGAGTATCAGCATGATCTGCACATCGCAACCTGGCGCAAATCGGACGGCCCCACGGATTTCGACCTGAACGACGCCGCGGGAAATCTCGTGGAGTGGGATGATCGCGTGGACGGCGGCGCGGCTAGCGCAGCGCGATTCACGTCGCTGCGCTCGTGGAGCAACGGCCCGTCGGGCGCCTTCGTGACCTTGTCGCTGACGCGCGCCACCGAGGGCTCTTTGCTCGGCCTGACGCACAACATGGCGGTGGTGAACCTCGTTTGCACCACGGTCCAGCTCAACACCGAGGACGCCGCGATCGGCGTGTCGCTGATCCTCGAAGCTGACGGCAAAGCCACGGCGGACTCGCTTGCGAAGATCAAGAAGCAAGTGGACAACGCTTTGCACCAAGCGGTGCTCATCAACGCGCTTGGCGAAGGTCCGCGCGCGTCGCTCTGCTCGTGGGCGCCGGACGCTGACGTGCTGTTCAATGTTCCAACGCCGATCATGACTGGCGTGTGTACGCTGTTGCTCAACGGCACCGTGCACAGCGTCGCAACTTCCGTGGTGGTTCAAACGGGCGCCTGAGATATCACATGATTAACCAAGACTTTCCGGTTCTCGACGGCATCGCCCCCAGCTGGGCCGACCTTTCGATCAACTTCAAAGGCAAGAATTCGCCGAAGCTCGAGATGAAAGACATTGCTTCGGTCGAATCTGTCGCGTCGCTCGAAGTCGGTGAGCTCCGCGGCCTGAGCGGCGGCAAGGTCGTGCGCACGACCACCGGCGCGTCAAAGTACGAAGGCAAGCTCGGCCTGTACCAGAGTGGCTTTCTCGGCTTGCTCGACAACTTGTCCGGCAGCATGCAGCGTCGCGGCGAGCTCTACGTCTACGGTACGGTGTTCTTCGACATTCAGCAGTTTTGGACGCCTTTCGGCACCGACGAGATTTTCGAAAAGCAGATCAACGGCTGCCGAATCTTGGGTGACACGCTCGCCTCAGCCGAGGGCACCGACGCGCAGCAAGTGGATATCCCGATGAAAGTCGGTCAAGTGATCTACGTGTACCGCGGCAAGAAGTACGCGATCCTCTGATCGCGGCGCGCACGACCACCGCGCCGCGAGGCGCTCGAAAAACGGAGAAACCCATGAGCGACACAGAAGAGAAGCGCGCTAAGCCTAAACTGAGCCCGCTGGAAGCGATCCAAGCGAAGCTCGACGCGCAAGCTGAAGCGGAGCAAGAAGCGCGTGAAGCTCAAGAGGCGATCGACTTGAGCGCCCTTTTCGACCTGAAGCAAGAGCACGGCGTGACAGGCGCCGTCGTGGCCGTGAAGCTTCCCGGTTGGACGGAGGGGGTGCCTACGATGGCTATCGCTCGCCGGCCCACGAAAATGGAGTTCAAGCGCTTCCAAGACCTGACGGCCAAGAAAGACGCGGGAACGCCCGAGGCGATCAAGGCGGCCGAGCAGGTCGTGGCGCTGTGCTTGTTGTACCCGCCGCCTGAGACCTTCGAGAAGATGATCGAAGTGTGCCCGGGCATCAAGGTCGCGCTCGGTAGCGCAGCCGTTGGCCTCGCTACGGCCAAGGCGCGCGAAGACGCAAAACAGTAAGCTCGCTCGTCGAAGCTTCCCGCAATCGGGCGGGCTTACTAGCGGACGGCCTTAGGCGCTGGCTCCCCCCTGGCGATGATAGCCCGGAGAGCGAGGCGGCGCTTTTGCGCGTGGCGGAGCTGATAAACGCCGCATATGCTATGATGACGCGGAAGTCATGAGCGCGGAATACGCTATCGAGATCGCAGCCAGCATGCCGGCGGGCGAGGTCACGACCGCGCAGCTGGACCAGATGGTCCAGGGGCTGACGGGCGCGGGCAAGGGCGCGGACTTTTTCCAACAGGCGATCAAGCAAGTTTCGGCGTCGCTCGACGCCGCCAAGGCCGCCAGCGCCGCCGCTAACGCGTCGCTCGCCGAGGGTAATGCCCAGTACCGCGAGCTCGAGAAAGCCGCGAACCTGGCCGCCAAGGCGCTCGAGAAAGCCGAGGCCAAGGGGGTGATTGACCCGGAGCTTGCCGCCGAAAGCGCGCGCGCGGACGCGGCCTTGCAGGGCTACGCGCATACGCTGCGCTCGCTCGAGCAGAACGCCGCGGCGGCCACGAAGAGCGAGAAGACTTTTGCGACGCAGCTCGACAACGTGCGCAAGCTTTCGAGCCACGTGGACAAGACGCTAGCGGGTTCCGCCGAGGCTACAGAAAAGCTTCGCGGCGGACTTGCGTCTGTGCCCGGACCGATCGGGAAGATCGGATCGGCCCTGCTTGCGCCTGTGCAAGGGTTTCAGAAGCTTTCCGCGCAGATGGGTTCGAGCAACGCGGCCATGTTGCTGACGGCCACCGCCGCCGCGGGCGCGGTCGTGGCTATCGTCGCGCTGACCGCGGCGCTTGTTGCGGGAACGATCGCCGTAGCCGCGTGGGCCGTAGGCCTGGCGGATTCGAATCGCAGCGCGAAGCTGTCCACGGAAGCTATGGAGGCGATGCACCCTGAGCTTGTCGGGCTGCGCGACACCATAGCCGCAGTGGCGAAAGAAACCGGCGCGCACTCCGACGAGCTGCAAGAGCTTGCCGGCCATTTGAAAGAGGCGAAGGTAAAAGCTGCCGATCTCCCCGGCGCACTTCGCGCGGCCGCGCTTGCGGAAGCTGCACTAGGTAAGGGCGGGTCTGCCGATTTCATTGCCGATCTTAAGGCGGGTAAGGTAGCCGCGTCCGCGCTCTCGGCTGAGGTGTCAGGCAAGCTGGCGCCGATCGTCGCGAAGCAAATGCGTGGGCTCGACGCGCAGGCCGCCACGTTTAAGCGCAACATCGGCTCGCTTTTCGGTGGTCTCGATATCGAGCCGGTACTGGCCGGGCTCGAGCGCCTCGGCGGTCTGTTCGACGAAACGACCGTGGCGGGCCAGACGATCAAGTTTCTTTTTGAGTCGATCTTCCAGCCGCTGATCGACCAGGCCGACAACGCCGCGACAGTGGTCGAAGCTTTCGCGCTCGGCTTTTTGATCGGCCTGACTAAGGTTTACATCGCGCTTAAGCCTGCCATCAAAGCCGTGTCGGAGTTCTTCGGCTTTAAAGACACGTCTCTAACCGACCTGCTCGACGTCGCCACGAAGGCGGGTGAGTATGCCGCGTACATATTCGTGGGCTTCGTCGCGGCGATCGCCGCGGTCGGGGCCGCGATCGCGGTGGTCGTGGCGCCGCTTATCGCTATGCAGGTTGCTATCTACGCCATGATCGCGGGGTTGGCTGCGGCTGTGGCCTACGTTAACGGCGCATTCATCGCAGCTTTCGTGGCGGTGTGGGACTTCCTCTCGGGCTTACCTGCGAAAATGGTGACGATGGGAACGGACCTGATCATGGGCCTCGTCAACGGCATCACCGGCGCCGCTAGCGCCGTCGCTGACGCGGTAACCGGCGCGGTCGGAGGCGCGATCGATGCGGCCAAGAAGAAGCTTGGTATCGCTAGCCCGTCGAAGGTGTTCGCGGAGATCGGCAGCTACACGGGCGAGGGCTTCGTGGGCGGCGTCGAAGACTCCGCGCCTGAGGCGCAAGCCGCCATGACGAACATGGTGGATCCGGCGCCAGCGGCCGCCAAGGCCAAGGAAGCACCGGCGGGCGGTAGCTCTAGCGGCAAGGGCTTGGGCGGTGGAAACCACACGTTCAACTTCTACGGCGTGGAAGGCGCCGAAGACGCCGTGGCGCGTTTCCGCGAATTGCTGACACTGGCGCAAGAAGGCGACCTAGCTGCACTAGGCGGCGGGGAGCCGTCCACGTCATGACCACACCCGCAGAGCAAGGCGAAGAGCTCGATTACCTCGTGCTCGGCATCACGCCTAGCCCGGGCACGCTCGTGCTGTCCGAGCACGACCGCTGGAAAAACTGGGACGTGCAGGCGGCCAAGGGCACAACCGGCGCGAGCTCGAACCTCAACGGCGATCCGATCGGCCAGTTCAAGGCCACGTTTCATTTAGCGGAGTTCACGGGCGACGGCGTACCTACTGGCGACTTTGAAAACTGGGCCGCGTTCCGCAAGCTGATCGAAAGCATGACGCAAGGGCCGACGCCGATCGCGTTGCCCATCTACCACCCGGATCTCGCGGAGAACGGTTTCACGGAAGTGAGCTCGGGCGGCATTGGCGCGGCTGTGCACGACGGCACCGGCGGCAAGAGCTATACGGTGCGTTTCATCGAGTACAAGCCGCCCAAAGCCAAGCCGTCGGGCAAGGCCAAGGCGAAGCCTGCGGGCAGCACGGGAAAGAACCCGCCGCCTCCGCCGGATCCCAACGCCAAAGCGAAAGCCGAGCTTGCCGCACTCTTGGCCGAGGCGCGCAAGCCGTGAGCCTTGCTACACTGAACGGCGCGAGTGTGACCCGCGCGCGTGTCCACGTGCCCGCGTGGGGTCGCTGGTGGTTCGATTTGGACTTAGCCGAGCCCGTCGAGCAAAACGGCGCTGCGGCGCTTGTGGTGGCGGGGCAGGCCATGGCCGGGACGATCATGTCAGGCGGGGCGGCGAACGGTCGGGCCGCGTACCGCGCGGTTGGGGGCAAGGGTGGGTGGGGTCGCACGCTCCCCGCCAAGCCGTACAACGATGACGGCGGCGTGCGCTTGCGCACGGTGCTGGGCGACGCGGCGGCCGAGGTAGGCGAGACGATCGCTGACGTTCCGAACACGCTGCTCGGTCCGCATTACGCGCGCCCCAATGCACCCGCGTCTGAACTGCTCAACCTACTAGCGCCGCAAAACTGGTACGTGGATTTCGCGGGCGTCACGCGCATCGGTCAGCGCGCGGCCACGACGTACAAGGGCACGGCTCCGCGCGTGCGCGTTGACACGCTGGCGCAAGTGATCGACCTCGCGGTGGACTCGATCGCGGGTCTCGTGCCCGGTGTGCAAGTGGACGGCAAGCGTCCGGCAACCGACGTGCATTTTCACTTGGACCCGAAGCGTTTGACGGCGAGCGTCTACTATGCGGCTACGCCGCTAACGCGTTCGCTCGAGGCGCAGCGCAGGATCCTCGAAGCGCTCGATCCACGCGCGCGCTATCGCGGGACGTTCGAGTATCGCGTGGTTACGCAGTCGGGCGAGCGCCTCAACTTGCAGCCGGTGTACGCGGCGTCGAAGATGCCTGACCTGGCTAACGTTCCAGTACGCTTGGCGCCGGGCGTGAAAGCGCAGCACTTGCTGGGCTCGCTCGTGATGGTCGCTTTCGCTGACGCGGACCCCTCGCGCCCGTACGTGTTCGCGGGTGACGCGGCCGATGCCCCGGGGTGGCAACCCTTGACGCTTGAGATCGGCGGGCCGGCTACGATGGGCATTGCCTACCAAGGGTCCGCCGTTCAAGCAGGGCCCTTCTCAGGGGCGGTAACGCTTGGGTCTGCTAGATTCAAGGTGAGTCCCGTCTAATGCCCATCACCGGAACCGCGCCCGCCCTCACGGCGCAGATCAAAGCGGACTTAATCGCCGCGGCCCCCGAGAGTGGGATCTTGCAGGATAGTGATGCGCTCGAGATCTTGATCTCTACGATCTGTACGCGAATGATATCACATCTTATCAGCAACGGTCTGATCACCGTGACTGTCGCGACTACCGGCACCGCTACCGAACAGACCGGCGGCGGAACAGGGACGATTAGCTAATGGCCACGGGCTATGGGCGTGCCATGTGGTGCACGGATCAGATCCGCTCGGGTCGCCACGCGTCCGGCTGGCGCGTCGTAGCGCAAGCCTACTACCGCCGCTTGACCACGCCCCGCGGCACGCTGCGCGGTGGTGAGGAAGAAGCCGCTTATGGCTTCGACGTGTGCGGCTATGTCGGCGCGGTGGGTGAAGCCATCGCGGTGCGCGCGCTACCCGCGCAAGTAGCTGCCGAGCTAGCGAAGGATGATCGCGGAACGGGCGTTAGTTGCGAAGCTGCGATAGCGACGGGTGCCGACGGTCTAACGTCGATCGTACTCACGATCACCGCCACGCTCGCCGATGAGTCCGGGGACTTCACGCTGACGTTAGCTGTCACAGACGTGACGGTCACGATCCTAGGCGGCCTATCATGACGATAAATATCAACGTACTTTGGGCCGTAAACACCGCCGAAAAGATCTTCGACATGGGGATCCAGGTAGCGCAGGCGCTCGGCCTGCCTACTACGTCGTGGCGCACGGGCGACCCTGAGCGCTCGCTGTACAAGTACCTTGCCGAGGTGCTCGCCGCGCATGACGGCCAGGTGTCTAGCTACATCAAGGCGGGGTTTCTCTCGAGCGCCGTGGCGGACGCTAACGAGACCGGTGACTCGCGGTGGCTCAAGCTCTTGGCCTACGAAACCTTTGGTGTGGTGGTGCCCGATGCGGCTTACGCTACGCCGTCGATCACGCTTCGCAATGACGGCGGTGGCAACTACCCGCGCTTGGTGGGGGAGATCACCGTCAAGAACTCTGCAACCGGAAAGACGTACCACAACACGAATGCACCCGCGCCGCTGAACGCCGGTGCGACGGTGACGTACACGTTAGAAGCTGACGAAGCTGGCGCGGATAGCTCCGCCGGTGTGAATGAGATCGACGAGATCGTAACCACTATGCTCGGTGTGGTGGTGGTGTCGAGCTCCGCGAGCTACGCAAGCGACGAGCTAACACCCGACGAGATCGGCACGCTGTGTTCAGCCACGCTCGGCGCGCTTTCACCGAACGGCCCGCCTGACGCTTACGAGTACGTCTGCAAGAACTCTGCGCTTACGGGTACAACTGAGGTCACTCGCGCCTATTCCTACGCGATCTCTTCGACGGGCTTCGCGCAAGTCTATGTCGCCAGCGCTACAGGTCCCGTGAGCACTGGCGGTCTGCAAGCGTGCCAGGATGCGTGCGAGGTGTGGGCTACACCGCTGTGCGTTCGCCCGGATGTTTCTAGCGCGTACGCCACACCCGTCCCAATCGAGTGCACCATCACAGGTGAAGGTATACCAGCGGACTATCTGTCAAAAATTGCAGGCGCGCGGTCGGCTTACTTAAGGGGCGTACCGATCCATGGCTTGGTGGCGCGCTCGGCGATCATCGCAGCCATCCACAAGGCCGTGCCGGAGATTGATTCAGTGAACCTGATAACACCGGCTTCGGATATCACGCTGGCTGACGCGGAAGTAGCTACGGACGGAACGCTTGTCGCGACGGAGGTTTGATCGATGGCTCTCAACTTCCGGCAATACTTTCCGTTCGCTGTGCCGTCATGGCTGTCCGAAGGCGACGGCGGAAAGATCCTGCACTCTCTTGCGCTGATCAAAGACGCGCTAGTCCAGCGCGCGCGCGACGGCTTGGAGGCGCGTTTTCCCTCGCGCGCGGGCTCGAGCGCGCTTGCGCTGATGGGGCCGACGCGCGGCATCTTACGCGGGCGCAGCGAGACTGATGCGCACTACGCCGCGCGTCTTATCGGCTGGCGCTACCCCAAGGGTCATCGCGTGCGCGGCAACGCTTTCGCTCTGCTTGATCAGATCTGCGAGTACTGGGGTGGTGTGCGTTGCTACACGATCGACGTGTACGCGACGTGGCACGGGCGCGGTCAGCCCAACTTCACCACCTTCACGTATTCGCGCGATGCCGAATCCTACCGCTACGATTCCGAGATGACTTTCGCGGATTGGTATACCGAAGACCACGCGGTCAACTGGTCTCGCTTTTGGGTGGTGGTAAGCCCGAACCCCCAGCTGCCGAGCGTGACCGCAGCGCCCGACTACGGCGACCCCGCGTTGTGGGGCGGCGCGACGGGTACGCGCGGCTACGCTATCGGCTTGGCGGGGTGGACGCCCGACGACACGACCGCCATGCGCAAGCTCATGCGCCCGCCGTGGGCGTGGCGTCCGGCGGGTACGTCACCCGAGTGGTTGATCGTACAGCTCGGCGATTGGGTTTCGACGCCCGCGCCGCTGCCCAACTCGACGTGGGAACACTGGTCGCGCAACGTGGCAGGCACCCGAACGCCCACGCGCGATCCAGCTTTCCG
>Ga0310811_10007175_pt1 | contig 14257 bp, 10 predicted proteins | sample YCmetagenome_FD_207642 | JGI IMG/M metagenome (GOLD analysis project Ga0310811, IMG submission 207642) | Soil microbial communities from experimental microcosm in Duke University, North Carolina, United States - YC | ecosystem: Engineered > Artificial ecosystem > Soil microcosm > Unclassified ...
GTTTACGGCCTCACCCCCCACCCCCGACCCCTCCCCACCGCTTCGCGGGGGGAGGGGAGCAGACGGAGCGTGGGACGGCACCGGCCACATCAGCGCGACCGTCTCCGAGAGGTCCCCCACATAGTCCCACGACAGCTCGAACAGCACCGGATCGGCGCGCTCGGCGATCAGTGCGCGGATGATGCCGGGCTTCGCGTGGCGGAACGAGAGTGCGCCGGTGATCGCGGCGAGTGCATAGCCGCGCTCGGGATCCGGCGTGGCGCGGAAATAGTCGGTCATCAGCCGCAGCTTGGCATTGCGGCTCGGCTCATAGGCGAGGCGGTCGAGCAAGGCAGCGAAGCGGTTCATGCTTCGCTCTCCGCGGGCGCGACTTCCGCCGCGCTCTCCTCCTCATCGCCATAGCCGACAATGTTCAAGGGTCGTGCCTCCAACCCCTTCAGCGTGCACCAGTGCACCAGCGCCTCCTCGGCGCCATGCGTGACCCAGACCTGCGATGCGCCGGTTGCGGCGATCGTCGCGGTGAGCCCGTCCCAGTCGGCGTGATCCGAGATCACCAGCGGCAATTCCACGCCGCGCTGGCGCGCCCGCGCGCGCACCCGCATCCAGCCCGACGCAAACGCCGAGACGGGATCGGGAATGCGCCGTGTCCAGCGGTCCTGCAAGGCCGACGGAGGGCAGATCGCGATCGTGCCGGCAAGCTCGGCCTTGGTCGCGTCGCGCACCAGGCGCAATTCGCCGAGGTCAATCCCGCGCGACACGTAATAGCGCGTGATGCTCTCCATCGCGCCGTGCAGGTAGATCGGCCTGTCGTAACCCGCGGCGCGGATCAGCGCGATCACGCGCTGCGCCTTGCCAAGCGAATAGGCGCCGACGAGGTGCGCGCGTTCGGGAAACAGCGCGACCGAGCGCAGAAGCTTGGCGATCTCAGCCTTCGCATCGCCGTGCCGGAACACGGGCAGGCCAAACGTCGCCTCGGTGATGAAGGCATCGCACGGGATCAATTCGAACGGCGCGCAGGTCGGGTCCGGCACATCCTTGTAGTCGCCCGAAGCGACGACGCGCGTGCCATTCGCGGCGACACAAATCTGTGCCGAGCCGAGCACGTGGCCGGCCGGATGAAACGACACCTCCACATCGCCCAGCGTGAGCTTCTCGCCGTAGGCCACCACCTGCGTCGAACCCGCGAAGTTCGGCCCGTAGCGCAGGCGCATCATGTCGAGCGTTTCCTGCGTCGCCAGCACCGCGCCATGGCCCGCGCGCGCGTGATCCGAATGGCCGTGCGTGATCAGCGCCCGATCAACCGGCCGGGTCGGATCGATATGGAAATCGCCGATCGGACTGCAAAGCCCGGAGGGCATTGGCCGCACTATGTCTTCCGGGCGCATGGCCTTCAGATATGTCATATCGGCCGCATTGCTAATCCGGGGACCACGTGGCGCTCTTCATCACCTCCGGCGACCTGATTGCCGACCGCCGCTATGAGATGGCGCGCGCCTATGCGGCCGATGGCGATCTCGCGGCTGCGGCGGACCTCTACGCGCAGGCGGTGGAACTCGCGCCCGGCTTCGGGTCCGCGTGGTTCGCACTTGGCGAAGCGCGCGAGGCGCTCGGCGATCGGGATGCGGCGCGTGCGGCGTTCGAGCGTGCCGCGGCTGCCGACCCGGAGGATCGACATGGCGCTTCGCTGCGCCTCGCGCGGCTCGGCGGCGCCGACCCGGCGCGGGAGGCGCTGCACGGTTACGTGCGCACGCTGTTCGACCAGTACGCGCCGCGCTTCGACCGTGCGCTTGCCGACCTTTCCTATTCGGCGCCCGAGAAGCTGCGCGAGGTGGTGACGAGACACGGCTCGCGCTTCGGCACCATGCTCGATCTCGGCTGCGGCACCGGGCTCGCGGGGGCGGCGTTCCGCCCCCATGTGGATTGGCTGGTTGGCGTCGATCTATCGCCGAGGATGATCGAGGAGGCACGAAAGAAGGGTGTCTACGACCGGCTGGCGGTCGGCGATGTGGCGGAGTTCCTCACCGGAGAGCTGGAGCGCAGCGCGCATCTGGTCATCGCCGCGGATGTGTTCGCCTACATTGCGGACTTCGCCGAAATTTGCGCCGCGGTCGCGCGCGTGCTGGTCCCGGCCGGGCTGTTCGGCTTCACCGTCGAGACGCACGACGGCGAGGGTGCAATCGTCGGGGCGAAGATGCGTTACGCGCACGGCGCGGATTTCGTGCGGGGTGCGGTCGCGGAGGCCGGGCTCACCTTGCTGGACCTGACACTTGGCTCGTCTCGCACCGAAAATCGGATACCGGTTCCGGGCCTGGTAGTGCTCGCGCAAAAAAGCTGACGCGGAGGACTTGGATGACAACTGAACTGAACCTGCTGGCGCTCAGCATCCTGCTTGGCTTCGTTCACATCATCCTCGCCTCCCAGACCAAGAGCTGGCAGTACGGATATCGCTGGACCGCGAGCGCCCGCGATACCGCGATGCCTGCGCTCGAGGGTGTGGCCGGCCGTTTCGATCGCGCATCGCGCAATTTTCTCGAGACGTTTCCTCTCTTTGCGGCCGCAGTTCTCATTGCCGCCGTCGCGGGCCGTCACAACACGCTGACGTCCTGGGGCGCCCATCTCTATTTCTGGGCACGCGTCGCCTATCTTCCCCTCTACGCGATTGGAATTCCGCTCGTGCGGTCGCTCGTCTGGAACGTGGCGGCCGCCGGCATCGCGCTCATTCTGTTGGCGCTGTTATAGCCTCGGGCTCTTCATGAACGATCTGGCGCGCGAATCTCCCGAGTCGGCAAAGACTTTCCTGCCCGAGGTTTTCACGCGCTGGTTCGCGTCGCGCGGCTGGTCGCCGCGCGCGCATCAGCTCGAATTGCTGCGGCTTGCGCGCACGGGCCGCTCCGCGCTGCTGATCGCGCCGACCGGTGCCGGCAAGACGCTGGCGGGATTTCTGCCGACGCTGGTGGAGTTGAGCGGCAGCGCGCCAGCGGCAGCGCCCAAGGGCAAGAAGCTCATCTCCACCGGCCGTGGCATTCGCCGCGCCGGTGGTCTGCACACCCTCTACATCTCGCCCCTGAAAGCCCTCGCGGTTGATATCGCGCGCAATCTGGAGCGCCCGGTCGCCGAGATGGGACTGCCCATCCGCCTCGAGACCCGCACCGGCGACACGCCCGTCTCAAAGCGCCAGCGCCAGCGCCGCGATCCGCCCGATATCCTGCTCACCACGCCCGAGCAGCTCGCTTTGCTGCTCGCCTCCGATGATGCGCCTTTTCTCTTCGGCTCGCTCAAGCGCTTGATCCTCGACGAACTGCATTCGCTGGTGATGTCGAAGCGCGGCGATCTGCTCTCGCTTGGTCTCGCGCGGTTGTTCACGATCGCGCCGCAGCTTGCGACCGTCGGCCTCTCGGCAACCGTCGCCGAGCCGGATGACCTGCGTCGCTATCTGGTGCCGCAGCGCGGGGCTGAAGCGCTCGCCGATATCGTTATTGCGGAACCGGGCGCAGCGCCGAATATCACCATGCTCGACAGCGCGGAGCACGTGCCCTGGGCCGGCCATTCGGCGCGCCACGCGCTCGGCGAGATATACGGTCTGATCAAGCGCTACACGATGACGCTCGTGTTCGTGAATACGCGCAGCCAGGCCGAGTCGATCTTCCAGCAGCTCTGGGGGATGAATGACGACGATTTGCCCATCGCGCTGCATCACGGCTCGCTCGATGTCGGGCAGCGCCGCCGCGTCGAGGACGCGATGGCCGCTGGCCGGCTGCGCGCCGTAGTCGCGACCTCTTCGCTCGATCTCGGCATCGACTGGGGCGAGGTCGATCTGGTCATCAATGTTGGCGCGCCGAAGGGCGCCTCGCGGCTTCTGCAGAGAATCGGCCGCGCCAATCACCGCATGGACGAGCCCTCGCGCGGCGTGCTGGTGCCGGCGAATCGCTTCGAGGTGCTGGAATGCCAAGCCGCGATTGGCGCGGTCGCCGAGAATGCTCAGGACACGCCGCCGTTGCGCATCGGCGCGCTCGACGTGCTGGCGCAGCATGTGCTCGGCTGTGCCTGCGGTGTGCCCTTCGATGCCGACGAGCTTTTCGCGGAGGTGAAGACCGCCGCGCCGTACGCCGATCTCTCTCGCGCCGACTTCGACGCCACGGTCGATTTCGTCGCGACTGGCGGCTATGCGCTGAAATCCTACGAGCGCTTCGCGAAGATCAAACAGACGAAGGACGGCAAGTGGCGCATCGCGCATCCGCGCGTCGCACAGATGTACCGCATGAACGTCGGGACCATCGTGGAAGCCGATATGGTGAAGGTGCGCCTCGTGCGCTCGCGCGCCTCCAAGGTGATCCCGCGCGGCGGGCGGCTGCTCGGGCAAGTCGAAGAATATTTCATCGAGACGCTCACCCCGGGCGACACCTTCGTGTTCGCCGGTGAGGTGCTGAAATACGAGGCCCTGGTCGAGGACGAGGCTTATGTTTCGCGCTCCAGCGATCCCGACCCGAAGGTGCCGTCGTACGAGGGCGGCAAGTTCCCGCTTTCGACCTATCTGGCCGATCGCGTGCGCGGCATCCTCGCCGACCATCACACCTGGCGCGCGCTTCCGACGCAGGTCTGCGAGTGGCTGGAGATGCAGGAGTTTCGGTCGCGCCTTCCCGGAAAGCGGGAACTGCTGGTCGAAACGTTCCCGCGCGCCGCGAAGTATTACCTCATCTGCTATCCTTTCGAGGGCCGTCTCGCGCATCAGACGCTCGGCATGCTGCTGACGCGGCGCCTGGAACGCGCGCGCATGCGCCCGCTCGGGTTCGTCGCCAACGAATATGCGCTCGCGGTCTGGGGCTTGCGCGATGTGGCGTTCGCGGTCGAGCGCGGCGAGCTCTCGCTCGATGCGCTGTTCGATCAGGACATGCTCGGCGACGATCTGGAAGCCTGGCTCGCCGAGAGCGCCCTGATGAAGCGCACCTTCCGCAATTGCGCGATCATCGCCGGGCTGATCGAGCGGCGTTACCCGGGCGAGGAGAAAAGCCGCCGCCAGATGACGATCTCGACCGATCTCGTCTACGACGTGCTGCGCAAGCACCAGCCCGACCATCTGCTGCTGCGCGCCGCTTACGCGGACGCCGCCTCGGGCCTGCTCGATGTCCGCCGCGTCAGCGAAATGCTGGCGCGCGTGAAAGGGCGCATCACCCACAATCCACTCGATCATGTCTCGCCGCTCGCCGTGCCCGTAATGCTCGAGATCGGCCGCGAGATGGTCTACGGCGAAGCCTCCGACGCGTTGCTCGCGGAGGCGGAGGCCGAGCTCATCAAGGAAGCAATGGGCTGAGTTCCTGCTTTACTCGAATCCGGAAGCTGGCGTACGCAGGACGCACACTGATTCCGGGACATGGGCCAGCCGTCACCAGCATCGAATACGCCGGCTACACCGGCTGCGCACGGCCGCGTCACGGTGAATGGCGTCGCGCTCGCGGCCGACTGCCTCGGCGCGCTCCATTGGCGTGAGGAAGGCGTACTGGTCGTTTCCGACCTGCATCTGGAGAAAGGATCGAGCTTTGCGCGGCGCGGGCAACTGTTGCCCCCTTACGACACGACCGAGACGCTGGCGCGCCTTGCGCGCCTGATCTCGCATTATGCGCCGCGCACCGTGATTGCGCTCGGCGACAATTTCCATGACGGCGATGGCCCGACTCGGCTCTCGCCGCAGGATCGAGCCTCGCTGATCGCGTTGCAGCGCGGGCGCGACTGGATCTGGATTGCCGGCAATCACGATCCCGATCCGGCGGACGGCATCGGCGGCACCTTCGCGGCGGTGCTCTCGATCGGCGCGCTCACGTTCCGCCATCTGCCCTCGCGCGATGCGCCGGAGGGCGAGATCGCGGGCCACCTGCATCCCGTCGCGCGCGTTGCGCAGCGTGGCCGCGCGGTGTCGCGCCGCTGCTTCGCGTCTGATGGCAAGGCGCTGGTGATGCCGGCCTTCGGCGCCTACGCGGGCGGGCTCAATATCCGCGACCGCGCCTTCGCGACGGTGTTCGGCGCGCGCAAGTTTTCCGCGCACATGCTCGGTGACGACCGGCTCTATGCTTTTGCAGCATCGCGCTGTCTGGCGGACTAATCCCTCCTGAACACCGCGCTCGCAAACCATCCGGTGAGGATCGCCATCAGCGCGGTCGCGAGCCCGTAGAGCAGACCGTAATCGCGTGCCGCCGCCGCGACGAATTGCTCGAATCCGACCTTCACGATCTCCATCGCGGTCTGCTGACGCGAGAGGAGCGAACCGTCGGCGAACAGCTTCACATCGATGTCGTAGTTGCCGGTCGGCGCGTTGTCGGGGATCGGGATGGCGGCGCGGAACAGCGCTGGCGTCAGGAGGGTCACGCCGTTCTGGACCTCGCGATAAAGATTGCGCTCGACCTTCAGCCGCAGGAAGGCCTGGCGGAACGGATCGTCGCGGATCGAGTCCGCGATGTCGCCGGAAATCTCCTGCGGCAACAGGATGCGCGCGAGCCCGGTTTGCGTGCGTCGCAGCGTGTTGATGTCGGCGATTTCGGTGATGGTGCGGTTCGCCAACACGGTGAGATAGGACGGCGCCTTGACGAAGGTGCGCGAGTCCGCGTTCACCCAGATGCCGAACACGCGCTCCTTGCGGAAGGTGAGGATGTTCTCGCGGGGGCCCGTCACGGTGACGACGATGTCGTAGCCGCCGCGGCGCGGCACAGTCTGTGCGTCGCGCTCGACCGAGCCGAACAGAACCACGTCGGTCCCGGTGAAGTTCGACGAAATCAAGACGCGCGAGGTCGAAAGCGTGGTGACCAATCGCTCGGCCTGCGCCGGCGAACCGAGCGCGACGGCGAGCGCGAGGCCAAGGAGGTGCGCCCTCATTGCTGCTCCTCCACCGATCGCACCGTGTAGAGCTCGTGCGGCTGCACCACGAGGTCGAAGGCGAAGCGCAAGCCCACCATCATCACCAGCACGCCGAGCAGAAGCCGAAGCTGCTCGCCGGAAAACCGCTGTCCGGTGCGCGCGCCGAATTGCGCGCCGATCACCCCGCCCACCATCAGGATCAGCGCCAGCAGCGCATCGACGAGATGGTTGGTTGCCGCGTGCATCACGGTCGCATAGGTCATCGTGACCAGGGTGAGCACCATCGAGGTTCCGATGACGACGCCGGTCGGTACGCGAACGAGGTAGATCAGCGCTGGCACCAGAAGGAAGCCGCCGCCGATGCCCATGATGGCGCCGACGAAGCCGATGATGAATCCGATCACCCAGATCGGGATCACCGAGACATAGATCTTCGAGACCTTGAATCGCATTTTCAGCGGCAGGCCGTGGATCCACATGTGACTGCCGGGGCGCCGTATCTCGGCCGGGCGTCCGCCGCGCGCGCGCAAGATCGCGCGCACGCTCTCCACGATCATCATCGCGCCGACGGTGCAGAGCAGGATCAGGTAGGACAGCGAAATGGTGAGATCGAGCTGTCCAAGCTGGCGCAGCAGCGTGAACAGCCAGACGCCGACCGTGGTGCCGATCAGGCCGCCGAGCAGCAGCATCGAGGCGAGCGACACATCGAGCGCGCGCCGGCGCCAGTAATTGATCGCGCCCGAGAACGAGGATGCCGCAACGTGGCTGGCGACGCTTGCGACGGCAACCGCCGGATTGATCCCGATGAAGATCAGCAGCGGCGTCATCAGGAAGCCGCCGCCGATGCCGAACATGCCCGAGATGAATCCGACCGCCAGCCCCATCACCAGGACGAGCAGGACGTTGACCGGCAGTTCGGCGATCGGAAGATAGATTTGCACGAAACTTCAAGTCCGCCGATGCGAGAAACCCTGAGAATGCGCAACCCACGTCGGTGAAATGCTGAAAGCGAATTCTCCGGCCGTGACCGCCAAGATACGGGAAGCACTGCTGAAGGTTCTCTGAATGGCCCAGCCACGATGTGGCCGCAAGCGTGAAACACGCCGCAGCGCGGCCGTATTCCCGTCATGATGAAGGGCGGGGCCGCGCGGGGGCGGCGCGCCGTCAGATCGAATGCGGCTTGCGCTTCACGGTCGGTTTGGCCGGCCCTGTCGCCTGAGCGCTGTCCCACCCGCCGGGCGGGGCTTTGACGTTCATCGCCTCGTCGGGTGGCGGGTCCGCGGCCCAGGTCTGCACCGCAAGCTTCGCGGCCACGAGCGATTGCTGGTCAAGGCGCGCCGCCACGTCCTCGCGCTTCTTGGCGGCGTCCTGGTCGCCCTGCTGGGCGGCAAGCGCGAACCATTTGTAGGATTCGGCGAGGTTCTGATCGACCCCGATACCACGGGCATAGAGGATGCCGAGATTGTACTGGCTGTCGGCCACGCCCTTGTCCGCCGCCTTGCGGAACCACTGCGAGGCCGTTCGATAGTCGGGCTTGCCGTCGATGCCCTCGGCATAGAGCACTGCGAGATTGTGGACCGCCTTCGCGTTCCCCTTGTCGGCGCCGGCCAGATAGAACTGGCGCGCTTTCTCGAGGTCCTTCTTCACGCCCAGGCCCTTCTCGTAGAGGCTTCCGAGGCGGTACATGGCCGGCGCGAGGCCTTTGCCGGCGGCGCGCTCGAACCATTGTACGGCGACTTCGAGATTGGCTGGCACGCCACGCCCTTCCGAATAGCGGATACCAATCTCGTATTCGGCGGCCGGGTTGCCGGCGGCAGCGGCGGCACGCAGGGCAGGCCCGCCGATCCCCGTCGGGAGCGCGTTCGCGATGGGCGCCGCAGCGGGCATCATGGGCTGCGCGGGCGCGGCGATGTTCATGGGCCCGGGAATGGAGCCGGTCGTCTCGGCCGAGGGGGTCGGTGCCATCAGGCTCGGCGTCGGGGTCGGTGCCAACAGCGGCTCGGTGGCGGTCTGGCGAGCCGGAGCGGGCGGGGGCGTAACGGGCTCGGGCGCGGTGGCAGCCGGAGTCGGGGCGGGAGTGGCGATTGCCGCTGGTGGGGGGGGCGCGGCCGGTTCAGCGACCTTGTGCGGCTGGGGCTGGATCTGGCCCGACGTTGGTGCGGCCCGCTCCGCGCCGCGGTCAGAGCCGAACATCCCGATCACCTGGATCGCCCCGTAGAGCACCAGCAGAAGGCTCACGCCCACGATCAGCGCGCGGCGGCGATCGGCGAGGAAGCGGCCGATCAGGCTCGTCGGGGTCTCGTCGCCGCTGCGTTCGTCACCGCGCGGCCCTTCGACCGGGCTGCCTTCACTGGCCGCGGCCTGCGCGGCGCGGCGGGCGGCCGCGATGAAATTGGCCTTGCCGACGACCTCCGGTGCCGGCTCGCGCTTGAGCGGAGCCAGTGCGGCTTCGGATGCCGCAATGCGTTCGGCGGGCGAACGTGAACGGCCGGCGCTGCCCGGTTCGAGCGGCGTATCGGCCGGCAGGTCCGGGTCGATCGGCGGGCGTTCCCCGCGCTGCACGTGGACGAACGGCGTGGCGCGCACCGGCGCTGCCGGGGCATGCTCAGGGGCGGCATGCGGTGCTGGCGCCCGCATCTCAGGAAGCGGAGCCGGCTCGGGCTGCACCGGCGGCGCATAAACCTGTGGCACATGGGACGGCGCGGGCGGGTGCGATGGCGCAGGAGCGTATGCCTGCGGCGCAGGCGGCGCGGTCTCGATCGTCGCCAGCCGCTCCACCAGGCGCTCCAGCGTGTCGTGTACGGCTTCGAGCGTGTCGTGCGTGCGCTGCTCGCTCTCGACGTGATTGACGTGCAGCGACTCGATATCGCGTTTGAGCGCACTCACGTCCGTACCCGCCACTGGCGCTGCGTCGGCCATGTCGGCTGCGACCTTGCGTGCGACGCGCTCCGCCGTTGCGATCGCTTCCTCGCGTGCCTCGCGTACCTGCAGGGTGAGCTGCTGGATGCCGCGTTCGATTGCGCGCAAGTCGCCGGTCTTGTGCTCCGCTGCGTCGAGCTTGTCCGCGATGTGGAGAATCTGGCGCTCCAGATGCTCGAATGCGGCCTGATCGCGTGTACCGGACTCCGAATGATTGAGCTTGTCGGAGAGCGCCTGGACCAGCGCTTCGATGTTCTGCGGCATTGGTCCGATATGCTCGACACGGGTGTCGAGGGCCTGCGTCAGGTCGTTGACACGCTGTGCGAGCGAGTCGAGGCCGGTCGCGCCAGTGCGTTCCGCGATATGGTCAATGCGGGCAGAGAGCGCTTGCACGTCGCCGGCAAGCGAGGCAACGCCTTCCGCCGACGCGACGCCGGCGGAGAGTTCGCGCAACTCGGTGATTGCGGCTTCGAGGTAGCGCAGCGTCTCGGGATCGGGCGAGCCGGTCGAGAGACTGTCCATCTTGCGGGCGAGGTCGGAGATTCGTGCATCGAAGCCGGCGAGGCCCTCGGCGGGCGTCATTGCGTTGAGCCGCTCGTGCACTTCGGCAAGGCCGCGCTCGATCGTTTCGAGCTGAGAGGGATCGGCACCGCGGCCATAGCCACGATTGATCCGTTCGGCGAGAAGATTCACGTCGCCTTGCAGGTTCTCGAGCGTGCGGCGCGGCAACGCTTCCTCTACGGCGCGCGCGACCTCGGCGAGATCGCTACGCAAGGCCGCGATCGCATCCTCGACACCGGAGGGATGGCGCAGCGTTTCGATCTGATGCGTGATGTGCTGGAGCTGCTGTTCGAGCCGCGAAAAGTCAGAAGCGGCCGCTGTCGCGGGCTCGGCTGTAGCAGCGCGCGCGAGTGCTGCGGGCGGCGGCGCGGCGTCGAGCGCGCGCTGCCGCGCCGCGATCTCGGCGATCACATCGTCGATGTCGCGCTCCGGCGCGTCCGGCTTGGGAGTTGGCGCAGCACTTGCGGCCGGTGGCGCAGCGGCGGCGGGGGCGGCGCTCGGACGTGCCACATTCATCTCTTCGAGCCGCGCGTTGAGCTTGGCGACGGTGTCCGACAGCCGGGCGCCGCGCACCGATGTCGGGGCAGGTTCGGCTTCCGCCCCATGACCGAAGCGCTGCGAGAGTTCGCCGAGGCGCGCACCGAGTGGACCCGCGGTCTGCGGACGCATGCTCGCGACCGCCGAATCGCCGAAGGTCGAGCGCAACCAGTCCTCGACCGACATGCCGGCGCGCTGCGCGGCTTCACGCGCCGCCTGGTAAAGCTCCGGACTGAGACCCCCGGCATTCCAAGATGCACTTGAATTCATTGCCTAATCCGCAGCCGTCGCACGATCGGACAGGGAGCGCCGCTTCGCCCGACAGAATCGGCTCCCGTTAACGGGACGTGGATGGAACGCGCGGCACCACATCCTCACAGCTGACTTTTCCGCCTCAGGGTAAATAAGCCGTTAAGTCTCGTGGCTTCGGGCCAATTGCGGACGTGCCGTGGAGGAAGGTCGGCCTGCGTTGTGCATGGCGGGTAGGCGAATACCCGTTTTGATTGTATGGATTCCGGACCCCTGAGTTCCCGCACAACCCTCGGGCCAGATTACCGTTAAGTCATGTGCAACGGCGCGAGCGGGCTCGCTTTTGTTTGTTACACGTACTATCTGCGCGCTAAGACGCCCCGATGGGGCCAATCAGAGGAAAACAAAACAAGGCCATTGAAATGGATGATTCCCGCGACATGGAAGCCTCCGTCGTACACGTGTGGGCCTCGGAGCCCAGCGAAGGAGGCCAGTCGGGCGACAAAACTGCATTCACAATCGGCGAGCTCTCGCGTGAGTTTGGCGTGACGTTGCGTGCGCTTCGTTTCTACGAGAACAAAGGACTGATCTCGCCGCACCGCGAGGGCATGAACCGGCTCTATTCGCAGGGCGACCGCACGCGGCTCGCGTTGATCCTCAAGGGCAAGAAGCTTGGCTTCACGCTCGGCGAAATCCGCCAGATGATCGCGGCCGAAGAGGGCCATGCGGACGACAAGACGCTCGGGCTTAGCCGCGAGAAGTGTCTCGAGCAGATCGAGCTTCTGAAAAAGCAGAAGGCCGAGATCGAGGAGGGGCTGAACGAGCTCTCCCGGATCTATGCCTCGCTTGGCAGTAGCAAGGCGGACGAGAAGGATCGCCGCGCCAACTGACCGCGCGAGCGCTTCCGTACCTCGGTACCCCGCTAAAAGCGCATCAGTTCAGGAGGATACTTGGCGCGAGCCTATTCCGGCCGCGTCCAAGAATTTTTCCGGCACCTATCTTTACGTTTACGTAAACTAGATGTAGGTAAGGTGCCGCAAGGGAGATTGCCGCGTGACCGAACTGGGAGCCCCCGACCATCGCATGTCCGACCTGGTGGCCGGCTTCGACGCCGGCAGCGCGCGTGGCCGCGACGTCTTCACCATCCGCAATCTCACCAAGGAATTCTCCGTCTCCGCACGTACGCTGCGCTTCTACGAGGAGAAGGGTCTCCTCAACCCGAAGCGGCGCGGCGAGCAGCGTCTCTACTCGCGCCGCGACCGCGCGCGGCTCGCCTATGTGCTCGCCGGAAAGCAGGTCGGTTTCTCGCTCGAGGAAGTGCGCGAGATGCTCGACCTCTACGATCTCGGCGACGGACAGGTGACGCAGCTCAAGGTCGCGCTCGCAAAATTCGGCGAACGTATCGAGCGGCTGGAAAAGCAGAAGGGCGATATCGACCGCGTTGTCGCCGAACTGACGCGCGCCAGTGATGCGATGAAAGCGAAGCTTGCGGCGCGTGGGCTCGCGCTCGACTAGATCAAGACTGCGAGGAGACGATCATGCCGACCTACAAGGCGCCCGTGGAAGATGTAAAGTTCCTGCTCAATGACGTGTTTCACATGGAGCGCTACGGCAACATGCCCGGCTTCGCCGACGCGACCCCCGACGTGGTGGCAGCGATCCTCGAAGAGGCTGCCAAGTTCGCCGAGGAGGTGCTGCAGCCGCTCAATCGCGTGGGCGACATGGAAGGCTGCAAGCGTAACGACGACGGCAGCGTCACGACGCCGAAAGGCTTCAAGCAAGCCTATCGCGGATTGATCGACGGCGGCTGGGTCGGCATTTCGGTGCCGACCGAATACGGCGGGCAGGGGCTGCCTGCCACCATGACTATGATCGTCAATGAAATGCTCGCCTCATCGAACATGGCATTCGCCATGTATCCGGGACTCACGCAGGGCGCGATCGCGGCGCTGCTGCATCACGCGACCGACGAACAGAAGAAAACCTACCTGCCGAAGATGACCACCGGCGAATGGACCGGCACGATGAATCTGACTGAGCCGCACTGCGGCACGGATCTCGGCATGCTGCGCTCGAAGGCCGTCCCGCAGGCCGACGGCTCCTACAAGATCACCGGCACCAAGATCTTCATTTCGGCCGGCGAGCACGACATGTCGGAGAACATCATCCACCTCGTGCTTGCGCGCATCGAAGGCGCGCCCGAGGGCGTGAAAGGCATCTCGCTCTTCATTGTGCCGAAGTTCATGGTCAACGCCGAGGGTTCGGTCGGCGCGCGCAATTCACTCCTCTGCGGCTCGATCGAGCACAAGATGGGCATCCACGGCAATTCGACCTGCGTGATGAACTTCGACGGCGCGACCGGCTGGCTGCTCGGCGAGGCGAACAAGGGCCTGCATGCTATGTTCACGATGATGAACGAGGCGCGGCTCGCGGTCGGCATGCAGGGCCTGTCGCAGTCCGAGGTCGCCTACCAGAACGCCGCGAACTATGCGCGCGAGCGCCTGCAGGGCCGCTCCATCTCAGGCGTGAAGAACCCCGACAAGCCGGCCGACCCGATCATCGTGCATCCGGATATCCGCCGCGCGCTGATGTCGATCAAGTCGTTCAACGAAGCGGCGCGCGCGCTGATCCTGTGGACCGCGTTGCGCGGCGACGTGCAGCACCGCTCCGAGGACGAGAAGGCGCGTCAGGCCGCCGAGGATCACATGGGGCTGATGACGCCGGTGATCAAAGGCGTGATCACCGACACCGGCTTTTCCAACACCGTGATGGCGCAGCAGGTGTTCGGCGGCCACGGCTACATCGGCGAGCACGGCATGGAGCAGTTCGTGCGCGATGCGCGCATCGCGATGATCTACGAGGGCGCGAACGGCATCCAGGCGCTCGATCTCGTCGGCCGCAAGCTCGGCCGCGACGGTGGTCGCGCAATCTCGGCATTTTTCAAGGAGGTCACCGAGTTCGTGAAGGCGCATGGCGCCGACGAGGCGATGAAGCCCTATGTGGCGCCGCTCGGCGAGGCGCTGGGGACGTTGCAGCAGGCGACGATGTGGCTCGCGCAGAACGGCCTGAAGAAGCCCGACAACGCGGGCGCCGGCTCGACCGACTACATGCATCTCTTCGGACTGGTCGCGCTTGCCTACATGTGGGC
>Ga0310811_10007177_pt1 | contig 14253 bp, 21 predicted proteins | sample YCmetagenome_FD_207642 | JGI IMG/M metagenome (GOLD analysis project Ga0310811, IMG submission 207642) | Soil microbial communities from experimental microcosm in Duke University, North Carolina, United States - YC | ecosystem: Engineered > Artificial ecosystem > Soil microcosm > Unclassified ...
ACAAGAATGCCAAGACCGTGGTGGTGCAGGTGGAACGCCGCTTCATCCATCCGGTGATGGGCAAGACGGTGCGCCGCTCCAAGAAGTACCACGCCCATGACGAGAAGGGCGAGTTCAAGGTGGGCGATGTCGTCCGCATCCAGGAATGCCGGCCGCTTTCCAAGCTCAAGACTTGGGAAGTGCTGGAACGCGTCGGCAAGTAACGGCGCGATTTGAGGAGTTGAAGTCATGATCCAGATGTCCACGGAGCTCGACGTCGCCGACAATTCCGGCGCCAAGAGCGTGATGTGCATCAAGGTGCTGGGCGGTTCGCACCGCCGTTACGCCGATGTCGGCGACATCATCGTGGTGTCGGTCAAGGAAGCCATTCCGCGCGGCCGCGTGAAAAAGGGCGAAGTGCTCAAGGCCGTGGTGGTCCGTACCGCCAAGGGCGTGCGCCGTCCCGACGGCAGCCTGATCCGTTTCGACGGCAATGCCGCGGTGCTGGTCAATGCCCAGGGCGAGCCGATCGGCACCCGTATCTTCGGACCGGTCACCCGCGAGCTGCGCAACAAGAACCAGATGAAGATCATCTCGCTCGCCCCGGAGGTTCTGTGATGAGCAATATTCGCAAGGGCGACAAGGTCATCGTCATTTCCGGCAGCGACAAGGGCAAGAAGGGCTCGGTGCTGAAGGTTTTCCCGAAGGAAAACCGCGCCCTGGTCCAGGGTGTGAATGTGGTAAAGCGCCATCAGCGCCAGACCCAGCGCCAGCAGGCCGGGATCGTGACCAAGGAGGCCCCGATCCATCTTTCGAATATCGCGCTCACCGACCCCAAGACGGGTGCGGCCACGCGCATTGGTTACAAGACGCTGGGCGACGGCCGCCGGGTCCGCGTCGCGAAGAAGTCTGGTGAGGTCATCGATGTCTGACGCTGGTAGCAAGAATCCGAAGGAAGCCGCGCGCGCCGACGCGAAGGCCGCGAAAGCTGCCAAGGCTGGCAAGCGCCGCGAAGTGAATACCGGCACGAATGTATCGCTTGGCGAGCATGCGCGCGAGGCCGGCTACGTGCCGCGCTTCAAGAAGCGCTACAACGATGTCATTAAGGCCGAGCTGATGAAGAAGTTCGGCTACACCAACATCATGCAGGTGCCGAAGCTGAACAAGGTCGTGCTGAATATCGGCGCGGGCGAGGCGGCTTCCGACGGCAAGAAGATCCAGCAGGCCGTGAACGACCTGACGGCCATTGCCGGCCAGAAGGCGGTGCAGACCCGCGCCAAGAAGGCGATCGCGACCTTCAAGATCCGCAAGGATTTGCCGATCGGCGCCAAGGTCACGCTGCGCGGCGACCAGATGTATGAATTCGTCGACCGGCTGATCACCATGGCGCTGCCGCGCGTGCGCGACTTCCGCGGCGTCAATCCCAAGTCCTTCGACGGCCGCGGCAACTATGCCATGGGCATGAAGGAGCACGTGGTGTTCCTGGAAATCGACTACGACAAGACCGAAACGGTGTGGGGCATGGATATCGTGTTCAACACTTCCGCGAAGACCGACGAGGAAGCCCGCGCGCTTCTCGAGGGCTTCCAGTTCCCCTTTACGACGAATTGAGGCGCTGACAATGGCGAAGACGAGTCAGATCAACCGCAACAAGAAGCGCGAAAAGCTGGTGGCCCAGTATGCCGCCAGGCGCGCCGCCCTCAAGGCCAAGGCGGACGATATGAAGGTGCCGGCCGAGGAGCGCTTTGACGCGCGCCTCAAGCTGGCCAAGCTGCCGCGCAACTCTTCCAAGACGCGCATCCATCACCGCTGCGAACTGTCGGGCCGCCCCAAGGGCTATTACCGCAAGGTCAAGATGTCCCGTATCGCGCTGCGTTCGCTTTCCAATTTCGGCCAGATCCCCGGCATGACCAAGGCGAGCTGGTAAGGAGCAAAGATGATCATCGATCCGATTGGCGATCTGCTTTCCCGCATCCGCAACGGCCAGTTGCGCCGCAAGGCCAAGGTCACCTCGCCGAACTCGCGCCTGCGCATCCGCCTGCTCGACGTGCTGCAAGCCGAAGGCTACATCCGCGGCTATGCCGAAGTCGAAGTGAAGGGCCACAAGGAGCTCGAGATCGAGCTCAAATATCATGAGGGCGAGCCGGTGATCCGCGAGTTGAAGCGCGTGTCCACCCCGGGCCGCCGCGTCTATTCCTCTGTCAGCGACTTGAAGCCCCATCGCCAGGGTCTGGGCGTGTCCATTCTCTCCACGCCCCAGGGCGTGATGACGGACACCTCCGCCCGCGAGAAGAATGTGGGCGGCGAAGTCCTCTGCCAGGTCTTTTAAGGAGCCGCCATGTCACGTATCGGCAAAAAACCGGTCGCACTGCCCAAGGGCGTTACCGCCTCGGTGGAAGGCCAGACTGTCAAGGTCAAGGGGCCCAAGGGCGAGCTCAGCGTCAAGCTGGCGCCGGAAGTCTCCGTCTCGGTGGACGAGCACGGCGTCACCGTTGCCCCCCGCAAGGAAGCGGAAAAGGCGCCGCAGATGTGGGGCCTGTCGCGCACCCTGGTGAACAATCTCGTCACCGGTGTGACCCAGGGCTTCACCCAGAAGCTGGAAATCCAGGGCGTCGGCTATCGCGCCGCGGTGCAGGGCAAGACCCTGAACCTGCAGCTCGGTTTCAGCCACGACGTGCCCTACGCGATCCCGGCTGGCATCACCATCACCACCGAGAAGCCGACCATGATCTCGGTGTCGGGCATCGACAAGCAGCTGGTCGGTCAGGTTGCGGCCGAAATTCGCTCCTGGCGTCCGCCGGAGCCCTATAAGGGCAAGGGCGTGCGCTATGAAGGCGAGTATGTCCGCCGCAAGGAAGGCAAGAAGAAGTAATGACTACGGACCTCTTCAAGAAGCGCCAGTCGCGCAATCGCTACCGGATCGCCAGTCACGGCACCCGGCCGCGCCTGTCCATCTTCCGCTCGGGCAAGCACATTTATGCCCAGGTGATCGACGATACGCGCGCCGTGACCGTGGCTTCGGCCTCGACCAACGAGAAGGACGCCAAGGAAGGCAAGTCCTGGAACGTTGCCGCCGCGACCAGCGTCGGCAAGAAGATCGCCGAGCGCGCCAAGGCCGCCGGCGTGACCCAGGTCATGTTCGACCGCGGGGGCTACATCTATCATGGGCGCATCAAGGCGCTCGCAGACGCGGCCCGCGAAAGCGGCCTGGAATTCTGAGGTAAAACGATATGGCGACTGAACAGCAAGGCGAACAGCAGCGCGAAGGCCGCGGCCGCGGTGGCGAGCGTGGACGCGGTGAAGGCCGTGGCCGTGGTGAAGGCCGTGGCCGCCGCGACCGCGAGGAAAAAGACAGCGACTTGATCGACAAGCTGGTTCACATCAACCGGGTGGCCAAGGTCGTGAAGGGTGGCCGCCGCTTCGGCTTTGCCGCCCTGGTGGTGGTGGGTGACGGCGCCGGCCGGGTCGGTTACGGCCATGGCAAGGCGCGCGAAGTGCCGGAAGCCATCCGCAAGGCGACCGACGACGCCAAGAAGTCGCTGATCCGCATTCCGCTGAAGGAAGGCCGCACCATTCATCATGAAGTGCGCGGCCATCACGGCGCCGGCAAGGTGCTGGTGCGTCCGGCTCCCGCCGGTACCGGCATCATCGCCGGCGGCCCGATGCGCGCGGTGTTCGAGGCTCTGGGCGTGGGCGACGTGGTCTCCAAGTCGCTGGGCACCTCCAATCCCTACAACATGGTACGCGCGACCTTCGACGCTCTGAAGAACCAGCAGAGCCCCCGCATGGTGGCCCAGCGCCGTGGCCGCAGCGTGTCGGAAATCCTGGTCCGCCGCGAAGATCAGACCGCCTCGGAAGCCTGAGAAAGTTGAGAGAGACACGTCATGGCTGAGAAGAAAGCCCAGAATAAGGATAAGACCGGCAAGACGGTAACGGTGCGCCAGATCCGCAGCGCCAACCGCAAGCCGGACATCCAGGCCGCCACCCTGCGTGGCCTGGGCCTCGGCAAGATCCGCCGGACCCGCACCCTGGAAGACACGCCCGCCGTGCGCGGCATGATCAACGCCGTCAAGCACCTCGTCGAAGTGGTGGAAGAAGGTAAGTAATAGATGTCCGGGTCGCGCGACTAGCGGGCTGCCCGGCCATGGAGAGGTTACAATGAAGCTCAACCAGATCGCCAACAATCCCGGCGCGCACAAGCGCAAGGCCAAGCTCGGCCGCGGCTCCTCTTCGGGCCTGGGCAAGACCTCGGGCCGCGGCGTCAAGGGCGCCAAGGCCCGCACCGGCAACCAGGTGCATGGCTTTGAAGGCGGCCAGATGCCGCTGCATATGCGCATGCCCAAGCGCGGCTTCCGCAACATTTTCGCCAACGACTTCTCGGAAGTGAATCTCAACCGCATCCAGAAGGCGATCGACGACAAGCGCCTGAAGACGGGCGAGAAGATCACCGAAGAGGTGCTGCGCAAGGCCGGCCTGGCCCATAAGAGCCGCGATGGCGTGCGCCTGCTCGGCAAGGGCGCCATCACCGCCAAGATCGATATCGAAGTGGCCGGCGTCTCGGCCGGCGCCCGCCAGGCCGTGGAAAAGGCCGGTGGCAGCGTCACGACCACCTTCCAGAAGAAGGTCTACAGCAACAAGAAGGGCCAGCCGGGCAAGCGCCAGACGCGCCGCACGGAATCGGCCAAAAAGCGCGAAGCGCGCCAAAGCACGAATAAGGCATAAGAATAATGGTCCGGTCGCGCTCGCAAGGGCGGGGCCGGACCCCCATATAAGATCGGCGCGTTTTTCGGAGACAACCGATGGCTTCAGCAGCCGAACAACTGGCCGCCAATTTCAACTTCGGCTCCATCGGCAAGGCCAAGGAGCTCAAGAGCCGCATCCTCTTCACTCTGGGCGCGCTGATCGTGGCGCGCGTCGGCAGCTATATCCCCATGCCGGGCATCGATCCGGCGGCGCTGTACGCCTTCATGCAGCAGTCGGGTGGCGGTCTGCTCGACGTCTTCAATACATTCTCGGGCGGCGCCGTGGGCCGCATGGCGATCTTCGCCCTCGGCATCATGCCTTACATCTCCGCCTCGATCATCATCCAGCTGATGACGACGGTCTTCCCCGAACTGGAAGCCCTGAAGAAGGAAGGCGAGGCGGGGCGCAAGGTTCTAAACCAGTACACCCGCTATTTCACCGTGGCGCTGGCCGTGATCCAGGGCTACGGCATCGCCATCGGCCTCGAGCATGTCTCCAGCGGCCACTCGGTGGTGATCCATCCCGGCTTCTTCTTCCGCATGGGCGCGGTGATCACGCTGACCGGCGGCACCATGCTCCTGATGTGGATCGGCGAGCAGATCACCAGCCGCGGCGTGGGCAACGGCATTTCGCTGATCATCTTTGCCGGCATCGTGGCGCGCTTTCCCCAGATCATCGGCCAGACCCTGGAACAGGCCCGCACCGGGTCCACCAATCCGCTGCTGATCATCTTCTTCATGGTCTTCACCGCCGGCCTGGTCGGCTTCATCGTCTTCATGGAACGGGCGCAGCGGCGGCTGTTCGTCACCTATCCCAAGCGCCAGGTGGGCAACAAGGTCTATGGCGGCGACAGTTCCCATCTGCCGCTGAAGCTGAACGTGTCGGGCGTGATCCCGCCGATCTTCGCCTCATCGATCCTGCTGTTGCCGGCCACCTATGCCAGCTTTAACGCCCAGAACCTGCCGGGCTGGCTGCAGACCATTGTGACCTTTCTCAGCCGCGGCCAGCCGCTTTATCTGGCCACCTATGCGGCGCTGATCCTGTTCTTCACCTTCTTCTACACCTCTATCGTCTTCAATCCGGAAGAGACGGCGGAAAATCTGAAGAAGTATGGCGGCGTCTTTCCCGGCATCCGGCCCGGCAAGAAGAGCGCCCAGTTCATCGACTATGTGCTGACCCGCATCACCGTGATAGGCGCTCTGTATCTGGCCTTCGTCTGCCTGATCCCGGAATTCATGTTCTACAAGTACAATCTCAGCTTTTCGCTGGGCGGCACCTCGATCCTGATCGTGGTGTCGGTGACCATGGACACGGTGGCGCAGATTCAGAGCCATCTGGTGGCGCAGCAATATGAGGGCCTGCTCAAGAAGGCGAGATTGAGGGGAGCGCGTCGGTGAATCTGGTTCTGTTCGGGCCGCCGGGGGCGGGCAAGGGCACCCAGTCCAAGATACTTACCGACAAGCGAGGGCTGCCCCAGCTCTCCACCGGAGATATGCTGCGCGCGGCCATCGAGGCCGGAACGCCGCTGGGCCTCGCCTGCAAGGCGCTGATGGCCAAGGGCGAGCTGGTTCCGGATGAAACCGTGGTCGGTATCATCGCCGAACGCTATGACCAGCCGGACTGCGCCAAGGGCGCGGTGTTCGACGGCTTTCCCCGCACCATCGCCCAGGCCGAGGCGCTGGACAAAATGCTGGCCGAGCGTGGCCGGAAGATCGACCTGGTGCTGGAACTGAAAGTGGACGATGCAGTGCTGCTCTCCCGGGTGGAGGCCCGCATCAAGGCCGGCGGTGTCCTCAGGTCCGACGATACGCCCGAGACTCTGGCCTACCGGCTGGGGGTCTATTACAAAAACACCGCTCCGCTGCTCGGCTATTACCGGAGCCAGGGCAAGCTTCAGACCGTGAATGGCATGGCGCCCGTGGACGAGGTCACCGCCCAAATCGCCCTGATTTTGGATGGTTTGGCCGCGGTTTGAGGCCTGTGGCAATAAATCCCAAGGGACCATTGACGGGGAGGGGGCCATTCCTATAATCCGCGCCCTCGCGACAGATTTTCCTGTCATTTCCGGGTTTTTGGGGGCGCTTTTGACTGCGGCCCACACTCGGATTTGGCCGGACCTTTGGCGTACAGAATTTTATTAACCCGTTCAATGGCTTAACGGCCCCGGAGAAAACAGAGTGGCACGCATCGCCGGCGTCAATATCCCGACCCAGAAGCGAGTCGAAATCGGCCTTCGCTACATCCATGGAATCGGGCCGCACACCGCCCACAAGATCATTACCCAACTGGGCATCGATCCCGCCCGCCGGGTCAGCGACCTGACCGAGTCCGAGGTGATCCAGATCCGCGAAGTCATTGACCGCGATTTTCTGGTGGAAGGTGATCTGCGCCGCGACGTGGCGATGAACATCAAGCGCCTGATGGATCTGGGCTGCTATCGGGGCCTGCGCCATCGCAAGAGCCTGCCGGTTCGCGGCCAGCGCACCCACACCAACGCCCGCACCCGCAAAGGCCCCGCCAAAGCGATTGCCGGCAAGAAGAAAGTCACCAAGTAAGCCATGGCCGAAGCAGCTACCAAGGGCAAAGCTCCGCGCGCCCGCAAGAAAGAAAAGAAGAACGTTGTCGTCGGCGTGGCCCATGTCGCGGCCACCTTCAACAACACCATTGTCACCATCACCGATGCGCAGGGTAACGCTGTGTCCTGGTCGAGCGCCGGCATGATGGGCTTCAAGGGTTCGCGCAAGTCCACGCCCTATGCGGCGCAGATGGCGGCCGAAGACGCCGGCCGCAAGGCGGTCGAGCACGGCATGCGCACCCTGGAAGTGGAAGTTTCCGGCCCGGGTTCGGGCCGCGAGTCCGCGCTGCGCGCGCTGCAGGCCGTGGGCCTGGTCGTCACCTCTATCCGCGATGTGACGCCGATCCCCCACAATGGCTGCCGCCCGCCCAAGCGCCGGCGCGTCTAACAAGTTTCGGACGTAAGACCAACCCGTCGAACGTATGGGCATTGTCCGAAATGCCCGGGACACGATGAGGAAAAGATGTTTCAGAAGAACTGGCAAGAACTGATCAAACCCAACAAGCTTAAGACCGAATCCGGGCATGATGCCGGCCGTGTCGCCACCATCGTCGCCGAACCGCTGGAACGCGGCTTCGGTCTGACTTTGGGCAACTCGCTGCGTCGCGTGCTGCTGTCGTCCCTGCAGGGCGCGGCCGTCACCGCCATCTCGATCGAGGGCGTGCTGCACGAATTCTCCTCCATCCAGGGCGTGCGCGAAGACGTCACCGACATTGTGCTCAACGTGAAGATGATCGCGCTGCGCATGCATGCCGAAGGCCCCAAGCGCGTTTCCTTGCGCAAGCAGGGTCCGGGCGAGGTGAAGGCCGGCGACATCCAGACCACCGCCGACATCGAGATCCTCAATCCCGACCTGGTGCTCTGCACCCTGGACGAGAAGGTGGATTTCCGCATGGAGCTCACCATCGCCACCGGCAAGGGCTATGTCCCAGCCGACCGCAACCGTCCGGAGGACGCCCCCATCGGCCTGATCCCGGTGGACTCGCTGTTCAGCCCGGTGAAGAAGGTCTCCTACAAGGTCGAGAACACCCGCGAAGGGCAGATCCTCGACTATGACAAGCTGACCCTCACCGTCGAGACCAACGGCGCCGTCACCCCGGACAATGCCGTGGCCTATGCCGCGCGCATCCTCCAGGACCAGTTGCAGGTCTTCATCAACTTCGAAGAGCCGCGCGAGCGCGCCACCGAGGAAGCCAAGCCTGATCTGGCCTTCAACCCGGTCCTGCTCAAGAAGGTGGACGAGCTGGAGCTGTCGGTGCGTTCGGCCAACTGCCTGAAGAACGACAACATCGTCTATATCGGCGACCTGATCCAGAAGACGGAAGCGGAGATGCTTCGCACCCCGAACTTCGGCCGCAAGTCGCTGAACGAGATCAAGGCCGTGCTGGCCGAGATGGGTCTGCATCTGGGCATGGAAGTGCCCGGCTGGCCGCCCGAGAATATCGAAGATCTCGCCAAGCGTTACGAAGACCAATACTGATTTTTTAGAGAGCCACTCCCATGCGTCACGGCAATCAAGGCCGCAAGTTCAACCGCACCGCCTCGCACCGCAAGGCGATGTGGGGCAACATGACCGCCGCGCTGATCAAGCATGAGCAGATCAAGACCACGCTGCCGAAGGCCAAAGACCTTCGCCCCGTGATCGAGAAGCTGGTCACCCTGTCGCGCCGCGGTTCTTCGGACCTGCATGCCCGCCGCCAGGCGCTGGCTCAGATCAAGGATGCCGACCAGGTCACCAAGCTGTTTGACGTGATCGGCCCCCGCTACAAGGGCCGTCCCGGCGGTTACACCCGCGTGCTGAAGGCCGGTTTCCGCCATGGCGACAATGCTCCGATGGCCATCATCGAGTTCATCGACCGCGATGTGGATGCCAAGGGCCAGGATTCAGGTCCCGTGGAAGTGGACGCCGAAGCCGAAGCGTAGTTTTTAATGGTCGCACGGCCGGACGGAAAAGTGCGGCCCGTGCGATAATCGGAGCTCTGGGCCGCACTTTTCCTGGCCGATGCTCCGGGTTTCGAGACAAGGGCGGCAGCGATGCCGCCCTTTTTGCTTTTCCGGCGTTATGACCTTCGATTTGGAACTTTCGGGAGGTCATAGCCATGCGCCATTTGTGGATCCTGCCTGCCATTTCCCTGCTTGCCGCCTGCAGCCCGAGCGACCGTTGCGAGGCTCCGCCGCAGCCCAAGCTGATTGCCGTCAAGGACATGAGCCGCGAACAGAAAGCCGATGCCCTGGGCGTGCCGCCCGAGCGGGTTCCTGCCGGACCCGTGACCGACAGCCCGGAGGCTATGGCGGCCTATGACGCCTATGTCGCCCGCCATAATGACGCCCTGCAGGTTGGCTATTGCGTGGACAACGAGGCTTACAAGGCCCGCAACATGAAGGACGAAATGAACACCGTGGCCCATGCCATCATGGCCACGTGCAAGGAAAGCGCGGAAGCGGATACGTTGGCTACGGTCCTAAGATACCGCAACTGTGCGGCTGGTAATAAATAGCAAGGACCAAGAGAATCAGGACTGTCGGAAGGCTGGGCACCATGAAGAAACTCTCGATCGCCGCCGGCACGATTGCGCTGGCGGGGGTAGGCATCTATGCGCTTCCGGCGCTGACGGCCGATAACAGGCCGGCGGCCACCAAGCCGGAACCCTTGCGGATCGCGCCGCCGGCGCCCCGCGCTCTGCCCAGCGTGCCGAGTTCGATGCCGCAGGTGCAGCTCACCTTCGCACCGGTGGTCAAGCGCGTCGCGCCCGCCGTGGTGAATGTCTATTCCAAGTCGGTGGTGCAGCAGCAGGTCAATCCTTTCTTCAACGATCCCCTGTTCAGCCAGTTGTTCGGTACGCCGGAGATGCGCCAGCGCGTGCAGCAGAGCCTGGGCTCGGGCGTGATCGTGCGCGCCGACGGACTGATCGTCACCAACACTCATGTGGTCGAAGGCGGCAACGAAATCACCGTGGCGCTGGCGGACAAGCGCGAGTTCCGGGCCAAGGTGCTGATGGCCGATGCCCGCACCGATCTTGCCGTGCTGAAGATCGACACCAAGGGCGAACATCTGCCCGTGGTGGCCTTTGCCGACAGCGATGCGGTACAGGTGGGCGATCTGGTGCTGGCGATCGGCGATCCCTTCAATGTCGGCCAGACCGTCACTATGGGTATCGTCTCGGCGCTGGCGCGCACGCAGATTTCCGCCAGCGATTATCAATTCTTCATCCAGACCGACGCCGCCATCAATCCCGGCAATTCCGGCGGCGCCCTGGTCACCACCGACGGCAAGCTGGCCGGCATCAACACCGCCATTTATTCGCGCACCGGCGGCAATATCGGCATCGGCTTCGCCATTCCCGCCAATCTGGTGCGGCGGGTGGTCGAGGGCGTGGAAGGCGGCCTCAAGACCGGCGTGACCTCAAGCGTGCAACTCGCCTGGGTCGGCGCCAGCGGCCAGCCCGTGACCAGCGACATCGCCGCCAGCCTTGGCCTGCCGCGGCCGGGCGGTGTGCTGATCAAGGATGTCTATCCCGCCGGGCCGCTCGCCCGCGCCGGCGTCAAGACCGGTGAGGTGGTGCAGTCGGTGGATGGCACGGCGGTGGACGACATGCAGTCGCTCAACTATCGCACCGCCACGCACCGGCCCGGCGATAGCGTGCGCATGCATGTCGCGTCCGGCAAAAGCGGCCGCGACGTCACCGTGACCCTGGCGCTGCCGCCCGAAAATCCGCCCAAGGAGGTGACCACCATCTCGGGCCGCAATCCACTGGTCGGCGCACGGGTGGAGAATCTGTCACCGGCGGCCGCCACGGAGTTGCAGATGGACGTGATGGCGCACGGCGTGGCGATCATCGCGGTCAATCCCGGCGGCCTCGCGGCCAATTACGGCTTCCAGCCCGGCGACATCATCCGCAGCATCAATGGCGCGAACATCAACCGCACCGGAGAGCTGGTGCGCGCGCTCAATGGCGCCAATCAGTGGAATATGATCATCGAACGCGGCGGCCGGCGGCTGACATTATCCGTGGAAGGATAATCATCTCTTTTGTTATTATTGCGCGCGGGATTCATGAACGCGGCGAAACTGTGTTAGAAGCGCGCGAGAAAGCGCGGCGCGCCTCACAAAAGAGTTGTTGCACTTTGTTGCCCGCGATCAATTCTTTCCGTTTGTCCGATCTGTAACGCGACGCGGCGCAGTCCTTTGCGTTAGGTCTTCCGCACGGGGGGCCTATGCAGAGGATTGAAATGAAAAACGTTATTGTTGCTTCCGCCGCGGCGCTGCTGCTTGGCATGACGGCTGCTGAGGCCGACACCTATGTATCGGTGTTGGGCGGTCCGACATTTGCCCCGGATCTGAGAGTTGGCGCCACCAAGAATCCGATGGAAACCGGCTTCAATGTGGGCGCTCGCGTCGGCACCACATTGGACAACTGGAATCTGCCGAATTTCTCGGTGGAAGCGGACGGGCTGTTTAATCAGTCCACCTATTCCAACGCGAGCAATGCGCGGCTGCAGTCGAGCTCCTACATGGCGAACCTGATTTATCACATGCCGACCGACACGCCCTTCAGCGTCTATGGCGGCGCGGGTCTCGGCGCGGTCAACACCAATATCGACAATGGCATCGGCAACCATGGCGGTTCGACCGTGCTGGGCTGGCAGGCCCTGGGCGGGGTGGAATATCGCGCCTCGGAATGGGCCAGCCTGTTCGCCGAATATCGCTATCAGGATGCCCATAATGTGAATGCGGGCGGTCTGACCCAGGTCGGTAACAAGTCGAATAACCTGTCGTTCGGGGTCAAGTGGCACCTGGACTAACCTAGGTCTCTCAAGCAAAAGCTCCGCGGGGCCAACTCCCGCGGAGCTTTTTTGCTATAAGGGGCTGTGAGCGATCTTTTCGAATCCAGCGACCTCTCGGGTCCGCCTAGCGACAGCGTAGCGGACGCGCCGCGCCCTCTGGCCGACCAGCTGCGGCCCAAAAGCCTTGCCGAGGTGGTGGGCCAGGATCACCTGCTGAACCCTGAGGGTCCCTTGGGGCGCATGGTAGCGCAGGGGCGGCCCCATTCCATCATCCTGTGGGGCCCGCCCGGCACCGGCAAGACCACAATCGCCCGGTTGCTTTCCAGCGCCTTCAAGCTGCATTTTGATCAGTTGTCCGCCGTCTTCTCCGGCGTCGCCGACCTCAAGAAGACCTTCGAGGCCGCGCGCAACCGCCGCAAGATGGGGCAAGGCACCTTGCTCTTCATTGACGAGATCCACCGCTTCAACCGCAGCCAGCAGGACAGTTTCCTGCCCGTGGTGGAGGACGGCACCGTCGTCCTGGTGGGCGCCACCACCGAGAACCCGTCCTTCGAACTGAACGGTGCGCTCCTGTCCCGCGCCCAGGTGTTGGTGCTGCGGCGGCTGGACGACGCCGCGCTGGAGATCCTGCTGCAGCGAGCCGAGGCCTATTATGGCCAGACGCTGCTGCTGACCGACGATGCGCGCGCCAGCTTGCGCGCCATGGCCGATGGCGATGGCCGCTATCTGCTCAATCTGGTGGAAGAGCTTTCCAGTGTGAAGGCGGCAAAGCCGCTGGACCCGGCCGGACTGGTGGGTGCGGTGCAGCGGCGCATGCCGCTCTACGACAAGAGCCGGGAGGAGCATTACAACATCATCTCCGCCCTGCATAAATCCATCCGTGGCTCCGATCCCGATGCAGCGCTCTATTGGCTGGCGCGCATGCTGGCGGGCGGCGAGCAGCCGCTTTACATCGCCCGCCGCCTGGTGCGCGCCGCGGTGGAGGATATCGGCCTGGCCGATCCGGAAGCGGTGCATCAGGCCCTGGCCGCCAAGGATGTGTTCGATTTTCTGGGGAGCCCGGAAGGGGAGATCGCGCTGGCGCAATGCGTGCTCTATCTGGCGAGCGCGCCCAAATCCAACGCTGTCTATGCCGCGCTGGGCGCGGCCAAGCGGGCGGCGCAGGAGTCCGGGTCGCTGATGCCGCCGGCGCATATTCTCAATGCCCCGACCAAGCTGATGAAGAACCTGGGCTACGGCAAAGGCTATCAATACGACCATGACGCCGAGGAAGGCTTTTCAGGCCAGAATTATTTCCCGGACGGCATGGCGCGCCAGCAATTCTACACGCCCCGGGAAACCGGCTTTGAGCGGGAGATTGCCAAGCGGCTGGAATACTGGTCCAAGCTCAGGGCGAAACGAACTACTTAGTATTGTTCTCGATGGCCGCTTGACGCGCCGAGAACCACTTCACGACGTCGGCCCGCATGCCGCTCACCAGATGGACCCAGCGCGCGTTCCGGAAAGCCTTGCGCTTATTTTCATCCCACCAGGTTTCATGGACCAACAACAGAGTCCAGCCGCCTTTTCCGCCATGGGACAACGTAAATATCTCGGCTTGGACTGAATAAGTTGGTCCTTGGCGCGCCATGCGTTCACGTGTCCAACTGACTCCATCGGCCTGCCACTGGTGTCGCGTCTTGTGCGGATCGGCGCTGCCGGCAATCAGCGCAAAGACGTTAAAAAAGTTTCTGTCACCAAGCCGCATCGTCAGGCGGAGCTGCCGTTGCCATAGCGCAAGACCTTGACTTTCTCCAGGGTGATGAGGCCGCTGCCGATCATGCCGTCCAAGATCGGCAGAAACGAATTTATTTTTTCCTGATCATCCACCACTTCGATCACCAGCGGCAGGTCCGCCGACAAACGGAGAATTTTTGTGGTGTGAAGCCTGCTCGAATGACCAAAGCCCATCGGCCCGCGCAATACTGTTGCGCCCGCAAGATGCAGTTCGCGCGCTTTCATGACGATAGCCTCATATAAGGGCCGGCCCTCGAACTTATCGTTTTCGCCCAGGAAGACTCGAAGCAGGACGGCGTCTTGGGGAATGTTCATGTCACGCTTCCTTTCAACTGGTTCAGCGCCGCAGCGCAAATCGCTCCGAGCCATACGAAAGCCAAACACAGAACAACGGA
>Ga0310811_10007179_pt1 | contig 14251 bp, 13 predicted proteins | sample YCmetagenome_FD_207642 | JGI IMG/M metagenome (GOLD analysis project Ga0310811, IMG submission 207642) | Soil microbial communities from experimental microcosm in Duke University, North Carolina, United States - YC | ecosystem: Engineered > Artificial ecosystem > Soil microcosm > Unclassified ...
CGAGCCCCGATTCGTTCTCGGGCCGCATCGCCGTCATGACGGCCGTGCTCGCCACGATCGGCGCGGTTTTTTCGTACCAGGGCGGATCGACCGAAGGGCTCGCGCTGTTCTACAAGAACGAGGCCGCGATTCGCAAGACCGAGGCGGCGAACCAGTGGAGCTACTACCAGGCCAAAGGGGAAAAGCAAAATCTGGCCGAACTCGGCGCGGCGCTGACGGCGGCCGACCCGAAGGCGAGCGGCAAATTCACAGCCGAGGTCGCCAAATACGCGCAGCAGAAAACCGCCATCCGCGCACAAGCCGAGGCGCTCGAAAAGTCGGTTGCCAAGGCCGACGCCGACAGCGAACGGCAACTGCATCTGCACCATCGGTGGGCGCAGGCGACCACGCTCACGCAAGTGGCGATTTCGCTCGCGGCCATCACGCTGCTTACGCGCCGGCGCTGGCTGCTCGGCGCCGCGCTTGGCGTGGCGGGACTGGGCGCGATCGTCGGCGCGGCGGCGTTTCTGGGATATTGACCCACGGGCGATCGCTCTTGCGGCGCCCGCTGGCCTTAGAGACAGCGTTCGAGCAGCGCTTCGAGCGCGCGATCGGGCATGCCGCATTCGCGCAACGCATGAACCGTGCGGCGCACGTAATCGAGCGTCGTGCCGTAGCGGCCTTGAGCGCAGGCGAGCACCGTCTTGACGATTTCATCGGGCAATTTGCCCGTATAGGTCGGCACGTCGCGGCGCATGACGAACGCGAGCGCATCGACGCGACGCCCGTCCGCCAGCCAGCACGGCAGCCACATCGGGCGATACGAGCCCATTGGCATCTCGCGCCGCCAGAGCGCTTCCAAATGCGGCGCGGCCCCGTCGCCGGCCAGGCGAAACGCCATCCCGGTGCAAGAGCCGCCGCGGTCGAGCGCCAGCACGAGGCCCGGCTGTTCGGGCGTGCCGCGATTCACGCGCGACCACAGGTACAAGCCGCGATGGTAGCCGCGCACGCGCGCGCGGACCGTTTCCGCAGCCGGCATGCCGGGGTTCCAGATCAGCGAGCCATAGCCGAACAGCCATAAATCGCTCGCGCCGTCCCAGCGCCGCATGGTGTCGGTCAGCGATTGGGCGAGTTCCGCCTCGCTGAGCAGCCGCGCCTCGCCGAGCGAGGGCGGATAGCCTAGGCATGCCGGTGGGAAGGGGGAGGAGCTCGTGTCGGACATCGCGCGAGAGGCGGTCAGCGAGAACGGTCTCCGTACGGATCGGCGAAGCCGAGCCCGGCCAGGATGTCGGTTTCGAGCGCCTCCATTTCTTGCGCCTCGTCGTCGTTTTCGTGGTCGTAGCCCTGCGCGTGAAGCGTGCCGTGCACGATCATGTGCGCGTAATGGGCTTCGAGCGGCTTGCCTTGCTCGGCCGCTTCGCGCTCGATTACGGGGCAGCACAGGACGAGATCGCCCGAGACGGGGTCGTCCTCGCTTTCGGCGTAGGCGAAGGTGAGCACGTTCGTGGCGTAATCCTTGCCGCGGTACGTGCGGTTGAGCGTTTGACCTTCATCGGCGTCGACGAAGCGCACCGTCAGTTCGCCGTCGGCGAATAGCGCCGCTTTGACCCAGCGCGCGACGCTCGCGCGCGCGAGCGCGGCCTTGTGCTCGGGGAACGCCTTGGCCGCCGGAAACTGCAGCGCGAGCTTCAATCGCGGCGTGGGTGTCTTGTCGTTCATTCGAGTCGCCGTTGGACTTATCGCCCGTCGATGGGCTGGGCGTCGTCCTTTTTCGTGTGCTGGTCGTACGCTTCGACGATACGGGCGACGAGCGGATGCCGCACGACGTCCGCGCTCGTGAAGCGCGTGAGCGCGATGCCGCGCACGTTCGCCAGCACTTGCTGCGCTTCGATGAGACCGCTTTTCGCGCCGCGCGGCAGGTCGACCTGGGTCGTGTCGCCCGTGACCACGGCCTTGGAGCCGAAGCCGATCCGGGTGAGGAACATCTTCATCTGCTCGGGCGTCGTGTTCTGCGCCTCGTCGAGGATGATGAACGCATGATTGAGCGTGCGCCCGCGCATATAGGCGAGCGGCGCGATCTCGATCATTTGACGCTCGAACATCTTGGCGGTTTTGTCGAAGCCGAGCAGATCGTACAGCGCGTCGTAGAGCGGGCGCAGGTATGGGTCGACCTTCTGCGCGAGATCGCCGGGCAGGAAGCCGAGCCGCTCGCCCGCTTCGACGGCCGGGCGCGTGAGCACGATCCGCTTGACCTGGTCGCGCTCGAGCGCGTCGACGGCGCAAGCGACGGCAAGGTACGTCTTGCCCGTACCCGCCGGGCCGACGCCGAAGGTCACGTCGTGCGACACGATCTGCTTGAGGTATTCGCGCTGCGCGGGCGTGCGACCGCGCAGATCGGCGCGGCGTGTGTAGAGTTTTGGACCGAGTTCTTCGACATTTTCATCGTCGAGGCCCGCCGGCTCGTCGAACGGATGATCGGGATCGTAGCGGCTCGGCGCGGCGTCGTCCGAGTTGGCGGCCGCACCGCGATTGCCAAGGTGACGCGCTTCGACGAGCGCGAGCTGGATGTCGTCGACCGACAACGGCTCGCGCGCGCGGTTGTAGAAGTTTTCGAGCGCGCCGAGCGCGACTTTCGCGCCGCGTCCGCGGATCGAAATGCGATGGCCGCGCCGTTGCAGCGTGACGTCGAGCGCCTGCTCGATTTGCCGCAGGTTCTCGTCGAGCGGCCCGCAGAGGTTGGCGAGGCGCGCATTGTCTTCGCGCGGTGCGGTGAATTCCAGGGACGGGGCGGTCTTCAAGGCGAAAGTGCGCTCCTTAAGCGATGGGCTGCGCGTCTTCGGCGAGCACGAGCTCGCCGCGCAGCGAGTGCGGATAGGCGCGCGTAATGCGCACGTCGATCATTTGGCCGATCAGTCGCGCGTGCGACGCCACCGGCGCCGGAAAATTAACGACGCGGTTGTTGGCCGTGCGGCCCGCGAGTTCGTTGGGGTCTTTTCGGGCGGGACGCTCGACGAGAATGCGCTCGACGTTGCCGACCATCGACTCGCTGATCCGCACGACGTTGGCGTCGATCGTCGCCTGCAGATGCTGCAGCCGCCCGAGCTTGACCTCGCGCGGCGTGTCGTCGTGCAAGTTCGCGGCCGGGGTGCCGGGGCGAGGGCTATAGATGAACGAGAAGCTCGTGTCGTAGCTCATCTCGTGCACGAGCGCCATCGTCTTGTCGAAGTCGTCCTGCGTCTCGCCCGGAAAGCCGACGATGATGTCCGTCGACAGCGACAGATCGGGGCGGATCGCGCGCAGGCGCCGGATCACCGATTTGTATTCGAGCACCGTATAGCCGCGCTTCATCGCCATCAAGATGCGATCCGAGCCGTGCTGCACGGGCAGGTGAAGGTGCGAAACGAGCTTGTCGACTTTCGCGTAGACGTCGATGAGGCGCTGCGTGAACTCCTTCGGGTGCGACGTGGTATAGCGGATACGCTCGATGCCCGGGATATCGGCGACGTATTCGATCAGCGTCGCGAAATCGGCGATGTCGGTCGAGCCGAGCGTGAGCGCGCCACGGTAGGCATTCACGTTCTGCCCGAGCAGCGTGACTTCGCGCACGCCTTGGTCGGCGAGGCCGGCAATTTCGGTGAGCACGTCGTCGAGCGGGCGCGAGACTTCGTCGCCGCGCGTATAGGGCACGACGCAGTAGCTGCAGTACTTGCTGCAGCCTTCCATGATCGAGACGAAGGCGCTCGGCCCGTCGACGCGCGCCGGCGGCAGATGGTCGAACTTTTCGATTTCGGGGAATGAGATATCGACCTGCGCGCGGCCGCTCTCGCGGCGCGCGTCGATCATCTGCGGCAGGCGGTGCAGGGTTTGCGGCCCGAACACGAGATCGACGTACGGCGCCCGCGCGACGATCGCCGCGCCTTCCTGGCTCGCGACGCAGCCGCCGACGCCGATCAGCAAACCGGGTTTCGCTTCCTTGAGCTCGCGCACGCGGCCCAGATCGGAGAAGACCTTTTCCTGCGCTTTTTCGCGCACGGAGCAGGTGTTGAAGAGGATGACGTCAGCGTCTTCGGGGGAATCCGTCTTGACGAGTCCTTCAGCGGCGCCAAGCACGTCGACCATTTTGTCGGAATCGTACTCGTTCATCTGGCAGCCGAAGGTTTTTACATAAACTTTCTTGGTCATGAAGCTCGCCGTTCGCAGTGGTTGACCTGGGGGCGTAGGTGGGTCGTGGAGGCCGGCACGCCCGCCTCGCGAAAAGGGGCGCATGACGGGGATATACCGGCCGCATAACGCGACATTATAGCGGGTTGGGCGCTGCGCCGACCGCGCCGCCGCCGGCAGGCAATGCCGTCGGAAAGCGCAGCGAGAACGCTGTTCCGACGCCGGGCTCGCTCTCGACGTGGCAGTCGCCGCCATGCTCGTGCATGATCGATTTCACGATCGCAAGCCCAAGGCCGGTGCCCAAGGCGGGATTGTGGCGTGCCGGGTCGACGCGGTAGAAGCGGTCGAAGATGCGAGTGAGGTGCTCGCGAGCGATACCGGGGCCACGGTCGACGACGCGGATGATCGCGGTATCGCGTTCCTGGCGGCATTCGAGCGTGACGGTCGAGGCGGCCGGCGCGTGGGCGCACGCATTCGACACCAAATTGCAGATGGCGCGCTCGACGAGCAGCGGTTCGCCGAAGAAGCTGCATCGGCCTTCCACGCGGATCTTAATATCGCGGTCTTCGCCGATCGACTCGTAATAGCGTGCGACCCGCAAGGCCTCCCGCTCGCCGGCAAGGCGCTGCAACCGCGCGTTGCGCTGGCCCGCATCGATGCGAGCGAGCAGCAGCATATCGTCGATCATGTGCGAAAGGCGCTGCAGTTCTTCCACGCTCGACTCGATGACCGCGCGATATGCCTCGTTCGAGCGCGGCTGCGCGAGTGCAACTTGCGCCTGTGCGAGCAGGTTCGTGAGCGGTGTGCGGATATCGTGGGCAAGATCCGACGAAAATTGCGTGAGCCGCGTGAACGATTCGTTCAGCCGCACAAGCATTCGATTGAACGCATGCGACAAGTCCAAGAGCTCGCCGGCCGCGAACCGATCGGGTAGCGGATGCGCGAGCCGGCTCGTCGAAATTTCATCGGCGCAGGCGGCGAGCTCGGCAAGCGGCTTGAGCGCGAACGCCGCGATCCGGTGCGCGACGACGGCCGCGACCAACGTACCGCCGAGCGTTGCGAGGGCGATACATGTCGCACACAGGCGCAGGAACGCGCGCGTGCTGCGATAGTCGCCTTGGATGACGATGTGGGCTTCGCTCGCGGCCTTGTCGCCCAGGCGCGCTGCGGCGGCGAGATATCGCAGCCCCCGGTCGGCGTCCTTTGTCGATGTCGATGCGCCGTCGGGGCGTATGAGGCGCTCTGCGCCTTCCCCGTTGAAGCCATCGCTTTTGACGATGACGTTATCGCTTCTATCGAGTATCGCGAAGTCGAGATGCTCGTGACCGTCAGGAACGGCATGCACGCCGATGCCGCCGGCCCTAAGCTCGTCCCAAGTCTTGGCCGCCGCCACATGGGCGACGGCGCTACGAAGGCTCGACTGCATCTCGCTCGTCAACGAGTGGGCGGTGGAGGTAACGAGCACCCGGTAAAGCAGCGTGCCGCTGACGGCGAGAATAATCGACGTCGACAGGGCGAACAGAACGGCGAGCCGCGCCCGCATCGTCTTGGGCAAGCCGCGCCTCATTGCATCAACGCCGGCTCGCGCGCTTCGAGGACGTAGCCCATGCCGCGTACGGTGTGGATCAGCTTCGATGCGAACGGATCGTCCACCTTCGCACGCACTCGCCGGATCGACGCGTCCACGACGTTCGTGTCGCTGCTGAAATTGATGTCCCATACCTGCGAGGCGATGAGCGAGCGCGAAAGAATCTCTCCTTTGCGTCGCATGAGCAGCCAAAGCAGCGAAAACTCCTTAGCCGTGAGCAGAATCGTGGCGCCTTGGCGCTTCGCTTTGCGGCGAACCAGGTCGAGCTCTAGATCGTCGACGCACAGCACCGATTCGTCGCGCCCGTGACCGCGGCGCAGCAGCGATCGTACGCGTGCGAGCAGCTCGACGAAATCGAACGGCTTGGCGAGGTAGTCGTCGCCGCCGACATCGAAGCCCTTGACCCGATCGTCGACATCATCGCGCGCCGACAGAAACAAAACCGGTGTGCGATGCGTCTTGCGCAGCTCTTCGACGATGCTCCAGCCGTCCCTGCCGGGCAACATGATGTCGAGGATGGCGAGGTCGTACTCCTCGGTTCTCAACTGATGCAGGCCCGTCACGCCATCTTCCACGCAATCGCAAACGAACCCGGCTTCGGTCAACCCTTGACCAAGATACGTTCGCGTCTTCACTTCGTCCTCAACTACCAGGATTTTCATTCCGCATTCCTCAATCCGTTCAATATCGCTATTGACGGACTTCAAGCCAACATCAAAGAAACTCAACCCTACAGACGCTGACGCATCTCGAAAGTTCCGCACGAACGGCGCTGCAGGAAGCGCGCAAATGGTTGCTGAATTTTGTCGCGCGACGCAATAGGAATTTTCAATTATTTGCGCGTGAGACCGTCGGCGGCACATCTATCGCGCTGAAAAGAATGAAATAAATATCATGCTAAAAACATCATCTCCTCGTCATGTTGGCGATGGGGCCGATTGCAACAATGGCTCCCGTTGACGTCGTCGTCTCGACGTCCTTGACGAGGAGTGGAAATGAAAGCGCGATTTCTCATGGCAGCGGTTGTTTTGGCGGGTATCGGCTTCGGCTCGACTGCGCACGCAGAGTCGATCGAGGGGAAGACTCGAGCACAGGTCTACGAGGAACTCGTCGAGGCCCAGCGCAACGGCCTGCGATACATCACGGACCTGTCGTATCCGGGCATCGCCCCCATGCATGCCCCGCGGGTCGCCAAGCAAAAGCAGCAGATGCAGAAGCAAACCGACGACCCGAAGGTCGCTAGCGCGAACGAGCCGCCGGCGAAACCGATATCGAGCGGAAGTGCTCGATCGTCGGGGGCGCTGCCCGATTGCCAAGGGCCGGTCAGTTTCTGCAATCCCTATTTCGGTTCGTAACTGTGCCGTCGGCGGGCGCGTGTCGCGCATGCCGGCGACATCTCATCGTGAACGTTTGCTTGATCGGTTAGGAGAAGTATGGACTTTGTGGAACGACTGCTTCATCGCAACACGACATGGGCGAGCGACGTGGCTCGCCGTGACCCCGGCGTGTTCGAGCGATTGCGGCGCGGGCAGCAGCCGGCGGCGCTTTGGATCGGCTGTGCGGACAGCCGCGTACCTGCCGAGGTTGTGACGGGCGCCGCGCCGGGCGAACTGTTCGTCCATCGCAACGTGGCCAACTTGTTTCTGCCCGACGACGATAACTCGATGAGCGCGCTCGAATACGCTGTGCGCGCGCTGAAGGTGGGTGACATCGTCGTGTGCGGGCACTATGGCTGCGGCGGCGTGCGAGCCGCGCTCGCGGGCGCCGGCGACGATATGCCGCACGTCGAGCGACGGATCGAAGCGCTGCGCGCGCTCGCTCGACGCGAGCACGCGGCGCTCGAAGCGATCCCGAATTTCGAGGACCGCGTGAACCGTCTGGCCGAACTCAACGCGCTCGAACAGGCGAGGACGATCGCGGCCCTCTCCGTCGTGCGCGATGCGACGCCGCGGCCGCGCGTGCATGCGTGGGTTTTCGATATCCGCAACGGGCTCATTCGCAGGCTTGCACGCTACGATGCGAGCCCGGTCGTGGGGCAGGGCGAGTCGACGTCGGCGCAGTTGCTTTGACGCTCCTACTTTCACGGATCAGGTGCACAGATGACGAACGCCAAATTGATGGCAACCTTGCCGCGCGATTGCTGCGCAGGCGTCGCGGTCTTTCTCGTTGCGTTGCCCCTTTGCTTGGGCATTGCGCAGGCATCGGGCGTGGACGCCGCTGCCGGTCTGCTGGCAGGCGCCATCGGCGGCGTCGTCGTGGCGCTGCTGAGCGGTTCCCGGCTCAGCGTGAGCGGGCCCGCTGCCGGACTCATCACGATCGTCGTGCAAGGCCTCGCCGATGTAGGCGGCTTTCCCGCGTTCCTAAGCGCTGTCTTCATGGCCGGCGCCGCGCAATTTTGTTTCGGCGCTTTCGGGTTTGGGCGATTTGCCGCTTATGTCCCTTCCGCGGTGATCAAGGGGATGCTCGCGGCCATCGGCCTGCTGCTGATCATCAAACAGGTTCCGGTGGCGATCGGTGCGAACGCTGCCGACGGCACGGCCTTGCGCTTCGAAACGGCGCTCGGCGCGATTTCGTACTCGATCGTCCCTTGCGTCATCGCGTTGCTCTCGTTCGCGATCCTTGGGGCATGGGATTCGACATGGGTGCGCGGCAAACCGCTGCTTCGCGCGATACCCGCGCCGCTCGTCGTCGTGTTGAGCGGTATTGCCGTCGCGACGGTGCTCGCGCTGCCCTCCGGTCAGCGTGTGACGCTCGCGCCGCTCGACTCATGGGCTGCGCTCGCATCCGTCGTGACGCTGCCCGATTTTTCGGCGCTAATGAAACTCGAAGTCTGGCGTCTCGTCGGCACGCTCGCGATCGTCGCGAGTTTGGAATCGCTACTGAGCCTCGAAGCCATCGAGCAGATGGACCCGAAGCGGCAGCGGGCATCGCAGGACCGCGAGCTAAAGGCGCAAGGCGTAGGCAACATGTTGGCGGGTATGCTCGGGGCGCTGCCGATCACGGCGGTCATCGTCCGCAGTGCCGCCAATCTGAATGCCGGCGCCGAAACGAGACTCTCGGCGTTCATTCACGGATTGCTGATTATCGTCAGCCTCGTCCTGTTGACTTCGGTGCTCAATCTGATCCCGCTCGCCTGTTTGGCCGCGATCTTGATCGCAACGGGCGCCAAACTCGCCAAGCCGTCGCTCTGGGTCGCCGCGGCCAAGAGCGGGGCGAGCCGATTCGTGCCGTTTCTCGCGACGATCGTTGGGGTGCTCGCCACCGATTTGCTGGTCGGTGTAGCGATCGGGTTAGCTTGCAGCGCCGTGCCGACGCTCCGTTCGGCGTTCAAGCAGACGTTCGTTGTCGAGCGGCATGCGGGTGAGTTCGTCTTGCGACTGCGCCGTCCGCGCTTTGCGGTGCTGGCGGGACAGCTGCCCGTCGAGTCTCGGTAGTTCCGGCAGCGGCGCTCGAGCGCTCGCCAATGCTGGCCCTACGACTGCAATTGTCCGAATTCGCCGCGCAATCCCGCGGCGATCAGCACCGGTAATTGTTCCATGTGCTCGACGATGCGCGTGACACCGAGATTGCGCAGCACCTGTGCATAGCCTTTCGGCACATGGCTCGCGCCGACGAACGCGATGGTCTTCATGCCGGCGGCGCGGGCCGCGGTGAGGCCCGTCACGCTGTCTTCCACGACCAGGCAGCGCTCGGGCGCGATCCCCAGTTCGCGCGCCGCGTGCAGATAGACGTCGGGGTGAGGCTTGGGCCGGCTCACTTGCTCCGCGCTGAACACGCGCGGCCCGAAGATATCGGTCAATCCCACGCGCGCAAGCGACGCGGCGACGCGCGTCAACCGGCTATTGGAGACGACGGCCGCGGGCAGCGGCACGCGCAGGAGCGCGTCGCGCACGCCCGCGATCGGCGCCAGCGAGCGCTTGAATTCGCTGTCGATCTGACGCTCGACGTCGGCTAGAAATCCATCGGGAATCTTGATCTGAAAGCGCGTTTCCAGATCGGCAAGAAACGTCGACGTGCGCTGGCCGAACGCCAGGGGGGCCACGGGGGCGAAGTCCAGGCTCGGGAACCGCGCCGACAATGCGGTGAGGAGCACGCGGTCGGCGATGACTTCACTGTCGACGAGCACGCCGTCGCAGTCGCAAATGAGATGGTCGAACATGAAGAAGGGACGCGCGCTCGTCGGCTGGCCTAAGCCTGTGACGCGCTTTGTTGTGTAATGAGACGCCAATGATACGGACATCGGCGTCATTGCGCTTCTTTTGGATGCGCCCCTTCGGCGCGGCTCAGTGCGCGTGCACGTACACCCACGATGCCATCGCGCCGCCCGCGAGCGGGCCGAAGACGGGCACCCAGGCATAGCGCCAGTCGCTGCCGCGTTTGCCCGGAATTGGCAGCAACGCATGCATGAGGCGCGGCGCGAGGTCGCGCGCTGGGCTCATCGCATAGCCGGTGGGACCGCCGAGCGAGATACCGATGCCGAGCACGAGCAGCCCCACGGGCAGCGCATCGAGCGCCCCGAGGCCTACTTGCGGCGAGGCGAGATAGAGCACGCCCAGGATCAGCACGAACGTGCAGATCATTTCGGTCAGCACGTTGTGCGGCACGCTGCGGATGGCGGGCGCCGTGCAGAAGCAGGCGAGTTTGATGTCGGCGTCTTCCGTCGTCGAAAAATGCTGGCGGTAGGCCAGCCAGACCAGGAACGCGCCGGCCATGCCGCCGAGCATCTGCGCCGTGACGTAGCCCGCCACCTTGCTCCAGGCGAACTTGCCGGCGAGTGCTAGGCTTACCGTGACCACGGGATTCAGATGCGCGCCGCTGAACGAGGCCGTCACGTAGACGGCGACGAACACGGCCATCGCCCAGCCCCAGACGATGACGATGAGATCGGCGCCCTTGCCCTTCGTGCGCGCGAGCAGCACGTTGGCGACGGCGCCGTTGCCGAGCAGCACGAGCAGTGCCGTGCCGAGGAATTCCGCGATTAAAGGCGACATGGTGATGTCTCCGGAGTGGCTATTGTTGGTGAATTGGTTGAACTGCTTTCTCTCAGGTCGCGTCGGCCCATGCCTTTGCCGCATTGATCGCACGCCGCCAGCCCGCGGTGCATGAATCGACGTCGGCGCGCTGCATCGACGGCGAAAAGCGGCGATCGAGTTGCCACTGGCTTTCGAGCTCGCCCACGTTGCTCCAGTAGCCCACGGCGAGCCCGGCGAGATACGCGGCGCCGAGCGCGGTCGTTTCGCTGATGCGCGGACGCACGGCTGCGACGCCGAGCAGATCCGACTGGAATTGCATGAGCAGATTGTTCGCGCAGGCGCCGCCGTCCACGCGCAGTTCGCCGATCTTGATGCCCGAATCGGCCTCCATCGCCTTGAGTACGTCGAGCGACTGGTAGGCGATCGAATCGAGCGCGGCGCGCGCGATGTGGGCGCTGGTCGTTCCTCGGGTGACGCCAAACAGCGTGCCGCGGGCGCGCGGATTCCAATGCGGCGCCCCGAGACCGGCGAACGCGGGCACGAGGTAGACGCCGTCGCAATGTTCCACGCTCGCCGCCAACGCTTCGATTTCCGATGCGCTCTTGATGATGCCGAGCCCGTCGCGCAGCCACTGCACGACCGCGCCCGCGATGAAAATGCTGCCTTCGAGCGCGTAGTTGACCTCGTCGCCGATCTTCCAAGCGATGGTCGTCACGAGGTTGTTCTTCGATTCGATCGGCTTCACGCCGGTGTTCATCACAAGGAAGCAGCCCGTGCCGTACGTATTCTTGACCATGCCCGATTTCGTGCACATCTGGCCGAACAAGGCGGCGTGCTGATCGCCCGCGATGCCGCCGATCGGAATCTTCGAGGCGAAGACCGTCGTGACGGTATTGCCGTAGATTTCCGACGAGGCGCGCACTTCGGGCAGCATGCTGCGCGGAATGTCGAGCGCTTCGAGTAAATCGTTGTCCCACTGCATGGTGTGGATGTTGAACAGCATCGTGCGCGACGCGTTCGTCACGTCGGTGATGTGCAGCGCTTGCTTGGTGAAGTTCCACACGAGCCAGCTGTCGACGGTGCCGAACGCGAGCTTGCCTTGCCTGGCCTTCTCGCGCGCGCCCTCGACGTTGTCGAGAATCCAGCGCACCTTCGTGGCCGAGAAATACGCGTCGATGGGCAGCCCCGTCTTGGCGCGCACTTTTTCTTCGAGGCCTTGCGCCTTGAGTTGATCGCACAGCCCGGCGGTGCGGCGGTCTTGCCAGACGATCGCGTTGTAGATCGGCTGGCCGGTGTCGCGATCCCAGACGATCGTCGTTTCGCGTTGATTCGTGATGCCGATCGCGGCGATCGACGTGCCGTTCACGCCCGCGCGCGTCACGGCCTCGGCTGCTACGCCGGCTTGCGTCGACCAGATTTCCTGCGGATCGTGTTCGACCCAGCCCGGCTGCGGATAGATCTGGCGGAATTCTTTTTGAGCCACCGAGACGATGTTGCCCTGGCGGTCGAACAGCATTGCCCGCGAACTCGTGGTGCCTTGGTCCAGCGCGAGGATGTATTGATCCTGCATTGTCTCTTCTCCATGTGTTGTCGTGAGGTGCCGCGCGCCCTCCGCGCGGGTGTCCGGGGTACTACGGGTCATGCGGATGCAGCGGCGTCGCTGCGTTTCGCTCGTTGCCGCCCCGTGCCCGCCGCGGCGGCGCGCCGCTGGGGGCGACGGACGAGGCGCTCGCCGTCGGCTAAGTCGCGACGGCGGATTGCGCGTGCGGTGCGTCCGGCATCGGAGCGCGGGCGAACCAATTGTCGATTTCGGCTGCGACTTGCTTCACGGCGCCCGGCGCCAGATGCAGACCGATCTTCGAGCGGCGCCACAACACGTCGTGCGCGCAGCGGGCCCACTCGACGTCGCGCAGATAGCGCAGTTCTTGTTCGAACAATCCGGGCGCGAACTCGCGACCGAGGTCGGGCAAGGTCTTGGCCGAGCCGACGAGCACGCGCGCGCGCGTGCCGTAGGCGCGCGCATATCGCCGGGCGACATCGGCGGGGAGCCACGGATGTTCGTTTGCGAACTTCGACGCGAAAGGCTCGAATTTCGCATGGGCGATATCGCCGCCGGGCAGCGGTGCGCGCGCCGTCCACGCGCCCTTGGCGATGGGCATGACGCTCGCCAAACGATCGACGGCTTCCTCGGCGAGCTTGCGAAACGTCGTGATCTTGCCGCCGAAGACCGACAGCAGCGGCGCCTCGCCCGCATTCGCATCGAGTTCGAGCCGGTAGTCGCGCGTCACGGCGGACGGGTCGTCGGCGCCTTCCTCTTCGAGCAGCGGCCGCACGCCGGAATACGTCCAGCAGACATCGGACGGCGTGATTTTGCGTTTGAAGTAGCGGTTGATCGATTCGCACAGATAGCGCGTCTCGTCCTCGGTAATGGCCACTTCCGACGGATCGCCGCGGTACTCGACGTCCGTCGTGCCGATCAGCGTGAATTCGCGCTCGTAGGGGATCGCGAAGATGATCCGTTTATCGGGATTCTGAAAAATATAGGCGTGGTCGTGATCGAACAGGCTGCGCGTCACGATGTGGCTGCCTTTGACGAGCCGCACGCTGTGGTGAGCGCCGCGTCCGAGGGCTTCGTGCAGCAACTGCCCGACCCACGGGCCCGCCGCGTTCGCCACGGCGCCGGCCCGCACATCGAGGTGCGAGCCGTCGGCGCGTTGCAGTTGCGCGTGCCACTCGCCGCCCGCGCGCACGGCGGTGACGAGCTTGGTCCGCGTAAGCACGGTCGCGCCGCGCTCGGACGCATCGAGCGCGTTGAGCACGACGAGGCGGGCGTCGTCCACCCAGCCGTCGGAGTAGACGAAGCCGCGGGAGATCGAATCGACGAGTGGCGCGCCGGCCGCGTGGCGTCGCATGTCGATGCCGCGCGAGCCCGGCAGCAGTTCGCGCCGCGCGAGATGGTCGTAAAGGAACAGCCCGGCGCGGATGAGCCAGGCCGGCCGCAGGTTCGGCATGTGCGGCATCACGAAGCGCAGCGGCCACATGATGTGCGGCGCCGCGCGCAGCAGCGTTTCGCGCTCCTGCAACGCCTTGCGCACGAGACCGAACTCCTTGTACTCCAGATAGCGCAGCCCGCCATGAATGAGCTTCGTGCTCGACGAAGACGTGTGGGACGCCAAATCGTCCTGCTCCACGAGCAGCACGGACAGACCGCGGCCCGCGGCGTCGCGCGCGATCCCCGCGCCATTGATCCCGCCGCCCACGACGAGCAGATCGTACCGGCTGCCTTGCGTCACTTGCTCTGTCCCCTTTAATGCCTGCGACTATCGATGAAATAAAACGAACCTATCAATGTTCGTTTGCGAAATTTAATGAACAAATTCGAAAAAGTAAAGTGCGCGTTTGGGGTTCGGATTCGATCGAAGCATGGCCGCACGATGTAACAGCCGCGCGAAGCGGCTACCATCTGGAAAATCAAGGGCGAGGTGTGCGATGCGAGGATGGATGGTGGGAATGGCATGCATGGGGGCAATGCTGGTCGCCGCATGCGCGG
>Ga0310811_10007180_pt1 | contig 14250 bp, 12 predicted proteins | sample YCmetagenome_FD_207642 | JGI IMG/M metagenome (GOLD analysis project Ga0310811, IMG submission 207642) | Soil microbial communities from experimental microcosm in Duke University, North Carolina, United States - YC | ecosystem: Engineered > Artificial ecosystem > Soil microcosm > Unclassified ...
ATGCCCCCTGCTGCGCACCGGGTTGCTGCAATTAACTATGTCGATAAAAAAACTATATACATTCCATGAGCGCTAACAATGGTAACCCCACACAAAGAAAAAAACTGAGTTTCCTCGATCAATACCTAACCCTATGGATCTTCCTGGCCATGGCCATCGGTGTGGGTCTGGGATATTTTATCCCCGGAACCGCCGGTTTTATCAACTCTTTTCAGTCCGGCACCACCAACGTACCCATCGCTATCGGCCTCATCCTGATGATGTTTCCCCCGCTGGCAAAAGTGAAATACGAAGAATTAGGCCAGGTATTCAGGAACACCAAGGTTCTCACACTTTCCCTCGTCATGAATTGGGTCATCGGCCCCATCCTCATGTTCGCCTTATCCATTATCTTTCTGCGTGACAAACCCGAATATATGGTTGGTCTCATTATGATCGGTATCGCCCGCTGCATCGCCATGGTCATTGTCTGGAACGAGCTGGCCGAAGGTAACCGCGAATATGCTGCCGGGCTCGTCGCCCTCAACAGCATCTTTCAAGTCCTTTTTTACAGTGTATTTGCCTGGCTGTTCATTACCGTTCTCCCGCCCTATTTCGGATTAAAGAGCCTCGACATCAATATTGGCATCGGCCAGATCGCCAAAAGCGTATTCGTCTATCTGGGTATTCCCTTCCTGGCAGGATTTTTCACAAGGTTCGTATTGCTAAAGGTCAAAGGAAAAGAATGGTATGAAACAAAGTTTATTCCTCGTATCAGCCCCATTACCCTGATTGCCCTCTTATTCACCATCATCGCCATGTTCAGCCTGAAAGGACAACTCATCGTGGCCATTCCCATTGATGTAGTACGCATTGCCATTCCCCTGGTCATTTACTTTGCCATTATGTTCCTGGTCACCTTTTTCTTCGGTAAATTCCTTGGCGCCGATTATTCACAGAATGCCGCCCTTTCCTTTACCGCTGCCGGCAATAACTTTGAACTGGCTATTGCCGTCGCCATCGGGGTCTTCGGCATCAATTCAGGTGAAGCCTTTGCAGGGGTTATCGGCCCCCTGGTGGAAGTACCCGCCCTGATCGCGCTGGTAAATGTGGCTTTCTGGCTGAAACGGAAATATTACTCATCGTTGACAACAACACCCATTTAAAGGTTATGAAAATTGCATTATTCTCAGACATTCATGCCAACCTGCCTGCGCTGGATGCCTTCTTCAAAGACGTAGAAGCCCGCAAACCCGACGCTATTTACTGCTTGGGCGACCTCGTCGGCTACAATATCTGGCCCAATGAAGTGATCAACGAGATCCGCAAAAGGGGCATCCCCACCATCGCTGGCAACTATGACTTCGGCATCGGCCGTACCAGCGACGACTGCGGCTGCGCCTACAAGACAGATGATGAAAAAGCCAACGGCGCCGTATCTATCTCCTTCACCAACGAGATCGTCAAAGACGAAGAGAGGAAATATCTCCGTACCCTCCCCGCTCATATCAAAGTCGAATTCCAGTTGAACAACGATAAGCTGAACCTCCTGCTTGTCCACGGCAGCCCCCGCAAGATCAACGAATACCTCTTTGAAGACCGCGAAGAAAAATCCATGCTCCGCATCATGTTTGATGCCGATGCCGACATTATGTGCTTCGGCCATACTCACAAACCCTACCACCGCATCCTGCCATCCGTTGCGGACGAGCCATCCGCCGGACCGTCCGCGCCCCTCATCCGTCGGACCGCTGGCGCCGCTCTGCCTTCGGCGCCGTCCGACTTCCGCGTGTCCGGCTTCCGCCACGCCATCAACATCGGCTCCATAGGTAAACCCAAAGACAACAACCCCCAGGGAGGTTATGTCCTGCTGCACATCAATGATCACAGCAGCATAAAAGACCCGGGCAGCATCCAGGTCGAATTCATCCGGTTCGACTACGATATAGAAAAAGCAGCCAGGGCCGTAGAAGACAGCCGCCTGCCCAACGCCTATGCCGAAGCCCTGAGAAAAGGACGTTAGCCCCCTAAAACCGCATCTGGACCCTCCGGACCGGCATCTTCCGCACACAGGAATCTTAAAATTAACAACTCATAATTTTGAGATCCCTGTTATATTTATATCTTTGTACCAGTGAAAAAGGTTTTTGTCACCATATTGTTAGCTGTCTATTTCTTCACCTCCATGGGAGCAACCGTGCATTTACATTATTGCATGGGAAAGCTTTTTTCCTGGAGCCTGACAGACAAGGATGATAAAAACTGCGGCCAGTGCGGTATGCCCGTAAAAAATAACGGCGGGCATGGCCTGTCCTTCAAAGAAGGCTGTTGCCAGGACAGACACGCGCACATACAACTTGACAAAGACCAAAAGACGACAGAAGACGTCTATAAGTTTCTAACCCCTACTTTTATCGCGCTGCCGTCAGCAACAACGACACTGCCTGACCTGTATATAGCTTCTTACATAGTAGGGTATCCCACAACCAATGCGCCCCCGGGCCCGGATAAGGTCCCCGTATTTATCCGTAATTGTACATTCCGTATTTGATCTTCTTTCCTGTTATCATGGCCGGCATTCTGACCGGTACAGGGCTTTTCTCTCAGTAGCCCCATCCAATTAATTTTTCTTATTGATTTTTCAACAGATAGTTCCGTTCCACGGGCTATCCAATTATTATTCAACTTTTAAAACTTAAAAGATGAAAACGATTAAAGTATTATTCATGCTTGCTTTTATCCTCCTGACAGGCACCATGGCCACCTTTGCCCAAAAAGCTAAAGATACTATGCCAAAGGGCAAGATGGACACAACGAAGACGATATACACCTGTCCCATGCACCCGGAAGTCATCAGCGACAAACCGGGTAAATGCCCTAAATGCGGGATGACGCTCGTCGCCAAAAAGGTCAAAGCAGAAAAACAATATTACACCTGCACCATGCACCCCGAGGTCATTAGCGACAAACCGGGTAAATGTCCGAAGTGCGGCATGGACCTGGTAAAGAAAAAAAGCCCGATGGACGATAAAATGAAAATGAAATAATAATGGTTCAGAAACTCATTGAACTCTCCCTCCGCAACAGGCTCATCGTGCTGATGGCAGCACTGGGCTTGTTTGCCTGGGGGGTGATGGCCGTCCGGCAGAACCCCATCGACGCGATCCCCGACTTGTCCGAAAACCAGGTCATCGTCTTCACCGAATGGATGGGCCGCAGCCCCCAGATCATCGAAGACCAGGTCACCTTTCCCCTGGTCTCCAACCTGCAAGGCATCCCCAAAGTCAGGAATATCCGGGGCGCCTCCATGTTTGGAATGAGCTTCGTCTATATCATCTTCGATGACAACACAGATATCTACTGGGCCCGGACCCGCGTACTGGAAAGGCTGAACTACGCTCAGCGCCTGTTACCCCAGAATGTTACGCCAACCTTAGGCCCTGACGGCACCGGCGTAGGACATGTGCTCTGGTACACCCTCGATGCCCCCGGCATGGACCTGGGAGAACAAAGAGCCTTGCAGGACTGGTATATCAAATTCGGATTACAGACCGTGCCCGGCGTCGCCGAAATAGCTTCCTTCGGCGGCTTTGAAAAACAATACCAGCTCGTCGTCGACCCCGTCAAACTGCAATTCTACAATATCTCCCTGATGGATGTCATGAACAAGGTAAAGGCCAATAACAACGATGTAGGCGGCCGCAAATTCGAAATGAGCGATATGTCCTATATCATCCGGGGCCTGGGTTATATCAAAAACAAAGAAGACCTGGAGGACATTGGGCTGACCAGCAACAAAGGCATCCCTATCCGGGTAAAAGACATCGGTACCGTGCAGTTAGGGGGTGACCTGCGATTAGGCATCTTTGACCAGAATGGCGAGGGCGAAGTCGTAGGCGGCATCGTCGTGATGCGATATGGAGAGAATGCCGACCGGGTGATCAACGCCGTCAAAGAAAAAATGAAAGAGGTTGAAAAAGGATTGCCGGAAGGGGTGAAGTTTAAGATTGCGTACGACCGCAGCAGCCTTATCGAGGCAGCCATCGCCAATATCAAGGGCAAACTGGGAGAAGAAATGCTGGCCGTATCCCTCATCGTCATCCTCTTCTTATTTCATTGGCGCAGCGCCCTCAGCATTATCATCCAGATCCCCATCACCATTGCCATCAGCTTCATCCTGCTCAACGCCTTCGGCCTCTCCTCCAATATCATGTCCCTGACGGGTATTGCCCTGGCCATCGGCGTTATTGTAGACAATGGCATTATTATGTCCGAAAACTCCTACCGCAACCTGGCCGAGTGGCAAGCCAGCCATTCACCTAATAAACAGCACCCCAATGGCAAATAAAAATACCAGGCGGTCTAAAAGAAACGATTACTACAAGATCCCCTTCGCAGAACGCCTGGCGATCATCGAAAGGTCTTGCAAACAGGTGTCCCGGGGCGTCTTCTTTTCCACCGTCATCATCATCACCTCTTTCCTGCCTGTATTCCTGCTGACAGGCCAGGAGGGTAAACTATTCCACCCCCTGGCCTATACGAAGACCTTTATCCTGCTGGTGGATGCTTTCCTCGTCGTGACCCTGGCCCCTGTATTGATCTCCTTTTTCATGCGCGGCCGCTTCCGCGGAGACGAGGCCAACCCCGTGAACCGGCTCCTGGAAAGACTCTACGAGCCCCTGATCCGCTGGTGCATCCGTTGGCGAAAGACCACCATCGGGTTCAATATCCTCGCCCTGGTCATCAGCATTCCCTTGATCCTCAGCCTGGGCAGAGAGTTTATGCCGCCCCTGGACGAAGGGTCCCTGCTGTTTATGCCCGTCACCCTGCCGGATGTATCCAACTCCGAAGTGAAGAGAATTCTCCAGGTGCAGGACAAGATCATCAAGTCCGACCCGGAAGTGCTGAATGTCCTGGGTAAAGCCGGAAGGGCAAGTTCCGCCACGGATAATTCCCCCATCAGCATGATCGAAACGATAGTTTTGCTCAAGCCAAAATCCCAATGGCGACCCGGTATCACCAAAGAGGATATCATCAACGAACTCAACAATAAACTACAGATCCCCGGAGTTACCAACGGCTGGACGCAGCCCATTATCAACCGCATCAACATGCTTTCCACCGGTATCCGCACCGATGTAGGCGTCAAGGTTTATGGGCAGAACCTCGATACCATCTATGCCTTCGCCCGGAAAATAAAAAACGAATTGCAGGGAATTGACGGTGTAAAGGACCTTTACGTAGAGCCTATCACCGGCGGGAAATACATCGATATCAGCATTCGGCGGGACGAGATAGGCAGGTATGGGCTCAGCATTGATGATGTGAACAATGTTATCGAGAGCGCCCTCGGCGGTATGAAACTCACCACTACCATCGAAGGGAGACGACGTTTCTCCGTGAATGCCCGTTATGCCCAGGACTTCAGGGACAACCTGGAAGCCCTGAAACGGTTGTCCGTGCAGACCCAGTTATCCGGGCCCATCCCTTTAAGCGCCGTGGCAGACATACAACTCACCGAAGGGCCCGCCATGATCAACTCGGAAAATGCCTTGTTACGGGGCACCGTGCTTTTCAATGTACGTGACCGGGACCTCGCCGGCACCGTCCGGGAATCGCAGGACCGGCTTAATAAAATGCTCACCCGCCTGCCTAAAGGCTATTTCCTCGAATGGAGCGGCCAGTACGAGAACCTGATCAGTGGCGAAAGGACCCTGAAACTCATTTTACCCATCGTACTTTTAGTCATCTTCATTTCAATGTATTTCGCCTTCCGTTCAGCCCGTGAAGCGTTCCTGAGCCTCATCACCATCCCCTTTGCCCTGATCGGCGGCGTCTATATGGTTTACTTCTGGGGAGTCAACCTGTCCGTAGCCGTAGCCGTGGGCTTTATCGCTCTCTTTGGACTGGCCGTAGAGACAGGCATCGTCATGGTCATCTACCTGAACGACGCCATGGAACAACTCGTCGCTGCCAAAGGCAACAGCAGCACCACGATCACCAGCGCCGACCTGCGGGAATATGTGATAAAGGGCGCCGCCAAAAGACTAAGGCCTAAACTGATGACCGTCTGTGTCTCCCTATTCGGCCTTATCCCCATCCTTTGGAGTTCCGGCGTAGGCAGCGACGTCATGAAACCTATCGTACTCCCCATGATCGGAGGGGTCTTTACCTCCTCCATTCACATCTTACTGGTCACGCCCATCATTTTCCTGATGAGCAAGGAATATGAATTAAGGCGACATGGAAAAATAGACACCCTGGAAGTAAAACATTAACGTATGCAACGACAAATCCCTTTTATAGCATTTCTCCTCCTCTTTCAGACTGCTGCCTATTCCCAGGCCCCCCTGAAATTGGAGGAAATCCTGTCCGCCATCCGGAACAATCATCCCTCCATAAAAATGTATGATGCGGATATACGGTCTTCCGATGAGGCCGCCAAAGGCGCCCGGAGCTGGGAAGCCCCCGAGCTGGGCACGGGTCTTTGGATGACGCCCTATAACCCCTCCTTATGGAAAAGGAATGCTGACGGTACTAACGGGATGGGCCAGTATATGATCTCCGCCCAGCAGATGATCCCCAACAAAAAAGAGCTTGACGCCAACGAAAAATACCTGCAGGCAGTATCCGCCGCAGGCAAGGAGTCAAAACAGGCAAATGTAAATGAACTGATTGCCGCCGCTAAAACAAGCTATTATACCTGGCTCATCTCGGAGAAAAAGCTGACCGTACTCGACAACAACGAAAAATTGCTCAACTTCATGATCCAAAGCACCGAGATCCGCTACAAGAACAACCTGGGAAAACTCAACGCCTATTATAAGGCCAAAGCCGCCCTGGGCGAAATAGAAAACCAGCGCATTGAACTGCAAAACCTGATCAGGCAACAGCAAACCCGCCTCAACACCCTGATGTACAGATCCACTAAAGAGGGCTTTCTCACCGACACTTCCTATACCATCGACACTACCTATACGCTCAAAGATTATAGCCCCGCAGACAGCAGCTATTTCGCGCAAACCCGCAGCGATATAAAAGCCGTTCAGAAGAATATCGACCTGGCCTATTTACAACAAGATCTGGAAAGAAGTAAGCTAAAACCCCAATTCGGCATTCGCTATGATCATATGTTCGGTTTCGGCGGCCTGCCCATGCAATACTCCCTGATGGCCATGGTTAAACTACCCATAGCCGCCTGGTCCTCCCGCAGCACCAAAGCCGGCATCGAAAGCCTGAAATGGAAAGAAGAGTCGCTCGCCCGGCAAAAAGAAGGTTTGATCAACGAAGCCACCGGCCAGATGCAAGGCCTGCTGGCCGCCATCGCCAGCAAAAAGCGGCAGGCCCGGCTCTTTGAACAAAATATTATCCCTGCTCTGCAAAAGAACTACCAGGTGCTGCAACTCGGATATGAACAGAACACCGGCGAATTATTCGAACTCCTCGACGCCTGGCAAACCCTGAATAGTTCCCAAATGGAATATTTGCAGCAAGTACAGGAACTGCTCAACATGCAGACCGAGATGGATAAAATACTGGAACAAAATTAAAACTATGCGGATAAGCAATATAAAAACAACAGCCTGTAAGCTACCCGTTTTCATTTTGGTGGTCTTCGCCGGTTTGATCCTTGCCCTGACGGCTTGCAAGGGGCGCCCTGCCAAAATACCGGCTAACAGTGCCGCCGATCCGTCAGACACTGCCGGCCATACCGGCGCCGCTGAAGAAATTTATACCTGTCCCATGCACCCCCAGATCATAGAACACCATCCCGGCAGCTGCCCCATCTGTGGCATGACCCTTGTAAAAAAAGAGTTCACCGTCGCCGAGGCAAAAAATTCCACGGTCGACCTTCATACACTATTGCGCCCCACCAACAGTGCCGTGGTATCCGGCATACCCGTCACGACGATAGCATCATCAAGTCAACAAATGTCCATAGCTGCATTGGGCCGGGTGGATTACGATACCCGACGGGTGCAGACCATTTCAGCCAGGATCTCCGGCAGAATTGAGAGGCTCTACGTGAAATACCGTTACCAGCATGTGCATATGGGCGACCCGATCATGGAGATTTACAGCCCCGAACTGGTCACCGCCCAGCAGGACCTGCTCTTTATCCTGCACAACGATCCCGGCAATACCTCCCTGCTGGAAGCCGCCCGGACAAAACTGCAACTACTTGGCATGGACCCCCGGCAATTGAAACAAGTCATCCAATCCGGTCAACCTTCCTATAAAGTCGTCGTATACAGCCCCCATACCGGACACATTCATGAGGCTGGCAATATGAACGAGCCCACAGGCAGTGGTTCTCAGCTTATGGACGTATCAAAAGAGAAGGGAGAACTGCCCATCAAAGAAGGTATGTATATTCAGAAAGGGCAAACCGTTTTCCAGTTATACAATACCGATCAAAGCTGGATCATCCTCAACCTTTATCCCGGTCATTCCTCCCTGGTAAAAACAGGTTCTTCTGTCACCATCACTCCTGAGACCGCGCCGGACCAACCCTTCAAAGCCACCATTAACTATATCGAGCCCTTTTACCGGCAAGACAGTAAAACCCTTACCGCAAGGGTCTACTTCGACAACACCCGTAAAATGCTGCCGATCGGCAGCCAGGTAAAAGCTATTATCCAGGCAGGTGTTGGCCCGGCCGCCTGGTTGCCCAGAGAAGCGGTTCTCTCCCTCGGTCTGCATCATGTCGTATTGAAAAGGCAAAACGGCCTCTTCCAGGTCAGCCTGGTACAGACAGGCATTACGACCGACAATCTGATCCAGATCACCGGTGGATTAAGCGCAGAGGATAGTGTAGCCGCCGACGCACAGTTTTTAATGGACAGCGAAAGTTTTATAAAAGTAAAAGGATAAACATGCAACGATCTCGTCTCCTCGCCCCCCTCCTGATTTTGGTAACCTTCCTGGTTTCCTGCCGGATAGGTACGAAAAATACGGCAAAGACAGACCCGGATATATACTACACCTGTTCCATGGACCCGCAGGTCGTAGAATCTCACCCCGGCAAATGCCCTATCTGCCACATGGAACTAACGGCGGTTCGGAAGAGCCAGCAACAGCACACCGATGAAATAAAACTCAGCCCCGAACAGGTACAGCTCGGCAATATCCGCATAGATACGATACAATCTACCAACAGGGGTAATGAAACCGTACTCACCGGAACCGTCAATTTTGACCAGTCCGCCCTGAATGCCGTCAGCACCCGGATCAGCGGCCGCATTGAAAAACTGTATTATAAAAATGTCGGAGATCTTGTCTCCAAAGGGGCCAGGCTCTTCGACCTCTATAGCGAAGAGCTCAACAATGCCCAACAGGAATATCTTCTCATTTTACAAAAGCAAAAGGTATTGGGAAATGCTATCGTCAACTACAATGATCTCGCCCTCAGCGCCAAAAGCAAATTATTGCTATGGGGAATGACCGAATCACAGATCGCCGAACTGGCAAGAGCCGGCAAATCCAATACCACCACCTCCTTTTATAGCACCGCCGGCGGAACGATTACCGAAATCAATGTAAAAGAAGGAGATTATGTGACGGAGGGCGTTACCATTGCAAAAGTGGCTAACCTGTCCACCGTCTGGGTCGAAGCCCAGGTTTATACCACCCAGCTGTCCGAATTCAATCCCAATAGCACTGTCAACATCCAGTTCCCCGATCTCCCCGGTAAAACCCTCCAGGGCAAAATAACCTTTGTCAACCCGGAGATCAATCCCGACACCCGGATCAACCTCATCCGGGTGGCAACGGCCAACAAGGACAACCTGCTCAAGCCAGGTATGCCCGCCTACGTGACCCTCAAAGACCCCCGGCGTAAGATGGTATCCCTTCCCTCAGATGCCGTATTGAGAAACGGCACGATGTCCACCATTTGGGTAGAGACTGCGCAAAATATCTTTAAAAACAGGATGGTCGAAACCGGCGAGGAAGGAGATGGCTTCGTCGAAATCAAATCAGGTCTGCAACCCGGCGACGCCGTTGTCACCAGCGGGGCCTACCTCCTGCAAAGCGAATATATCTTCCGCAACGGGGCCAACCCCATGGAAGGCATGGATATGAGTAAAATGAAAATGTAGTTATATGACACTCTATATAAAAAACATGGTTTGCAACCGCTGCATCCTGGCAGTAAAACAGGAACTGGAAAAATTAACCGGTAAGCCTTTTACCGTGTCCCTGGGAGAAATAACCCTGGAAGAGCCCTTAACAGAAAAACAAACCGCGTTATTTCGTGAAAGACTGCCTGTATTAGGTTTCGAACTCCTGGACGACCGGAAGCAAAAGCAAATAGAAAAAATAAAAACCCTGCTGGTGGCCAAAGTTCAAAACGACGAACTGGAAGAGCATTTTAGTGTCGGGGATTATTTAGGCAGCTCCCTCCGTAAAGAGTATTCTGCCATCAGCCGCCTCTTTTCGGAAGTGGAAGGCATCACCATCGAACAATACTTCATATTGCTTAAAATAGAGAAGGTAAAAGAATGGCTGGCCTACGACGAGCTCACCCTTAGCGAGATCGCCTGGAAATTAGGATACAGCAGCACGGCTTATTTATCCGCCCAATTCAAAAAGATGACCGGCCTTACGCCCAGTCATTTCAAGAAAACAGGCAATGCCCATCGCAAACCCCTTGACGCTGTATAAACCTTTCCCTTCGCCATAAAACATAACATTTTTACAAAATCCTGTAACAACCCGGCCTTTGTTTCTTCCGACCTTTGGAAAACAATAAAAGGTCGTTATGGATACCCAAGCCCCCGAAGTCAACACAAAAAAACAATTCCCCGTTACCGGTATGAGCTGCGCCTCCTGCGCCGCCAGCGTGGAAAATATTTTATCCGCCCAGCCAGGTATCCTTCATGCCCATGTCAATTTCGCCGATAACAGCGCCCGGATAGAATACGCCCCAGCTATCACCAGCCCGCAGCAAATGGCGGCGGCACTGCAGGAAGTCGGCTATGATATGATCGTCGACGAGACAGAAGAAGCAAAAGAGGAGCTGGAACAGACAAGGCGGCGGCATTTTATCCAACTGCGTAACCGAACCATCTGGGCCATCGCCCTATCCATACCCCTGGTCATCATCGGTATGTTCTTTATGGACCTGCCTTATGCTGATTATTGGATGTGGTTCCTCGCCACACCTGTGGTCACCTGGCTGGGAAGGCCGTTCTTTATCAATGCCTTTAAGCAGGCCAGACATCGCTCGGCTAATATGGACACCCTGGTGGCCCTCAGCACGGGCATCGCCTATCTGTTTAGCGTATTCAATACCTTGTTCCCTTCCTTTTGGCACAGCCGCGGCCTGACCGTCCATGTTTATTTTGAGGCTGCCAGCGTAGTCATCGCCTTTATTTTGCTGGGAAAAACACTGGAAGAAAAAGCCAAAGCCAATACCTCCTCCGCCATTAAAAAATTGATAGGCCTGCAACCCAAGACGGTAACCATTATCCGGCAGGATGGATCTACCCTCGATACGCCTATCGCCCGGGTAAAAAAAGGAGATCTCATTTTGATCAGGCCCGGCGAAAAGATCCCGGTGGACGGCACGGTTGAAAAAGGCGATAGTTATCTCGATGAAAGCATGATCAGCGGGGAGCCCGTCCCCGTATCAAAAACTACCGGAGATACCGTGTATGCCGGCACTATCAACCAAAAAGGCAGCTTCCGGTTTAAGGCCGATAAAGTGGGCGGAGATACCCTGCTGGCCCGGATCATCCGGATGGTGCAGGAAGCCCAGGGCAGCAAAGCTCCCGTTCAGAAATTGGTAGACAAAGTCGCCCGTATCTTCGTCCCCATCGTCATCAGCCTGGCCGTCTTGTCTTTCTTTGCCTGGTGGGCGCTCGGCGGAACCCATGGTATCACACAGGGACTTCTGGCCCTCGTCACCGTTTTGATCATCGCCTGTCCCTGCGCATTGGGACTTGCGACACCTACGGCCATTATGGTGGGGGTGGGGAAAGGAGCCGAAAACGGCATATTAATAAAAGATGCTGAAAGCCTCGAAAAAGCCCATCAGATAAATGCAATTATCCTGGATAAGACAGGTACTATCACCGAAGGCAAGCCCGTCGTAACGCAATTGCAGTGGTTTGAAGGACAGACAGAAGAAAATACCCAAATTTTATATGCCTTGGAACAAGCGTCCGAACATCCTTTGGCAGAGGCAGTCGTCTCCTGGTTGCCCAAAGATACCCGGCCTTTATCCCTGGATCAGATTCAATCAGTGACCGGACGTGGCATCACCGCCTTATTCCAGGACGAAACTTACCTGGCAGGCAATGGTTCCTTGCTGAAACAGCATCACATTCCCCTTACACCCTCCATCCAAAAATGGGCAGATGAACAAAAGGCCAAAGCCGGGACCCTCGTCTTCTTTGCCAATAAAACCAGGATTATAGCGGGCATCGTCATCGCCGATACTATAAAGCCCTCTTCCAAAACGGCCATCCAGGAACTTCAGCGGTTGGGCATTGACGTCTACCTGCTTACCGGCGATAACTCCTGGGCCGCCGCGGCGGTAGCAGCCGGGGTTGGCATCAAACAATTCCGGGCCGAAATGCTGCCGGAGGACAAAGCTGCCTTCGTTCAACAATTACAACAACAGGGAAAAGTCGTCGCCATGGTCGGCGATGGTATCAACGACAGCCATGCGCTGGCACAGGCAGACGTAAGTATTGCCATGGGCAAAGGCAGCGACATCGCCATAGAGGTGGCCAAAATGACGTTGATCTCTTCCGACCTTTCCAAAATTGCCCCGGCTATCCGTCTTTCAAAGAAAACGGTAAAAGCCATCCGGCAAAATCTTTTCTGGGCCTTCATCTACAATGTCATCGGCATCCCGGTGGCAGCCGGACTACTGGTTCCCATCAACGGGTTTTTGCTCAATCCTATGATCGCCGGCGCCGCCATGGCATTCAGCAGTGTCAGCGTAGTCAGCAACAGCCTGCGCCTGAAATGGGCCAGCATTCAATGAAGGGGTGAATAGGATATCATTTAATCAAAAACATAAACAATACAATAAATGGAAACACTACAATTTAAAACGAATATCAATTGCAGCGGTTGTGTAGCCAGGGTCACCCCTAAATTGAACGAAGCAAAAGGCATCGTTACCTGGAAAGTCGATACCAATAACCCCGATAAAGTTTTGACGGTCGAAACCGACAACCTGCCCGGGGAGTCTGTTGTCGGGATCGTGAAATCAGCGGGATTCAGCATTCAACCTTTATAACCACTCAATACCACAACAATGGAACACCATGGACAGGACCATCACGGCTCGATGACCCACGCCGGGCACGATCATCACGCTATGATGATCTCGGATTTCCGCAGGCGGTTTTACGTCATATTGGCCCTTACCATTCCCATCCTGCTGTTATCCCAAATGATCCAGCACTGGCTACGGATCACCCTTGCTTTTTCAGGATCAAACTATCTCCTCCTGTTCCTTTCGACGATTGTTTTCCTTTACGGCGGCAAGCCTTTCCTCACCGGCTGGTTGAGCGAAATGAAAGACCGAAACCCCGGCATGATGACCCTTATTGGCTTCGCTATTACCGTCGCTTATGTATACAGCGCCGCTACCATCTTCGGTTTAAAGGGGATGGATTTTTTTTGGGAACTGGATACCCTCATCCTCATCATGCTATTCGGCCACTGGATCGAAATGAGATCCGTGGCCGGCGCCTCCCGGGAACTGGAGCTCCTTGTTCAACTCATGCCCGCTCAGGCCCATAAAATCCGGGAAGGCGGCCAGGTAACCGACGTACAAACCGATAGCCTGCAAGCAGGTGACAGCATTCTCATCAAACCAGGCGAAAAAGTAGCCGCCGACGGCCTCATCACTGAAGGAGACAGCCACCTCAACGAAGCCATGCTCACCGGCGAATCCAGGCCCGTCCACAAAACCAAAGGCGACAAAGTCATCGCCGGAGCCATCAATGGCAACGGCGTGCTCACCATCACCGTCCAGCACACCCAGGTCGATTCGTACCTGTCCAGGGTCATCCAGCTCGTAAGCGAGGCCCGGAAAGCCAAATCCAGGACTCAACTGCTGGCCGATAAGGCCGCCCGTTGGCTTACGCTGGTCGCGCTGGCTGCCGGAATTGCCACTTTCCTCTATTGGTATATCGACGGGAAAGACCTTGCCTTTGCTATCGAAAGAATGGTCACGGTCATCGTCATTTGCTGTCCCCACGCGTTGGGCCTTGCTGTGCCCCTCGTTGTTGCCAAATCCACGGCCCT
>Ga0310811_10007181_pt1 | contig 14250 bp, 12 predicted proteins | sample YCmetagenome_FD_207642 | JGI IMG/M metagenome (GOLD analysis project Ga0310811, IMG submission 207642) | Soil microbial communities from experimental microcosm in Duke University, North Carolina, United States - YC | ecosystem: Engineered > Artificial ecosystem > Soil microcosm > Unclassified ...
CTTGATGTCGTCCAGCAGCATCTCCTGTCGTTCGGCGTCGATGTGCTTGGCCCCGAGACCGGCCGTAACTTTGCGCGCTGGTTCTTTGATCAGGGCCGGCTGTTCAGCAACGCCCAAATGGTGCTGGGGACCGCGACGAGCTTTCTGACCAACACGCTCATTATCGTGTTCCTCGGAATCCTGTTTGCCTTCGATCCCTCGAGCTACCGTGAAAGCCTGGTCTTTCTGGTGAAGCGGTCATACCGGGCGCGAGCGAGAGCGGTTCTGGACGAGATGGGAAGCGTCCTGAGGTTGTGGTTCATCGGACAGGTGATCCGTATCGTGCTGATGACGCTCTGTGTTTGGATCGCGCTTTATCTGATCGGGCTGCCCGGCCCCTTCATCCTCGGATTCCAGGCCGGCCTCTCGAATTTCATTCCGTATCTTGGACCCATCGTCGCCGCGATCCCGATCGCGCTCGTGGCGATGCCGCTCGGCGGTTTGGTGCTCGTCTGGGCGGTCGTCGTCTATACGATCATCCAGTCGGTCGAAGGCTATGTGATTGGTCCGCTGATCCAACGCCAGGCGGTCGCGACTCCTCCCGCCTGGACGCTGGTAGCCATTCTCCTGTTGGGTGCGCTCTTCGGGGTCATGGGAATCGCCCTTGCGATGCCGCTGGTCGCAATCGGCCGTGTTGCACTTATCAGGTTCTATGTCGAAGATTACCTCGGCGACGACGCGAGCAGTCGCACCGCCGAGGGCGCCAACAAGGACTCAGGGGGTTACTCATGAGCGGGATTGAAGAGCAGCACAATGACGCCGAGACGTCCCCGACCTACTCCGCAACGTCCCACTTCCTGCGGCAGCAATTGCCTTACATCATTGTGCTGGTGCTTGCGATCATCGGCGTCGCCTATACCAACGTCTCGCATCAGCCCCTTGTCGGCTACTGGGAGTTTCTGGCGCTCGCCATCGCCGTCGTCTGCATCATCACCAAATGGCCGGAGCTTGAAGATCGGCACGCTCAATTCCGGTTGATCTGGACTCAGGCTGTTCACTGGATCGCCGTCCTGGTCACGATGAACATCATGCTTGTATCCGGCGTTCAACGACTGCTTCCCACTCCCGCGACAAGCCTGGTCCTTCTCACGCTGTTGGCGCTCGGCAGCTTCCTGGCGGGGCTTAGCCTCATGTCCCTGCGGCTCTGCTTCCTCGGCATCGCCATGGTGGCCGCAGTTCCCGCGATTTCGTGGCTGAAGCAGTCCATCCTCTTCTTCCTGCTGGCGGCCGTGCTCGTGATCGGGCTCGGCATGACCTTTTGGCTTCGGGGAGATCACAGGCGCGCCTAGCTGCACGGGATAACGCGAAAAGCTAAGTCGAGGTTTGAAAATGACGGCGATCCGGATTCTGGGAACGATTTTCGCATCCATCGTGATTTGCACCGGCGCGGCCTCTGCGCGAGGCGAAACGTTCAAGGTCGGCAGGTTGTCATGTATCAGCAGCTCGAGAGTCGGACGGGTTGTTGGATCGACGCAATCTCTGCACTGCGTCTTCCAGCGGAGAAACTCGCCGCAGCGTTACATCTACGAAGGGAGAATAAGGAGGATCGGCCTCGACGTCGGCGTTATCCGGGCAGGCTCCCTCTCCTGGACGGTCTTCGCCAGAAACTCACCCCGGATCGGTTCGGGCAGGCTGACAGGCAATTATGTGGGAGCAAGCGCCAGCGTCGTCTTGGGACCGGGCTTTGGAGCCAACGTGCTGGTTGGAGGCTCGCGCAGAAGTATCATCCTGCAGCCGCTATCGGTCGAGCGCTCGATCGGAGTCCATCTGGCCGCCGGATTGACGAATTTGACGCTCTCGGCAAGGGGTGCGCGATAAGATCGACGATAGCGAGTGACACCCGCGCCATCGATGGACAGCGCGATGGAAGCAGCCGCGCACGCGCGATCATCGGAACATTCCTTCCTGTTGCTCGGGGTTTCGTCCGATGTCGCAGCTCACGGCTGGAAGTTAGCATCGGCTGGCTTGCTCACACCGAGCAAATTGCCGACCGGTTCGCCGCCGTGGGCAGTCAAAATCGGCATCGAGGCTGCGTGACAAACAGGGAGAAAATCATGAGCGCCTGCACACGCCGCGCCGTTCTTGGTTTCGCGCAAGGTGCCGTCGCCACCGCAGCCATGGGCGCATTAGGCGCCGGCTTCATTGAAGTCGCAGACGCCTTACCTGTCCAGATCTCACCGATCCAATCCAGGCCCATGCCGTCCGATCCTGGACAGCGTGAGACAGAAAGCGGGATGTTGTCGCCTCTGGTAACCCAGGCCCAATGGGGACCGCCCTCTGGCCAACCGCCATCTGGCCGTCCGCGCAGACCACCCCCTCGCCGCCGCAGGCGACGGTGGATTTGCCGATGGCAACGCGGTCGTCGCGTTTGCGGCTGGCGATGGTCCTGAAGCCTTTCGGTTCTGATTTGAATCAGAACCGATCAGGCTTGGGTCGCTATAGCGTTTTCGAGCGAAGTGGATACCGGTTCGCGTGAAGAAAACGCGTCAGAACAAGAATCCAAAGTCCGGTTCTGATTCAATCAGAACCGAAAGGGCGCTAGCAAACGTTCACCGGAACGTTACGCCAACCTCCGCCAGTCCAGACCTGGCGCCAGCGCGTGCATCCGCCCCAGCCGCCGTTCCAGCCAGCGTTCCAGGTGCTACCACCCCAACCCCAGCCTGGACCGCCCCAGCTTGCATTGGCATTGGTCCAGCCCGGGCTACCCCAGCCCCAACCTGGGCCCCATCCTGGACTGCCCCAAGTAGCGGCGTTGGCAATGGCCAAGCCGGTGCCGATGCCCGCCGCCGCCACAGCCGGAGCACGCCAGCCCCAACCACCGCGAGCCACTCTCACGCCACCTCCGCGCCAGCCGGCGCCACGCCACCCGGCACCGCGCCATGCACCCCCACCCCGAGCGAACCCACGGTTGACGCCAACGCGATGAATGCCGCCCCGATGAATGCCGCCACCGCCGCGGAACCTTTGCGCAGAGGCGTCGGCAGAAACCAGCGCCGTGCCCAGAGTCACGGCGGCTAATGCAACCAGTGTTTTCCTGAACATAAGGACCTCGCTTCACTGAAGAGACGCTCACAGAACCGGTCAGCCTCTCTTTGGTTGCAAGACTGGATGATCATCTGCCGGAATTCAGGGTTATTCCCTATCCAGCCTAAGGGAATTTACGGCCGCCGCGCTGGACGCGCTTTTGCGCCGCCGTGAAGGGCCGGGGTTGCCCTCAACTTCTCAACGGCGAAATCGATGAACGATCGCACTTTTGCCGAAGGCCCGCGCCCTCCGGTATGAAGAAGGTGGACGGGAATCGGCTCGGGTTCGAAATCCGTCAAAATGGCTTTCAGGCGGCCGCGCTCAATGGCCTCGGTGACCTGATACGACAGGACTCTTGTCACTCCGAAGCTCTCGATCGCCATCGTGATGGCAACGTCATTGAGATTGCAGGTGATGCGCGGGGTGACCGACACCGTCGTCTTGTTTCCGAAACGCCATTCGAGAAGCTGCGAAGTCGATGAGGCGACGACGAGCTGATGATGGGCGAGATCTGAAGGCTGGCGCGGGGTACCATGTTTTTTGAGGTAGGCGGGCGACGCACAGACGATCCGGCGGACGGCGCCGACGGCAACGGCCTGCAATTCGGAATCCGGTAGCGCTCCGATGCGCAATGCGACGTCGATACCCTCCTCGATGAGGTTGACGTTCCGGTCGACAAAAATGGACCTGACGTTCACGCGCGGATAGGCATCGAGATAGCTCGTGATGATCGGCCGCATATGCAGCGACCCGAACAAGACGGGAGCCGTCACGCTGAGTGTGCCGGTCGGCTGCGCATGCAAACCGGCCGCACTCGCTTCAGCATCCGAGATATCAGACAGGATACGCTGGCAATCGGACAAATAGCGTTCCCCCGCCTCCGTGAGCTTTACGGACCGGGTCGTACGCGTCAGCAACGATGCCCCGATGGCGTTTTCCAGGAACGCAATTGCGCGGGTGACCGCGGGCGGACTCATGCCTAACGACCTGCCCGCCTCGGCAAAGCCGCCGTGCTCCGCCACTTTGACGAACGTCTTCATCGCCTGAAGGCGGTCCATGGCTTCCTCTTGGTTCGCGGCCCAGTATTCCGAAATGTGGAATCATTTATTCCACAGACAAACGATTACTTACATCAAGAGGAATATTACTTTCCAGCAATATCGCTAAGCACAACCGCTGGAGTTTCCCGTGAAGCTTTACTCTGCGTCCCTGTCCGGCCACTCGCACCGTGCGCGCCTGTTCCTGTCGCTGATTGGTGTCGCGTTCGAAACGGTCGAGATTGATCTGGCTAAACGTCAGCAGAAGACGCCGGAATACCTTGCGATCAATCCGTTCGGTCAGGTTCCGGCCCTCGACGACGATGGGTTTGTCGTCACGGACTCCAACGCCATTCTGGTCTATCTCGCCAAGAAGTTCGATCGCCATGACTGGCTGCCGGAGGACGCATGCACTGCGGCCCGGATCCAGAAATGGTTATCGGTTGCTGCCGGCGAGATTGCCCGCGGACCGGCTGCCGCGCGCCTCATTACGGTCTTCAAGGCTCCATTGCCTGCCGAGGAAACCATCGGTCGCGCCCACGCCGTGCTATCGCTGATCGAGGCCGAACTCCGGCGATCGGCATTCATCGTTGGCGAAAACCCGACGATCGCTGATGTGGCACTCTACAGCTACATTTCGAGTGCGCCCGAAGGCAATGTGGACCTCTACACCTATGCCCGCATCACGGCATGGCTCGCCTCCATCGAAGCGTTGCCGGGCTTCATTCCGTTCCAGAAAACGAAGATCGGCTTGGCTGCCTGATATTCCTGTCTGCGGGAGTACCGGGGCTCACTGCTCAGGAAAAGGTCGACAGCAATGGACGGGATTTTTCCGATCAAGCCACACTCACCCTGGCACGAAGGCGAGTTGACCCTTCAGCGCAGCGCCGGTGTGCTGGACAGGATGGCGGCAGTGGGTCCGCGCAACATTCGTCACCATCTCATCCAGCAACATCGGGAGTTCTACCCGCTCCTGCCCTTCATCGTCATGGGAGCCGTGGACCTCAACGACGAGGCTTGGGCGACGCTGCTTGCCGGGCGTCCGGGATTCATCGGTTCGCCGGACGACAAGACATTGCGTATTGATGGTCGCGTCGATCCGTCGGACCCTGCGGCGCCGGGCACGGAGGACGGCGACGCCGTCGGGCTGTTGGGGATGCAGCTCGAAACCCGCCGTCGCAATCGCGCCAATGGCACGATACGGCGCAGCAACGCCGATCGTTTTGACATCGCCATCGAGGACAGCTTCGGCAATTGTCCCCGCTATATCACGATCCGTCAGCATTCGTTCGCGCGCGAGCCCGACGCCCCCTTCGAGAGCCGACGCGAGGACGCTGATCATCTCGATCCGCGGGCGCGACGCATGATCGAAAGCGCCGATACGCTGTTCATTGCGTCCTACCTCGACCGAGACGACGGGCGGCGACAGGTCGATATATCCCATCGCGGCGGCAGGGCCGGCTTCGTCGATATCGATGCAGACGGCATACTCTTGATCCCCGACTTTAACGGCAACGGCTTTTTCAACACCCTCGGCAACATCCTGAAGAATCCGAAATGCGGCCTGCTATTCGTCGATTTTGAAACCGGCGACATGCTCCAAATGACAGGAGAGGGTTCAGTGATCCTTGACGGACCAGAGATCGAGGCCTTCCAGAACGCGGAGCGCCTATTGCGATTTTGTCCGCTTCGCATCGTCTATCGAGCCAACGCTTTCCCGCTCCGTTTCGCTTCCGATGCAACAGGGCGATGAACACGCGTTGATCCGTTGCGCACGTCCAGCCAGGAACCAGGCGCTTCCGCTGAGGCACGACCTTTAGTTCGGACATTTATTTTCTGATCTTATAATGCGATCGGCTCCCGCTGTGGGCGTCGTTCTACGTAAATTACATTTGCAACATACGATCAATTCCGCCGCTCGCATTTGGTTGAATGAGCGTGAAGAATTGTTGGCTTAACTAATACGAGGCGCACCACACATCGAAGGATGAAGCCGGCCCCGGCTTCTCACGAACTGGAGACCTTCGATGACCAAACCAATCCTGCTGTCGGTTGCGCTGATTACGGCTACCGCTTTCACCACAGGAGCATTCGCTCAAGGCTACGCCACCGTTCGCCGACACGATCCAATGGACGCTTACGCCAGTGTCCCCTACGCTCAACCCGGCCCGGACCATCGTGTGTGCATCCGCGCTCCGGACGTCGGAGCATTTGCTTCCGATCCCTACACCGTACCGCCTTGCCTGCCCTATACGGGTTTCTGGTCTTACTAAAAATCTTATCCGGTTCCGGCCGAACGGGCGCGCCTCTCGCCCGTCCTTTCGGTCAAATAACCGCCTTGTTGTCGTCATTCCTCGAACCACCTTTAGCTGCTCATCGGTGTGCTGTCGCCACATCGGCAGCGCAGGCGCATCAGACCAGCAGATCCAGCGCCACATGGGTCATGACAGCGGCCGGCGCATGGTGCGGATTGGTGTTGAAATGGTCCTCCGGGTGTCGGCCCGGCAGAGCCTCGATCGCCTGCGCCTCGTCTAAAATCGCGAGCAAGCCGTGCGTCCCGGCGGCGTCTTCCGGGTGGCGCACCGATGCAGCGATATCGTCGAGTGCTGCAACGTTAATCGCGCCCGAGCCGTGAGGGCCGGAAATCTCATCCCTGAAATGGAAGGAGTCCCCGAGCGTACCGAAAGTCCGCCCAAAGACGGCTTGCGCCATTGAGGATGGCTCGAGGTTATGCGCACCGGCGTCCAGCGCGGGCGTGCTGTGTTCGCCCGCATCGCTTGCTGTCGCGATCGGCGCGGCCGGGCTGCTGGTGAGGGCGCCCCGGTTCATCGGAGGGTCGACGATGTCGGTGCCGGCGCCGCCATCGGCACTGGCGAAAGACCAGGCGCTATCGGCGTAGCTTCCGGAAAAGTGAAGTGTCACATCATTTGAACTGGTGCCGTCACTGAAGGTGATCGCGCTGATATTGGTAGCGGAGTTGTACGAGACCGAAGCGGACATGCTTCCCTCCACATAGGGAAGCTGCGCGAGGTCGATTACATCGGCCGAGGTGAGATGGGCTCCGTCAGCGCCCGTGATGACCCCGGCGAATTTTGCGCAGTCATCGATGATCAGCTTGCCGGCACCCTGCTCGAAGCAAATTGTCTGGCAGTCGGTCGTATCAGGAGCAAGCTTGCTGCCAAAGTCAAACTCGAGCATGGCCCCGTTGTCGATCCAGAACTTCCCAATCCCGGTAACGGGGCCTGTCACGTCCAGATGGACGTTGGGATCGGCGACGATCGTGCCATCGTTAGCAATCGGTCCCACGAAACGAGCGTTGGCGGATTCCAGCAATGTCCCGTCGTTCTCGAACTTTCCCGAGCCGCTTACATCGAGGTCGCCGGCCAACTGCAAGGTTGCATCGACACAGATCTCCGTTGATGCCGCGCCGTGCGGTATCGTCAGCGATGCCGCATGGGCATCCTGTGTGCCGGCGATGGTGACCGTGTAACAAGAAGGCGCATCGATGGTGGTGTGGGTGCTCGAGGTCGGAACAAACCCGCCGCTCCAGTTGTCAGGATCGCTCCAGTTGAGCATTGGCCCCGGCCCGCCGGCGACCAACGACTCCGAATCCTCGATGACTTTTATGGCCGTCGCCGCGGTGGCCGCCGTCGGATAGGTGTCGGAGCCGTCGCTCGACGTCACCGACAGATGCAGCGTGTCGCAGCCCTCGAACCCTGGCGTTGGCGTATAGGTCAACCCCGCCAGCAGCTTGTCCACTGCCGCTGCATTGCCCGACAGCGTCAGCGTCGAACAGTCGTCGCCCGCCACCGCCACCCCGTTGAGGGCGGCGACATGCAGCGTTCCATGCGAAACCGTCAGTGTCGCAGTCACAGTATCGTCCCTGTCTTCCGCGAGCGGCCCGACGATCACCCCGGCAACCGGCACGCAAATAGCGTTCTCATCGAGCGTTAGCGTCGCCGGCGCGCTTGCCGTGGGCGGCTGGGCGACCGGGGCGACGGTCACGAGCTCGGTTGCAGTCACCGTCGCGCTGATATCGCCCTCCGAATCGCGCTCGGTCGCAGCGATCGTCAGCTTGAAACATCCTTCGAATTCCGAAGGCGGCGTGACCGTCAGGCACGACAGGTTCCAGCCGGCCACGTCCTGCGAGGTGCCATGTGCGGTCGCGGTAAAGCTGTGACCGTGACCGTCGCTCAGCGTAGCGCCGACGGGGATACAGCTCACGACAAGCGTATCGAGGTGGTTCGGTGTCGCGTCGCCGTTGGCACCGGATAGGCCCTTGGCCGTCACGCCAAGGTCGAGAGCAATCGCCGCGCCCTCATTGCCGTGCGCAGCTATCGGGTTGAGGCAGGGTGCCAGAGGAGCGACCTTGACCAGCTCGTTCGCACTCGCCGCGTTGCCGTCCTGATCGGTCGCCGTGACAGTCAGCGTGAAATTAGCATCGTTCGATGGAATGATCTTCAGGCACGAGAGATTCCAACCCTGCACATCGACCGAGGTATTGCCGTTGACCGCCATGAAGCAATTCGAGCCGTCGGTGAGCACCGCCCCAGCCGGGATGCCGCTTACAACAAGCGACTGCACGCTATCGCTGTGGCCCGGCACGCTGTTCACGGTCGCCGTGACGACGCCCAGTGCGATCGCCTTGCCCTCGATGCCGCTCTCAGCTTGCGGCAACCACGTCACCTTTGGCGGCGTCTGGTCGACCGCGATCGCCTGCGTTGCCTCTTGCGCCGGATTGCCAGCCGAATCCATGACGTCCGCCGTCACCGTGTAGATGCCGTCATGCAGCAATTTAGCTTCGGCCGAGCTGACGCTTATTGACCAGCTGTTATTCGTCAGCGTGGTGGCGAAGGTATCGATCACGTGGCCGGCGCTATCGACGATCTTGACCGTCACCGGCTGGCCATCCTCGGCGCCGACCGTAGTACCGGCGATGGCGAACCCGGCGCTCGCCGTTTTGATGTTGACGACGTTGTCTCCGGCAACGGTATGGATTGCGATCGTCGGCGGGGTCTCGTCCACCTTGATCGACCGTGTGGCCCGCGCCGGATCGCCGGCGGCATTCGATGTGTCCGCCGTCAGCGTGTAGATACCGTCGGCCAGCGACTTGGCTTCCGTCGGGTCGATGTCAATCGACCAGGTGTTGTTGGTGACCGTGGCCGTACCGCTGTAAACGACGTGGTTGGAATTATCGACGATGGTGATCGTAACGGTCCGGCCGTCCTGTACACCCGAGGTCGCGCCCGTGATCTCAACCCCGGCATTGGCCTTGGCGGCATTGATGATGTTGTCCGCAGCAATACCGATTTGTCCGCCAATGCTCGTGATCGCCAACGTCGGCAACACTGGAGGCGGCTGCGCCGGAGGCAGGATGATGAAGTCGGGAGTCGTCGTTAGCGTTGCCGGTGGTGGAAGGGGCGCTCCTTCCACCGAGAGCGAGCCACCCGGAATGAAGTTGATGGGCTGCGGCAGCAGCTCCGGATCGGAGAAAGGGGGCGCGCTGGAGCCGCTTTGTCCGAGCCCTTTCGCGAAATTGGCGAGCGCTTCTTGCTGGGCCGCCTGCAACTCCTCCATTCGCGCGGGAGAATTCGCAACCTGGTTGACGCTGACCGAGGACCCCCGCTTGGTCAAGACCACGGTCTCTCCCGGATCCTCAACGATGATGTGTCGCGGCACCGCCTCCTTGGTTACGAGCTCGAATACGCCGTGCGCGAAATCCTTGTATGCGATGCTGTCGTCATCCAGGAATGTGACGTTCGGGTCCGCGGCATGGGCTTCCCTGATGAGTGAGAAGGTCAGCGCCGCGAGCGTCAGCAGGCCGATACCGAAGCCTCCCGCCCGGCTGCGAATGCTGCCGACCGGTGTATCTACCGTGCCTCTGGTTACCGCGAACAGCGCGGACCGGAAGATGCCATCGGAGTCCCGCGCGAGTTCGCTTAGCGCCACGCGCGTTTCGCGGGACAAGGTGAACACGGTGCCGTCGATAAAACGAATTTCCACCCGGCCGTCGGCCGCGGTCTCGATCACGTCACCCTGGCAAACGGGATCGCCAACCATGACTCGAACGGCAACGCCGCCCGCACGCGCAAGCGTGGCGCAACCGGTCGCCGCCTGAATACTGCCGATGATTTGGGGAAGCTGGCCCAACCCGGCCATGCACGCGTCCCCAAACTCTACGCCGGACGCAACTGACATTGGCTTCGACCCTGCCTGCCGAATAATTCAGGGCCAGCGTGGTGCCGCAGTCTTTTTTGTTCTGGCTTACCCTCGCCACGAGGTCAAAACATCCTGGCGCTGGCAGCCCTAGGCTTGCCCGCCGAAAATTCCAGATCGAACTAAAATTTCACCAGCAAGGAGGTACCGTTCAAGCGACCTCGATCCGGCAGCATTGCTGTCGTTCTATCGCGAGTGCGGCCCCATGAAAATTATAGTATTATTTATGTCGGAACTGTCCACCTCTTAATTGTAATTGCCTATTGGTGCCAACGCCGCACTATAGATGAGCCTGTCTGCAATGGCTGATCTGGCGTCAGGACGTCGACGTCTCGGGTCGAAGACCCAAAGCAATTCGAGGGCTGCCACACGACAAGATCTTCTCAAAAGCAGGGGATCATGCGCACACATACGATTGGCATATTATCAGCGATTTTCGTTCTGGTACTAGCGAGCATCTCGCCAGCTCCCGCGCGAGCGCAAAACGATTCTCCGCAGCCCGCCACGCAGGACTCTTCAGCAAAACCCATTGGAAGAGTGGTAGCCATTACCGGTTCAGTCACGATCGAACATGCGAGCGCAGTCGTCGTGCAGGCAAACATTTCCGGCCAGACCACGGGGACGAAGGCTGGCGACGTCGTCTATCTGGGTGACGTGGTCCAGACCGGAGCCGACGGCCGGATCGGCATCAACTTTACCGATGGCACCTCGTTCAATCTGTCCAGCAACGCCCAGATGGCGTTGACCGAATTCGTGTACGACCCAAACAGCAAGTCAAACTCGAGCCTGCTCAACCTGACCAAGGGCACGTTCACATTTGTTGCTGGCGACATCGCAAAGACCGGCAGCATGAAAATCGACACTCCTGTCGCCACCATGGGCATTCGAGGAACCACGCCTCACATCGAAATATCGGATGATGGGTCAGTGAAATTTGCTACACTGATTGAAGAGGGAAAAAGCAAGGTTGTCGAAGAGCGCAAGCATAAGCTTGCGAAAAAGCGCGCAGCGAACACGGCGCCACAACCTGAGAAGAAATCCGATCTGAATTTCAATTTGAAGATCTGTCGGGGCTGTTAGCGCATGATCTTGAAAAGCGCGTGGCGGTTGAGATCATCGACCGCACATCCCCAAATCGGAACATCCTGATATGGAAATCCGTGCAAGGACCCGCACCATCCGCAGCTTAAGACCGCTTCTCCTCCTGCTGCTGCTCGGCTCTCCGGCACAGGCACAGAAAGCCAAGCCGAGCAATAACTATCTCAGGAATGTCGAAGCCTGCAACGGCACGGACCGGACACCATTTGAATCCCGCATTACCGGTTGCACGGCGCTCATCGACGAGCACGAAGTCACGACGCCAGCTACCTTGGCTATCGCCTATAACAATCGTGGCAACGCCTACGCGGCAACGCTGGACTACGACCACGCCATCCAGGACTTCGATCGATCCATCAAGCTCAACCCGACCTACTCCAAGCCATTCAACAACAGCGGCGTGGCTTACTTGAAGAAAGGCCAATACGACCTCGCGATCAACGCTTTCGATCAGGCAATCAAGCTCAACCCCAGTTACGGCGAGGCCTTCGCCAATCGTGCCGGTGCCTATCTGAAAACGAATAAATACGATCGCGCGGCGCGAGACTATAGCGAGGCCATTCGGCTCGATCCCGACTTGAAGGGCGTGTGGAACGGACGCTGCTGGACCCGAGCCATCCTCGGTGCGCTGCAGGCGGCGCTGGAGGACTGCAACAAGGCGCTGCAATCGGATTCGAGCAACGCCGCGACGCATGACTCGCGTGGACTGATCCGCCTGAAGATGGGCCAGTTTGCCACGGCTGTCGACGACTATGGCTCCGCACTTCGGCTTGACCCGAAGCTCGCGAGCGCGCTCTATGGGCGTGGGCTTGCCAGGCTGAAGCAAGGCGACAAAGCCGGCGGCAACGCCGATATCTCGGCGGCAAAGACGATCCAGGGCAACATAGGCAACGACTTCGCGCGTTACGGCGTGCGATAGAAGCCAATGGCTTTGGATGACCGCTACATGAGACTGGCCGGGTGTGCCCTCCCCTGACGCTAGCGGTGCGCGGGACTGATTCCACTCTCATCGAAATCTGTACCCGGTTACTCCATGCGACGCTCCGTGAACGCGACGATCCGATCATCGCAGCGCCGCTCGGTTCGGAAGAAGTCCAGAGTCTATCGCAGGTATGACGCGACCGAAAACCGGCGATGCAAGTCACACGGTCTGCCCACGCCATGGTACGTGTTTTGATCGGCACATCAGGATGGCACTACGATTCTTGGCGCGGTCCATTCTTTCCGCAGGGGCTCGCCCTCAAGGATCAGCTTCAATATTATTCAAGCCAATTTTCCACGACGGAGCTGAACGGCGTCTTCTATCGGACACCGAGCCTGGATGCGGTCAGGACTTGGCGCGCGCAGACCGGCGAGAATTTCGTCTTTGCCTGGAAGGCATCAAAATTCATTACGCACTGGAAACGTCTCTCCGGCAATTCGGTCAACAGCCTGGCATTGATGGAGGAGCGGCTATCGCTGCTCGGCGACAAAGCCGGCCCCGTGCTGTTCCAACTGCCTCCGAACTTCGAAGCCGATATCGATCGGCTCGCCATGTTCTTGAAACTGCTGTCGACGAAGCGGCGGTACAGTTTCGAATTTCGACATCCAAGCTGGTATCAGCCTCAGATTCTGCGATTGCTCTCGGAGAGAAATATCGCGCTCTGTCTGTCCGATCATCATGATGCCCCAGCTCCCTGGCGGCGTACTGCGGATTTTGTCTACATTCGCGGGCATGGCCCCGGCGGACGGTACAAAGGCCACTATCGGTCGCAGGCGCTGTCGGAATGGGCGACGCGCATCAAATCCTGGAAGAAACAGGGCTGCGACGTTTTTGTCTATTTCGACAACGACCAAAAGAGTGCCGCTCCTGCTGACGCGCTCAAATTGAAGCAGCTTCTCGGCCAGATGCCGCGGGCGCGCCGGGCAGATCCCCGATTGGATCGCGAGGCTCCCGGGCACCTAGCTCGAGCCGGATGGTGAGATCATGGCCGCAAAGAGTGCCGGTATCCTCGCATTCCGAAGGAAGCAGGGAGAGATCGAGGTGCTGCTGGTTCATCCCGGCGGCCCCTTCTGGCGCAACAGGGATGCCGGAGCCTGGTCAATTCCGAAAGGTGAATATGGTCCGGGTGGAGATCCGGAGGCCGTCGCGCGCAGAGAATTTTCCGAGGAGATCGGCGCACATATAGATGGAAAGCTGTTGCCGCTGGATGATATTCGACAGCGCGGCGGCAAGATAGTGCGTGCATTTGCGGTCGAAGCAGATGTCGACGTTGAAAATATACGAAGCAATGAATTCGAGATCGAGTGGCCTCCGCGCAGCGGACGACGGCAGACATTTCCAGAGGTAGATCGCGCGGGGTGGTTCGACCTCGCTTCGGCGCGCGGAAAGATCAACGAGGCCCAGCGAGTCTTGCTCGACCAGCTCGAGACGTTGGCGTCGAGGCGGCAGAACATCACCGGCAGCCGCTGAAATGTGTATCAGGGTAACGTGGGCGACGAGTTGGCGCGTTTGGCGTGCGATAGAAGCCGAGAGCTTCAGATCACCGCCACATGCGGCGCGGGAAACCGACGAAGCAAGCGTCTGAGATCCTGATCGTCCCACGCTCTCCCTCCCAGGACATCTATTCGATAGTCAGCTTGTTCAATTTGCTTTTCTCTTCCTCCGTCAAAGCCTGTTTTTGTTGCTTGGTGAGATTTCCATTACCGAGCATATGGACAGCGCTATTGGGGTCGTACTCGTTCTCGCTACGGTGCTTCCGCTTGTCGTCCTGTTGCTGATCCTGCGGGCTGTCGTCGCCACCACCGCCGCCATAACCGAGCACTTCGACGATGATGATCGACGGCTGATCGCTGT
>Ga0310811_10007184_pt1 | contig 14249 bp, 11 predicted proteins | sample YCmetagenome_FD_207642 | JGI IMG/M metagenome (GOLD analysis project Ga0310811, IMG submission 207642) | Soil microbial communities from experimental microcosm in Duke University, North Carolina, United States - YC | ecosystem: Engineered > Artificial ecosystem > Soil microcosm > Unclassified ...
GCATCCTGGAGGCCATCGCCGGCGGCGAGCGCGACCCGAAGGCGCTGGCCGGCCGCGTCCACGGCGACATCAAGGGCGGCGCCGCCGCGATCGGGCAGTCGCTGGAGGGCATGCTCCTCGGCGATCACCACCCGGCCCTGATCCGCCTTCACCTGGACCACATCGCCCTGCCGAGCCGGCAGGCCGCGGCGCTCGAGGACGAGACCGGGGCGGCGCTGGACGCCATCCCCGCCGCCCGGGGCGTCAGCGCGGACGGCGTCCCGTCCGCCACCCCGGGAGCGGACGCGGCGGTGCTGCCCGCGGCGGAGCGGCTCGCCGAGATCCCGGGCGTCAGCCTCAGGCTCGCCAGGGAGATCATCGCCGAGACGGGCCTGGATATGACCAGGTTCCCGACCGCGGATCACCTGGTGTCCTGGGCCAGGCTGGCCCCCGTCGCCCGGCAGTCCGGCCCGCGGCAGCGCAAGCCTTCCAAGGGGCAGGGCGACGTCTACCTCAAGACGTACTGCGCCCAGGCCGCCAACCGCACCGGCAACACCGGCACCTTCCTCGGCGAGCGGCTCCGCCGGCTCACCCGGCGCCTGGGCGCGACCAAGGCCATGTGCGCCGTCGGCTGGTCGATCCTGGTCATCGTCTGGCACCTCCTGACCGACCCCACAGCCAGGTTCACCGACCTCGGACCCGGCTGGCACGACCAGCAGGCCGGCCGCGACCGCAAGATCCGCGGCCACCTCCGCCAGCTCAAGGCCCTCGGCCTCGACGTGACCGTTACCCCCACTGCCGCTTAGAGATAAAACCGCCGCTGACCAGGCCCGTTTCCCTTAGTGCCACGGGCCGTTAAACCATGTCCGCGTCTGGTGGCTGATTCTCCCGGTCAGAGCGCGGGCTTTGGGAGCCCAGGGCGCCCGCTTTCGCCCCCAGCAGGACGGCCCTTTGTTTGCGTCACAGGCGAGACTCGCTAAGGATGGCTCTGTGTCATCACCACTCGCCGCTGCCGCCACCGGCACAGGACTCGTCCGAAGGGATAACGAGGACTCGGCGTACGTTGGGCACTGGCTCTGCGCAGTGGCCGATGGGATGGGCGGCCATGCTGCCGGTGACGTCGCCAGCGCCACAGTGATCGACGCAATCCGGTCCTTCGATGTCGTCACCGATCCAGGGCAGCTGACGACAGTACTCGGCTCAGCGGTCAGTGCCGCCAACCGGCAGCTTGCCGCGAAGGCTGCGGCGGACCAGGACCTGGCTGGCATGGGCTCTACCCTGACCGCGATGCTCTGGTCAGGCAGCCATATGGCCATCGCGCACATCGGCGACTCACGCGGTTACAGACTTAGAAACCGAGCACTGGAACAGATCACCGAGGACCATGTCGTCAGCAACCTGGTCGCCACTCCCATGCCCACCCGGATCAGCGGTTACCTCGTGCGTTTCCTAGATGCGCGGCCCGGAGCGTCTCCCGACCTGACTCTGCGCACCGTGCTGCCGGGTGACAGGTACCTGATCTGCTCAGACGGGTTGAGCGGTTTCGTCGCCACCGACACCATCCGTGACGCGCTCGCTGATGAGGAAGACGTAGGCAAGGCAGCAGACAGCCTCGTGCAACTGACTTATGCAGCTGGGGCACCGGATAACGTCACGGTCATCGTCGTGAACGCGCCGGACGGGAAATGGTGGGAGAGGGAAGGAAGCCCACTCATCTTGGGAGCGGCAGCCAGGCTGGGGAGTGCAGCCTAGTCTTCGGCGTCGTCCTTTGGCCAGGGCCAGGCTGCGGATTCGTCGCGGTGGAGTTCGTGAACGGTCTCGACCCGGTCGCTGGGGATGACGTACTCGGTGACCTCCACCGGCTCGCCATCACTAGCCGACCTACCGACGCGGACGATCTCAAGGACGGGCATGGTCATGGGTATCTGAAGCTCCACTGCCTCACCCTTCGTGGGCAGCCTCGCCCGGTGGTACTCCATCCACGACAAGGGGCCGTGCCCTGCTTTTTCGATGCGGTAGATCCAGTCGCCGGGACCTAGCGCCTGTCCGGTGACGCCAGGGACGTCAGCAACCCGCGGGTGGATCCAGGAGCTGTTGACCTGGAACGGCGGCTCGGCCTCCGGGCCAGTCACACGGTGCCTGAGCAGAACCTCGCTGTCCACCGGAACCTTGAGGAGCCTGGCGATACGCGCATCGGTTAGCTTTTCTGGCTTGGCAGTCGGCGTGATGTGGTGCTTCCAGACTTCCTGACCCGACGCGGAGGGGAAGCTGTAACCGGGCCCGTTCGTAGCGAGATTCCGCTTGACCAGGTTGCCGCGCAACCGGTGCGGCCGGACCATCCCATGCCTGACGATCGTGCCACGCTTGGGGACCGCCCACACCAGGCCTTCTGGCTCAAGTACCTCGCTGATGGCCCGTGAGATCGTGTTCTTATCTGCACCGAACTCGGCTGCCAGCGAGTCCAGCGTTGGCAGAGTGCTGCCAGGCGGCCACTCGCCCGCGAGAATGCGGGATCGCAGCAGGGCCGCGATTTCCGGATAACGCGAGTTCCTAGCAGGCACCAAGCACTCTCCATCTGCGTCGCAGTTCGCCCAGCAGCCATCAGGTCATTTTCTTAAGAGAGTACACCTGAGTTGCTCACTGGACACTCCACCGCGCTCCTGCACCACGCCCGGTCGCCGATTATTTCTCTTAAGAGATTGACTACGATTTCTCTGACTGTCATTCTCTTAGGAGAAACATCGCTATCTCCCAGAGGCTAGCAAGCCAAGGCATCGGCAGTCGTTGTGAATCCACGTTGATCGCAGGAGTGAAGGATGGGCAGCACTTACCCAGAGGTGGCCCGTCAGCGTGACTTGTGGCCGCTGATGTCGCGCCTCGAACTGGCCGCGCTCCCCGAAGCTGTCCCGAGCGCTCGGTCGCACGCCCGCGACGTGCTGCGGGAGTGGGGCATGAGTGAGCTCGTGGCCGACGCTGAGCTCCTGCTCTCGGAACTGGCAACCAACGCGCTACGTGCGTCGGAGCCGCTAGGCCTGCCTGTGCGTCCCCCAGATGAGTGGATGGCAGAGATTGGCATCTGCTTGCTTGCCGACGGGGCTCGGCTACGCATCGAGGTTTGGGATCAGGCTGCTGGTTTCCCGGTTCTCCAAGAGACGTCGAACGAGGCCGAGTGCATGACAACCACCGGAACCGACATCGCGCCGACGGCTGCCAGCGTCGGCACCGAAACCCGTTTCCGGGAGCTGATCGCTCCCAGCCTGTTCAGCAAGCTTGCCTGCCGGGTTGCGGCCGTCGACGGCTATGACCAGGGGACCGCAGAGCGGATCGTGGAGCAAGCGCTGGCCTTCCTCGTCGCCTGTGCCCGCTACCCCGACGGGCACCTGTCGCCGTCGGAGACGGTGGATGCCGGGTGGCACGCATTCATCCTGCACACCGTCGACTATGCAGAGTTCTGCCAGCGAGTCACCGGGCGATTCATCCACCACCGGCCGAACGCCCCCGGCGAGGCCACCTCGGAGCAGCAGGCGATTGGGGTCACGATCGCCGCGATGCGCGCTGCGGGTTGCCCGTGGATCCGGACCTTTGGGTGCCCAGAGCGGTCTGCTCGCAGTGCTACCAGGGCTGCGCCGATGACCCGAAGGGAGCCTGACCAATGGACAAGCTCCAGTGGGAATCCCTCCCGCCCAACCGCGTGGCAGCCATTGAGAAGGTGACCGGTCCCGTGGTGAAGGCCGAGAGCTGGACAAGCGGGTTGATGCCCGGGCTGACCGCTGTCGTCCACGCCGCCAACGGCCGGTACTTCGTCAAGGCCGCCCCGGCCACCAGCCCCGCCGCCGGGTTGTACGAGCGGGAGATGACCGCCACCGCCGCCCTGCCCGCCAATGTCCCCGCACCCTGGCTTCGGTACTCGCCTGGTGAAGGCGGCTGGCTGGTGATGGTCTTCGACTGCCTGGACGCGCGCGACGCCGATCTCTCCCCTGGTTCCCCCGACCTGGACGGCGTGCTCGTCGCCCTCGCCGCGATCAGCGCCGCGCCGGCGTGGAGTGCAGCGCCACCGGTCACCACGAACGTAACCGCGCTGCAGGCCAAGGCCGCAGCGCTCCTTGCCAGGCAGCCAGGCGGGCAGCCGTGGGGCATGTACCGGGCGGCCGTCGACTGCTTCGACCCCGCCGCGCTGGCCGGGGCTTGGCTCGTTCACTACGACCTGCACCCTGGCAACCTAAAGATAGCCGCCCGCGCCGGACGCTCCTGGATCGAATACCGGATGAGCTGACCCGCACAAGCCCGCAAGGCGAGAGCCTGGCCCAAGCCCAAGCCCAAGCCCAAGTCCGGGCCAGGCTCTGCCATTATCAGCCAGCACGACCTGTCCGGTTCCGGCGTGGCACGTGCCGTCCCAGGTCGTCGCGGGGCCCGCTAGAGCTCGAAGTCTTCCTCCGCGCGGAGACTGCGCACGAACTGGGCGAAGTTCTCCGCTAGGACAGTGATCTTGTAGTCCCATTCCTGGTCGACATGCACGACCTGAGGCTCGCCATCCCGGCCGCAGCCTCGGTAGTCGAGTGCGATCATGTCGTGCCCTGCTGACGGGCAGTCAGCGAAGTAGACACCGAGAGCCGGGTATCCCCACTCGTCGATCCAGAACTGGCTTCCAGTCGCGCCGCAGAGCGAGTGCTCCAACCGGCGGTCAATGCCAAAGATGCCGTTGATTGCCACGTGGTCGTCTGCCCATGTCGTACGCGAATTGGCCGACGCGCAAGACCGCCGCAGGAGCCCGCCGTTGTGTCGACGCATCATGGAGATATACGACCGTGGCAGCCGGTAGCCAAGCTCAGCCTGGACCTGCGCGATCACTCCTTCGTCCGGCGCGGGGCTAACGTAGCTACGCGCAGCGGCGGTGGAGTCGTCCCAGAACTCGGCGGGATCGATGTCCGCTAGCAGGTCCGTCCCAGACGTTGACGCACTGGCCTGGTTGGCGTTCATGCGATCCCGGCGACGCCGATCAGGTTGCCCTCGGGATCGGTAAAGTGGCCGACCACCAGGCCCGTCGGTGCCCGTTCTGGTCCCATCTGGCGCTTGCCGCCTAGGCGCTCGGCTTCGGCTAGGGCGGCCTCGACGTTGGGTACGCCGACGTAGAACATGACGTGGGCCGGATACCCGGCACCGCCGCCGACGCCGCCCGGAATGCCGGTCCCGTCTTGTGTCGCGATGCGGTCCACGAAACCGTAGTTCGTCGGTTCGGAGACCGCATCGGCGACGGGGGAACTTGTGTCGAACTGCCAGTCGAACAGTTCACCGAAGTAGCGCCTGAGCTTCTCCGGGTCCTTGCCGATGATCTCGAAGTGCACAACCGGGTATGCCATTAGCACTCCCTCCCGCGCTGTCTAGCCTGCCGATTATGGTTCGTTCTAATGACCTGGGCGGCGCGCGGAATTCATCGCGCTGGCGGACAGTCCTTCGGTGTGCGCGGGCAGGCGCCCTAATGCTTCGCGCGTGAGTGCCGCAAGGCCAGTAACGTCTCGCGCCTGGGTGCCACAAGGGCGCTAGAGCTGGTCCTGGGTGCCACAGGACATTTTGATTGTGATCCTGCGGCACCCAGGGTTAGTTCGCTACGGGCGGTTGGAGCGGCGGTCCTGCTTGCCGGATTGGGTGCCCTTGTCGTTGACGAGGCCCGCGCGGCGCAGTGCCTCCGCCATCGCGCCGTTGGCCGGGGCCTGCGGCACGTTGCGGCGGTCCCCGCCCTGGCCCTGGCCTCCCCCGCCCCGGCGGTCACCGGAGTTGCCGGCGCCCCTGCGGTCTCCCCCGGCGCCCTGACCGCCGCCGCGGCGGTCGCCGGGCGCACCCCTGCGGTCGCCGCCTGCACCGCCCCGGCCGTCATTGCCCTGGCCGCCGCCGCGGCGGTCGCCGCCCTGGCGGTCGCCCTGCCTTGCCGCGGAGCGGGAGCCGCCGGAGTCGGCGCCGGCCGTTCGAGGGGATGAAGAGCGGTCACCACGGGAGGGCCTGCCGCCGCCCGCGCCCGCGTCACCCTCGTCCTGCAGGCGCATGGTCAGGGAGATGCGGTGCCGCGGGATGTCGACGGACAGGACCTTGACCTTGACCACGTCGCCGGACTTGGCGACATCGCGGGGATCGGTAACGAACGTGTTCGACATCGCGGAGACGTGGACCAGGCCGTCCTGGTGGACGCCGATGTCAACGAACGCGCCGAAGGCGGCGACGTTCGTGACGACGCCTTCGAGGACCATGCCGGGCTCCAGGTCACCGAGGGTCTGCACGCCCTCGGCGAAGGTCGCGGTCTGGAACTCGGGCCGCGGGTCGCGGCCGGGCTTCTCCAGCTCCTTGAGGATGTCGTTGACCGTGGGGAGGCCGAACGCCTCGTCGGTAAACTCCGTCGGGTTGAGCCCGCGCAGCGTCTTGCTGTTGCCGATGAGGGCGGCCACGTCGGTGCTGGTCTTCGCCAGGATGCGGCGGACCACCGGGTACGACTCTGGGTGCACGCCGGAAGCGTCGAGCGGGTCGTCGCCGCCCCTGATACGCAGGAAGCCGGCGCACTGCTCGAACGCCTTCGGGCCGAGCCGGGGGACGTCCTTGAGCTGCTCCCGCGTGGCGAACGCGCCGCGCGCGTCGCGGTGCGCCACGATCGCGCCCGCGAGCGAGTCGGTGACGCCCGAGACCCGGGCGAGGAGCGGGCGGCTCGCGGTGTTGACGTCCACGCCGACGGCGTTCACCGCGTCTTCCACGACCGCGTCCAGGGAGCGCTCCAGCTTGGTGCCGGTGACGTCGTGCTGGTACTGGCCGACGCCGATGGACTTCGGGTCGATCTTGACGAGCTCGGCGAGCGGGTCCTGCAGCCGCCGGGCGATGCTCACCGCGCCTCGCAGGGACACGTCGAGGTCGGGCAGCTCGCCGCTCGCGTAGGCGCTCGCGGAGTAGACGGACGCGCCCGCCTCGGAGACGACGATCTTGGTGAGGTTGAGGTCCGGGTTGGCCTTGATGAGGTCGATGGCCAGCTTGTCGGTCTCGCGGGACGCGGTGCCGTTGCCGATGGCGATGAGCTCGACGTGGTGCTGCTCGGCGAGGTTCTTCAGGATGAACAGCGACTCGTCCCACTTGTGGTGCGGAACGTGCGGGTAGATCGTGTGGGTCGCCACGACCTTGCCGGTCGAGTCGACGACGGCGACCTTGACGCCGGTGCGGAAGCCCGGGTCGAGGCCCATGGTCGCGCGCTGGCCCGCCGGGGCGGCGAGGAGGAGGTCCTTGAGGTTGGCGGCGAAGACGTCAACCGCCTCGGCCTCGGCGGCCTGCCACAGCCGCATGCGCAGGTCGATGCCCAGGTGGACGAGGATGCGCGTGCGCCAGGCCCAGCGCACGGTGTCGCTGAGCCATTTGTCGGCGGGGCGGCCAAGGTCTTCGATGCTGAACTTGTCGGCTATCGGCTGCTCGTAGGAGCTGCTGAGGCCGCTGGCCGTGGGCTCGAAACCCTCGTCGCTCGGGTCGAGGGTGAGGTCGAGGACCTCTTCCTTCTCGGCGCGGAACATCGCGAGGACGCGGTGCGCCTTGAGCTTGCCGAACGGCTCGGCGAAGTCGAAGTAGTCGCTGTACTTCTTGCCGTCCTCCGCCTTGCCCTCGCGGACCTTGGCGATCAGGTTGCCCTGGGACCACATGCGCTCGCGGAGCTGGCCGATGAGGTCGGCGTCCTCGGCGAAGCGCTCGACGAGGATCGCGCGGGCCCCCTCAAGAGCGGCGGCGGCGTCGGCGACGTTCTCGTTCAGGTAGCCGCCTGCCGCCTGCTTCGGGTCGTTCGCCGGGTCGGTCAGCAGCAGCTCGGCCAGCGGCTCGAGGCCGTTCTCCCGGGCGATCTGCGCCTTGGTGCGCCGCTTGGGCTTATAGGGCAGGTAGAGGTCTTCCAGGCGGGCCTTGGTGTCGGCCGCGTTGACCTGGGCTCTTAGCTCGTCGGTCAGCTTGCCCTGCTCGTCGATCGAGGCGAGGATCGCGGCCCGGCGCTCTTCCAGCTCCCGCAGGTAGCGGAGGCGCTCCTCCAGGGTGCGCAGCTGGGCGTCGTCCAGGGTGCCGGTCGCCTCCTTGCGGTACCGGGCGATGAACGGGACCGTGGCCCCGCCATCGAGCAGGTCAACGGCGGCGGCGACCTGGTGGTCGCGCACGGCGAGCTCGGCGGCGATCCGCTTGATGATGCCGGCCGTGGTGTTGGCAGGCATTGTGGCGGCCGGGTCGGCGTTAGCCGGCGCTGGGTTAGCCGGCACGGGGCTAGCCGACGCCGGGACCTGCGCGGTGCTCTCGGTACTCACGATCGGGTAAGGCCTTCCTGGCGGGCGACGTACTGCTGACGAGACTATCGGGCGGCCATAAACCGCGCGGCATTGTCCCCGCGCCTCAGTACAGTTGGTACATGACCGATTCCTACCAGCAGCCATACGCTGCCGCCGTGCCAGACAAGCCCGCTCTCGACGGACTTGAGGCGGTATGGAGCGTACGCTGGGAGGCCGATCAGGTATATCAGTTCGACCGGTCCGCGCCGCGCGCGGCCGTTTTCTCGATCGACACGCCGCCGCCCACGGTGTCCGGGTCGCTGCACGTGGGGCACGTGTTCTCCTACACGCACACCGACATCATGGCCCGCTACCAGCGGATGAACGGCAAGGCCGTCTTCTACCCCATCGGGTGGGACGACAACGGGCTGCCCACCGAGCGGCGGGTGCAGAACGTCTACGGCGTGCGCTGCGACCCGTCGGTGCCGTACGACCCGGACTTCACGCCGCCGGAGAAGCCAGGCAAGACCGAGGTGCCGATCTCCCGGCGGAACTTCATCGAGCTGTGCGAGCAGCTCACCGCGGTCGATGAGCGGGCGTTCGAGGACCTGTGGCGGCGGGTCGGGCTTTCCGCGGACTGGTCGCTGCTCTACACCACGATCAGCGAGAACTCGCGCCGGGTGTCGCAGCGGGCGTTCTTGCGGAACCTCGCGCGCGGCGAGGCCTACCGGGCCGAGGCGCCCACGCTGTGGGACGTCTCGTTCCAGACGGCGGTCGCCCAGGCGGAGCTTGAGGACCGGGACGCTCCCGGGGCGTTCCACCGGATTTCCTTCCACGGGCCATCCGGTCCGGTGTGGATCGAGACCACCCGTCCCGAGCTCCTCCCCGCCTGCGTCGCCCTGGTGGCGCACCCCGACGACGAGCGGTACAAGTCCCTGTTCGGCGGAACGGTGCGGACGCCCTTGTTCGGCGTGGAGGTGCCGGTCTACGCCCACCCGCTCGCGGAACCGGACAAGGGGTCGGGGATCGCGATGGTGTGCACCTTCGGCGACCTGACCGACGTGACCTGGTGGCGGGAGCTTGACCTGCCGACACGGGCGATCATCGGCCGTAACGGCCGGCTGCTCGCCGACCCGCCGGCGGGGGTGCCCGCCGCGCCGTACGACGAGCTAGCGGGGAAGACCGTGTTCTCCGCGCGGGCCCGCGTGGTCGAACTGCTGCGGGAGAGCGGCGACCTCGACGGTGAACCCCGGCCGGTCACCCGGCCCGTGAAGTTCTACGAGCGGGGCGACAAGCCGCTTGAGATCGTCACCTCCGGTCAGTGGTACATACGGAACGGCGGGCGCGACGCAAGAATCCGTTCTGAACTACTTGAGCGGGGACGGGAGCTGAACTGGCACCCGGCGCACATGCGGGTGCGGTACGAGAACTGGGTCGCAGGCCTGGCCGGCGACTGGCTGATCTCGCGGCAGCGGTTCTTCGGGGTGCCGTTCCCCGTGTGGTACCCGGTGGACGCTTCCGGCTCGCCGGTGTACTCCGCGCCGATCGTGCCGTCGGAGGACGTGCTGCCGGTTGACCCGGTGGCCGACCCGGCGCCCGGGTACGACGAGTCGCAGCGCGGGGTGCCCGGCGGGTTCATCGGCGACCCCGACATCATGGACACGTGGGCGACCTCGTCGCTCACGCCGCTGATCGTTTCCCGGTGGGGCACCGATGACGGCCTGTTCGCGCGGGTGTTCCCGATGGACATGCGGCCGCAGTCGCACGAGATCATCAGGACGTGGCTGTTCTCCACCGTGACGCGGGCGCATTTCGAGTTCGGGTCGCTGCCCTGGTCGGACACCGCGATCTCCGGGTGGATCCTGGACCCGGACCGGAAGAAGATGTCCAAGTCCAAGGGGAACGTGGTCGTCCCGACGGACCTGCTCGAACAGTACGGTTCCGATGCCGTGCGGTACTGGGCGGCGAACGGCCGGTACGGGGTGGACACGGCCTTCGACCCCGGGCAGCTCAAGGTCGGTCGGCGGCTCGCGATCAAGATCCTCAACGCGTCGAAGTTCGTGCTGTCGCTTCCGGGGCCGGTCGGGCCGGTGACGGTGCCTGTGGACCGGTCGCTGCTCGCGTCGCTCGACGCGCTGGTGGGCGAGGCCTCGGCTGCGCTGTCTTCTTATGACCACACCGGGGCGATCGAGGCGATCGAGCGGTTCTTCTGGATGTTCTGCGACGACTATCTCGAACTGGTGAAGGCGCGGGCGTACTCCGAGGACGGCGCTGGCGGGGCATCGGCGCGCTCGGCGCTGCGGCATGCGCTGTCCGTGCTGCTGCGGCTGTTCGCGCCGTTCCTGCCGTTCGTGACCGAAGAGGTGTGGTCGTGGTGGCAGTCGGGGTCGGTGCACGCGGCCGCGTGGCCGTCGCTGTCACCGTCCGAGGCTGATTCTCAGGCTGGCGATCCCGCGGTGCTCGCGGTTGCGGCAGACGTGCTCGGCCAGGTGCGGAAGGCCAAGTCGGCGGCGAAGGTCTCCATGCGCGCCGAGGCCGCACGAGTGGTCGTGCTCGGGCCCGCCCCTGGGGTCGTGCGCGCCAGCGAGGGCGACCTGATCGCGGCGGGGAACATCGCGGAGCTGTCCGTCGGGCACGCGGCGGAGTTCTCGACGGAGGTCACGCTGGCGGAGCCGGTCGCGTCTTGAGGCTTCCGGGCGGTTGTGCCTGTCATAACCGCCCGGTGCCCCGGCCGATGCGCGGCAGCCTCGGCAGCGGGCCGGTGGGGAGCCGCGGCAGCGAGTTGGTCGAGTTCACCCGCGGAATCGCGCCGGTGGCCGGGCCGAAGCGGAGCACGGCGCGCTCGCTGATCTGCTGGTAGCCGACCCGGCCGCCCCAGTGGTCCGAGCGGTTCTTGTCCGTGATCATCACGACCTCGGTGATGCAGCCGTGGCCGAGCATGCCCGTGTCTGGCCCGCGGCCTGGGCCGCTGTCGCGCAGGAGGGCGCGGCTGACGGCCTGGGTCGCCGCAGCGGCATAGCCGCTGCGGCGGCGGTCCGGCAGCGTGTAGATCATGCTGATCCGGACGATCCCGGCGACCGGGCGGGTGAGCGTCACCAGCGCCACCGGCTGCGGGACGGGCTCCCCGAACTGGGCCATGTCCCGGTGGTGCGGGATCGCCAGGTAGTGCGCGACGTCGCGGATGCGGCCTGACTTGTGCGGGACCTCCCAGAAGAACGCACCGCCGTAGCTGAGCAGGTCGGTCGCCAGGTCGGACGGCGAGGGGAGGCGCTCGGCCGCCTCGATCGCGGCGACCCTGAGCCAGTCGGCGAGCGTCGCGTGGTCCGCGCTCGTCGCGATGCGGAGCCTGCCAGGTGCGCAGGGCGGGCCGGGCAGTTCCGGCCGGTCAGGTGACGACGCGGCGAGGCGGTAGACGCGGCAGGTCCGGTGCGCCCGGACCGTCATGCCGGCCCGCTGGCTCCACGCGGCGGCGAACGCGTCCGCCACCTCGGTCGGCGCGTCCACGCCGCGCACCTGCCTGCCCAGCTTCGCGAGGGTAGCGGCGAGCGCGGACGCCATCTCCGGTACCCGGCCGGAGATGAGCAGCGGCTCCGCCGGGTCGTGCACGAACGCGCCGCGCGGGTCTTCCCCGTCGGGCGGGGTCCACCAGCCGAACAGCATTCCTGTGCTCTGCGGTTGGGCCTGGTGGCGCTGCGCATCCTGCGCCGCGGACAGCAGCAGGGTGTTCTCGGCCGCTCTCGCTCTCAGGTAGCCGCCCGCCGTCGCCGCGAACCGTTCCAGATCGGAGGTGACACTCCAGCCCATGAGGACTCGTTTCTCTGGTGTTCGATCGCGGCCGTCAGACAGGTCCGGGCACGGTGGCCCGCCTGGGCGGCCGGGGAGGTAGCGATACGGTCGAGACGACAGACTGTAGGAGGTAAGGGAAAATCTTCCCGGTGAGTAACATAATGCCTACCAGTATGCGCCCTCGGCCGGGGAACGCAAGATTACCAGTAAGTAACTAATGTACCGAAAATGCCACTACGACCCGGTCTTCTACCGCGCGGTAACCAATGTTCTGGTATATGGAATTGGACGTGGGATTGGCCAGGTCGGTGTAGAGCAGCACTTCGTCCGCGCCCGCTTCCCGAGCGCGGCGGCTCACGTCGGCGGTGACCGCGCTGGCGTAGCCGCGGCCGCGTAGCTCCGGCGGCGTGTAGACCGGGCCGACCCGGATCATGCCCACGACCTGCCGGGTGACGCACGCCATGGAGACAGGCACACCGCCGGCCTCCCACAGCAAGATGCCCTGGTGGCTTAGCTTGTCGCGGACCGCGGCCGCTATGTCCGCCCTGGCCTCCGCGTCGCGCACCTCGTCAGCGAACGCGGTGAACCAGTCGGTAGCCAGTTCTGCGTCTGCGTCTGTCGCGACCCGGCCAGTGCCGTCAGGTTCGGGCACGACGAGGTCGCCGAGCCGGTAGAGACGCAGCCGGCGCTCTACGGCGACCTGGCCGCCCGGCGTGGCGGCCCGCCAACTCGCGGCGAACGACTCTGCGGCCTCGGTATGCCCGTTTACCCCTGGCAGCGGGCGGCCCCTGAGGGTGCGCGTTAGCTCGCCGGCGACGTCGGGCGGGACGGCGGTGAGCAGGACGGGATGCGGCGGGGTGTGCAGGAAGGCGCCGTCCACCGTGCCGCCTTGGCCGGCCCACCAGCCCAGCAGCGGCTCGCCGCTCGGGTGGCCCGAATAGAGCGCCGGGTTGACCCGCAATTGCTCGCTCACCGTGAGGATCACGGTGTTCCTGGCTCGCTCATGCCACAGGTACTCGCCAGCCGCCGCGAGGAACTCGGCCACGTCGCCGGTCGTCCGCCATCCCATGCGCGCCATGGTCCCATCCGGCCCGAGGAGCGTGCATCCGATTTTTCCGGATTTGAAATTGTGCCGGGAGCGGTCCCGGGGAGCTTGCGGCCTACAAATACGGATAATTCACGAATTGGGCAAGGGTCGTGATCGCGAAGACTTTTTTCGTCACGAAAGATTTGCATCGTATAAGTACACAAACTCTTCGCGAGAAATTAAGTCTTCGCGATCATCTCTAGCCGGTCGCCTTCAGAGCACAAGCCCCGGGAACTCCCGTTGTAGATTGTCAACAATCACGTTGCCCGATTGTTGACAATCCACCGGCGGGGTGCGTAGCGTCGAAGCATGGCAGCAGGAGCGGCGGGATCGGCGGGATCGGGGTCGCCGAAGGCCGGGGAAGCCGCGCGCACGTACGCGTTCGCCACCCTCCGGCAGGCCATCCATAGCGGTGACCTTGCGCCGGGGCAGCGGCTGGTCGAAGAGGAACTGGCCGGGACGATCGGGGTAACGCGGCAGTCGTTGCGGGCCGCGCTGCTTGATCTCACCGCCGAAGGGCTCGTCGAGCGGATCCCCAACCGGGGGGCGCGCGTGCGGGTCGTCACCACCGAAGAGGCCGTCGCCATCACCGAGTGCCGGATGGCCCTGGAGGCCCTCTGCGCCGTCAAAGCCGCAGAGCGGATCAGCGACGAAGATGCCGCCCAGCTCCGCGAGCTCGCGGAGAACCTCAAGCGGTCCGTCGCCGAGGCGAATCCGCCGAAGTACTCCGAGCTCAACCGGGAACTGCACCGCCGGGTCGGGGTGATCTCCGGGCAAGCCGTCGCGGTCGGGCTGCTTGAGCGGCTGCACGCGCAGCTCGTCCGGCACCAGTTCCAGCTCGCCCTTCGGCCAGGCCGTCCCGAGGTGTCGCTCGGTGAGCACCTGGCGATCGCCTATGCCGTCGCCGACCGGCGGCCCGAGGACGCCGAGCGCGCAGTCCGTGCCCACCTGGCGAGCGTCATCGAGGCGCTGCGGTCAGACAATTCGTCAGATCATGAAATTTCGGCATAAAGGAGCCTGGCTACCAATGCTCAACGTCATCGTTACCGACCCGCCGCGCGCTGACCTCGCCGAGGTGGACAAGCTCGCCACCTACGGCGTCGCCACCGTGCACGAGGCGATCGGCCGTGACGGCT
>Ga0310811_10007186_pt1 | contig 14249 bp, 9 predicted proteins | sample YCmetagenome_FD_207642 | JGI IMG/M metagenome (GOLD analysis project Ga0310811, IMG submission 207642) | Soil microbial communities from experimental microcosm in Duke University, North Carolina, United States - YC | ecosystem: Engineered > Artificial ecosystem > Soil microcosm > Unclassified ...
TCTACGCCTCGCTTTGCAAGGCGATGGGGCGCGGCCGGATTGTCGGCATCGACATCGAGATCCGGCCGCACAACCGTGCCGCGATAGAGGCTCATCCCTTGATGCCTTACATCACCCTGGTGGAAGGCAGCTCGACCGCGCCCGAAACCATCAGCCACGTGGAATCCCTGGTAAAGCCGGGCGAAACCGTGCTCGTCATTCTGGATTCCAACCATACCTACGAGCACGTGCTGCGCGAGCTGGAGCTCTATTCGAAATTCGTCACGCCGGGATCCTACATCGTGGCGACGGACGGCATCATGTACGACCTGGCGGACGTTCCTCGTGGCACGGCGACCTGGACCACGGACAACCCGACAGACGCGGCACGCGACTTCGTGGCGAAGCACGCGGAATTCAAGGTAACGACGCCGCCGTGGCTGTTCAACGAAAGCGAGCTGGACCAGAACATCACGCACTGGCCCGGCGCCTGGGTCAAGCGCGCTTGAGCCCAAAGGGCCGAGCCGAATGAAAAAGCGGCCACCAGGGCCGCTTTTTCATTGCCGCGCGTCGCCGCGCCGCCTTACTTCTTCTTCACCGGCGGCAAATCCGTGCAGGTGCCTTCGGCGACTTCCGCCGCCATCCCCACCGATTCACCCAGCGTGGGATGCGGGTGGATGGTCTTGGCGATATCCACCACGTCCGCGCCCATCTCGACCGCCAGCGCCAGTTCGCTGATCAGGTCGCCGGCATGCGTGCCCACGATGCCGCCACCCAGGATGCGATGGCTTTCGGCGTCGAAGATCAGCTTGGTGAAGCCTTCGTCGCGGCCGTTGGCGATGGCGCGGCCGGAAGCCGCCCACGGGAACACGCCCTTCTGGATGTTGATGCCCTGCTTCTTGGCCTCGTCTTCCGTCAGGCCCACCCACGCCACTTCCGGGTCCGTGTAGGCAACCGAAGGAATCACGCGCGCGTCGAAGAATGCCTTCTCGCCAGCCGCCGCTTCCGCCGCCACATGGCCTTCATGCACGGCCTTGTGCGCCAGCATCGGGTTGCCGATGATGTCGCCGATGGCGAAGATGTGCGGCACGTTCGTGCGCATCTGCTTGTCGACCGGAATAAAGCCGCGGTCGGTCACGGCGATGCCCGCCTTGTCGGCGCCGATCTTCTTGCCGTTGGGCGAACGGCCCACCGCTTGCAGCACCAGGTCGTAGCGCTGCGGTTCCTTCGGGGCGCCCTCGCCCTCGAAGGTCACGTAGATGCCGTCCTTGCGGGCTTCGGCGGCCACCGTCTTGGTCTTCAACATGATGTTGTCGAAGCGCGGCGTATTCATCTTCTGCCACACCTTGACCATATCGCGGTCCGCGCCTTGCATCAGGCCGTCCAGCATTTCGACCACGTCCAGGCGCGCGCCCAGCGTCGAATACACCGTGCCCATTTCCAGGCCGATGATGCCGCCGCCGACGATCAGCATCTTCTTGGGGATGCTGCGCAACAGCAGCGCGCCGGTGGAGTCCACCACGCGTTCGTCATCGGGCATGAACGGCAGCCGCACCGCCTGGCTGCCGGCGGCGATGATGGCGTTCTTGAAGCGCACCGTCTGCGTCTTGCCGTCGGCGCCCTTTACGGTCATGTGGAAGGGGTCGGCGAATTCGCCCACGCCCGTCACCACCGTGACCTTGCGCATCTTGGCCATGCCGCCCAGCCCGCCGGTCAGCTTGCCGACCACGCTGTCCTTGAAGCTGCGCAGCTTATCCAGGTCGATCTTGGGCTCGCCGAAGGTAATGCCGTGGTCGGCCAGAGCCTTGGCTTCTTCCATGACCGCGGCCACGTGCAGCAAAGCCTTGGACGGAATGCAGCCGACGTTCAGGCAAACGCCGCCCAGGGTCGCATAGCGCTCCACCAGCACCGTCTTCAGGCCCAGATCCGCGGCGCGGAAGGCGGCGGAATAGCCACCGGGGCCCGCGCCCAGAACCAGCATGTCGCATTCGATATCGACGCCGCCCGAGTACGTGGAGGCAGCAGGGGCAACCGCGGGCGCGGCGCCCGCCGCGGGCGGAGGCGGCGCCTTGTCCGCGGCGGGGGCCGACGCGGCGGCCTTGTCCGCGGACGCAGCCGGCGCGGCCTTTTCAGCGGCGGGAGCGGCCTGCGCCGCGCCGCCTTCCGACGGCTCCAGGTCCAGGATGGCGGTGCCCATGGACACCTTATCGCCGACCTTGACCTTGACCGCCTTGACCACTCCACCCTGCGACGACGGGATTTCCATCGACGCCTTGTCCGACTCCACCGTGATCAGGCTCTGTTCCGCCTTGACGGTATCGCCGGCGGCCACCAGCACTTCGATGACCTCGACTTCCTTGAAGTCGCCGATATCGGGTATCTTGATTTCCACCGTATTGCTCATATCGATCCCCGATTACAGCGCGATGCGGCGGAAGTCGGCCAGCAAGGCGCCCAGATAGGCATTGAAGCGGGCGGCAGAGGCGCCATCGATGACGCGATGGTCATACGACAGCGACAGCGGCAGCTTCAGGCGCGGCACGAATTGCTTGCCGTCCCATACCGGTTTGAACTCGGAGCGCGACACGCCCAGGATGGCGACTTCAGGGGCGTTGATGATGGGCGTGAAGTGCGTGCCGCCGATACCGCCCAGCGACGAAATCGAGAAGCAGCCGCCCTGCATTTCCGACGGCGACAGCTTGCCGTCGCGCGCCTTCTTGGCCATTTCGGTGGTTTCCCTGGCCAGGTCCAGGATGCCCTTCTTGTCCGCGTCGCGGATCACGGGCACCACCAGTCCGGTGGGCGTGTCGGCCGCGAAACCAATGTTGTAGTACTGCTTGAGCACCAGATTGTCGCCATCCAGCGACGCGTTGAAGTCGGGGTATTTCTTCAGGGCCGCGACCACGGCCTTGATCAGGAAGGCCAGCATGGTGACCTTGACGCCGGACTTCTCGTTTTCCTTGTTCAAGGTCACGCGCAGCGCTTCCAGGTCGGTGATGTCCGCTTCGTCGTTGTTGGTGACGTGCGGGATCATGACCCAGTTGCGGTGCAGGTTCGCGCCGGAAATCTTCTTGATGCGCGACAGCGGCTTGGCTTCGACCGGACCGAACTTGCTGAAGTCGATCTGCGGCCACGCCAGCACGTTCAGGCCGCCGACATTGCCGCCGGCCGACGCACCGGCCGCGGCGGGGGCACCGCCGGCCAGGGCCTGCTTGACGAAGTTGCGCACGTCGTCCTGCGTGATGCGGCCCTTGGGGCCGCTGCCCTGCACGCGGACCAGGTCCACGCCCAGTTCGCGCGCGAACTTGCGCACCGACGGCGATGCATGCGGCAGTTGGCCGGGCTTGAGTTCGGCCTCGGGCAGCGCGGCGGCGGGCGCCGGGCGGGCCGCGGCGGCCGGAGCGGGTGCTGCAGCAGCGGCAGCAGCCGGTGCGGCCGCCTGGGCCGGCGCGGCGGCCGGAGCGGCGGCCTGTGCCGCGGGCGCGGCACCGCCTTCCACCACCACCAGCGGGGTGCCCTTGGACACTTTGTCGCCGACCTTGACGCGGATTTCCTTGACCACGCCGCCTTGCGACGCGGGAATCTCCATCGAGGCCTTGTCCGACTCCACCGTGATCAGGCTTTGTTCGGCCTTGATGGTGTCGCCGACCGCGACCATGACTTCGATGACCTCGACTTCCTTGAAGTCGCCGATATCGGGAACGTCGATCACCGCGGTGCCGCCGCCTTGTGCGGGTGCGGGTGCGGCGGCCTGCGGTTGCGCGGCTGCCTGGGCAGGCTGCGCTTCCGCCTTGGGCGCGGGTTTTTCTTCAGGCTTGGCCGGCGCGGCGGCGGGCGCGGCGGATGCACCGCCCGCTTCCAGCTCCAGGACGACCGTGCCCATGGCAACCTTGTCGCCAACCTTGACCTTCACCGACTTGACCACGCCACCTTCGGAAGCCGGGATCTCCATCGAAGCCTTGTCCGACTCCACCGTGATCAGGCTTTGCTCGGGCTTGATAGTGTCGCCGGCAGCCACCAGCACTTCGATAACCTCGACTTCCTTGAAGTCGCCGATGTCAGGTATCTTGATTTCCACCGTATTGCTCATGTCGTTCGGGCCTCAGGCGTATTGCGGGTTGGCTTTTTCGGGATTGATGCCGTACTTCTTGATGGCCTCGGCCACCTTGGAAGCCGGAATGGCGCCTTCGTCCGCCAGCGCCTTCAGCGCGGCCACGGCCACGAAGTGGCGATCGATCTCGAAATGCTCGCGCAGCTTGTAGCGGAAATCGGAGCGGCCAAAGCCATCCGTGCCCAGCACGCGATACTCGCGGCCCTTGGGAATGAACTGGCGGATCTGGTCGGCGTACAGCTTCATGTAGTCGGTCGACGCGATGATCGGGCCTTCCGTCTTTTCCAGTTGCTGCGTGACATACGGCACCTGCGGCTTTTTCTCGGCCGGATGCAGCATGTTGTGCCGGTCGATGTCCTGGCCGTCGCGGCGCAGCAGCGTAAAGCTGGTCACGCTCCAGATGTCCGACGCGATGCCCCAGTCCGCGTCCAGCAAGTCGGCGGCGGCTTCGACTTCGCGCAGGATGGTGCCCGAACCCATCAGCTGCACGCGCTGCTTGCCCTTGCCCACGGTCTTCAGCTTGTACATGCCGCGCACGATGCCTTCCTCGTCACCCGGCTTCAGGCCAGGGTGCGGGTAGTTCTCGTTCATCACGGTCAGGTAGTAGTAGACGTTTTCCTGGTTCTGCACCATGCGGCGCAGGCCGTCCTGGATGATGACGGCAACTTCGTGGGCATACGTCGGATCGTAGGGCACGCAGTTCGGGATGGTGGCCGCCATCAGATGGCTATGGCCGTCCTCGTGCTGCAGGCCTTCGCCGTTCAGCGTGGTGCGGCCGGCGGTACCGCCGATCAGGAAGCCGCGCGCCTGCATGTCGCCCGCCAGCCAGGCCAGGTCGCCGATACGCTGGAAGCCGAACATCGAGTAGTAGACGTAGAACGGCACCATGATGCGGTTGTTCGTGGAATACGACGTCGCCGCCGCGATCCAGGAACTCATCGCGCCCGCTTCGTTGATGCCTTCCTGCAGGAGCTGGCCGTCGGCCGCTTCCTTGTAGTACATCACCTGGTCCTTATCGACCGGGATGTACTTCTGGCCTTCCGGCGCATAGATGCCGATCTGGCGGAACAGGCCTTCCATGCCGAAGGTACGCGATTCGTCGGCCAGGATGGGCACGACGCGCGGCGCCAGTTCCTTGTCGCGCAGGATCTGGTTCAAGGAACGCACGAAAGCTTGCGTGGTGGAGATCTCGCGGCCTTCGGCGGTGGGTTCCAGCACGGGCTTGAAAGCTTCCAGCGCGGGCGCCTTCAGCTGCTCATCCGCCTTGGTGCGGCGCTTGGGCAGATAACCGCCGAGCGCCTTGCGGCGTTCGTGCAGGTACTTCATTTCCGGCGAATCCTCGGCCGGCTTGAACAGCGGCAGCTCTTCCAGCTTGTCGTCGGGAATGGGAATGCCGAAGCGGTCGCGGAATTCGCGCACTGCCGCCACGTCCAGCTTCTTCTGCTGGTGCGTGGGGTTCTTGGCCTGGCCGACCTGGCCCATGCCGTAACCCTTGATGGTCTTGGCCAGGATGACCGTCGGCTGGCCCTTGTGCTTGGACGCCGAGTCGAAAGCCGCATAGACCTTGTGCGGATCGTGGCCGCCGCGATTCAGGCGCCAGACATCCTCGTCGCTCATGCGGGCGACCATTTCCAGCAGCTTGGGGTGCTTGCCGAAGAACTTTTCGCGCACGAACTTGCCGTCGTTCGCCTTGTAGGCCTGGTATTCGCCGTCGACGGTTTCCTCCATCACGCGGCGCAGAATGCCTTCCTTGTCGTGGGCCAGCAGCGGATCCCAATAACCGCCCCAGATCAGCTTGATAACGTTCCAGCCGCTGCCGCGGAAGTCGCCTTCCAGTTCCTGGATGATCTTGCCGTTGCCGCGCACCGGGCCGTCCAGCCGCTGCAGGTTGCAGTTGATGACGAAGATCAGGTTGTCCAGTTTTTCACGGGCCGCCAGCGCGATCGCGCCCAGGGATTCCGGCTCGTCCATTTCGCCGTCGCCGCAGAATACCCAGACCTTGCGGTTGGCGGTATTGGCCAGGCCGCGCGCGTGCAGGTACTTCAGGAAACGGGCCTGATAAATGGCGGTGATGGGACCCAGGCCCATCGACACCGTCGGGAACTGCCAGAATTCCGGCATCAGCTTGGGATGCGGGTACGACGACAGGCCCTTGCCGTCCACTTCCTGGCGGAAGTGGTTCATTTGTTCTTCGGTCAGCCGGCCTTCAAGAAAGGCGCGGGCGTAGACGCCGGGAGAAGAATGGCCCTGGAAATACACCAGGTCGCCGCCATGATCTTCGGTTTCGGCGTGCCAGAAGTGGTTCTGGCCGGTGCCGATCATGGTTGCCAGCGAGGCGAAGGAAGCGATGTGGCCGCCCAGGTCGCCGCCGTCCGGGGGCGAATGGCGGTTGGCCCGCACCACCATGGCCATGGCATTCCAGCGCACGTAGGCGCGGATGCGTGATTCCAGTTCCAGGTTGCCCGGATGCGCGGGTTCCAGCCCCGGCGGAATCGTGTTCACATAAGCGGTGTTGGGCGAATACGGCATGTTCGCGCCAGACCTGCGAGCCTCGTCGATCAGGCGTTCCAGCAGATAATGGGCGCGGTCCGGACCTTCGCGGTCAAGTACCGCCGCCAGCGCTTCGAGCCACTCCTGGGTTTCCAGGGTGTCTTCGTCATTGGCAGCCGGTTGGGCGCCAGCCAGGGCGTTAGAGGACATCGTGTGTCTCCAGCAGAAAAGGTTGTAGCCGTACGCCTGTGCTGGCGCGAAGGGCATGAAAAATCGCCCGCGAAAACCGGTCCTGGCGCGCGATCACGCGACAGGTGGCGATACCAGGGCAGCTTATGCGGCGCATTCTAGGAAACAAGATTAACCTCGCGCAAGAGAAATTTCATGTTGCGGTACGGCATTTCATAATATGAAAATATCGCCATCCGAAACAAGAGACTAAAATGCACACAGTTCCTGCGACATAGCCATGGCCAGCGCACCCAAGTCGAATATACCCACGCCGTTTCACGACCATGCCCGATTGCGCCGGCGCGGCCTGTATTGGCTGACGCCGGTCGTCGTACTCATACTCTATATATGTGTCATGGGCGTGTTCTTCTGGCTGCAGCGCATCCATGACGACAGCGTCATGTTCGTGACCATCGACCAGGAAATGCGGCAACAGCGCCTGCTATGGATCGTGCTGGCGCTATCCTGCGTGATCGTCATCAGCCTGCTCATGCTATGGCGCTACACGCGCTTCCGCTCTCATGCCGAAGCCGCGCTGATCGCCGAAACCGGCTTTCGCCGCGCGATGGAAAACTCCATGTCCACCGGCATGCGCGTGCTGGATATGGAAGGCCGCATCTCTTACGTCAACCCGGCCTTCTGCCGCATGATCGGTTGGAACGAAGCCGACCTGCTCGGCCGCAGCCCGCCCTTTCCCTACTGGGTGCCCGGCCGCCATGATCAGCACCAGCACACGCTGGACATCCTGCTATCGGGCAAGACGCCCAGCAGCGGCCTGGAAGTGGAAGCCCAGCGGCGCGACGGTTCGCGCTTTACCGCGCGCATGTACGTGTCCCCGCTGCTGGACCCCAACGGCAACCAGATCGGCTGGATGACGTCGATGACCGACATCACCGAGCCCAAGCGCATCCGTGAAGCCCTGACCGCCGCGCACGAACGCTTCATGACCGTGCTCGAAGGCCTGGACGACGCGATCTCGGTCACCGCCGACACCCATGATGGACTGGAATTGCTGTTCGCCAACCGCACCTATCGCCGCGTATTCGGCGCGCAGACAGGCGGCCACGACGAACTGCTGGCCGGCCGCCGCGGCCGCTTCACCGACGAATCGGTCGAAGTCTTCGCGCCGTCGGTGCAGCGCTGGTTCGAGGTCCATCACCGCATGCTGGCCTGGACCGACGGCCGGCGCGTGCGCCTGCAGGTGGCGCGCGACATCACCGAACGCCGCCAGCACGAAGAAGCATCGCGCGTCCAGCAGGAAAAAATCCAGATCACCAGCCGCCTGACGACCATGGGCGAAATGGCATCGTCGCTGGCGCATGAGTTGAATCAGCCGCTGACCGCCATCACCAACTACAGCATGGGTGCCGTGGCCCTGGTCAAGGCGGGCCACACCAATCCCCGCATGCTGCTGCCCGCGCTGGAAAAGGCCGCCGCGCAGGCCGAACGCGCGGGCAAGATCATCAGCCGCATCCGCGAATTCGTAAAACGCAGCGAACCGCGCCGCCAGCGCGTATCCATCGCCAAGATCGTCGACAATGCCATCGGCTTCGCCGAAATCGATGCGCGCAAGCGCCGTATCCGTATCGAGCGCTTCGTGCCGTCCAACGCGCCCGACGTGCTGGCCGACCCCATCCTGATCGAACAGGTGCTGCTGAATCTCCTGAAGAATGGCCTGGAAGCCATGGAGAACAGCGGCTCCGACGAACTAAAGGTGGCCGTCATCCTGCATGAACAGCATATCGAAGTGGCAGTCGTGGATCGCGGCCATGGGCTGGCCGATCCCGAAAGGCTCTTCGAACCGTTTTTCAGTACCAAGGCCCAGGGTCTGGGCATGGGATTGAATATCTGCCGTACCATTATCGAGTCGCACCACGGCCGCCTATGGGCGGATCCCAACCCGGCAGGCGGTACGATCTTCCGCTTCACCCTGCCATGCGCGGCGCCAGAAGCGCAGTCGCAGAACGACCAGTCCGAGGAGCTTCACGCATGAACACCCCCAATCCGTCCAGCACGGTATTCATCGTCGACGACGACGAAGCGGTACGCGATTCGCTGCGCTGGCTGCTGGAAGCCAATGGCTACCGCGTGCGCGCATATGCCAGCGCGGAAAGCTTTCTGGAAGACTACGAACCCAACCAGGTCGGCGTGCTGATCGCGGATGTCCGCATGCCGGGCATGAGCGGCCTGGAACTGCAGGAACAGTTGATCGCCCGCAAGGCGCCCCTGCCCATCGTGTTCATCACCGGTCACGGCGATGTCCCGATGGCGGTAACGACCATGAAAAAAGGCGCGATCGATTTCCTGGAAAAGCCCTTCAACGAATCGGACCTGCGCGAGATCGTGGCCCGCATGCTGGAACAGGCCACGCAGCGCGTGTCCCAGTTCCAGGCACAGCGCGATCACGAAGCCATGCTGGCCCGCCTGACCGCGCGCGAACAGCAGGTGCTGGAACGCATCGTGGCCGGCCGCCTGAACAAGCAGATCGCCGATGACCTTGGCATCAGCATCAAAACCGTGGAAGCGCATCGCGCCAACATTATGGAAAAACTTGAAGTCACCACCGTGGCCGACCTGATGAAGGTCGCCCTGGCCAAACCCGAGGCACACGCATGACGGCACGCATCATCGATGGTTCGGCGCTGTCCCAACGCATCCGCGACGACGTCGCGCATCGCGTGGCCGAACTGGCGAAGCAAGGGGTACGGCCCGGGCTGGCCGTCGTCCTGGTGGGCGACAATCCGGCCTCGCAGGTTTATGTGCGCAACAAGGTCCTGGCCTGCGAAAAGGCGGGCCTGCATTCGGTCAAGGAGCAGTATCCCGCGACCATGAGCGAAGCGGAACTGCTGCAACGCATCGCCGTGCTGAACGGCGACCCGACCATCCACGGCATTCTGGTGCAGCTACCGCTGCCGCCGCATATGGATGCGCACAAGGTGATCGAAGCCATCGCGCCGGAAAAGGACGTTGACGGCTTTCATATCAGCAATGCCGGCCTGCTCATGACCGGCCAGCCGCTGTTCCGGCCCTGCACGCCCTACGGCGTGATGAAGATGCTGGAATCGGAAGGCATCGCGCTGCGCGGCGCCGAAGCGGTAATCGTCGGTGCCAGCAATATCGTCGGCAAGCCGATGGCCATGCTGCTGCTGGCGGCGGGCGCCACCGTGACGCTGTGCAACTCCAAGACGCGCGATCTCGCCGCGCATACGCGGCGCGCCGATGTGCTGGTGGTGGCTACGGGCAAGCCCGGCATCGTCAACGGCGACATGATCAAGCCCGGCGCGGTCGTAATCGACGTCGGCATCAACCGCGGCGAAGACGGCAAGCTGCGCGGCGACGTGGATTTCGAGTCCGCCGTGCGCGTGGCCAGCGCCATCACGCCCGTACCGGGCGGCGTCGGTCCCATGACCATCGCCATGCTGCTCGTCAATACGGTGGAAGCGGCCGAACGGCTGCGCTGAACCCGCGGGCAGCCGGGCCGGGACCAAATCCTGGCCGCGCGCTCGCCCCGCTCCGTCCTTTCCCATGGCAGTGCGCGCCGGCGGCGCGATGAGCTGCGCGCGGCCCGACCAGCTTCTGTCAGCGTCCCCCGGCCGCGGCTCGTCCGCGGCCTCGCCCCGCCGCGCCCGCCAGAGAGCGACAATGTGCGAACAAGCCAGCCGGCCCTTGCAACCTGAACGGGCCGTCTCCATCTACACTGCACTGTTGTTATCCCATCGAGCCCGAATATGAGCGTCAATCCGCTACTCGCCCCCGTCGAAGACCTGGTGGACTATGCCGCCGTTACGCCCGAGCACATTGTGCCGGCGATGGATACCCTGCTGGAAAGCGCTCGGCGGGCAGTGGATGGCGCCTCTGATCCGGCCCTGCCCGCCACCTGGGAAGCCGTGGTCGAACCCCTGGATTCGACCTCCGAACGCCTATGGCGCGCCTGGTCGGTGGCCGGCCACCTGAATGCCGTGGTCAATACGCCGGAGCTGCGTGAAGCCTATAACGCGGCGCTGCCCAAGGTGACCGAATTTTCGACCTGGGTCGGGCTGCACGAAGGCCTGTACAAGCAATACCAGCGGCTGCGCGCCGCGCCCGGCTTCGATTCCTGGAGCCCGGTGCGCCGGCGTGTCATCGAGCTGGCCTTGCGCGATTTCCGCCTGAGCGGCGTGGAACTGCAGGGACAGGACCGCGAACGCTATGCCGAAATTTCCGACCGCGAGGCGCAGGTATCGCAGAAATTCTCCGAAAACGTGCTGGACGCGATCGACGCCTGGTCGCTGCTGATCGAGGACGAAGCGCGCCTGGACGGCGTGCCGGCCGATGTCCGGCAGGCCGCGCGGCAGGCGGCCGAAGCCGACGGCAAGACGGGCTGGAAGCTCACGCTGAAAATGCCTTGCTACCTGCCGGTCATGCAATACGCCGCCGACCGCGCCTTGCGCGAAACCTTGTATCGGGCCTACGGCACGGCCGCGTCGGAACAGGGCGACAGCAAGTTCGACAACTCGCCGCTGATCGAGGAACTGCTGTCGCTGCGCGCGGACGAATCGCGCCTGCTGGGCTTCCGCAATTTTGCCGAACTGCGGCTGCAGACGCGCATGGCGCGCAGCGCCGAACAGGTCATCGCCTTCCTGCGCGATCTGGCCGGCCGCGCCCGCCCCTTTGCCGAACGCGACCTGGCGCAATTGCGCGAATACGCCGCGCAGGAACTGGGCATGAACGATCTGCAGCCCTGGGACGTCCCCTATGCGTCCGAACGGCTGCGCGAAGCGCGCTATGCCTATTCCGAGGACGACATCAAGCAGTACTTCACCGAGCCGCGGGTGCTGGCCGGCCTGTTCGAAGTCATCGAAACCCTGTTCACCGTGCGCCTGCGTGAGATTCCGGTGTCGTCGTGGCATCAGGACGTGCGCGGCGTGCGCGTCGAACGGCCCGATGGCGAACTGGTGGGCTATTTGTACCTGGACCTGTATGCGCGCGCCGGCAAACAGGGCGGCGCCTGGGTCGACAGCGAACGCAGCCGGCGCCTGGCGGCCGGCACGCTGCATACGCCGGTGGCCTACCTGACCTGCAATTTCTCGCGTCCGAACGGCGCCAAGGCGGCGTTGCTGACGCACGACGACGTCATCACGCTGTTCCACGAAACTGGACATGCCCTGCACACCCTGCTGTCCGAGGTAGACGAGCCGGGCGCGGCCGCGTTCGCCAGCGTGGAATGGGACGCCATCGAACTGCCGTCGCAATTCATGGAAAATTTCTGCTGGGAATGGCCGGTGGTGCAGCTCTTGTCCGCGCATGTGGACAGCGGCGAACCGCTGCCGCGGGCGCTGTACGACAAGCTGCAGGCCGCGCGCAACTATCAAAGCGGCATGCAGACGGTGCGGCAGATCGAATTCGCGCTGTTCGACATGCTGCTGCATGAGCGGCCGGAAGGCGCGAATATCCAGGCGGTGCTGGACTTGCTGAACGAAGTCCGCCGCGAAGTCGCGGTGCTGACGCCACCCAGTTGGCATCGCATGCCGCACAGCTTCTCGCATCTGTTTGCTGGCGGCTACGGCGCGGGCTACTACAGCTACAAGTGGGCGGAAGTTCTGTCCGCCGATGCCTACGAAGCCTTCGAGGAAGCCGCGCGCGGCGGCGAGCACGGCACGCTGGATGCGGCGACCGGGGCACGCTTCCGCAGCGAAATCCTGGCGGTGGGCGGCGCGCGTCCCGCGGCGGATTCATTCAAGGCCTTCCGCGGCCGCGAACCGCGCATCGACGCCCTGCTGCGCCACAGCGGCATGAGCTAGAGTCCACCCCTGAGCTGGAGTCCACCCCCGAAGCGTTGCGCGCTTCCCCCTCAAGGGGCTACGCTGGCGGACCGGCAAAGCCGGCTCCGGCGGCGTCCCGGATCGGGCGATACTTATTTCATGCGCTGAGTGGCGTGTAAAGCACAGCGGAGGACTGACATGATGTTGCGATGGGTGATGGGTCTGATGGCCATGCTGGTTGCGGGTGTTGTCCAGGCGGCTGCGCAGCCGGCCGTTTACGATATCCATGGACATCTTCCCGACTTGAAATTCACCTTGTCGGGCGCGCAAGGGCATACGGTCAGCCAGGATGATGTCAAAGGCAAGACGGTATTGCTGTTCTTCGGCTATGCCAGTTGCCCCGACGTCTGCCCGACCACCATGGCGCAACTTACCGACGTCATGAGCCAGTTGGGCAAGGATGCCGCCGATGTGCGCATCCTGTTCGTCAGCGTCGATCCGCACCGCGACACGCCGGACCGATTGCAAGCTTATGTGAACGCTTTCAACCCCAATGCCATCGGGCTGACCGGAACGGAAAGCCAGATCGCCGATATTGCCAGGCGGTATCGGGTCTCTTACCAGATCGACAAGCCGAAACCCGGCTCCGATCCTGACGTCTACAACGTGACTCACAGCCGCGGCGTTTATGTATTCGATCCACGTGGCAACGCCCGCCTGCTGCTTTCCGACAGCAGCTCAACCGACCAGATCGTTGATGCACTGCGGAAGCTTGTCCGCGAAGCGCAGCGTTAAAACAACAAGGCAATTTGTTGTTACATGACATCGACTACCGGGGCCACCAGCCGCCGCTATGATCGCCGTGTTGCGGTTTTCCCTTTGACGCGTATCGAAACGGAAGGAGCACGTATGGACATCATTATCATGATCATCGTGGGTTTCATCGTTGGCCTGATCGCGCGCGCGCTCATGCCTGGCGATCAATCCATGGGCATTATCCTAACGGCCATCCTGGGTATCGTCGGGTCGGTCGTGGCCGGGTTTCTTGGCCGAACGCTGGGCTGGTACGCGCCAGGCGAACCGGCGGGATGGATCGCCTCCGTGGTCGGCGCGATCATCCTGCTGTTCGTGGTGGGAATATTCACGCGCCGCCGCGCATAGGTCGGCACACGGGCGTTGCCGGCCAGGTGGCCGGGCAAGCCGCGCAGCATCAACAAGCCGCACCCCAAAAGTTGGATACCCATCCAGCTTTTGGGGTGTTTTCATATGGCCGGCTTCATCACGTTGACGGCAACGTCGACCGCATCAGTCATTCGACGCAAAGAACGGAAAAATCCCGCGGCCGTGCTGGCAGTTGGACATCGTAGGCTACAGCCGCGCAGAAAAGCAGAAAAATCCTGCTGCTGGACGAAGGAATCAACCCGCGTCCGAATCACACGCACATGGCATCGGAGTCGCGGCATTGTTTTTTCCTGGGCCGTGCGGGCGTCACCGATCCATATGGAAAAACCAGATGTCTCAAAGCTCTATCTTCAACGTCCGTTTGACGGCATTCCACACGATCAATACAGCCTCCACGTCGCAAGATTCCGAACTCCCAGCCTTCAAATCGGAAACCGTGTCGCAGGCGCGGGCCGCCCGCGACTGTGCGCCAATCCGCGCCGACTCCCCCGCAGTTCCCATCCCCACCGCCGGCT
>Ga0310811_10007188_pt1 | contig 14248 bp, 14 predicted proteins | sample YCmetagenome_FD_207642 | JGI IMG/M metagenome (GOLD analysis project Ga0310811, IMG submission 207642) | Soil microbial communities from experimental microcosm in Duke University, North Carolina, United States - YC | ecosystem: Engineered > Artificial ecosystem > Soil microcosm > Unclassified ...
ATTACAAACGCGATTACTACATCCCGGCCGAACAAGTCGTTCGTACCGAAGATGCTCGCACTCGTATGCTGGAAAGCCATGTCTGAAATCACTGCAACTTCTAATGGCGCCGTGAGCGCTGATTCGAACTCGCGCTTCTTCGTGCGCGAGCACCATCCGGAAAACGGCACGCTGCTCGGTTTCTGGATCTATCTGATGAGCGACTGCCTGATCTTCGCTTGCCTGTTTGCGACCTATGCAGTGCTGGGTCGCAGCTATGCCGGCGGCCCATCGGGTGCGGAACTGTTCGAGCTGCCGCTGGTGGCGCTCAACACGGCCTTCCTGCTGCTGTCGTCGATCACCTACGGTTTCGCGATGATCGAGTCGCAGCGCAATCGCGTGAAAGGCACGCTGGTATGGCTCGGTATCACCGGTCTGTTCGGCTTGGCCTTCCTGTCGCTGGAGCTGTACGAATTCGCGCATCTGATCCATGAAGGCGCGGGTCCGCAGCGCAGCGGCTTCCTGACTTCCTTCTTCGCACTGGTCGGCACCCACGGCCTTCACGTGACTTTCGGTATCGTCTGGCTGGTCACGCTGATGTTCCAGCTCGGCCGTCATGGCCTGATCAACGAAAACCGCCGTCGCCTGATGTGCCTGTCGATGTTCTGGCACTTCCTGGACGTGGTCTGGATCGGCGTGTTCACCTTTGTCTATCTGATGGGAGTCTTGCCATGAGCGAGCATCACAATCATTCCGCTCACGGTGATGAGCACGGCCATCACGGCCACGAGGAATACGCGCACAGCACGGTGAAGGGCTACATGACGGGCTTCATCCTGTCGATCATCCTGACGGCGATTCCGTTCTGGCTGGTGATGGGCAAGGTATTCGATAAATCGAGCACGACCGCCGCCGTCATTCTGGCCATTGGCGCGGTGCAGATTGTGGTGCACATCATCTACTTCCTGCACATGAATTCGAAGGCCGAAGGCGGCTGGTCGATGCTGGCCATGATCTTTACGGTCATCATCGTCGGTATCACGCTGTCGGGTTCCATCTGGGTCATGTTCCATCTGAACAGCAACATGATGCCGACCATGCCGGACATGCAGGAGACTGCGCCAAGCGATGTGTCGAGCACAGCGCCTGCTGCGTTGAACAAAATGCACCACATGAACATGAACGACATGCCATGACAGGGCAAACGCAACGGGCGCCGGTGAATTCGCCGCGCCCGCGTTCATCCGCCGCACGGTTGACCTTCGTCATCGCTGCGGCGTTTTTCTTTGTGCTGTTCTTCTCGCTCGGCACTTGGCAGCTGTACCGCTTGCAATGGAAGCTCGATCTGATCGAGCGCGTCAACGAACGGGTGCATGCTGCGTCCGTTGCCATCCCGGAACCCGCACGCTGGCCGCAGATAACGGCCGCATCCGACGAATATCGCCACGTCAGCGTCAGCGGCGTTTATCTGCCAGCGCTGTCGACCCGTGTGCAGGCGCTGACCGCGCTGGGCAGCGGCTGGTGGCTGATTACGCCGCTACGCACTGAGGATGGCCACATCGTTCTGATCAATCGCGGCTTCATTACAGACGAATCATCTGCCGCCAACGTGCCGCAACGCGGCAGGCCGGTTGTGGTGACGGGGCTGCTGCGTATCACCGAACCGAAGGGCCGCTTCCTGCGGGCCAACGATCCATCGCATGAGCGATGGTATTCGCGCGATGTCGACGCGATTGCGGCCGCGCGCGGGCTGGAAGCTGTAGCGCCTTTCTTCGTCGATGCCGATGCCACATCGACCCGTGATACGTCCGCCGGCGACGGATTACGGCCGCTTGGCGGGCTCACCGTGGTCTCTTTTCCGAACAATCATCTGGTGTACGCGCTAACTTGGTATGCTCTCGCTTTGATGGCGGCTGGAGCCGCGGTATGGGTGCTGCGCGAACAGCGCGGCGCACATCGCGACCGCCGCTCCGATTGAATTAAAAAAGCGGAACAACGAGCGAGATGGCGAGCAACGTCGAAACGGCGGCGGGCACGGACACTGCGGATGGCCGCCGGATGGTGGCAAGCGAAGTAGAAAGCGCGGCCGGGCACAAGAACATGCAGCAGCTGATCCAGATGCGCTGGATCGCTGTGGTCGGTCAGATCACGACCATCGCGGTGGTGACTTACGTCTTTCACATCGATCTGCCCGTCAGCTACATGCTGCAGGTGCTGGCCTGTCTGATTGCATTCAACGTCGGTAGCCAGTTGCGCTGGCACGAAGTGCGCGTCGTCACTAATCGCGAGCTGTTCCTGGCCTTGCTGGTCGACGTCGGCATTCTCACGGCGCAACTTTATCTAAGCGGCGGTACCCGCAATCCCTTCGCGTTTCTCTACCTGCTGCAGGTGATCCTGAGTGCGGTGCTACTGGAAGCCTGGTCGACCTGGACCATCGTCGGCATCACCAGTCTGTGCTTGGGCGGGCTCGCCTTGTTCTCGCATCCATTGGCCTTGCCGCCCGGCGATGAGCAGCGCTTTCACAGTCTGTATGTGCAGGGCATCCTGATCTGCTTTGCCTTCAACGCAATATTGCTGGCGGTCTTTATTACCCGCATTACCCGTAATTTGCGGGCGGGGCACGAACAGCTGGCGAACCTGCGACAGCGCGCTGCGGAAGAAGATCACATCGTGCGCATGGGTTTGCTCGCTTCCGGTGCCGCGCATGAGCTCGGCACGCCGCTGGCGACCTTGTCCGTGATCCTCGGCGACTGGAAGCGCATGCCCGAGTTCAGCCGGAATCCCGAGCTGCTGGAAGAGATCACCGAAATGCAGATACAGCTGCAGCGCTGCAAGGCCATCGTCAGCGGCATCTTGTTGTCCGCTGGCGAAGCGCGCGGCGAGTCCTCGGCAAAAACCACCATCGCGACCTTCCTCGACGATCTGGTGAAGGAATGGCGGGCCACGCGCCCCGTGCAAAGCTTCGTCTACGAGAATCTGATCGAGCCGGACGTGACGGTCGTGTCCGATTCCACGCTCAAGCAGACGATCAGCAATGTGCTGGATAATGCACTGGAAGCGTCGCCGCAATGGTTGAGCCTGCGCGCGATGCGCGATGCCGATACGCTAACGTTGACGATCACCGATCAGGGGCCAGGGTTTGCGCCGGCGATGCTCGCGCAGATCGGCAAGCCGTACCAATCGACGAAGGGACAGCCCGGTCGCGGGCTGGGCTTGTTCCTGGTGGTGAACGTCGCCCGTACGCTGGGCGGCACGGTGGTGGCACGAAATCGCGACGAAGGCGGCGCAATCGTGCAACTGCAATTGCCGCTAGCGGCGATCACGTTTGAAGAGGAAAAGAAGGATGCCGGCTGACGAAGAACGCCTGCTGCTGATCATCGAGGACGATGCCGCATTTGCGCGCACGCTCGGCCGCTCGTTCGAACGCCGCGGCTATCGCGTGCTGCTGGCCAGCAGCCAGGACGAAGCGGCCACCTTGCTGTTGCAGCACGCGCCCGGCTACGCGGTAGTGGACCTGAAGCTCAACGGCAACACCTCGGGACTCGCCTGCGTGCAAATGCTGCACAAGCACGATCCCGACATGCTGATCGTCGTACTCACCGGATTCGCCAGCATCAATACCGCAGTGGAAGCGGTCAAGCTCGGCGCATGCCAATATCTCGCCAAGCCGTCCAATACCGACGACATCGAAGCAGCGTTCGGTCATGTCGCCGGGAATGCCGACATCGAAGTCACCAACCGCGCCACGTCGATCAAGACGCTCGAATGGGAGCGCATCCATGCCGTATTGGCCGAGACCGACTTCAATATCTCCGAAGCGGCGCGTCGTCTCGGCATGCATCGCCGCACGCTCGCGCGCAAGCTCGAAAAGCAGCGAATCAAATAGCTTGTCCGGACCAGGTGCCGGTTCGCTCCGTGGTCGGCGCCATCTCCACCAGTTTCCATCGCAACGGCAGCGCACCGGCGATACGCGACGCCGTCTCTACCCTGAATCGCCACAGGCGTTCCGCGCCCTGCAGCTGAGCCGTTTCCTCCGCGTGCCATAGGATCTCGGTCACACCGCGCAACTGCAGCACATCGCCGTTCGCAAAATCGATGAACAGCAGCGAAGCACGCGGGTCGAGCAGCAGATTGCCGAAGGTGTTCAGATAGCGGTTGCCGGTAAAGTCCGGGATCGTCAACATATCGCCGTCGATGCGGATGAAGCCCGGACGGCCGCCCTTGTGCGACACGTCGGGGCCGCCTTCGGCGGTGGCCGCGTTGCTTGCAACGAAAAAGGTATCGGCTTGGGCGATCATGCGGCGTGCGCGTTCATCGAGCCGCGTCAATGGTTGCGAAGCGACGATGGAAACGGTATTGGCGACCGGTACGTCGACCAGCTCGCGCAGCTGGATGTATTTCGGGCAATTGCCAAACGATTGCCTGACCTGCAGGTGCCAGCCAGCGTCGTCGACGCGGGAGACGATGCCGTTCGCGCGATTGCGTCTGCGTGTGGCAAGATCGATCCCCAGCATGCCGACGGGCTGACCGGGGAGCAAGGACTCGCCGGTCTGATCAATCCAACGCGCAGTCCGGGCAATCTGCAAGACGTCCTCGCTTGGCGACGAGACAAAGCCGGGTGGTCCCGTCACGACGCTCGCATGCGGCTGACCTTTCTCGTCCACCGTTGCCAGCAGCGCGTACTGCAACAGCGGAAAGAAACTGCGATGCTGCTCAGGCATCCGTTCGCGGATCGCCGCATGCACGGTGCCGAAGCCGGCCAACTGCTGCGCGCGCAACTCGCCTTCGTGGAAGGGCGCGTGCTTGATGGCGGGCGCGTTCATGATTCCGCCGGAATTGCTGAACGCGGCATGGGGATGAAGCGCGGCAAGGCCTCAACGTGCGATAGCCACGCGCGCATCGCCGGATAGTCGTCCAGCGAAATGCGGCCTTCCGGCGCGTGCGCGATATAGCTGTAGCAGGCGAGGTCCGCAATACTGACATCCGGTCCGAGCAGAAAGCGGCGCTCGGCAAGATGGCTATCCATCATGCGGAACAGTCGATGCGCAATGTGTGCCGCCAAGGCCGGATCGACTTCGCCCGGCATGTTCCACAGCGCCGTCATGCGCGCGCTTGCGGGTCCGTAGCGCACTTCGCCGGCCGCAATCGAAAGCCAGCGCTGTACGCTTGCGGCTTGCGCCGCGTCTTCCGGTAGCCAGTGGCTGCCCGGCGCATAACGCTTGGCGAGATAAACCAGGATGGCATTGCTGTCCGCAAGTGCGACATTGCCGTCGACCAGCACCGGTATCTGCCCCAAAGGATTCAATTTCAGAAAGTGGTCCGATTGACGCACGTCTGCAGGCGCATCTACCGAGGCGTAAGGCAGATTCAGCATCTCCAGCAGCAGCGCAACGCGATGGCAGTGGCCGGACAAGGGAACACCGTACAAGGTAATGGAAGAAGTGGAAGCAGGCATGGCGACATCCTTTTTTGTTGAACAAGGTCCCCATGGTATGAATTGCGATGAATGAAGTAAATTACCTATAAATACAATTCAGAATTTCATTTATTGGAATAATCATGGATCGTCTGGACGAACTCGAAGTCTTGCTTGCCGTGCTGGATACCGGCAGTCTGGTGGGCGCGGCACGCAAGTTGCGCCGTTCGGCGCCAGCCATCACGCGGCTGCTTGCGTCGCTGGAGCAGCGTGTCGGCGCTCGCCTGGTGGAGCGCAGCACGCGACGTCTTGCGGTGACCGAAGCCGGCATGCGGGTCGGATTGCAGGCAAGGCAGCTGCTGGCCGGCTATGAGGAAACCGTGCGCGAAGACGCGCTTGCGCCAATGCGTGGCAGCCTGCGCGTGACCGCGCCCATGGTATTCGGTCGCCGCCATGTTGCGCCGGTCGTCAATTCGTATCTGGACCGTTATCCGGACATGCGCGTGGAACTGATTCTCAACGATCGCAACGTCGATCTGATCGAGGAAGGAATCGACGTCGCGGTACGCATCGGCAAGTTGGCGGATACGAGTTTGGTCGCACGCCGAGTAGGTGGAGTGCGCCGCGTGCTTGTCGCCAGCCCCGACTACATCGAGCGCCGCGGCAAGCCGAAGTCGCTGGCAGATCTTTCCAAACACGACATCGTCTTCACTTCGGTGCAGGCTTCCGCGCTGGAATGGCGCTTCCCGGATGGCGGGCGCGAGCGTACCGTTCACTTGACGCCGCGCCTGATCGTCAACGACATCGATGCGGCGCTGCTTGCAGCCAAGAACGGCCGTGGTCTCGCTCGCGCATTGTCCTATCAGGTCGCGGACGATATCGCCGGCGGCGCGCTGGTACGTCTGTTGCCCAGCCTGGAACCCGAGGTATTACCGGTGCAGTTGGTCATACCGGGTACAAGGCACATGGCGCCGAAGGTACGCGCCTTCCTCGATCAAGCAGTCGAAGAGCTCGGTTCGCTGCGTATTCTTCAGCAAAAATAGTTCGACCTGCTTCAACGCGCTGCCGGCCCGTTCGCTGATTCGTTTTGGCGACCGCTGTGCCAGTCGGCCAAGATGCGTTATCGTTTATGCAGGGAGAAGAACCAATCGTTGCGGAGGTTGCATGGCAGGCAGAATCGAACGAGATACTTTTGGCCCGATCGAGGTGAACGACGAACGGCTGTGGGGCGCGCAGACGCAGCGTTCGCTCGAGCATTTCCGCATATCGAGCGAGAAAATGCCGACGGAACTGATCATTGCGCTGGCAGAGGTCAAACGCGCGGCAGCGCTCGTCAACGTTGATCTGGGGCGCTTGCCCAAGGATAAGGCGAGCGCGATCGTGACGGCAGCGGAAGAAGTGATTGACGGCAAATATCCAGACGAATTTCCGCTCGCGATCTGGCAGACGGGCTCCGGTACGCAAAGCAACATGAACATGAACGAAGTGCTTGCGAACCGCGCCTCGGAGCTCCTTGGCGGCGGGCGTGGCGACAAGCGGCGCGTGCATCCGAACGACGAGGTCAATCTCGGGCAGTCATCGAACGATATTTTCCCCACGGCCATGTACGTTGCTGCCACTCTTGGCGTTTCCACGCGGGTGCTGCCTTCATTGCGGCAGCTGCGGAGCACGCTGCAACAAAAAACCGAATCGTTCTCGGATATCGTCAAGATCGGACGTACGCATCTGCAGGATGCAACGCCGCTCACGCTCGGGCAGGAATTTTCCGGTTATGTCGCTCAGCTCGATCACGCCGAATCCTGCGTCGTTGCGCTGCTGCCTTCGTTACAGCAACTTGCGGTCGGTGGCACTGCGGTCGGCACCGGCTTGAACACCCATCCGGAGTTTGGCGATCGGGTAGCGCGCGAATTGATGCATCGCACCGGTGTGCCATTTGTCAGTGCTCACAACAAATTCGCTTCGCTGGCCGCACATGATGCAATGGTGAGCGTGCACGGCGGACTGAAGACGCTGGCAGCGGCGCTGATGAAGATCGCCAACGACGTCCGCTGGCTGGCTTCCGGGCCGCGCTCGGGCCTCAGCGAATTGACGATTCCGGAAAATGAACCGGGCAGTTCCATCATGCCCGGCAAGGTAAATCCGACGCAGAACGAAGCGCTCACGATGCTGTGCTGCCAGGTATTCGGCAACGACGTCGCAATCAATTTCGGCGGCGCGTCCGGTAATTTCGAGCTGAACGTTTTCAAGCCGCTGCTCGCGCATAATTTCCTGCAGAGCGTGCGTCTCCTGGCCGACGGGATGCACAGTTTCGACGAACATTGCGCACGCGGCATTCAGGCGAATCGCGAACGCATCGACGAATTGATGAAGCGTTCATTGATGCTCGTTACGGCGCTGACCCCGCATATTGGATACGACAAGGCCGCCGCGATTGCCAAGCGGGCGCATCACGAAGGCTTGAGTCTGAGGGAGGCAGCCATTGCATCGGGCGACGTCGACGCCGAGGATTTCGACCGCTGGGTACAGCCACGTGACATGATTCGTCCGCACTGAAGCCACACGCAATAAAAAAGCCCGGCACAAGGCCGGGCCTTTTGCATGTAGCGCATCGAGACGATACATGCAGGCGGAAAGCTGACCGCAGCTTAGCGCTTCATGGAATTGGCTTCGCCGATGCAACGCGATTTTTCAGCGCCGCTCAGAGCATCGCATTTTTCCTTCTGTGCATTGGCAGAAGCATCGTGTTTGTCTTCTGCTGCATCCTTGCGTGCGTCGGAGACTTTCTTGTCGGCTTTGGCGTCAGCTTCGGCGGATTCCTTCGCAGCTTTCGCATCCTTTTGGCAGACGTCCTTGTCGTTGCCCTTCAGGTCGTCGCATTTTTCCTTGGCGACCTTGTAGTTCGCTTCAGCGATATCCTTCCGAGCTTTTTCACGTGCCTTGTCGGTGCCTTTGTATGCAGCTTCGGCTTCGGATTCCGTTTTCACGCGTGCAGCCTTGGCTTCTTCTTCGCAAACATCCTTTGCGTTGTCCTTCAAGGATTTGCATTTTTCCTTCGCGGCTTTGTAATCGGCCTTCGCTTTCGACTTCGCAGCGTCATAGTCGGCTTTCGAGCCGGCAGCGGCGAAGGAAGGAGAAGCCATAAAACCGAAGCTGGCGGCGGCGATGACGAGCATGGAGAATGTTTTTTTCATGATGGTTCCTTTGCAAAAATGTAGCGATTGCCTTCGATATCGCGGCGCTTGCTGCCGCTTTGCCCTTGTGAGTCGGCATGCCTTCCGGAAGTTCTGGAAGGGAGCTATCGGCATGTCACTCCTGCTGATAGGCCGGCTCTTGTCGTCGTATTAATGCAATCCGCGGGCCAGATATTTTCTTATTTAAAATCAATGGCTTGCAATATGGACATATTATTATTTTGTAAATATTCCAAGGAAACCTGCAAACGCTACAGAGCACTCGGTGCGCGGAGGAGGATCAGTCGTCGGACTGATGCAGTTCAGCGCGATCTTGCATCGTGCCGAACCAGAGCGCGTATTGGCGGGTGAAACCGGCGCCCAGGAAGAAGATTTGCGCCGAATAATAGACCCACAGCAGCAAGGCCACGAGCGAACCGGCGGCGCCGTATGTGCCAGCGAGACTGCTGTTGCCCAGGTAAAAACCGATCAGGTGCTTGCCCAGAACGAACAGACCTGCCGTACCCATCGCGCCGACCGAGACGTCATGCCAGGAGAGGCGAACCTGGGGCAAGGTCTTGTAGATCACAGCAAACAATACCGCGATGACCACATACGAAAAGCCGCTGGCCAGCGGCGCGAGGAAGGTGGCGGCGTCGTGCCACAAGCCGGTCCAGTAGCGTTCGAGCACCGCGAGTGCGGCGCTGATGATCAGCGACACCAGTAAAAGGAAGACCAGCACGATCACCAGGCCGAACGACAGCAGACGGACCCGCAGTACGCTCAGCAGACCTGCCTGCCGCGCGCCGGGAACGCGCCAGATCTCGTCGAGACTTTCCTTCAGTTCGGCGAAAATGGTGGTGGTGCCAATCAGTAGAAACAAGCTGGCGATCGCGGTGGCCAAGTGGCTAATATCGGGATTGTGTGCGTTGACCAGTAACGCTTCCACAGCTTGTGCGCCGGTCGGCCCGATCAACCCGTGCAGTTGCGCGAAGATTTCGCCGCGCGCCGCCTGTTGCCCGAACAATGCGCCGGCGACCGCCAGCACCAGGATCAGAATCGGCGCCATCGAGAACAGCGTATAGAAGGCAACCGCCGCACCCTTGCTGCTGCAGCGCAAGGCGAACCACTCGGTGACCGAGCGCACGGCCACAATGCGCGCACGACGCCACACCGACAGGTCGCGCGGCGATATCCCTGGCATGGGAGGGTTTGGCGGTGGGCTGGACATGTATCGAGTCTAGCGCAAGGCAGGCGTGGTAAGAAGCTCGAGTGAAAGAGTCGGAATAGGCCGGAACCATCGCGCGGCGCCGCCGTCTGAGCTCATCGTCCGTAGTTGTGCTCGCGGGTACTTGGCGCTTCGCAGCACAGCCGTTTCAAGATGTAACCGCCTCGACATCGTATCGATTCTTTATGGTAACTTCGCGTTAGAAATCTGCTTCAGGAAGATTGCCTCGGCGCGCAGTGCTGCGTGCCCCAGGCACGCAGCACTGCGCCGTATTTTCTCAAGTTCTCGCATCCTTCTGGAGTCATGCTCATGTCCAAGCCAACGGGGCATCCTCGCCGCCGTCTTCGCCTGTATTCCTTCATTACGCCCCTGCTGTGCGCAGCGGTCGTGGTGATAAGCGCCGCCTTGACGATGTTCAACGTCGGCCGCGATCTATGGGTGTTCGACTATCGTCTGCGCGATATCCTCCCGATCCAGGTCGACACGGTGATCTGCTTCGTATTGGCCGGCCTGGCGCTGGCACTGCGTTGCCTGACACCCTCGCGCCGAATTCTTCGTACCGCCTGTGTCGCCTTGCTGTCCTTGTTGTCGATCACCGTTGTACTGCTCGGCCTCGGCGTTCTTGCACAATCTCTGTTTGGTACGCCGACCGGTTTGGACAACGTGCTCGACGCACTTGGCTATGTGCGCAACCCGCATACCGGTCGCATGGCGCCGCTGACCGCGCTCGGATTCATCCTGACGGGCCTCAATCTGCTGTTGATGGATTACCGCACACGCCGCGGCAACTATCCTGCAGAGTACGGCGCCTTCGTCGTTGCCGGCTTGATGTGCATCCCCTTGATCGGCCATCTGTACAACGTGATGTCGATCGAGGAGTCGGCGCAGGTCATGGCGCCTTATATCTCGATCGACTTCTTCGTGCTTTCCATCGGTATCCTGATGGCAAGGCCGAGCCACCCGCTGATGAGCTTGTGGAACAGCACGTCGCCGGGTGGTCCTTTGCTGCGGCGTTTGCTGCCGAACAGCGTGATTCTGCTGGTCTGCCTGGACTTCATGATCAAATGGGGCGTGCAGAATCACTTGTACGGCAGCGAAATGGCATCGCCACTGCTGATCCTGCTCAGCAGCTCGCTGCTGTTCGTGATGTTCTGCCGTACCGCTTCCCTGCTGAATCGCGAATACGAAGGCCGCCGCATGGGGGAAGCCGCGCTGGCCGAAAGCAACGCCTTGCTGCGCGTGGTCAGCGACAGCACGCCGGATGCAATCTTCGTCAAGGACGAAACGGGCCGCATGATTTTTGCCAATCCCGCGCAATTGCGATTGCTCGGCAAGGAATATGACGAGGTAATTGGCCGCAGCAGCCGCGAGCTCTACGACAATCCTGTCGATGCGGATGCGGTGGATCGCGAAGACCAGCGCGTGCTGGAAAGCGGCCAGGCAATGGCTTTCGAAGCGACGATGCATTTCCCGCATGGCCAGCGCACGCTGCACTCCACAAAGGCGCCATGGCGTAACGACAGGGGAGAGGTGATGGGTCTGGTTGGGATCAGTACCGACATCACCGAACGCAAGCGCATGGAAATGGCATTGAAGGCGCACGAGACCCAGCTTGAAGCCCTTGTCGCTGCGCGTACCGCCGAAGTCAGCGAACTGATCGGTCACCTGGAAACCACGCGCGAGGAAGAAAAGCGCGCCATTGCACGCGAATTGCACGACGATCTGGGTTCCGCGCTGACCGCATTGAACATGCATTTGTCGCTGCTCTTCCAGCAAATGCCGGATGAGCCCAAATTTGCCGAACGCGCCACCAAGGTCAAGACCCTGCTAAGCTCGATTACCGGCGCCACACGCCGCATCCAGATCGGTCTGCGTCCTGACAAACTCGATGTGTTCGGCATCAAGGTTGCGATTGCCGAGCAAGCAGCGGAATTCGAAAAATACAGCGGCGTGCATTGCGTCGCCAGCGTGCCGGACGATGCGGTGCACTATGCGCCGCGCGTCGACATTGCGCTGTTTCGCATGGTGCAGGAAGCGCTGAACAATATCGCCAAGCATGCGCAGGCGACGCGCGTCGACGTCGTGCTCGACGATACCGACGACGAAATCATCCTGTCCGTTCGAGACAACGGCGTCGGCATTCCGGTCGGGAAGTCGAACACACTGACACACGGCTTGCGCGGCATGCGGGAACGCGCCGGCTATCTGGGCGGCTCGGTTCGCATCGAAAGTGCGCCGGGCAAAGGGACGCTGATTGTGATTGCAATTCCGAAAACGGCAGCCAATATGCAGCCGGTGGAACAGGGCAGCGAAAATACGGAAGTCGCTAACGGCTAGAAGCCTAAGGCCGCGCGCGACGGCATACGACAAAAGCGGAGGGGAGAATTTCCTAAAGGCTGTAGATGCCGGCGCTGCTCAGGTCTTTCAGCAGCGCAAACAACTGCGGAAATTCCGAGGTCTTGTCGAAGAAGTGGCGCACGCCGTATTGCTGGCCGGCGCGGCGGAAGACTTCGCTTGCGTTATTGCTGCAGATGATCTTCAGCGTGCTCGACACGCGCTCGCCTTCCGAAATCTGCCGCAGCAGGCTGATCCCGTTGCCCTTCTTCAGCTGAATGTCGACGATCAATACATCGCACGGCATGGCATTCAACTGGCTCAACGCATCCCCTTCCGATTCCGATACGCCGGCCACGACGACGCCAGGAATCATCGCCAGATTTTCGATCATCAGTTCGCGAACGTCCACGGAGTCTTCCACCAGGAAGACGCGCAGCGGAGGCCGGACATCGGCCGGAAAGGTGGTCTTGCTCATTGCATCACTACGTTAAACATTGTCGCCTTCGGTGATCGGGCGGTATGGAGAGGCATCGTCAATCAATCAGGTTTTGTTTGATGGCGTAGTAAATGATGCCGGCATTGTTTTCCATGTTCATCTTCTGCAGCACGCGAGCGCGATACGTGCTGACCGTCTTGACGCTCAGGCACAAGTCTTCCGCGATCTTCGTGACGCCATGCCCTTGGCAAAGCTTGTAGAAAATCTCGTATTCCCGCTTGGACAGCGTTTCGTGCAGCGGCTTTTCCGCATTGGTATCGAGCTCCGTGGTCAGCAGCTCGGCCACGGCGTGACTGATGTACTTGTGTCCGCGCAGAATGGTCTGGATCGCGTTCACCAATTCCTCTGCCAGCGCTTCCTTCTGCACGTAGCCGCTGGCGCCACTGCGCAGAATCTGCACTGCATAGCGGCTTTCCGGGTGCATGCTGAGGATCAGTACCGGCAGATCCGGCTTCTCGCGCTTGATCTGCTTCAGCACTTCCACGCCGCTCTTGTCGGGCATGTTGATGTCGAGCAGAACAATATCGAAGTCCTGCGAGCGCACCAACCGGATCGCTTCCTGCGCCGTTGCTGCCTCGCCTTCGATTTTCATGTCTGGCACCTGGGCAATGAAATATTGCACGCCGGCGCGCACTACTGCATGGTCGTCAACTACCAGAATTTTTACCATTTCTCGGTCTGTTCGAACGTCTAGTTGCCACCTTGTGCGGTATAGGGCCGCGTCGGGGTCATGGTCTCATGTAAAAAAAGCTTGGATTGATATTCGTTTAACCGATTGTAAAGCGTTTTCAAACTGACGCCCAAAACCTCTGCCGTCAAGGTCTTGTTGCCACCGCAATGTCCCAGCGTCGCACAGATCAGGCGCTGCTCGGCATCCGCCAGCTTGCTGCCCAGCTGCACCGTGACGCAATCGCCGTCCTGATTGATGCTGCTTGGCTTGACCGGTGTGACGGCAAGAGAAATGTCGAGTTCCTGATCGGCCAGAATATAGGCGCGGTGCACGACGTTCTTCAATTCGCGCACATTGCCCGGCCACGAGTATTCGTCCATCAGGCGGCGCGAGGTGCGCGAGAAAGTCTTGTGCGTGCCTTCTTCCTTGTTCAACTGATCGAGGAACAGGTTGGCCAGCAGACGGATATCGGCGCCGCGTTCGCGCAGCGGCGGCAAGGTCAGCGGAAAGACTGCAACACGGTAGAACAGGTCGCTGCGCAGAATGCCGGAAGCGACGGCCTCGGCCGGATCGCGGTTGGTAGCGGCGATCACGCGTACACGCACCTCAGTTTCCTCATCGGCGCCAATGCGGCAGAAACGACTGGTTTCCAGCACGCGCAGCAATTTGACCTGCATGTCCTGCGACATCTCGGTCACTTCATCGAGAAACAGCGTACCGCCGTCTGCTCGCTCGAAGCAACCCTTGTGGGAGCGCACCGCGCCGGTAAAACTGCCGCGCTCGTGACCGAACAGCTCGGCTTCGATCAGGTTCGGCGAAATTGCGCCGCAATTCAGCGCGACGAAAGGATGATCTTTTTCGCGGCTCATCTGGTGGAGCGACTTGGCGACCAGTTCCTTGCCGGTGCCGCTCTCGCCGACGATCAGTACGTTGGCACGTGTCGGCGCGACTT
>Ga0310811_10007192_pt1 | contig 14245 bp, 14 predicted proteins | sample YCmetagenome_FD_207642 | JGI IMG/M metagenome (GOLD analysis project Ga0310811, IMG submission 207642) | Soil microbial communities from experimental microcosm in Duke University, North Carolina, United States - YC | ecosystem: Engineered > Artificial ecosystem > Soil microcosm > Unclassified ...
GTCAGGCATTCATAATTTTCCCACCTGGGAATTCGGCGACGGATCCAGAAAAGAAGGCACGCTGCCGCTCTCAGAGTTGAGCCAGCGCACCGGATGCAAACTGCCTTGAGCACCGATCAACTGAAAAAGAAGCTGCGTCTTTACGCAGTCATCGTCGGGTTAGCCTGCAGCGGGGTCCTGGTTTCTTCGGTCTCTCTCTACCACCACCTGAGCACTTCCAGGGACTCGTTCTGCGACTTGAGTCAATCTTTCAATTGCGACCTGGTTAACCGCAGCCAATATTCGACATTGCACGGCGTTCCGGTGGCGCTGATCGGAATCGTCGGCTATCTCCTGATACTCGCTCTCGCCACGATTTATCGGCAGAAAGCCGAGACTCCGATGATGCTTCTCGCCGCCTCAATCTCTGGGACCGTTTTTGCTCTGTACCTCACCTATCTTGAAGCTTACGTAATTCACGCGTGGTGCATTCTTTGCCTTAGTTCTCTAGCTGTGATTGCTTCGCTAACCCTGACCAGCTTTTTGCTCCTCGATGGCAAGCAACGCGCCTAGTAAACCCAAACCGGCATTCCGTCCTTGGCCCGGAACACATAGGTCTCATTCCCATACTTCACTTCCCGCGCCAGGATCGTCTGCACTCCCTCGAATTCCGTTTTCCACCCCGTAACTTCGATGGGGACGCCCTTCTGTAAATTCATCTCCATCATTTTGGTGAACTCCGTCGTCGCCAAGTGGACCTCGATGGTCTCTCCGCTCTGAAGCTTCAGGATGATGTGTGCGCCCATGCTTCCACTCACCGGGCACTCGCGATTGCGGAGATCGGCAACCGTTCCCTTGTAAACCGACTCGGCGGCCGCGTTGTACTTCGGACCGGTTGGCTTCACATCGCTTTGCCCGATCATCGGCAACGCCACGCCAAGAATTAAAACCGCTATGAATGTTTTCATACAGCCTCCCTGGAACGATCATCTTTGTTCATCGTGGGCCCAGCGGGATTACGTGGCTGTGACTCCCGTCACACGGGTGTGTGTTTCGCCGCAAAAAAGACAAGGCAGGAGCCTGATTGTGCTCCTGCCCTTTCGCACGACCAACTTCGTCCGCGTCTATTTTCCAGCGCCGAAACCAGTTGCCTGCATGGCATTCTTCGACAGATCGCTGGTGGAAGAAATGCCCTGCATGCGCAGCTTGAAGTCATCTGCGTTCGATGCATTTTCAAGCGCAGTCTCGTATCCCACCAGTCCCGCCTGGAACAAATCCCAAAGTGACTGATCGAACGTCTGCATGCCGTATTGCGATGTACCGGCGGAAATTGCGTCGCGAACAGCGCGGGTCTTTTCCGGCACCAGAATACATTCGCGGATGTATGCGGTATTGATCATGACCTCGACTGCCGGCACCCGGCCTTCAGCATCGGAACGCCGTACCAGTCGCTGGCTTACAACCGCGCGCAACACCGCCGCCAATTGCAGACGAATCTGCTTCTGCTCAGGAGGCGGGAACACTGCGATGATACGGTTGATGGTTTCGACCGCGTCCAGGGTGTGCAAAGTCGAGAAAACCATGTGGCCGGTTTCTGCCGCGTGCAGGGCCGTGCCGATGGTTTCCATGTCTCGCATTTCGCCGACCAGAATCACGTCCGGATCCTGACGCAAACTGGCTCGCAGCGCTGCGGAGAAGCTCGGTGTATCAACCTCCACTTCGCGCTGGTTTACGTAACCTTTTTTGTCGCGATGCAAAAATTCGATGGGGTCTTCAATGGTGATGATATGCTCCGCGCGGGTAGAATTTACGCGATCAATCATTGCCGCCAGTGTGGTTGATTTACCGGATCCGGTGACACCCGTTACCAGCACCAGTCCGCGCGGCATCTCGCAAATTTGCTCGATTACTTTCGGCAAATACAGTTCGTCGAGAGCGCGAATCTTTGTGGGAATTACGCGAAGCACCAGACCGACGTTGCCGCGCTGCTGGAACACGTTCACACGGAAGCGTCCCAGGCCCGCGACGCCGTAGGCCATATCAATTTCACTGGTCTCTTTGAACTTTTGCTTCTGCCGTGCTGACATCATGCTGAACGCCATGGTCAACATGTCTTCCGCAGTCACGCGCGGCTGATCGGTGAGCGGCACCAGTTCGCCGTCAATGCGCAGGTGAGGATAGTTGCCGACCTTGAGGTGCAAGTCGGACGCTTTGCGTTCCATTGCTGTTCGCAGCAGGTCATCAATATTCATGCAGAATCCTCAGACTGGCAGGACGGACAGAGCCCCGAAATCAACAAATCGTGGGAATGGTGCGCCTATCCTCGTCAGCCGGTACTCCGCTATCATCCCGCGAAACCGTACTCATCCCAAGATGACCTAAGTAATCCCACAGCAGGCATTGGGCCATGACCCGCGCTCTCGCCTTCTAAGCCGGAAAATAAAAGGCCGCCATCAGCGGCCCTTTGAAACCTTGTGTTGGATTGACGACTATCTATCGCCGCGCGCCTGACCCGGAACCTTACGCACGCCCGGTGGTCTTACTCCGGAGTTGCTCTCGGCCAGAAAAACGGTCGCGAGAATGGCTGCCGCGACGATGGCGACGCCCCACATCAGCGTAGTACCCACCTGCCCGGCAAATTGATGAAGAAAATTCGGCGTCATGCACTCCTGGCGAAACGTCGGTCAGGCGGTTGCAACAGGCTGACTGGCCCGCTTGATTACGCCTCACCTCGAGAGTCGCATGGCCTGGTGGCAGGGACAACTTACCGCTGTACTCAAGCGATGTTACGAGCAGATTTGGGAGGCTTCAGGCCATTCTTATCTTGCTCTTGGGTCGGCTTTAGGAGTAAATTGCTGCCCACTGTGCGCCAGCAACTCCACAACGGCCCAACCCAAACGCGCCTCCTTCGATGGCGGGATGTTTACCGCGAAGCTGAGCTCTATAAAGCGGCGGTCAGGGTTTACACAAAACCGCTGTTTTTGTGGCGGAAGGCGCTGAATGTCTCCACTGATGGCCGCACGTTATACGATCTTGCCTCGCGTGGGTTGAACGGCTTAGCTGGCATCCACGAGCAGCTGCGCGCACAGCGTTTTCATTTTCGTCCGTCGGTCGGGCTCAAGTACAACTTCAACGGCAAGCGACGGACGCTCTTCATCCCTCCGTGGGAAGAGCGGATTGTAGATTTGCTTCTCTATCGCATACTGAATCGGCGGCTGCATCACTCGTTTTCACCTTCCTCGTATGCCTATCGAGACCACACCTATGGCCTGGATCGTTGCCAGTCGCGAATCCGGGCCGTGCTGGCTTCGTCTCATTTTCCTGTCTATGTCGTAAAGCGCGACATCTCGGATTATTTTGCTTCGATAAACCACAGTCTGCTGTTCGAGCAACTGGCACGACACTTTGACGCAAACGACTACTTATTCGAACTCCTTGCTGAGCGCATCCGTTTCGATTACCAGGACGAGAACGGATCGCATCGCGCGGTGATTGGCGTTCCGTTTGGCTGCGCGAGTGCGTGTGTCTTTGCGAATGTCTATTTAACTGGCCTTGACCAGGAAATAGAAAGTATTCATGGCGTTCATTACTTCCGGTATGCCGACGATATCCTCCTGCTCTCGACCGACCGGGAAGCGGCACTGTTGGCAAGCGCGCGGATACATGATGCCTTAGCTGGCCTCCGGCTCACGACTAAGGCCAGTCATCATGCGGACCTTGTGCTCGCGGAAGTGCCAGAGAGCGGAGATGCACGTTTTCACCTGGCCGCGGGGTTCCGGCATTTGGGTTTGCAATTTGAGCGTAGCGGGTCGGTGTTGCTTTCGCGCGATAAGCAGCGCAAGATTCAGAATTTATTTCGCTTCGCCTTTCGCCGCGGCCGCCGTCGCTGGAAGAAGATCGACGATCCGCGTGAGCGCGCGCGTACCTTGATCGCCATCGCTTGCCAGACGATTGAGCGCGGTGTGCGTAACGTAGCAATTATGGATTATTACTTGAAGCATGTAACCGATGTCTCGCAATTGCAATTGATAGATCGCTGGCTCGCGGAGGAGATCCTGAGCCTGACTTTCGGCGGGCACAAGAAAGGACACTTCGCTAAGATCAGCTACCAGCAACTGCGGCAAGATGGATTGCCATCTCTGGCGCACCGGCAACGGCTGATTTTGCACCGGAAAATTGAGAGTCCGTTTTTTATCTGGCAGCAGCAAAAAGCAGAAAGAGCGTTCAAGGGGACGGTTGCCAGTCGGAGGCGTGCGTTAAGCGAGCCGTCCGGTTTCTCTCCGTGCCCAGAAGCAGCGGTCCTGCAAAAAGCCTGTGAGAGAGGGCGGCCGCCTGTACATGGGTGTGATGGAATACGATAGCCGCTAAAGCGGATCGTCGTTTCGAAAACCGTCCCCTTGAGCGCTTTTAAGTTGACGGGAAGTACTATGGGATTAGTCGCGTTCATAAGAAGCTTGTTTTCTCGCGGAGCAAAAATAGATTGCCCGAACTGCGGGAGTGCTGGCGCGATCAAGACGAGTGACGAGCTCGTTCATTGCAAGAACCCGAGCTGCGCGAATTTCGATGCCGGCCTAGCATCTGGCGGGCGACTGGTGCGCCGCTACACCGAAGTGCCCACGAGTGGGAATTTCCAGCCAGAGCATCCGGTTTCAATTCGCTACAGCAACTTCGTTGGACAGGTCCGTAACTTTTCCGCTGAACGGGATTCGCTCGTCCGCAAGCGCAATCACATCGTCGCCCAAGTTGCACCGACGGGAAGGAAGATTACGCTCTCACGTGACCGTATCCAGAACCTGGGCGAAATTGACGCCTTTCTTCCCCACAAATTAGAACCGGGCCAGCCGTGGCCGAGCGGCCGTGAGCGGCAGATTCTGACCTATCACAAGAAGCACGGGACAACGTCGCAGCGGTATGAGCAGGTTCGGGCGAAGTATCCGAAGTGGTAGACACGATGGTCAGCGCGGGCATTCTTGCCCGCGCTACACGAATGTCTCAGTCGTAATACTCCAGCCCTAAATGCGTGATCAGTTCCTCGCCCTTCAGGTGCCGCAGGGTGTTTTTCAGTTTCATCAACTGAATGAACAGATCGTGTTCGGGGTACAGACCCGGCAGCGTCATTGGAGATTTGAAGTAGAAACTGAGCCATTCCTGAATTCCTCGGCCGCTTAGCTCGGACGTGCGCTTTGCCAGATCCAGAAACAAAATCAGATCCAGCACAATCGGCGCAGCCAGAATCGAATCGCGGCAAAGGAAATCGACTTTGATCTGCATCGGATAGTTCAACCATCCGAAGATGTCGATGTTGTCCCAGCCCTCTTTATTGTCGCCGCGCGGCGGGTAATAGTTGATACGCACCACGTGGCTGAACTTGCCGTAAAGCTCGGGATAGAGGTCAGGCTGCAGAATATGCTCGAGCACGGAAAGTTTCGACTCTTCTTTGGTCTTGAATGATCCCGGATCATCGAGCACTTCGCCGTCGCGATTACCGAGAATGTTGGTTGAGAACCACCCGTTCAGTCCGAGAAGGCGAGCCTTAAATCCGGGAGCAAGGATCGTCTTCATCAGCGTCTGTCCAGTCTTGAAATCTTTTCCGCAAATCGGTGCTTCGTTCTTGCGCGACAACTCATGCATCACCGGAAGATCGACAGTCAGGTTGGGGGCTCCATTGGCGAATGGCACGCCTTCCATCAGCGACGCATAGGCGTAAATCATCGATGGCGCGATGGCCTCGTCGTTCGATTGCATCGCCTTTTCAAAAGACTTCAGAGATTGATGCGCCGCCGTCGGTTGCAGAAAAATTTCCGTCGATCCGCACCAGATCGTAATCAGCCGAGAAGCGCCTGAGCTCTTCTTGAATTCGCGAATATCAGCTCGGACCTGTTCGGCCAATTCCATCTTGTTCTTGCCCTTCTTTACATGATGGCCATCGAGCTTTTTCACATAATTCCGATCGAATACCGCCGTCCGGGGCTTCACCGTGCTGAGGAACGGCTTGACCTTGTCGAGCAAATCGCGTTCAAGCACGCCGGCCTTACGTGCAGCCGTGTACATGTCGTCGTCGAACGGGTCCCATCCGGTGAAAACCAGATCGTCGAGGGCCGCTAGGGGAACAAACTCTTTGACCTTAGGAAACCGGCCTTCGGTGCGCTTACCCAGGCGAATGGTCCCCATCTGCGTGAGGGAACCGATGGGGGGTGCCAGGCCTTTGCGTATGGCCTCTACGCCGGCAACAAATGTAGTGGCCACTGCCCCCATGCCGGGAATCATGACTCCTAATTTCCCGCGGGCGGGCTGGATTTTGACAGTTTCAGTGTTCTCTGGGGCAGACTTTTGGCGTTTAGCCATCGCAGGCACTTCCCTTGTTAGAAACAGAGGATATAGGCAAACGGGTATGTTCTCGTATTGACAAAGCTTTTGCAACTCGCCGGGGTTGAATGGAGAGTCTGGCACCCTGAGCCGTTCATCTGAATGCCTGACCGAATTCCTGGGTAACCTTGCGCATGCAGGATGCGTCCAACTTTATGGGTGCTCTCCGTTTGTGCCGCATGCGCGGGCATATAATTGGAACAAGGGAAGCCCAGTCCGTCCGACCGTGGAGAATTTATGAAATTGCGAGCGATAGCCTTAGCGGGAGCGTTGCTGTGGGCGTTTTACTTACCCTCGTCTTCCTTTGCCGCGGACAGCAGCGACAAGAACAAGGACCAGGCTTCTTCAACCCCGCCTTCTGCCGCCCCTCCCACTGAACCGGCTGCAACCAAAGTAGCGCACGATGGCAGCATTAACGACCTGGATGCGATCGGCAATCGCAACGTGGGCTGCGCAAAAGGTATGGGCAATTGGTATGGGTTGGAAAAGCAGATTGCCATGGGCAAGCAGATCTCGATGCAGGTGGAATCGCAATCCAAGGTCATTAATGACCCGGTCATCTCGGAGTACATTAACCGTCTGGGGCAGAATCTGGTGCGCAATTCTGATTCGCAGGTGCCTTTCACAATTAAGGTCATCGATTCCGACGACATTAACGCCTTTGCGTTGCCGGGAGGCTTCTTTTACGTCAATTCAGGGTTGATTCTGGCGGCGGATGAAGAAGCTGAACTGGCTGGTGTTATGGCCCACGAAATCGGTCATGTCGCAGCCTGCCATGCGGCGCGTGAAAACACTCGCGGCAACCTCATGCAGATGATGACCATTCCGCTGATCTTCATCGGTGGTCCCATCGGATATGCCGCTTACGAGGGCGCAGGGCTTGCCGTGCCGCTGACCTTTCTCAAGTTCTCGCGCGGATTCGAAGCTCAGGCCGACTATCTCGGAATTGAATACATGTACAAGGCAGGTTACGATCCGGCCGCGTTTGTTTCCTTCTTCGAAAAGATTCAAGCGCAGGAGAAGAAGAAACCCGGGACAGTTTCTAAGGCGTTCTCTACGCATCCCCAGACTCCCGATCGAATCAAAGAATCCCAGGAAGAGATCGCCACCATCCTGCCTCCCAAGCAGGAATACGTGGTGACCAGTTCGGAGTTCGATGAAGTCAAGTCACGGCTGGCCGCCCTTGAAAATCGTCACAAAATCAACGACGAAAAGGACGGCAAGAAGCCGAGTTTGCGGCGTGCTTCATCCACCGACAAGAACGGAAGTGATGACAAGACCACGCCCAACGACGACGGTCGTCCGACACTGAAGCGCCGTCCCGATGAAAGCCAGTAAAGTTTGCTCCTCAGAAAAGCAAATGGCGGGACCTAAATTGGCCCGCCATTCTTTTTGCCTTCAAGACCTGCGATCTTGGCCTTCAACCTGAGATCACGTTCAAGCGGCTTCTTTCGTCGCCAAAGACGCGACCGCGGCCCGCTCGCTTCCAGCATGCACGATCTTCATCTGCTTCCAGTCGTATGGCATTTCCTTGCCGCAATCCAGGCATACTACGTAGGTTCCCGTTACCAGGGCCGCAGCGCTGCGCCGCCCTTTCTTAACTGTGATCGGAAACCCGTAATGGTTATGCGAGCACCCAAAGAGCGAATCCAGGAACCGGGACAACATCTTGCTACCTCCACCAAGGCTGCCGGTAACTGGGAGCCGGCAAGCATCTACTTACTTAGATTCATCTTCTCTGGAAAGGGTTCGACACCGGCCGTGAGTAGCACGGGATGTTCGAAATGGCTGGAAACAGGAGATTTAGCTGGCAGAGCCTTCAGGGCCGGATTTTTTTCGCGACTGGCACTTGGCCACAATGGCCGTCCGGAGCCGGGTTCGCAGGTTTTCAGGGAGTTCGTAAAGCTTGGAATCGCGATAGATTTCGATGGTCTTCTTGGTGGTATCAGCGACCACGTAGCAGTTGTGGCACCAAGCCAGATGTTCTTCAAGCTCGGCTTTGGTGCCCGAGTCAATTACGCCGTCCAGATAATCGGTTAATTCGTGGAGAAAGTCAGCGCATTTCACTGGTTGCCATCTCCACCGGTTGTTTTTGGGGACCCATTTGCTTTGTCTCGTTTTTGGAAAAATTTATTCAACCGCTCACGTAATTGCAATCGCGCCCGTAACAATCTTGACTTTACTGCCGGAATGCTTAGGTCCAGCGCTTCCGCAGTTTCTTCCGTCGAGAGTCCCTCTACATCGCGCAAAACAAAAACCGTTCGGAAAGTCGCAGGCAAACCGTGAATCGTCTTGTCCAGAATGTCCCGCAATTCGGCCTGAGTGTATTGCTGCTCAGGATTCGGGCTCCAGTCCGCGACCTCGCGTGGAACGGAATCATCTTCGGTTTTTACTTCCTCGTCGAGCGAAACCGTTCTTTCCGGGCGGCGGCGCCGTAACTTCATCAGCGCCTCGTTTACCGCAATCCTGACCAGCCAGGTGTAAAACTTAGATTGCCCCTGGAACTGCTTCAGATTGCTGTATGCCTTAAAGAACGCATCCTGGACCACGTCTTCGGCGTCTTCGCGGTTCTGAGTAATATGCTGCGCGATACGGAAGACGTTACGGTCATACCGCCGAACCAGCTCTTCAAAAGCTGGAACGTCGCCACCTTTGGCCGCTTCGACCAGAGCCAGTTCATCCGAGACCGGCTCACTCACTTTTGGTTGGATTGCACCCATTGGACATTCGATGCAGGATTTTTCACACTAAATGGACGGGAACCTGGATCGAGATTCCTATTTTACCGAGGGATCAGACATTGCGCCAGTTGGCATCAACCAGCCTGAGTCGCCAACTTCAGATCACGCCCACAACGGTTCAATGGGCAATGAGGGTGGCGGCATTACGTTGTGGCGCGAGTTTCGCTATCACAATCAGTCTCTGTGGTGCGGGCCCGACTGCATGGGTCGGATAGCAGGTAATCAACGTCAGTTCAGTGTCAGAGCTTGGCTTTATGACCGACAAGTCGGTAGGCTCGACAATTTTTCTTGAGCGCACAATATAACGGAACCTGTGGTCGCCATGGGTAACGAAAATATCATCGCCATAGCGAAGCCTGTGGATGCGCCGGAAAAAGGTGTCACGATGGCCGGCAATTACAGCATTGCCCGGCGTTCCAGGCTCCGCCGATGCCGACAAGTGGGCCGGCCCCAGCAACAGCGAGTGCTCTGAAATTCCTTCGAGCACCACATCTTCCACCTTAAGTCTGGGAATGGAAAGTTTGGTGAGAGTATGGGTTACCGCCGGATTGTGCGAATTCCATTGCCGCAGCAACAATTCCTGACGTGCGTACATCCACGTATAGGTCCCGGTTACGCATAAACAGAGCGCGCCCCCCGCCGCAATCAGCGCGTGCGAAATTATTTTTCTTCGTTTACTGACCGGCTTCTCTGGTTTTCGATAAGGATTTTCCGACCGCCATGGTCCCGGTTTTAGCACCAGCTTATAGCGGCTTTTGACGTCCCGATGCGGATTTACTGCCTTGGCCCTTTGGACCCGCATAAAAATCTATCTGCGCGCAAATAATCCGGCGACCAGCGAACCTAAGCCAATAAGCCCAAGCAGTGGCAGAATGGTCGAAGTTTGTGGCAACTGCTGGGCTGGTATGTCATTTTCCGACGCGCTTTGAGTCCCATTCGGAACCTTGTTATCCCTGCTCTGCGCAGGCCGGGTATTCGGCGCGGCTGGCCGGGCTGCGTTCGAGTCCGATGGGGAAGCAGATTGGGTAACAGTCTGCGATCTCGAAGTTTCAGCTTGCGTACTCTGATTGCCATCCTGCGGTGGCGCACTTGCCGACTGTGGTGAGTCTTGCGCAAATACCCCGACCGAGGCAGCGGCCAAAACGGCCGTAAGAAGAACTCCTGCTCTGGTCATGCGGGCCTCCGAAATGCCTTGCTTCTAACGTAAGCCGCTGAATTGGACCAAACCATCCGGTAGTTGCCGTAAGCACATCATGAGCTTCCTGTAACTCACGTAGGTGCGGGGTTGGCCGCTCACAGCGTGGCTACAACTTCAATGTCGCCCCGTTTTTCCAGGACCTGTACCCGCACCGTGTCGACTTGTCGTTCGAACAGCAGATCGACTGTCGCCTCACCCACGCGTAGACCGCGAATAGAGAGTTGCGGTATGCCTTCCGGTAGGCAGGGCCGGTTGAAGATCACCCGATTTTCAGATCCTCGAATTGTGAGTCCGAGACATGCTTCGATCAGCATGAACGAGGCTGCCGCGGCCCACGCTTGCGGCGCGCAAGCCACCGGATAAAGCGTCGGCCCCTCCCCTGGGCGACGTTCCAGTCCGCAAAACAATTCCGGCAGGCGGTGCAGTTCGAGCATACTGCTCACGTCCATAAGCGCCAGCAGGACTTTTCCTGCCAGGTTTTTGAAACCATATTGCGCCAGGCCGCTGGCGATAAGGGCATTGTCATGGGGCCAGATCGAGCCGTTGTGGTACGAGAGCGGATTGTATCGGGCTTCACCGGAGGCCAGTGTGCGGATGCCCCATCCGCTGTAGAAGTCTTTCGCGAAGAGTGTTTGTGCAATGGTATTTCCATGGTCCGGACGCGCAATTCCAGTAAACAGACAATGGCCTGTATTCGATGCGCGGACCCGGCATGGCCGTTTATGCCCATCCAACGCCAGTGCATAGACGCTCAGGTCCTCGCACCAGAATGCATCCTCGAAGTCTTTGCGCAGTCTCGCCGCCTGTTGCAGCAGAGCAGCACTCGCCGAGCCATCGCCCAGCAACGTGCATAGGCGCGCAGCCGCCAATTTCGCTGCATAAACGTACCCCTGCACCTCGCAAAGCGCGATGGGTGGTTCAGCAATCGAGCCGTCCGCATGAAAGATCGAGTCGTTAGAATCCTTCCACCCTTGTTGCACCAGTCCGCGATTGCCATGCGCCGCGTACTCCACGAAGCCATCGCCATCCCGGTCTCCGTAGTTATCAATCCAATCCAACGCAGCGCGAATATTCGGCCAGATCTGTTCGATCAGATCGCGGTCGCCAGTCCTCTCGTAGTACGCTCCGGCGAGCATAACGAACAGCGGAGTCGCGTCAACCGTTCCGTAGTATTTGGCGAAAGGAATCTCTTTGAGATTGGCCATTTCCCCATGACGCATCTCATGCAGTATTTTCCCCGGCTCTGCTTCGTTCGCAGGATTTACCTCAATGGCTTGGGTGCTTGCCAGGAATTCCAGCACCCCCTTTGCCAGAGCCGGTTCCACCCATAGCATTTCGAGAGCGGTGATAATTCCATCGCGGCCAAACACCGTGCTGAACCAGGGAACTCCGGCGTAGGGATAATTGACCTCAGGATTTCCGATAGTCATCATTTGCACGTCAGCCGAAGAACGCCGTATCCAGTCATTAAACCGGGAGTTTGGACTGGAAACCGCTGGCGTGGCTCTCAACACCGACTTCGTCTCCGATTCAGCGTGTCTCATGGCTTCCGAATATCCCAGAACCGTCGCCTGCTGCTCATCCTGCTCGCACGCAATCGAAACCGTCAGCGTGAAATCCTCTTTGGGTTGCAAATCAAATCGAAAACGCATTTCCTGGTCCACGATCTCCTGAGGACCGGGACGGGTTTGAATCCGGGTGCGCCTCTGAATGCCATCCAATCCGTCACAGCCCAGCACGAGGAAGTCGGGTCCACTATCGGGGGCAATCATCCGCCCCGTTCGTTCGCGGGTCATTCCCCGCACTTGAAAAATGTCGGCGTAGTCCGCGGAAAAGTGCATTCTCAACGGAAGGGACACCCTTTCCAGCCCGTAATTTGCAAAACGAAACTCCTCGTATACCACTCCACGCCACAAAAATGTTGACCGCAACACGTGCAGCGTACCGCGATGTATGACCACGTGTTCACCGCGTGATACATCGAGATTCGTCAGATCGGCGCTGAACAGAAAATTGTCAGGTTCAATGGTGGAACTCAGCAGCAAGGGGTGCTCGTTCCAGAGCCGCACGTGCATTTCGGAGATATAACGAGTCCCGTAAAAAAAGACTCCTTGCTCGCCCATGCCCTCGTGGCGCACATCGCCCAGGCGATCGAATATTGCGAACATCGCGCCATACTTCAGCACCCGCGCATGTTCTTCGGAAGGAGATGACTTTGCCGCTATGTAGTACTGCTGGGAGACGTTAACTTCATCCAATTCAAAACTCCGTCGGCTACCGTGAGAGGCGCCTTCTTCCGGCTTAGAAGCCGGTTGTAAATTTTGAGATAGTCTTGGGTCATTCGGCTGGCTGTGAATCGTTGTTCGAAAGATTTCCGCACCTTTCTGCGATCCAGATTCCGACTCTCCTGAACCGCGTGGACGGCGCTTTCGACATCCGAAACCAGGTAGCCATTTACCCCATCTTGTATCACTTCCGGAACCGAACCAAAAGGATACGCAACCACCGGCGTGCCGCACGCCAAAGCTTCAATCATTACGATCCCAAAGGGCTCGGGCCATGCAATGGGAAATATCAGGGCAGCGGCGTCAGCCAAAAATTTATTTTTTTCAGGATAGCCGATCTCGCCCAAAAACTCGATATTCGAGGAATTCAGCAGCGGTTTGATGCAGGTATCAAAATATTCCTGGTCGACCTTGTCGATCTTAGCCGCAATCTTCAAGGTCATTCCGGACTTGTTGGCGATGTCGATTGCACGATCCAAACCCTTCTCCGGAGAAGTGCGGCCGAGAAAGGCCAGATACTTTCCCGGCTTGGTCGAGGGTTTGTAGGCATCTGGGGGAAACCCGTGATGTACTGTGCCTTGCCAATTCAAATGTGGAAGCGGATCTCGCTGCGCGTCCGAGATGGAGACTACCGGCATGTCCGGATAAGTCGCATACAGCGGCACCAAGTCGGGAATATCCAATCGTCCGTGTAAGGTGGTCACATGGGCGTAACGCTCGCGGATACTGATAGGAAAATGCAGGTAATCGATATGAAAGTGAATCAGGTCGAACTCATTCTTTCGGTGCAGCAATTTTTCCAGCATTACATAGTGGTGAGCCATGAAATCAACCGATCCCGTCGCCAGACGCAAAGACTCCGGACAGCTCGGAACTAGTTGCGCGGTGGTCATGGAATCCCCGCTGGCAAACAGGGTCACATCATGGCCGAGACGGACAAGTTCCTCGGTAAGCCAGGAAACTACTCGTTCCGTCCCCCCATACGTTTTAGGCGGAACACTCTCGAACAGCGGCGCGACCTGGGCGATTCTCATAGATCGGTTCCTGTTGAACTCTCTCCTGTTACTGGCCTGAGGCGTTCTTGATTCAGGGCTAAAAGTGAAGAACGACGAAGCAAATTGAGCGAAGAAGGGCTTGAGCGTTACTCTGAACCACGGGCGGTTAAGTCGCAAACCTCGTTACATCAATAGCTTAAGATGAATGAGGGACATTCGCCATCCGGTGAAGTATGTAGAGAGGGTTGGGGTTTGCCTGAACTTCACCACACGCCTTTGTCGCTGCCCGTAAGGCGGTACGCAAGCAACGCGGATACTGCCAGCGGAGGCAAAAGAGGTAGCCGTGAAATGGCCCGAAGGTCCCCATGTCGGCTCGCGTTCAGCAACTGTGATCCGTAAAGGCCAGCGGCCGGGCGCATGGGAACTCGCAGAAAGTTGTCACGAAATTGCACCCGCAACTCTGGCGAATACGCCGCATCAATCACCTCGCGAGGCAATTCGATCTTACCGCCGTAGGGCGCAATGTATTCCGCGAGGATTACCAGATAGCTGGCAACTCCCGGCCATATGCCGCCCTTTTCTGCTCCCCGGCGAAGTTCGGAAAAATCGACTGTGCCGGTGCTCAACAACTTCGCCATGTCCACCATGTCGCAGAGCCGGAAGTAAAAATGCCGGTACATG